>ENA-ORRW01003603-ORRW01003603.1-human-gut-metagenome-genome-assembly--contig:-NODE-3603-length-10911-cov-2.431466_pt1 | contig 10911 bp, 9 predicted proteins | sample MGYA00242183_ERZ509150 | MGnify/ENA primary metagenome ERZ509150 (study PRJEB26280, sample SAMEA2338639) | human gut metagenome | biome: human gut; feature: human-associated habitat; material: faeces... | reverse complement strand
CCAGTGCTTTTTGCAGCAGCCGGTCACGCGCGAGGCCGTGGCGAAGCTGCTGTACGAATACGATCAGGCACGCAACGTTGACAGCGGCGCGGCGGACATGGTAAAATAAGCGGGAAGAGGGAACACGCGGAAGGGGGGGAGAGGCGGATGCTGGAGATCCTGCTCATCAGTGCGGGCGCGGTATTGGAGACGCTGTTCATCATGCGCTCTTATAAGCGGCGCGATGCGTCGTCTGTCGTGCTCAAGACCATGGCGTCGGTGGTGTTCGTGCTGCTGGGGCTGCTGGAGCTGCGGCGGATGGGGCCGAGTTTGTACGGATGGTATGTCGTGGCGGGACTGACGCTCGGGATGCTGGGCGATCTGCTTCTGGCGCTGCGGTTTTTGTCGGAAAAGCTGCACCGGCTGTTCTTCGCTGCTGGCTCCGTGTCGTTTTTTCTGGGCCATATCGTGTATATTCTCGCGATCCTGGCGCTCTGCCCGGCGGCGTGGCTGTACGCGATCCCCATCGCGGTGGTGGCGCTGGGCGCGGCCTGCTTCTACGCATATGCCAAGGAGGTGCGCGCGGGCAAAATTACGCCGCTCGGCGTGCTTTATATCGGCGGCGTTTTGTTCATGACGGCCTGCGCGGCGACGGGCGCGTTTATCGAGTCCAACCGGGCGCTGTTCCTGTTCTTTGTCGGCGGCATCTGCTTCTCGACGAGCGATAATATGCTGGTCGTGCTCTCCTTCGGCAAAAACGACAGCCCCTACCGCAACGCGGTTCTGCACGTGCTGTACTATATGGCGCAGATCTTTATCGCGCTGACGATCAAGTTTGTGTAAAGCAGCGCATTCGAAGCAAGCAACGGGGCTGTTTCGCGGCAGCCCCGTTGACAGTCCGCCATGCCTGCGTATAATAAGCAAAGCATATTGCATGATGCACATCACGCAATATGCTTGACAGAAAAATAAAAACGCCAGACGCAGTGCGATCCGATCAGGCCGGTTTGCGCTGCGTCTGTTGTTTTCGGGCCGGAAGCGATTGCAGAAAGGTCTTGCCGCGCGTGCTGGCTGGGAAATCAGGTGCAGGGACCATGCAGATACGAAAAATATGTCTGACTGCAGCAGTGACTGCGATCATTCTGTCCGCTGCTGCGGCGATCTGCCGCAGCTCCGCGTAACGCTCCCGGTCATATTGGTCCTTCCCATATTGCAGCCCGGCCTGCGCGATATCGTCCGTGTGGGAAAAGGCGGTGATGAGCGGCTGCATAACGCCGAAGGACAGCACAATGACCGACAGGAACGTCTCAGCAGACAGCGCGCCGCGCATGGAGAGCAGGCACCCGACCGGCAGAATGCCGAGCAGCGTCGACGGCAGGATCGCCATGCCCGCGCCGGTGCGTGATGTCAGGGACTATTGTGAATCTATGGGCGAGGATCTGGATGATTTCGAGTCCGATGTGGGCGCGAATTACAAGCTGCGCTATGAGGTGCAGGAAATCGATACGGCTTCCGAGCGCAAAATGAGCACCCTGACTCTGCTGCAGAGCGGCTGCTTTTTGACAGACTGACAAAAAATCGATGCAGAAAGGCGGATTTTTGGGGCGAATCTGCCATTGACATTTTCTGAACCGCCATATATAATGACCCCAGAAATCAGGAAAGGAGCCGACACGCGATGAAAAAGCTGTTTACGACTGCTATGATGATGCCCATGTGCATGCGCTGCATGTGCATGTTTTCGCGTACTCAAAAATCGGCTCGCTTTGTTTCATAAATTTCCATATTGGCAGACAATCCGCCAATCCCGGAGCTGAGAAACGATGTGAGTTTCCCGGCTCTTTTTATTTGTCTCAGAAAACCTATTAAAACACTGTGGAAGGGGATTTCCCATGATCGAGCTGAAACACCTCGGCAAAATCTATTCCTCGGCCTCCGGCAGCGTGGAAGCGCTGAAGGATGTGAACCTGACCATCGCGGACGGCGAGATCTTCGGTATCATCGGCCTGTCCGGCGCGGGCAAATCGACGCTGGTGCGCTGCATCAACCTGCTCGAACGTCCGACCTCCGGCGAGGTCTGGGTCGACGGGCAGAACCTGACGGCGCTCAGCGAGAAGGCGCTTTTACAGGTACGCCGGCAGATCGGCATGATCTTCCAGAGCTTCAACCTGCTTGAGCAGCGGTCGGTCCTGCGCAACGTCTGCTTCCCGCTTGAAATTTCCGGCACGCCGAAGGCGGAGGCAAAGAAGCGCGCGGAGGAGCTGCTGAAGGTCGTGGGCCTTGCCGACAAGGCCGCAAGCTTCCCCTCGCAGCTGTCCGGCGGACAGAAGCAGCGCGTGGCAATCGCCCGTGCGCTGGCGACCAATCCCCGGTACCTGCTGTGCGACGAGGCGACCAGCGCACTCGACCCCAACACGACGCGCTCCATTCGGGAGCTGCTGCGCGAGATCAACAAGACGCTCGGCGTGACGATCATTGTCATCACGCACGAGATGAAGGTCATCGACCAGATCTGCGACCGCGTGGCCGTCATCGATAAAAGCTGCATCGCCGAGGAGGGCCGCGTGGCGGACGTGTTCACGAACCCGAAGTCCGATATTGCGCGCGAGCTTGTGCTCCCACAGGAGCGGCCGGTGCTCGATCCCACGACCGGCGGGCGGAAGCTCCGCCTGATCTTCAACGGCGAGGATACGCAGAAGCCCGTCATTTCCGAAATGATCCTGGCCTGCCGCGTGCCGGTGAACGTGCTGTTTGCCGATACGAAATCCGTCGAGGGCGCGCCCTACGGCCATATGATCCTCGAGCTGCCGAACGACGAGCACGACGCGGAAAAGGTCGTCAGCTGGCTGAAAAACAGCGGACTGACGTGGAAGGAGGAGCGGTAAATGGCTACCGAATATTTCGTAAAGCTCTGGGATAACAACATTATCCAGCTGGGCATCTGGCAGACGGTCTACATGACCGCGCTCACCACGATCTTCGCGTATCTCATCGGCCTGCCGCTGGGCGTCATTCTCTGGGCGACGGACAAGGACGGGCTGCACCCCAACAAGGGCGTCAACACTGTGCTCGGCTTTATCGTGAACTTCTTCCGCTCCATCCCGGCAGTCATTCTCATGGTTGCCATGATCCCGGCGGCGAAGCTGCTGCTCGGCACCTCGACCGGCAACGGCGCGGTCATCGTCACGCTGATCATTGCTGCTGCGCCGTATGTGGCGCGCATGGTCGAGTCCTCTTTGAAGGAGGTTCCCGCAGGCGTGATTGAGGCCGCACAGGCCATGGGCTGCACGAATTTTCAGATCATCTGGCACGTGCTGCTGCCGGAGGCAAAGCCGTCGCTCATCTCCGGATGCGTCATTTCGACTGTCACCATTCTCAGCTACACGGCGCTGGCCGCGACGCTGGGCGGCACGGGCCTTGGGCAGATTGCCATCATCCACGGCCACCAGAGAAGTCAGAAGCTCGTCGTCTGGGTTTGCGTGCTGCTGATCGTCGTGATCGTCCAGCTCATCCAGATCGTGGGCACCACTGTCGTTCGGAAGACCGATAAGCGCGCCCGCTGAAAGGAGCGTCCCATGAGACTGATTTTTGAGCGGCTGCTCCGCATCAACTGGCGATGCGGCCGAATGTGACCGAAGCCGTCCTCACGTCAGAAACAAACCGATTTTAAATTTTATAAAGGAGATTTTATCATGAAAAAGGTACTTGCAATCGTTCTTTCCGCTCTGCTGCTCGTCGCCGCGCTTGTCGGCTGCGCTTCCAAGAGCGAACCCGCTTCCAACGACAACAATGCTTCCGCCGATACCGCCGCTTCCACCGACGGCAAGCTCGAAACGCTGAAGGTCGGCGCTTCCTCCACCCCGCACGCTGAAATTCTCGAGCAGGTCAAGGACACGCTGGCTGCCGAGGGCTATGACCTCCAGATCGTGATCTATGACGACTATGTGCTGCCGAACCAGTCTCTGGCTGACGGCTCGCTCGACGCAAACTACTTCCAGCACACCCCGTATCTGAACAGCTTCAACGCCTCCAACGGTACCGATCTCGTCTCCGCAGCCAAGATCCACTATGAGCCGTTCGGCCTGTACAGCAACGGTGTTGCCTCTGTTGCGGACATTGCCGCCGACGCAACCATCCTGATCCCCGCCGACGACTCCAACGAGACGCGTGCTCTGCTCCTGCTGGCGCAGGAAGGCCTCATTGAGCTGCCCGCCGATGCTTCCGCCGAAAAGGGCGTGACCACGCTGGATATCGTCGACGCGAAGGGCCATGACGTGCAGCCGCTGCAGGCCGATACCGTCCCCGCACAGCTGGCGAACTCCAACCCCGGCACCGTGGCCGTCATCAACGGCAACTACGCCCTGCAGGCGGGTCTCCACGCCGCTGACGCGCTCGCGATCGAAGATGCCTCCGGCGACGCGGCCCAGACCTATGCCAACATCATTGCCTGCCGCGCAGGCGAAGAAAACAGCGCCAAGATCCAGGCACTTGTCAAGGCGCTCCAGTCCGACGCTGTGAAGGAATACATCGAAAAGACCTACAACGGCGCTGTTGTTGCGATCTTCTGATCCTAACGCATTTCCGCCCGGCTCCGATTTGGAGCCGGGCGGTTTCTTGTTTTGGGGCAGCGGTATCAACGGCCCTTGGAACAGGCGCAGCAAAGGTTGGCTCTATTCCAGCGCCTCGTACAGCGGGCGCAGCTCTTCGAGCTTGGTGAGACTGCAGGAGGCGTTCCATGCCATGAAGCCGCCGGTAAGCCCCTCTTCCCGCAGCGCGCGGATCTCGTCGCCGATCTCCTGCACGCCGTATTCGTTATAGGGCGGCTGGATGGCGTTATAGGCCTGAATCCAGGTGCGGTCGACTGCGGGCGTAGGCGTTTCGGCCTGCCGCTTGGCGGCGGACTCTGCCCAGTCGAGCAGCGTCTCATATGGATGCTCCCACGGGCGGTAGGCCCCGTTGCGGGCAAAATGGTCAGGATACGGCATGCCGGAAATCACGTCAACAACATTGCTGATCGCGGGCCAATACTGGCCGTAGGCCGTGACATAGTTGCCGCTCGTCTCACCAAAGACATCCGCGCCGACGTAGACACCGTATTCGTGCAGAATATCCGTGGCATACATCAAAAAGCGCTGGATGGCCTGCGCCTTTGTCTCGCCGTACTCGTTGCGGAAGTCGATATCGCCCGAGGCTTCGTATTGGTCCGTATTGTCCGGGAAGCGGACATAGTCGAACTGGATCTCGTTAAAACCCATGGTCTGCACTGCGTCGATAGCCAGCGCGACCTTATACTCCCAGACATAGCGGCAGAAGGCACTCGGCCAGTAGCTGGCTGCGACATACAGCGACTCGCCGGAGCCGTCGGCAATGGCGTACTCGGGATGATCCTGGCAGAAGAAGGAGTCGTTGAAGGTTGTCAGACGGCCGATCACATAGAATCCTGCGTCCTTGATTTTCTGAATGACTGCCTGATAATCTGCGACGGAGTTTTGGGCGTACTGATACGCCGTGGGGGAATATTCCTCGTACACAGGCGAATCGTAGCCGATGGACGTGCCATCCATGATGTTGACGACGAAGGCGTTGATCTTCGTCGATTTTGCGTATTCGATGTACTTGTCGATATCTTTTAAAATTGCCGGGTCGCAGGTAAGATAAATTGCGTAGCACGGGTTCGGCATTTTGTTGTCTTCAAAGCTTGCCTTCGTGCGTGGGAAATAATCAAGGCTTTCCGCGTCGCCGCCGCCCCATTTGTCGCCGCGTCCGGCATGGATGGCGTAGACGCCGAAGCGGTCATAGACGTCGTTGGCCTCCTCCTGCACGGTTGAGACGTACTGGCCGCTGATGTAGCCTGTCTGGCCCTGATAGGAGACCTGATACAGATCGACGACGCCGTCGGTCGTGCCCTCATAGCTCAGAACCTGCAGCTCCGTTCCCTTTTCGACCAGCGTGCCGAGCTCGAGCGTGTTTTTGTCCAGACGGAGGTTCTGCGGCGTGCGGACATAGACGACCTTCTCTGCGATCACGGCGGAGGGGTCCTGTGTCAGGTTTTCCTCGGAGACATAGCCGCAGTCCAGCGTGGAGAAATAGGTCAGATAGTACCGGACGCCGTCGCGCTCGACAGAGCGGTCGGTCGAATACGTGATCTGCATCCCGCGCGCGACCGTTCCGGCCTCGGAAAGCTCCTCGGTATAATACGGGACCTGCGTCGTGATGGCGCAGATAAAGCCCGACTCATAGCGCGGCGTCTCGTCCTGCGTCGTCTCCGGCGCAGACGCTTCCTTGGGCGCGGCCCCGGCGATCACGCAGACGAACAGGATCAGCGCGATCATAATCAGGACCGTGATCATCACGCCCCAGGTGTGCTCGCGCAAAAACCGCTTCAGCTGCGCCAGCCTCTTTGCGCGCAGCTTCTGCTTTGCCGTGGCGGGCATTCGCTTTGTTCTGCGTAGTTTCATATACACTCCCAAGCGTCCGCGCAGCGGCGGGCGCTGTTTTTCAAGATAAGGGCATTATACTACATTTTGATCAGGATTTCTACCTTTTTTGGAATATCGTCCCTGATCTAGCCTGAATTTTCCCGCTTATTTTGCGTTTTTCCTCCACTTTGCGAAAAATCTCTTTTTTCTTCGACACGCATATGATAGGATAAGAGGCAAGATATCCTGTTCAAAGTGAGGCCATATTTATGCTTGGAGTTCTTGTCAACGCGCTTGCCATTCTCGCCGGAGGCTCGGTCGGGCTGCTGGCAAAGAAGGGCATCCCGGAAAAAATCACAAACGCGATCATGACCGCGATCGCGCTCTGCGTGCTCTATATCGGCGTCAGCGGGATGCTGAAGGGCGAAAATACGCTCGTGCTGATCGTGTCAATGGTGCTCGGCACCGCCGTGGGGACGCTTCTGGATCTCGACGGGCGCATTGAGCGCCTCGGCGGCAGGATCGAGCGCCGCTTCCAGCGCGGCGGGAAGCGGACCCCCATCGCCGAGGGCTTTGTGACGGCGTCGCTCCTGTTCTGCGTGGGCGCGATGGCGATCCTCGGCAGTTTCAACGCCGGTCTGAAGCAGGACTATGAGCTGCTGTTCACAAAATCCCTGCTCGACGGCATTTCGTCTTGTATGCTGTCCGTCTCGCTGGGGCTGGGCGTGCTGTTTTCCTCCGTGCCCGTGTTCGTGTATCAGGGGTTGCTTGCCCTTCTGGCGCACGTGATCGCGCCGCTGCTGTCCGACGCGGCCATCGCGGAAATCACGTGCTGCGGCTCGGTGATGATCCTTGCCATCGGCCTTAATATGCTGCACCTCACGAAGATCAAGACCGCCGACCTCCTGCCCGCCGTGCTGTTCGCGCCGGTACTCACATGGGCGTTCTCCTTCCTGCCGCTGTGACTCCGCAGCGGTCTGGTTCAGAAGCAACTGGCAGCAAAACCGCACGCACCCAAGCCGGACGCTCCTGGCTGCTGCTTCTCTTAAATGAGCTCCCGGCCATACCGGCGGTTCCCACGGTTTCCCTTGCAAACACTGGATTTTGTGGTATGATAAGAAAAAATAACATTGATGAGGTTTTTCTATGATCACCATTTCCAACCTTGCCATGCAGTTTGGCGGCTCTGCGCTGTTCAAGCAGGTCGATCTGCAGTTTACGCCCGGCAGCTGCTACGGCATTATCGGCGCCAACGGCGCGGGCAAATCGACGTTTTTGAAGCTCCTGTCCGGCGAGCTGGAGCCGACATCCGGCGAAATTTTCATCAAGCCCGGCGCGCGGATGTCCGTTCTGAAGCAGGATCAGAACCAGTACGACGCGTATACCATTCTCGACACCGTCATCATGGGCAACCAGCACCTGTACGACGTGATGAAGGAGAAGGACGCGCTTTATGAAAAGCCCGATTTCTCCGAGGAGGACGGGATGCGTGCGAGCGAGCTTGAGGCGGAGTTTGCCGACATGGACGGCTGGGAGGCCGAGTCCGATGCGTCAAAGCTTTTGCAGGGCCTCGGCATCCCGGTGGAGCTGCACTATGATCTCATGGCCAACACCGACCCGCGTCTGAAGGTCAAGGTGCTGCTTGCGCAGGCGCTGTTCGGCAAGCCCGATATCGTCATGCTCGACGAGCCGACGAATAACCTTGATATCGAGGCCATCAACTGGCTCGAGGATTTTATTCTGGATTACGAGGACACCGGCCTTGTCATCGTCGTCAGCCACGACCGTCATTTCCTCAACACCGTCTGCACGCATATCGTCGATATCGACTACGGCAAGATCAAGATGTACGTCGGCAACTATGATTTCTGGTACGAATCCTCCCAGCTCATCCAGCAGCTCATCCGCAACAAGAATAAGCGTGCCGAGGAAAAAATCGCAGAGCTGCAGACCTTCATCGCCCGCTTCGCGGCCAACAAGGCCAAGAGCAAGCAGGCAACCTCCCGCCGCAAGCTGATTGATAAACTGACGGTAGAGGAGCTGCCGGCATCCTCTCGTAAATATCCTTATGTGGGCTTTACCATGGACCGAGAAATCGGCAAGGATGTCCTGACGGTGGACCGCATCAGCAAAACGGTGGACGGTGTCAAGGTACTCAACGACATCTCCTTTACTGTGTCCAAGGGTGATAAGATTGCCTTCATCGGTGACAACGAGATTGCACAGACCACCCTGATGCAGATTCTTGCCGAGGAGATAGAACCGGACGAGGGCTCCATCAAATGGGGTGTCAGCACCTCCCGTTCCTATTTCCCGAAGGATAACTCGGAATATTTTAACGGCTGCGACCTCTCCATCCTGCAATGGCTGTCCCAGTACTCCAAAGACATCACCGAAACCTACCTGCGCGGCTTTTTGGGCAGGATGCTCTTCTCCGGCGACGATGTTTACAAGCCGGTGCAGGTGCTGTCGGGAGGAGAAAAGGTTCGTTGTATGCTTTCCAGAATGATGCTCTACGGCTCCAACGTGCTCATCCTCGACCAGCCGACCAACCACCTGGATCTGGAATCCATCACCGCGGTCAACAATGGTGTACAACGTTTTCTTCACCTCGCACGACCACGAGTTTGTGCAGACGGTTGCAAACCGTATCATCGAGCTGACACCGGACGGCATGATTGACCGCCGCTGCACCTTCGATGAATATTTGGAATGGAAACAGCAGAATCAGAAATAAGCGACCGGTACATTTGCCCTTAGAGGAAATCTATTTTTCCTCTAAGGGCATTTTTAATAGAAAAGCAGGTGATTTTTTGTCTAAAATTTTGAGGCAAGGTTGTAAGTCGTACAAAAGATTCGGTGAACAATAGGAAAAGCTATTGTTTTTCATTTATCAAAGTCGAATAATATGAAGATAGAATCGTGAAAATTTCCGCATAATGATGCGGTTTCCAGAAGGTAAGCATAGGGTAATCGGATGATTTTGGCACCCCTTTCAGATGTGAGCAGGGTATTGATTATTTTTTAAAAATACGTTAAACTATATGATGTTATATATTGTTATAGGAGGCAGAGGGTGAAGCAGAAAGTAAAATACCTCCTGCTGGCACTGGTATCCTGTGCGCTGCTGTGCGGAATTGTTGTTGCAGCAAACCGAAAGGCGCAGGAGTATCAGCTGAGTGTGTCCACCAGCTTCATTATGGATACGGTGATCGAGCAAAAGCTGTACGGTAGAAACTCGCAGCAGGCAGCAGCAGAAATCGAACGCCGTCTGCGGGAGTATGAACAACAGTATTCGATGTATCTTCCCGACAGCCAAATCAGCCGTATCAATGAGCAGGCGGGCAAGGATTACACCGAGGTGAGCCAACAATGCCTTGTACTTTTGCAACAGGCTATTGCAGTCTCCGCCCAGTCCAACGGGCTGTTTGATATTACCATCGCGCCGCTGACCCGACTGTGGGACATCACCGCCGAGCATCCAAGGGTGCCGCAGCCGCAGTTAGTCGAGCAGGCAAAGCAGTTGGTGGATTACCGCGACATTTTAATCGACGGCAACCGGGTGATGCTGCGCAATCCGGGACAGGCAATCGACCTGGGAGCGGTGGCAAAGGGCGCTGCCTGCACCATCATCCGCCAGGTGGCACAGGAATATGAAATCAAGACCGGCTATGTGTCGGTAGGAGGCAACCTGATTGTTTTGGGCAAGGACCCACAGGGGGAGGATTTCCGTTTTGCTATCCGTGACCCACAGGGGGAAGCCTCGGAATACATCGCGACCCTTTCGTTGACCGGCAGCACCATGGCAACCACCGGTGCTTATGAACGCTGGTTTGAGCAGGATGGAAAACGCTACCACCACATCATCGACCCGCGCACCGGCTATCCGGCAGAATCGGATTTGCTGAGTGTCTCGGTCATCTCGGAGGACGGGATGCTGGCAGATTGTATGTCCACGGCGCTGTTTATCGAAGGAAAACAGGCAGCCCTGCAACGGATGCAGGAGGAAGCATACCAGCTGGTCATCGTCGATACCGACGGAAATATCTACTATTCTCCTTCGCTGGAGGGCAATATCCAGCTAAATACCGACAACCAACGGGACTATCACTGGAACTAATGGGAAAGGTGGCAGGAACAATGAACAAGACCGCTGCAAAGGTCAGCCTGATGGGACTGCTGTTTGCCTTGGCAATGACCTTTTCCTATCTGGAAAGTATGATTGTGATTCCCGGGATGCCGCCGGGCATCCGCTTGGGACTTTCCAATCTGGTGACCATGTACTGTGTGTTTTTCCTGGGGAAGGCAGCGGGCTACACGATGGCAGCGTTAAAATCGCTGTTCGTCCTGCTGACGCGCGGCGCAGTCGCCGGAATGTTGAGCCTGTGCGGCGGATTGCTGTCGGTGACCGCCATTTTACTGGCAGACTTTCTGTCCAAAAAACAGCTGCACTACCTTTCGCTGAGCGTGGTAGGAGCGGTGTTTCATAATATCGGTCAGCTGATTGCCGCCC
>ENA-ORRW01003594-ORRW01003594.1-human-gut-metagenome-genome-assembly--contig:-NODE-3594-length-10943-cov-7.565026_pt1 | contig 10943 bp, 9 predicted proteins | sample MGYA00242183_ERZ509150 | MGnify/ENA primary metagenome ERZ509150 (study PRJEB26280, sample SAMEA2338639) | human gut metagenome | biome: human gut; feature: human-associated habitat; material: faeces... | reverse complement strand
CGCTCTTCCGCACGCTCAAGGACCCGCGCGTCCAGAGCGGCATGGTGACCATTACCCATGTGGACACGACGAGCGACCTGCGCTATTCGCGCATTTACGTGAGCGTTCTCGAAAAGTCGCTCGAAAAGGACGTCATTCGCGGTCTCAAGAGCGCGGCGGGCTATCTCCGGCGCGAGCTGGGCGCGAACATGTCGCTGCGCTACACGCCGGAGCTGCAGTTCATCGCGGACGACTCCATCGAATACGGCGCGCACATCTTAGAGATGCTGCGCGACCCGCGCGTGGTGAAGCCCGCGAACCCCGAAAACGAAACACTGAACACGGAGGATGAGCAGGAATGACCGTTTCCGAAGTCGCGGCATACCTCCGCGCGCACGACAAGTACCTCATTCTCACCCATCGCCGTCCGGACGGCGACACGCTCGGCTGCGCTGCGGCGCTGTGCGCCATGCTGCGCCAGATGGGCAAGACCGCGGGCATCCTCTATAACCGCGAGACGACCGAGCACTTCGAGCAGTACATCGAGCAGTATTGGGTCGCGGACGATTTTGACTATGAGACGGTCGTCTCCGTCGACCTCGCCGCGCTGAGCCTGTTCCCCGACAATGCCGAGATGTTCAAAACGCGCGTCGACCTCGCCATCGACCATCACCCGAGCTACGAGGGCTTCGGCAAAGAGAGCTGCGTGCACCCCGAATGCGCCGCCTGCGGCGAGATCCTGTGCGAGCTCGCGCAGGAATTAGGACAGCTCACACCCGAAGTCGCGCTGCCGCTCTATGTCGCCGTGTCGACCGACACGGGCTGCTTTGTCTACTCCAACGTCACGGCGAACACGCACCGCGTGGCCGCGGCGCTGATGGAGACGGGCATCGACTATAAAGCCGCCAACAAGCTGCACTTCCGCACAAAGAGCAAAAAGCGCCTAGCGCTTGAGGGAGAGCTGCTGCGCACGATGGAATTCTACGACGAGGACCGCGTCGTCATCGTCGCCGTGCCGCAGTCCTTACAAAAGAGCATGGCGCTTTCCGAGGCCGACATGGAAGACCTTGCGTCCCTCGGCGGCTTGGTCGAGGGCACGGACTGCGCTGTGACGATGAAGGAAACGAAGGACGGCGCGTGGAAGGTCAGCGTACGCACAGGCGCGCGTGTCAACGCGACGCGCGCCTGCTCGTTCCTCGGCGGCGGCGGACACCGCGCAGCGTCCGGCTGCCTCATTGAGCACGCGGACTATGAGACCGCGCGCGCCATGATCCTGAACGCCATCGCCGAAGCGGTGGCGGAAGAGGCATGAGCACGATCCGCAAGGCAGCACGCGCGGATTTGGACGCGGTGTGCCGCATTTACGACCAGATCCACACGGCAGAGGAGCGCGGCGAGGCCGCGATCGGCTGGCAGCGCGGCGTATATCCCGAGCGTGAGACAGCGGAGGCCGCGCTTGCGCGCGGCGACCTTTTCGTGCAGGAGCAGAACGGTGAGATCGTCGGCACGGCCATTCTCAACCAAACGCAGGTCGATTCCTACGCGGGGGCGAACTGGCGCTATGACGCGCCGGACAGCGAGGTCATGGTGCTGCACACGCTCGTCATCGACCCCGAGGCCAAATCGCGCGGTCTTGGCCGCAAGTTTGCGGCATTTTACGAGGGCTATGCCCTCGCGCACGGCTGCCGGTACCTTCGCATCGACACGAACGCGCGCAATGCGCGCGCCCGCCGCTTCTATCAAAAGCTCGGCTACGCCGAGATCGGCGTCGTGCCGTGCACGTTTAACGGTATCGCCGGTGTGCAGCTCGTGCTGCTTGAAAAGCGGCTGCCGCCGCTGCGACAAATCACGGCGGACGAAGCGCCGCGCCTGCGCGCGTGCGTGCAGGCCTTGTCCGAGCACCACAACCGCGTGTCCGTGAATTTCAAGGGCAGCTATCCGAGCCGGCCCTATGATAAAACGCTGTCGCTTTTTGCACAGGCGCTGGAAGAAAACGTCTCGCGCATCGCGGTCATCGAAGAGGACAGCGGGATCGTCGGCTTCTGCAAGGTCGACCTGCATGGAGACGGCACGGGCAAGCTCGACTACCTCGTCGTTCTGCCGCAGTGCCGCGGCAGGAAATACGGCAAGGCCCTGATGGACTGGGCGATGGCGGTATTTTCGGGCAGCGGCGTCCGGAAGATCGAAGTCAAGGTGGTCGACGGCAACGACGCCGTCCACCTCTACGAGAAATACGGCTTTCGCATGAACGCGCATATCTTGGTGCGCGGAGAGTAGAAAGAGAACTGCGTTTTGCCTGCCGGCAAAACGCTTGTACGGCGCAAAAGCGCCGAAGGCTTGGCGCAAAGGAGGCCATTTATGCCCAACGGCATTGTAATTATTGATAAGCCCCAGGGCTGGACGAGTATGGATGTGTGCGCCAAGCTGCGCGGCATTTTGCATGAAAAGCGCGTCGGCCACGCGGGGACGCTCGACCCCATGGCGACGGGTGTTCTGCCCGTATTCGTCGGGCAGGCGACCAAGGCCGTCTCCTTTGCCGAGGGCGGGCAAAAGGTCTACGAGGCCGTTTTACAGCTCGGCCTTGTGACCGACACGCAGGATACGACCGGCGAAACGCTCGAAGAGCGCGCCGTGACCGTCACGGAGGACAAGGTGCGCGCGGCGCTGCCGCGCTTTCTCGGCGAGATCGAGCAGATCCCGCCGATGTACTCGGCCATCAAGGTAAACGGCCAGAAGCTCTACGACCTCGCCCGTCAGGGTCGTGAGGTCGCGCGCAAGCCGCGCAGAATCACGATCTTCGACCTTACGCTGACGCAGAATTTGGGAAACGGGCAGTATGCCCTGCGCGTCGTTTGCTCGAAGGGCACCTACATCCGCACGCTGTGCCACGATCTCGGTCAGGCGCTCGGCTGCGGCGGCTGCATGGCGGCGCTGCGCCGCACGGAAGCGTCAAACTTCCGCATTGACGAGGCCGTGACGCTTGAGGACGTGCAGCGCGAGGGCGAAGCACTGCTCCGCCCCACGGACAGCCTGTTCCGGCAGTATCCGGCCTACACCATCCCGAGCACTGAACAGGAGCGCAAGTGCCTCTGCGGCAATCCACTGCGCGCAAAGCTCCCCGATGGGCTGTACCGCGTCTACGGGCGCGACGGGGCGTTCCTTGCCCTGTCGGAGGCGAAGGATGGCACGCTCACCTCGAAACGAAATTTTTTCAGCGTGTGACGCTGACGCAAAAAGGAAACCGAAACTATGAATGAATCCACAGTCATCGCCCTGGGCTTTTTCGACGGGGTGCATATCGGGCACGGCGAACTGCTCAAAATGGCGGTGCGCCGCGCACAGGAGCGCCTGCCGCTCCGCGGCGTTCACGTTCGACCGCTCGCCGCGTGAATTCGTCACGGGAAAGCCCGTGCCGCTGCTGACAACGCCGTCTGAGCGCGCAAACATCATCCGCACACAATACGGCGTGCAGGACGTTTTTGTCGAGCCGTTCGACCGGAACATGATGACCATGCCGTGGGAAGATTTTATCTCTGAGCTTCTCGTCAGGAAGTATCACGCGGTGCACCTTGTCGCGGGACACGACTTCCGCTTCGGCCACAAAAATGAGGGCGATGTGGAAAAGCTCAGAAGTTACTGCGCCGCCCACGGTCTCGGCTGCGACATCATCCCGCGCGTCGAAAAAGACGGTGTGACCGTCTCTTCAACTTATATCCGCTCGCTTCTGGAAGCGGGCGAGGTCAGGCGCGCCGCGGAATTTCTCGGCCATTATTTTTCCGTGGAGGGCACGGTGCGCCACGGCGAGGGCATCGGCAAAAAAGCCCTTTTCCCGACGGCAAACCTCATCCCCGAAGAGCACATCATCGCCTTGAAGCGCGGCGTGTACGCCACGCGCGCGCATCTGCCGAACGGCGAGACGCGCGTGGGCGTGACGAACGTCGGTGTGCGGCCGACGGTGAGCGACAAGAACACCGTGACGATCGAGACATATCTTGTCGGCTTCGATGGCGACCTGTACGGGCAGAAATTACAGCTCGACTTTTTCGACTACCTGCGCGAGGAGAAGAAGTTCTCCTCCACGCAGGAGCTGCACGACATGATCGCGCAAAACGCCCGCGAGGCAGAAATGATCGTCAAATAAGCATCAACGTGAACGAGAGAACCGGCAGTTTTCAAAACTGCCGGTTCTTTTTTTTGCGTGTGTATTTCCCGACAGGCTTTTTCTTTCCGCTCGTTTACAATAATCCCCGACACAATAAATCGACGCACAGGGAGGGGACAGGCTGTGAAGGTGATCGAGCTGCTCAAAAGCAAGGAATGGTCCGGAAAGGTCATCGACTGCGTGCTGCGCTTTGCGCTCTCGTTCGCGCTTGCGCTTGCGCAGGTGTTCGGCGGCTACGCGCCGCTCGCGCTCGGCATGATCGGCGCATCGGGCGCAGGATTGCGGGGGGTGAGCGCGCTGATCGGCGCGTCGGCGGGCGCTGTGCTGTTTCTGCCGTTTTCGCACGCACTTAGGACCTTCGCCGCGGGCGTTCTGATCTTCACGGCGAACAACGCGTTTTTCGATCTGAAACTCTACAAAAAGCGGGCGTTTCTGCCGCTGCTGTGCGCGGGGATGATGTTCTCCGTCGAGTTTGTCTACGTCTTACGCGACGGCGTGGGCGAGGCGGCAAACTGCCTGATGGCGCTGCTGCTGTGCGCGCTCGGCGCGATGAGCGGCCGCGCGCTTTTGTCGACCGGCGACAAGGAAAAGGAGGACCACCCCTACGCGCCGCTTTTCATCCTGCTCGGCGTGCTGATGGCCGCGTCCTCGTTCGAAACGGCGGACGGCTTTGCGCCGGGTCGCATCCTCTCGATGCTGGCGGTGCTGCTGTTCGCCTTTGAGCGCGGCAGCGCGTTCGCCATTCCGGCGGCGCTGTGCATCGGGCTGGGGATGGACCTCGGCGCGGGGGGCGGCAGCTTTGTCCACGCGGCGTCATATGCGTTTTCCGCGGTGCTGGTGAACGTCACAGCGCGGGGCAACCGCGTGGCCTCGGCGCTGTGGTTTGCGCTGAGCATTCTGTGCTTTGCCCTGCCGATGAACGCGCACGCGGGGCTTGTGCTGCTCTACGAGGGGCTGGCGGCGACGCTGTTATTCCTGCTGATCCCGTCGCGGTTCCTGCGCGGCAAGCGCCTTTGCAGCGACGAGGCCGCGCAGGAGGACGCTGCCGTGCGCAGAAAGATCGCGGCCTCTGCCGCGGCGTTGCGCGAGCTTTACGACAGCATCGCCCGTCCGCGCACGCTGACGGAGGAAAATCCCGCCGCCATCTTCGACCGCGCGGCGGAAAAGGTCTGCCGCGGCTGTGCGCTGTGCAGCTACTGCTGGGAAAAGGAGTATCAGCGCACCTATACCGCGCTCAATGACGCGACGGCGGCGCTGCTGCGCCGCGGGCAGGGCAGGGGCGAGGATTTCCCCTCGTACTTTTCCGAGCGGTGCATCCATTTTTCATCATTTCTCTCCGCCGTGAACGGCGAGCTGCGCGCCTATCTTCTGCGGCGGCAGTACCGGCGGCTGCTGGAGGACGACCGCGCGAAGGCCGCGTCGCAGTACGCCCAGCTCTCCGAGCTCATGCAGAGCGCGGCGGACGGCGCGCTGCGCCCCGTATCGACGCAGCCGGTGCATTCTTATGAGATCGGTCTTTCGCTGCGCCCCAAGCGCGGGGAACGCGTGAGCGGCGACAGCGCCGCCCACTTTGAGACCGAGGACGGCACGCTCTGCCTGCTGCTCTCCGACGGCATGGGCTGCGGCGAGGCCGCGCAGCGCGAATCGTCAATGGCCGCGCGGCTGTTGGAGCGCTTTCTGAGCGCGGGCATCGACGCGCCGCCCGCGCTCAAGACGCTCAACAGCGCGCTCTCTCTTCGCGCCGAGTCGACCGACAGCTTTACGACAGTCGACCTGCTGACGCTTTCGCTCCAGACGCTCGAGGGCGAGCTCTACAAGTACGGCGCGGCGCCGAGCTATCTAAAGCGCGGAGGCACGGTACGCCGCGTGACCTGCTCGTGCCTGCCCGCGGGCTTGCAGGAGGGCTCGCCCCCGCCGGAGGCGACGCATATCAAGCTCTCGCCGGGGTGCTTTTTCGTAATGCTCTCCGACGGCGTGGCCGACTCGCTTGACGACGAATGGCTGCAAAACCTGCTTGCAGGCTGGGAGGGACATGATCCCCAGCAGCTCGTCGCGGCGATCTTGGCCGACAGTATGGAAAAGCGCGGCGGCACGGACGACGCGGGTGTTCTGGCGCTCTACATTCCCGAGGATTCGGGCGGCGCGCAGGCGGTCTGAACGCAGCAAAAATTTTTGCTCTTCCCGTATAGCGCCCGCCGCGGCGGGCATACTGGAGGCAGAATGTTTTTCCATCGGGAGGTGCTGCTTTCAATATGGTCAAGGGAACATCGCGGAGAGTGATCGTGGTCGACTCGCCGGATACGGAGCTTTTTGAACAGGCCATTTTCATCGTGCGCAACGACGCCATGAACCGAAACGGCGTCACGGCGCAGCGATTGGTAGACGAAGCCTGCCGCGTGGCGCGCACCTGCGGCCGCACGGCGACATGCAGCAAGCGCAGCTTTTTTAGGCGCGGCTCGCCCGCGCTGTGGGGCTGCATCGGCGCGGGCGGCATCGCGCTGGCATGGTTACTCAGCGTACTCATTTAGTCCATTGTTTTTTCTCCTCCGTTTTGGGGCGCGGCGAAATTGCCGCGCCCGATTTTTTTGCGCAAAACGGCAAATCAGCGCAAATTTTTAATTTACAAGCGGTTATCAATAGACTATACTATAACCTACCGTATTTTATTTGACGAGGTTATTGCCATGAATGCTGACTTTTCCCGCACCCTTGCCCTGCTGCGGCAGGAAAAGGGGATCTCCCAGCGCAAGGCCGCGAAAGAGCTCGGCATTTCGCAGGCGCTTTTGTCCCACTATGAAAACGGCATCCGGGAGCCGGGGCTCGCGTTCGTCAAAAAGGCGTGCGATTACTACCACGTCTCGGCGGACTATCTGCTCGGGCGCACGCTCGATCGCGACGGCGGCATGATCGACGCCGAATCGCTCTACGATTCGAGCGATGAAAAGGGCACGCTGCGCGGCAGCATCGCCGCGACGCTGCAAAAGAAGATGCTCGTCAACACCGCGGGCGTCCTCTTCGAGCTGCTGGGCAAGACGAACGACCGCACGCTCATCACGTCGGCGGGCAGCTACCTTGGCGGCGCGTTCTACCAGCTCTACCGCGCGCTGCACCGCGCGAGCGGCGGGAAAGAGGGGTACTTCGGCTTAGATGCCACGGCCTACCAGTCCGGCGCAGTGGATGCGCAGATGCGCGCGGACTACATCGCCTACGCCTCCTCGCTCGCGCAGCTTTCCGAAAAGGACGGCGCGTTCGCCTCTATGGAGGATGAGGCGCTCGCGTCCCTCTACCCCGGCCTCATGCAGAGCGTGACGCAGGTACTCCACAGCACCGAAGAAAAGACGAATTCCCTGCTCGGCAGGAAATAAGAATTTCCCCTGCGGCAAAACGCCTGGACGCGCCATTTGGCGCGCGGCGCCGCCTTGCCGACAACAAACAGGAGCAACAGCTATGAACGAAAAGAACATCCGAAATTTTTCCATCATCGCACACATCGACCACGGCAAGTCGACGCTGGCGGATCGGCTTCTTGAAAAGTGCAACGCCGTTTCTGCGCGCGAGATGGAGGACCAGATCCTCGACAACATGGACTTGGAGCGCGAGCGCGGCATCACGATCAAGGCCCGCGCCGTCACGTTTGACTATACCGCCGCCGACGGGCAGGTCTACACGCTCAATTTGATCGACACGCCGGGCCACGTCGACTTCAACTACGAGGTCTCACGTTCGCTTGCGGCGTGCGAGGGCGCGCTGCTCGTCGTCGACGCCTCGCAGGGCATCGAGGCACAGACGCTCGCAAACACGTATCTCGCGATGGAGCACGACCTTGAAATTCGCCCCGTGCTCAACAAGATCGACCTGCCCGCCGCCGACCCCAAGCGCGTCAAGCAGGAGATCGAGGACATTTTAGCCATCCCCGCCGAGGATGCGCCCGAAATTTCCGCCAAGCAGGGCATCAACATCGACGCCGTGCTCGAGGACATCGTGCAGAACCTTCCCTGCCCGCAGGGCGACCCGAACGCGCCGCTTCAGGCGCTGATCTTCGACAGCTATTACGACGCCTACCGCGGCGTCATCGTCTACATGCGCTTGAAGCAGGGCACGATCAAGCCCGGCATGGAGGTCAAGATGATGGCGACGGGCGCAACGTTCAAGGTGCTCGAATGCGGCTTGATGCGCCCGCTGGGTCTGGAGCCTGCGAAGCAGTTAGAGGCCGGTCAGGTCGGCTACTTCACCGCAAGCATCAAGGACGTGCATGAGACGCAGATCGGCGACACGGTCACAGGCGTCGAGCATCCCGCGAGCGAACCGCTGCCGGGCTACCGCAAGGTGCGCTCGATGGTCTACTGCGGCATTTACACCGAGGACGGCAGCAAATACCCGGATCTTCGCGACGCGCTGGAAAAATTGCAGCTCAACGACGCTTCGCTGACGTTTGAGCCGGAATCGTCCGTCGCGCTGGGCTTCGGCTTCCGCTGCGGCTTCCTCGGCATGCTGCACATGGAGGTCATTCAGGAGCGCTTGGAGCGCGAATTTGACTTAGACCTCGTCACCACGCTCCCGAGCGTCATCTACGAGGTATACAAGACCGACGGCACGATGGTGCGCGTCGACAACCCGCACAACTACCCCGACCCCGCGCACATCGAGCACGCCGAGGAGCCCTACGTCAAGGTGACGATCGTCACGCCGCCCGATTACGTCGGCAATATCATGCCGATGTGTCAGGACCGCCGCGGCGAATTCAAGGATATGCAGTACCTCGACACCTACCTTGTCGAGATGCATTACGAAATGCCGCTCAACGAGATCATCTACGACTTTTTCGACACGCTCAAGGCCAACACCAAGGGTTACGCCTCGCTCGACTACGAGCTCTCCGGCTACCGCCCGAGCGAGCTCGTCAAGGTCGATATCCTGCTCAACGGCGATCAGGTGGACGCGCTGTCGTTCATCGCGCATAAGGACAAGGCTTACGCCCGCGCGAGAAAGCTGTGCGAAAAGCTCAAGGACAACATTCCCCGTCAGCTCTTTGAGATCCCCATTCAGGCGGCCATCGGCGGGCGCATCATCGCGCGCGAGACCGTCAAGGCCATGCGCAAGGACGTTTTGGCCAAGTGCTACGGCGGCGATATCAGCCGAAAGAAGAAACTGCTCGAAAAGCAGAAGGAGGGCAAAAAGAAAATGCGCTCGCTCGGCACCGTGCAGGTGCCGACAGAGGCGTTCCTCGCTGTCCTCAAGCTGGATGAATAAGAAAACCACGATCAGAAAGACAGTAAAGGAGTGCGATCAGATATGCTTTTGGATCATTATGTCAGTGCCATGGACAGCTGGAAAGGGCGCATCGACAGCGAGACCGATTACGATGCGTTTCGCTGGCACCAGTGGGTACAGCCCATCGACCTGAACGACGGCAGCGCGCCGTTTACCGGCAAGCTCGGCTTTGCTTTCATCGGCTTTTGCAGCGACAAGGGCGTCGCGCGCAACAAGGGCCGCACGGGCACGGCGCTCGCGCCGGACTTTGTGCGCGGCCAGATGTCGGGCCTTCCGTGCACGTTTTCACAGGAGGTCAAGCTCTACGACGCGGGCGATATCATCTGTGATGAAATTTCGCTCGAAGAGGGCCAGCGCGAGCTGGGCTGCGCCGTGGAGGAAATTCTGTGCCGGAACCTGTTCCCCATCGTGCTCGGCGGCGGCCACGAGACGACGTTCGGCCACTTCCAGGGCCAGCATAATTTCTTAAAGGACAAGGGCAAGACGCCGGAGCTCGGCATCGTCAACTTTGACGCGCACTTCGATCTGCGCCCGTACGACATGGGCAACTCGTCCGGCACGATGTTCCGCCAGATGGCGGATGTCTGCAAGGCCGAGGGCACACCGTACCACTATTTCCCCATCGGAATCCAGCAACACAGCAACACCGTGAGCCTCTTCAAAAAGGCCGAGGAGCTCGGCGTCGACTATGTGCTCGCGAAAGATTTACAGGCTTCGAACTTAGAGTCCATCCTTGAGCGCATGGATCAGTTCCTCTATCAGTGCGACGATACGTACATCACCGTCTGCTCGGACGTCTTCTCGTCCGCGTTCGCCCCGGGCGTCAGCGCGCCGCAGTCGCTCGGCCTCGACCCCGAGATCGTGCTGCCGCTCATCAAGCATGTGCTGCGCACGCGCAAGGTCCGCGGGTTCGATATCTGCGAGATCTCTCCGCGGTTCGACCAGGATAATACGACCGCCAACCTCGGCGCGGTCATTATTTTTGCGGTGGTCAATACATTGTGCAGGCTCAATGGTTTGAGCATCTGAAATTTCAGCGCGCCAGCGCTGCTCCTTATTCCCCTGCGCCGCGCAGGGGAGCGGACAAAGGGGGATACTCTCTTTCACAAAAGAGAGTATCCCCCTTTTGATCCCCCGAGAGAAAGGTTTTAATTGGCAGTCTCAATCTCGAATGACCTTTATGCCTCCGGAATGAGAATGCTTGCGCGCGGCGAAGCCGCGTTTAGCGCTGCGATACGATTTGTCTCTGCTTCTATCATCCGCTGCCGCTCTGCCCATCTTGTAGCAGTGCGCAGTAATCATCGTCTACCGCCAGTCCCAACAATGCGGCGAGCGCCAGCAATGCCGCTATTTCGCACGCAGTCTGCTGCCAGATGAACGTCACTCGCGCCTCACGATAGTAAGGCGCGGTTGAGAGTGGTGACGAAAAGTAGGGGTTCATGGCGAAGCCATGTACACTGCACCCGATTCCGCAGGCTGAGCAGTTTTTCAAGATCGAGACTGCCAATGTCGGGGGTCGAGGGGGACTCCC
>ENA-ORRW01003586-ORRW01003586.1-human-gut-metagenome-genome-assembly--contig:-NODE-3586-length-10958-cov-2.604604_pt1 | contig 10958 bp, 10 predicted proteins | sample MGYA00242183_ERZ509150 | MGnify/ENA primary metagenome ERZ509150 (study PRJEB26280, sample SAMEA2338639) | human gut metagenome | biome: human gut; feature: human-associated habitat; material: faeces... | reverse complement strand
TGCAGTCTGCGCCAATGTTTTTACCGTACAGTTGAGTACTTTTTCCTCCGGCCATGACGCCTTATACACGATCGCGGCAGGAGTGTCCTGTTCATATCCTCCGCTGATCAGCTCTTCGGAAAGTTCTTTTAGCATCCCTGTGCTTAAAAAAATAACCATTGTTGTGCCATGAGCCGCAAAACTTCTGATCGACTCCTTTTCAGGAACCGGCGTTCTTCCTGCCATACGGGTAATTACAACCGACTGTGAAATTCCCGGAAGTGTATATTCTGCATCGAGCGCAGCTGCTGCCGCGCAAAAAGAGCTGACGCCGGGGCACACTTCGTATCCGATCCCAAGTCTTTCCAACTCATCCATCTGCTCTTTGATCGCCCCGTACAGGCAAGGATCGCCTGTATGAAGCCGGACAATGTTCTTTCTTTGAGTCTCACCTTCTTTTATCACTTCCAGCACTTCTTCCAGTGTCATCTTCGCACTATTGTAAACTGCACACGTTTCTTTACAGCCATATAGAAGTTTCGGGTTCACAAGCGATCCTGCGTAAATAACAATATCCGCCTCTTCTAAAAGGCGTTGTCCACGCACAGTGATCAAATCTTTTGCACCCGGACCTGCTCCAACAAATGTGACCATCTTTCTCTTTCCTTTCGCTTTCTTAGCCTCTTTACTTTTTTAATCTTTTCTCCGATCTTTCCGCTGAGTTTCGCTTTCATCTTTTATGATAAACAACGAATAATATCCCGCCTGTTCGGGGATTTCTTCCGTCGAAAAATAAAGCTTCTCCGAATCCATACCACAGTTTTCCACCATTTTTGCCTCTAAAGCGTTCTCGACAAGAAAACGTTTCACTTCCGCCATTTTCCGTCCGCTTTTCATAAATACTTTCGTTCCCTGCAGCCTCATACTTTCTTCTACTCCGTAGGAAGCAGGTATGATATGCAGTTCATCGCTGTTTTCTGAAAGGGAAATGTCAAGGCGAGCCGCCGCCGCGCAAAAAGAAGGGATTCCGGGAATCAACTCTGTTTCATATCCCATCCTTTTCAGTCTTTTGTGTATATACATACAGGTAGAATAAATGCTCGGGTCTCCGATCGTAAGAAACACAACATCCTTTCCTTCATTTAACTTCTCTGCGGTAAACGCCGCGTCTTCGTCATGAATCTCTATCAGTTTCTCCCTGTCTTTGATCATCGGCATAGGCAGAAAGATCACCTCTTTTTCCCCGATCTGCGAATAAACTTGTCTGACGATCTGATAAGCCGTACACTGCTGCATATATTTTGGATCTGCGTTTTCACCCGGCTTTTTCAAACCGCTGTCTGATACGGGAATCGCGACAACATCACTTTCTTGTATCGCATGCAATGCTTTTAATGTCAGAAGCTGCGGATCTCCCGGCCCAACTCCAACGCCTGTAAACTTTCCTTTCATAGCCTCTTTATCTTCCTTTCTTTTGCCTGACAAAACGACTTGTCTGCTCAAACAGACTGTCTGCTTTCGAGGTTTTCCCCAAAACCCCTTCTTCATTTGAAAAAACAACAGCCGCAATATCCAACGCTTCCCCTGCTCTGTTTGTCAGATAAAATTCTATTCTCTCCATTACGCTTTCCATTACTTTTTCGAGAAGTCCGCATTCTTTGAGTACTCTTAATGCCTCCGATGTATTCACACAGTCCATGACCGAACGCACCGTATGCGAATCTGCCCCTTCTAAAGCCGCATGTACCGCCAACACTTCCATCCTGCAGTCTGCCTGTCTTGAATGGGTATTCATTACTCCTGCCGCCAGTTTGACAAATTTTCCGATATGACCGATAAATAGAATTCCCTTCATCCCGAGTAATTTTGCATCGTCGATCGTATCTCCGATATAGTTACTGCATTTTACTGTTACTTCTTCGTCCACGCCGAGTTCTTCACGTAAAAAATCCATTCCGTAATTTCCCGGAACAACATAACACCTGTCATACCCTGTCTCTTTTAACATTTTCATTTCCAGCCATATCGTATCAGTCAGCGCTTTTTCACTCATCGGCTCTACGATGCCTGTCGTTCCAAGAACAGACAGGCCTCCTACAATGCCAAGCCTCGGATTAAACGTCTTCTTTGCGATCTTCTCCCCGCCCGGAATAGACAGCGTAATCTTTATTTTCCCACCGTACTTGTATTGACGGCACTCTTCGTCTACCGCATCGGCAATCATCCTGCGAGGTATTTTATTGATCGCGGGAAAGCCTGTCTGCTGCTCTAATCCTGCTTTTGTGACCCGGCCGATTCCTTCTCCTCCGGCAAGAACAATATGATCTTTGATTTCAAAACAGCGTTCTTCCGCTTCTTCCTCTTTTAAAAATGACTCGATCTTCTCAGCTTTTGCGTATACTTTCATCCCATCTGTCACATCAGGATCATCGCCGCTGTATTTTTCAACAGCGCACTGCACATAATCCGCAGTTCTGATCGTTGACTCTACTTCCAAATACAGCTCGATCCCTTTCGGAGTGATCAGTTTCACATGAGTAATCTCTTCTTCTTTAAGAAGCATCGCCACAGCAGCTTTTGCCGCTGCGGCAGCACAGCTTCCTGTCGTATATCCAAGCCGAAGTCCCGACCGGTTCCTCCCGATCTCCTGTTTCATTTTATGCTATTCTCCTGATATGCTTTACAATTCTTCCAGCATCTGCCGTGGATTTTCCGCCGCTTTTACTTTACCGAACACTTTCTCGATCACACCTTCTTCATCGATCAAATAAGTAGTGCGGACAACACCCATTGTTTTCTTTCCGTACATATTCTTTTCTTTCCATACATCATAAGCCTGAATACATGTTAACTCTGTATCTGAAAGAAGTGTAAAGGGCAAACCGTATTTTTCTTCAAATTTCTTATGAGATGCGACGCTATCCTTGCTTACTCCAAGCACAACCGCTCCTTTTTCTGAAAATTCAGGATATAATTCTCCGAAACCACATGCCTGTTTTGTACATCCCGGAGTGTTGTCTCTCGGATAAAAATATAAGATCACTTTCTTCCCTTTGTATTCTTCCAATGTGTGTACCTTTCCGTTCTGATCCGGCAATGCAAACTCCGGCGCTTTCATTCCTGCTTCTAACATTTGTATTTCCTCCTGTTTTTTATTTTATTCTTTTTAGCTTGTTCTTACATTTCCGCTTCTTCGATATGTTCTGCGAATATTTTTCTGATTCCTTCAAATTCTCCGAGTCCTTTTAAAATAACCCGGACTTCATATCCTTTTTCCTCCAGCTCGCTTTTCCATGAATCTTCTTCTCCTGCCATATCATTTTTTGCATGATCTCCGGCAACAAACATAAACGGCATAAGTACGACTTTTTTTCTGCCCGATATTTCCAGCTTTGCCATTACATTTCTCAAATCAGGAAAGCTTTCCACTGTTCCGACAAGAACCTGCTGATATCCAAGCGAGTGAAACGTATACTCTAACGTAGGATATGCGGAATTTGCATGGTGATCTGTTCCGTGTCCCATCAGAACGAGCATTTCATCTTCGCCGATCACCGTTTTTTCCATCACGGCATGAATTGCTTTTTTATAATCTTCCACAGAACTAAGAAGCGGTTTCCCTACATATACTTTTCGGAACAGGTGCATATGTTCCATGACTTCTTGCAGCATCCGGTCATTTTCTATCCCGTTGATCACATGAGTCGGCTGAACGATAACTTCTTCGATCCCATCTGCCGCCATTTTTTCTAAAGCTTCGCCTACTGTTTGCACCTTTATATTTGCAGTGCGCTTTAATTTTTTTATAATCATATTGCTTGTAAACGCCCTGTATACAACAGCTTCTTCAAACGTTTTTGCAAACTCCTTTTCGAGCACGTCAATCGTCTTTTCCATCGTGTCAATATGACTTGTTCCGAAACTGACTGCCAGAATTCCTTTTTTCATTTTACATCTCCTCTCATTTTTATTTATTTTATTATTTCCCTGTTTTCTTAAATTCCCTTTGATGTTTTCTATTTCAAACTTTTCAGATCAAGTAAGCCTTGACTCCAGTTCTTCCCATGTGCGCGGAGGCTCTTCTTTGTCTGATAAGATTTTTTTCTCTGTTAATTTGCGATACATACGAATGACTGTCGGTATTTCCAATTCTGCTTCTTTCAACGCTTCCTCATCCTGACAGATTTCCATCGTCTCTGCATGGCGTATCACTTTTCCTTCATGCATAAGCACAATCTCATCTGCCCATCCACAGGCATACTCTATATCATGTGTTGCGATCAGCACCGTAATTCCTTTTTCCGTCAGCCTCTCGATCATCTCATTCACTTTTTTCGTATGTTTCATATCAAGCGCCGCCGCAGGTTCGTCTAAAATCATCACTTCAGGATGCATAACCAGAATGTCTGCAATCGCAACCTGTTTTTTCTGTCCTCCGCTTAAAGCATGAGTCGGCTCTTCCTGAAACGCAGAAAGCCCCAGTTCCTCGATTATCTGTCTGACCGCCTTTTCGGCAGTTTCTTCATCCGCCCCCATGTTCAATATCCCGAAAGAGATTTCCTCATAAACACTTGCAGAAAAAAGCTGTTCATCCGGATTTTGAAATACGATCCCGACTTTTCGTCTGACATCTAAAAGTCCTTTTTTTGTATATTCGATCGGTTTTCCATCTATAAAAATCCTTCCGGATTCCGGTCTTCTGATCCCGTTCAGGCAAAGAAAAAAAGTAGATTTTCCGCAGCCGTTTCCTCCCATAACCGCGACTTTTTTCCCTTTACGAATGTTCAAACTCAAGTGATCCAATGCCTTTATTTTACTTCCCTCATATGTATAATCTACATTTTCTGCACGAATCACATATTCCGTTTCTGATTCTTTTTTTTCTTCCTTTTTCAATGTTCTCTTTTTTGTTTTCATATCTTTCATTTTATCCATCATATCATCCGTTCCGCCGCAGCTACAATTATCAAAACAAGCTCAAATACAGCCAACAATATCATTTCTTTCTTTTTCGCCGGAGTGTTCCTTTCTAGCACATTGATTGTTCCGTCATACCCTCTTGCTTCCATTGCATCATACAGCGCATTTGCTTTTCTCAAAGAAATAAAGAACAAAGCGGTCAGCATCTTTCCGAATGCACGAAGCTGTGTCCGATAATCTCTATTTCCAAGTCTTGCCTCCTGTGCTGTCATAATTGCAGACGCAGTATGAAGAAGAATAAATACAAAACGATAGATCAACATCATCAACTCAATCAGAAGCCTCGGCATATGCATTTTCCTGAGCGCTCCCAGTATATCTGTCATCGTTGTGTTCAACGACAGAAAATAAAGACATGTCACTGCCGCCAGCGCCGTGATACATAAATTGACTGCCCAAAAAGCCGATTCACGGCTTGCCGTTATATATATTTCCCCGACCGGCACGGCAAATGCATCCATAGGAACTTTCGATAGATTTAAAAAAACAGCTCCTGTTCCGACGATCAAAAATACGATCGGAATCATCAGCAGTCGAACATAGCAGGAAAGAGGAATCTTCCCCTTTCCTACCGTCAAAATTCCATTTGCGATAAATACGATCAAAGCCGCCGCATAGGAGCGGGTCAAAACACAGATCATAAGAGAAGAAACGGCATACAGTAACTTCTCTGCCGCACTGACATATCTTAATTTTGACCGGTAACACAATTTATCTATAATGATCATTCATCGCTCCTTTTTATTCTCCTATGACTTTTGTTTTTCCCTCAAAACTTCAAAAGCATTATCGCCCAGACTATCCGTCCATTTTTTACGTTCCACGAACCGTCCCATTATAAATGCGATGATTCCCACGCCTATCCCTGTCTGAATACAGAAAATAAGACTTTCTATCTCTCCGGGCAGTTCTCTGTCTAACGCAGTCTCCAAAACCGGAGTAAACCACGGCTCATATTCTCCGTGAATTTCTTCTACCATCACGCTTCCCGCATCATCAGAACCGCCGAATTCTGCTTCTTTTAAAACGAAAAGAGGAACAACGGCGATTAAAACAGCGGCGATCAATAATAAAATCACTGTTTTTTTGTTTTTACTCATCTTGTGTCTCCCCCTTTTTATTTTTGAAAAATCCTATACTTCTTAATTCCGGTTTTGCATATGTTTCCAGACCTATCACAATGACAACTGTAAGGATACCTTCTATCACGGCAAGCGGAATCTGTGTAGGCGCAAATACTCCGAGAAACTTAACAGCCGACGCTCCGACGCCTCCCGCTTCAGACGGATAGGCAAAAGCAAGCTGGATACTTGTCACACAATATGTAAACAGATCTCCTAAAAATGCAGCCAAAAAAATACCGACTCTTCTGTTTACATTTATTTTCTGACATAATTTATAAATTCCAAAAGAGACGACCGGTCCTGCGATCGCCATGGAAAATGTATTTGCTCCAAGTGTTGTCAAACCTCCGTGAGCTAAAAGCAATGCCTGAAAAAGCAATACAATGACACCGAGCACGCTCACAGATGCCGGTCCAAACAAAATCGCGCCGAGCCCTGTTCCTGTCATATGCGAACAACTCCCTGTAACAGAAGGGATCTTAAGCGATGAAATAACGAAAATAAACGCTCCCGACATTGCGATCAGCGTTAAATTTCTTCTATTTTCTTTTACTTTGTTTTTCAATGAAATAAATCCTGCAATCAGAAACGGCAGGCAGACGACGCCCCAAGCAACGCAGTATTTAGCCGGAAGATACCCTTCCATAATATGCATTGCATTCGCTGCCGGGACTATGGCAAATACCGCCGCAAACACGATAGATGCCTTTAGTAAGATTTTTTCTTTTTTTGACATGTTTTTTCCTCTCCTTGATCATAATCCCGTAATCTACGGACTCATTTGAAAGTGAATATTCTGACTTAGGGATCGATGCAAATATTCCGCCTTCCCACAGAATCTTATTCCGCAGTGGCAATATGGAATACCGCTCCTCCAATACAGCAACGGGTATTGTGCAGGATTCTCACCTGACTTCCTCACAGATATCTCAAAGTAACCTAACCTTATCTAAAGTCCGGTACAAAGAGCAATCTATACTTCTCTATCTGTTTATCTTTCAAACGTATGCCGAGCCCGACTAATACTCAATCCCTCTTCTAGCCCGGATTCCCCGGTCGTAAGGGTGTTTCACCTTGCAGATCTCAGATACATAATCCGCTTTCTCTACAAGGCGAAGGTCAGGATCCCGTCCTGTTAAGACAACTTCCAGACCTGTCGGTTTCTTTTCCAGAAAACAAAGAGCTTCCTCGTTTGGTATCAATCCATACCGGTATGCCGCCATAAATTCATCCATAACAAGTACGTCATAAGATCCGCCGGAAACTTTTCTCAAGACCTCATTCCACAGAGCTTCATATAGCTTCTTTACCTCTTTTTTTTCTTTTTCTGTCAGTGTTTTATAGAAACCGTAAGATTTCTCCAGATGTAAAACTTCAATGTCCGAAATGCTGTCGAGAATGTTTAATTCTCCCGAATTCTCATTTTTAAGAAAACGTGCAAAAAGCACTTTCTTTTTGCAGCCCGCAGCTCTGACCGCCAGCCCGACGGCTGAGGACGTCTTTCCTTTGCCGTCTCCACAATAAATATGAATCAAACCTCGTTCCATCGTCTTTTACCTCTCTGTAAAAATCCTTTATATTTTACCACAAATATACACTCTGTGACAACATTTTGTGTTATACTAAGCTGAATCGGTATACACCGTACATAAAAATAACTTTTCCGTATTTATATTATCGGAACTGTCTTTATGAATGTAATATCAAAAACTATGATTAAATGATAAGGAGGAGCATTATGAACTTTACTTTTGCCCACAACAACTTAAATGTCTACGATCTGGATGCATCTTTGCGATTTTATAAAGAAGCTCTCGGTCTTACTGTCACACGTACAAAAGAGGCTGACGACGGCAGCTTCAAACTTGTTTATCTCGGTGACTCGACAACTCCTCACAAACTCGAACTGACATGGCTTCGGGATATGGACCGCCCTTACAATTTGGGAGATAACGAGATCCATCTTGCATTTGAAACCGATGATTTTGATGCGGCACACGAAAAACACAAAGAGATGGAATGCATCTGTTTTGAGAATCCGGGGATGGGGATTTATTTCATTTCCGATCCTGACGGATATTGGCTGGAGATCGTACCTAAAAATTTATAATATTAAAAAGGGCAGTTTTTTATGATCGCTGAAAAACCCGGCGCACAGAGACGCCGGGTTTTCCGATTTCCAAAAAATATATTATACAAACTATGTCCGAAAGGAGTTTTCTTATGGAACATTATACATTGCCCCATCGGCACAATCAGTCAATGTCTCAGTTAATGAGTCATTTACCGAATATTGAAGAGTTTCAGACGACCGCAGATATATTTAAACAACTAAGCGATCCTACCCGCATCCGCATCTTCTGGATCTTGTGCCACTGCGAAGAATGTGTTATCAACATCGCTTCTATGATGGAAATGAGCAGTCCTGCCGTCGCGCATCATTTACGTCTGCTTCGTTCAAGCGGTCTGATCGAATCCCGCAGGGACGGAAAAGAAACATATTACCGTGCCGTCGACTCGAGAAAAACACAAACGCTTCATCATATGATCGAAAAGATCATGGATATTTCCTGCATAAACAAAGACGTATAAATCAAAATTTAACTCAGATCTATAGATTTTGAACTCTAAGCGCCCTGACTGCATTTAAGACCGCAATGATCATAACCCCTACGTCGGCAAAGATCGCAAACCACATATTTGCAATTCCAAGAGCGCCAAGTCCAAGACAGGCAAATTTAATTGCCAAAGCAAATATAATGTTTTGATATACGATTCTCAGACATTTTTGAGAGATTTTAATCGCTTTGGAAATCTTTAACGGATCATCGTCCATCAACACTACATCTGCCGCTTCGATTGCCGCGTCCGATCCCATTGCCCCCATTGCAATTCCGATATCCGCCCGAGTCAGTACCGGTGCGTCATTAATGCCGTCACCTACGAATACAAGCTTTTCTTTTCCTTCTTTTTCCAAGAGCAGTTCTTCTACTTTTTGTACTTTATCTCCGGGGAGCAGTTCACTGTACACTTGATCGATTCCCAAAGTTTTTGCCGTCTGCTCGGCAGCTTTCCGCGAATCCCCGGTAAGCATGACTGTTTTTTTGATCCCTGCTTTTTTCAATTCCGCAACCGCTTCTTTGGAATGTTCTTTCACAACATCGGAAATCACGATATGCCCTGCATACTTTTTATCAATCGCCATATGGATGATCGTACCTGCCGTATGGCATTCATGATACTTCAAACCGAGTTTTTTCATCAGCTTGTCGTTACCTGCCGCAACTTCATGACCGTCCACGACGGCTGTTTTCCCGGATATCCGAAACCCTGTTTCTGTCAATTTCCTTTCCGTATGCTTTTTGCAGACTTTTGCTGATCGGATGTGATGACGCACATTCTGCAAGCGCCGCATATTCTAATAATTTTTCTTCTTCCAGTTCATTGTGATGAACCGCGCTTACTTCAAAAGCGCCTTTTGTTAAAGTTCCTGTTTTGTCAAACATAACATATTTTGTCTGAGACAATGTTTCCATATAATTAGAGCCTTTGATCAACACTCCTGCTTTGCTTGCCCCGCCGATTCCCGCAAAAAAGCTAAGAGGAATACTGATCACAAGTGCACAGGGACAACTAATCACAAGGAATGTAAGAGCTCTGTAAATCCACACGCCCCACTGAGCCGCCTGTCCGAGAAAGACCATCTCTATTACCGGAGGCAAGAGTGCCAGCGCCAATGCCCCGTAGCAAACTGCCGGAGTATACACTTTGGCGAATTTGGAGATAAAATGTTCGGATTTTGATTTCCTGGAACCGGAATTTTCCACAAGTTCCAAAATCTTAGACACCGTTGATTCTTCAAACTGTTTCGTAGTCCGAACTTTCAGTACTCCCGTCATATTAATACAGCCGCTGATCACCTCTTCTCCCTGACGCACATCACGCGGAAGGCTTTCTCCTGTCAAAGCGCTTGTATTTAAACTGGAGCTTCCTTCGACGACAATCCCATCAAGCGGAACTTTTTCACCCGGCTGTACTACGATGATACTTCCTATTCCGACTTCATCAGGATCTCTTTTTTCCAGTTTCCCGTCACATTCTACATTTGCATAATCCGGTCGGATATCCATTAATGCACTGATATTTCTGCGGCTTTTCCCGACTGCATAACTTTGGAACAACTCTCCGATCTGATAAAACAACATTACCGCGATTGCCTCGTTATAATCGCCGCTTTTTGAATAGACGGCAAGAGCAAAAGCTCCGATTGTTGCGACTGCCATCAGAAAATTCTCGTCAAACATGCGCCGGTTCAAAATACCTCTGCCTGCCTTTTTCAAAATATCGTATCCTATGACTAAATATACTGCTAAATAAAGTGTGAACCGCAAAATTCCCGTTACAGGTACAAAATTCAATAGAATAACACCAAATGCCGCTGCCATGATCCTCGTCAACATTTTTTTCTGTTTTTTACTCATTACACCTTGCATCCTCCTCGCTATTTAATATACACATATGTTCATTCGTTCATATGTTGTATATAAATCTGCGCCCTTTGCCATCAGCATATCGGGCGCTCCTTTTTCTTTTTAGCCACTTTCATTCAATCTTTGAGAAGTTTCTTAAAATTCAATTTCACAATCCGGCTCTATTTTTTTGCAGGCTTTCAGCACATCTTTCATAACCGACTTCGGCTCTCGCCCATCCTCGAACTGTACAGTCATTTTCTGTGTCATGAAATTCACCACCGCATCTTCTACTCCGCCGGTCTTTTTCGCCGCATCTTCCATCAGATTCGCACAGTTTGCACAATCTACTTCAATTTTATAAGTCTTTTTCATATTAAATACCTCTTTTCTTTTAAAATCTTTT
>ENA-ORRW01003580-ORRW01003580.1-human-gut-metagenome-genome-assembly--contig:-NODE-3580-length-10980-cov-5.359725_pt1 | contig 10980 bp, 12 predicted proteins | sample MGYA00242183_ERZ509150 | MGnify/ENA primary metagenome ERZ509150 (study PRJEB26280, sample SAMEA2338639) | human gut metagenome | biome: human gut; feature: human-associated habitat; material: faeces... | reverse complement strand
CCAGCAATCTGTACCGCCTGACAGCGGCAAAAAAGTCACAGCCTCCCGCCAAGGGAGGACTGTGACCTTTTGCGAAAATATTGTCAGGAGGGTGGCGTCATCATGGCGCATCCAGAAGAACCTACTCTACCGGAGGATACAGGACAGAGAAAGAACAAGAATACGGGAGATACTTAGCTTAATAACGTTGATAGCCAGCAACGGTTGTGCCGGAGTTCGTAGAGCAAATAACGCGCTACGGTTTGCATTGTGTAGCGGCGTTTTGAATTTGATAGCCATTTTCCCGTGCATAATCCAAAGCATACGAACCTGCGTAGCAGGAAATAACAACGTTGGGTCTAAAAGTTCTCACTCCAAGAAATGAAACACTCTTCGGAATTGTTATTGAGTGCAACTTATCGCAAAACTCAAATGCACAATTCCCAATTGCATCCAAACCTTCATGTAAAGAAACATTGGAAAGATGGTCACAAGCATAAAACGTCGAACTTTCAATTCTCTTTACTGATGCCGGAATATCAACCTTTGTTAGGCCAGTAAACGAAAACGCATTCTCTCCCAAACTTCGAATACTATTGGGTAAATTAATTTCTCCGAGTTTTTTACAGTGTGCGAATGTACTACTTCCAATGAAACATAGTCCTATCGGCAATTGAATTGTTTCAATTGCACATTCGGAAAAGGCCCCATCTTCATTGTCTACAGAATCTCCAATTTTTTGCAAAGTTGAGGGAAGAAACTCTGTTTGTCAATCGGTATCCCCTGGTAAAAATGCACTGGACACGGGCGGAGTGCTATAAGTACAACAGGGAAGTTTGGAATCTGAAGACAAGAGCAAGCTGCTGTCTGTTCTGTCCGTTCCATACCAATTACTTTTATCAGTATATCCGAGAGCATGAGCCGTTCTGCTATAATTGTGCCCTCCAAGTGGATGAGTTGGTGGAAACCCATCAAGCCCGACCTCCCATCAGGAGCAAGCTGTTTCTATCCAAATCTCTAAAACGTCTCCGGGATCTGTCCGAAGATGACTGTCAGGATATACAAACATTTCTATATCGCCAGCGCCCTATATGGAGCGGCTTTTAAACCGACAGAAAACGCGTCTCAAATTGAGACGCGTTTCGATATCATATTTCAATCAAGCTATAGCAATAAAATTCGCAGAAAGTTAGCCAGAAAAAAGGGTTGTAAAACTTAGAAAATATGATATATTATTTAGCAGCAAAATAATTTTCTAAGGAGGGTATTACTATGAAACAGGATAACATGGGACACGGCACAGAAACTTATGAGCAGCTGACTGCTCACATGGATCAGCTTTATACATTTGCAACACGCTATTTGAAATATATGAACCAGCCAAGAGATTATTTGACCGAGGCCAAAATCAGCGTAGCAGAGGCACAGTTGGTTACTTTAGTTTCAGATCGTCCAGGTATTACCGTTACAGAAGCAGCCAAAGCCCGAAATAATACGCTTGGAGCAATTTCTCAACTTGTATCGAAATTGGAGAAAAAAGAGCTGATTGTTCGTAAAAAACTGGAGGGAAACGCTAAAACGGTTCATCTTTATTCGACCGAAAAAGGACGGCTTTTAGCGGTAGCGCACAGGGCCTATAATAATCTCCGTATGATGCAGGTGAACCAAGGACCTGTCGGCATGTGTAGCGAAGAAGAGATGTCTGCGTTTTATAAGGTGCTGAATTTGTTAAATGAGGTCTACCAATAGGCCGAAGTTTTCCCCGGATTTACAGATATATTTATTTAGATACTAAATAAAATAGATAAAATGAAAGGGCACTTTTTGGATAAAATGCCCTTTTTTTCTTTTGCAAGGACTTGAGTATTGACGAAAAAAGATTGTGGTGGTATGATGCAATTATAAATATTTAGTGCTAAATAAAAAGAGGATAAAAGTGGGCCCACTTTTATGATACACACCATCACGAAAATAAGAGGGAGGAACATTTTGTGAGCAAAAACAAGGAATTTGCGGAAACCTACCTGGGGACATTGGGGATATTCCTGCCTATGATTGGCATGGTCGGCGGCATTTTGACCATGTCTATCTGCGGAATGCGGGGAACGAGCAACATGCAGGCCGCTTGCTTCCTGGCCATGGTCCTGGGCTGGTTGGTCTACAAGGACAAGAAAAAATTTCAGTCCGCAGTTATCAAGGGCATTCAAAGTCCTGTCCTGGCGAACTTGATCCCCGTAATGCTGCTGTCCTGCGTCTTGGGTGAGCTTTTGGTGGCGGCGCATTTGAGCGACGGACTGCTCTATTGGGCAACCAAGATGAACCTTTCCCCAGCGTTGATGCCGTTGCTGATTTTCGGGATAGGCGCCCTTGTATCCCTAGCCAGCGGAAGCAGCGCTGCGGCTATCACCAGCCTACGGCCTATTCTTCTTCCCATGGCCTATGCTATGGGCTGTAATCCGGCCTTGTGTACCGGAGCCTTGATTGCTTCCGGGCAGGTAGGTGATAACTTAGCGCCCATCTCTGACTCTACCATTGCCTCTGCTATGACGCAGGAGGTAGATGTTTCCAAGGCGTTCCGTTATCGTATCAAATACAGCGTTCTCTGCGGATTGGTTTCCGCTGTTCTTTATGCGGTTTGCGGATACATTCAAAGTCCCGGCAGTCTTAGTGAGACAGCCCAGGCGGATGCAACCTATGCCGCGTCAGTGGCTTTCCTGGTTATACCGATTATCATCATGGTTATCATGTTGAAAACCAACAACTTTTTCAATGCGGTTCTGACGGGTGAATTGGTTTGCATCATCATGTTGCTTGCTTTCGGCTATACGGATATAAAAACAATTTTTGCCTCAGACGGCTTAATTGCCGGTGGCCTTGCCGCCTCCACCTCTACAGTTATTTTCTTAATCCTCGTCTTTGTGGTCATTTCCATTTGCAATGAGGCCGGATGTATGGAGGCTATTCAAGAAATTCTTGAATCTAAGGCGGGCAACTCTGTAGCAAAAACAGAAATTATTGGCAGCTTAACGGCTACAATCAGTGTCTGCATGATTGGAGCTGGAAGCTCCAGCATCAGTTTCTGCGGTCCCATTGTCCGTAATATCATGCGTAAGACCAAAATCTCACGTGCAAGAACTGCCAGTATTATCGGCGGAATTTGTTCTGCAGGCGGATCAACTCTGCCTTGGAGCGGAATGATCGGAGCCATGCCCGCTATGGTAGTTGCGGCCGGGGGCGCTCCCGAAGGTTTCTCTGGCATGGAAATTATACCCTATATTTTCTATTGCATTATCATGTTTGTTGTCTATTGGGTACTGACCCTTACCGGCATCGACAGAAAGATGGAAACCGACGAGGAACTTGCCGCTGATGGCATTGTACTTGAAACGTAATCAATTCTCAGGAGGATATAAAATGAAATATGATTTTACTTCCATCATTGATCGCCGTGGAATGGATGCTTCCGCCATCGACTCTGTAGGTGTCAGCAATTTTTGGATGGTTCCGACAGCGCCAAAAGGAGGGTTTGATTTCATCCCCATGTGGGTTGCGGATATGAATTTCCCTACCTGCCCCACAATTCCCGCAGCCATTATCGAACGGGCCAAACACCCTCTCTACGGCTATTTCAACCCCCGACCGGAATACTACGAATCCATCATCCGCTGGCATAAAAAGCAATTTGGCGTAAAGGGTCTGAGTGCAGAGCACATCGGCTATGAAAATGGGGTTCATGGCGCAAATCTCAATGCCTTGCGAGTTCTCTGTTCCCCCGGCGATAGTGTGCTGTTGAATGTCCCGGTGTACGCCAGCTTTATAAACAACTTAAAAAGTTGTGGCTATAACGGCGTGTTTTCCCAGCTTATCAAGGATGACTCTGGCATATACCGGATGGACTTTGTAGACATGGAGAAAAAAATTGTAGCCAACAAGGTCCATGCCATGGTCTTCTGTTCTCCCCAAAACCCCTTGGGCCGCGTATGGGAACGCTGGGAGATTGAACAGTTGATGGAGCTGTGCAAAAAGCATGATGTTTATGTGGTATCCGACGAAATTTGGGCAGATATTACTTTCGGACACGCACATGTTCCTACTCAGTCCGTCAGCGAGGATGCCCGAATGCGGACCATTGCTACCTATGCTCCATCCAAGACCTTCAACCTTGCGGGCCTTGTGGGCAGCTATCACATTATTTATAATAAGCTGCTCAAAGACCGGGTGGATAAAGAATCGTCCCTGACACATTACAATAGCATGAATACTCTCTCGATGCACGCACTGATCGCTGCCTATAAGCCCGAGGGCTACGAGTGGGTAAACGAGCTGCGGCAAGTCCTGGGGGAAAATACCAGTTATGCCTATGAATATGTACGAGATAACTTCAGCGGTGTGGAGGCCCCCAAACCGGAAGGAACCTATATGTTCTTCCTGGACTGCACAGAATGGTGTGAGAAGCATGGAAAAGACATTGAGGAAGTGCTGCATAGCGGTTGGGATGTCGGCGTCGGCTGGCAGGACGGCCGCCCCTTTGCCGGGCCTCACCATATCCGTATGAATCTTGCAGTCCCCACAGCAAGAGTAAAAGAAGCCTTCGACCGTCTGGATAAGTATGTTTTCAACGTGTAATCTTAGGCGGGACAAATTAAGATAAATGACAGCCCTCCGCAAGAATGCGGAGGGCTGTTCATATCTACTGGAATATCTTAGTGCGGTGCAACTGCTTAATATTATCGAAAACGCGTCTCAATTTGAGACGCGTTTTATAGAAAAGCTATTTGCTCATTTCCTGTTTATTCACGAAGACCCGGAGGAACGTATTCAAAACTTGCCGTTCTTCATTTGTTAGATAAGGGAGCATAATTGTGTAATTGTTATCCAGGCCAACGAGATAGTCAAGAGATGTCCGCAAAATGACCGCAAGCTGCTTGGCAGTTTCCAGAGAAGGACTTTCAATTACATTCTTCGTTATAGAACATATAGCAACTAAACGTGGAACTCCCCGCTACCCGATTTGGCAGCAGGGAGTTCCATTAGAGTCAAAAAGAGAATCATGCGCCCTTCCTCGCAAAGAACTCCGACATGGTAATGCCCAACCCATCGCAGATCCGCTCAATTGTGTCGACAGATAATTGTCCGCCGCGGCGTTCGCTGTTTTTCAGGGTCGAATGAGATACATCGCATATCTGAGACAGCTTAAAAAACGTAAGACTCCGCTCATCTGCCAACTCTCTCACTATTGCAATCGTGTTCATCAAATCCCCGCCTTTCAGCATTTTAATTTTCAAAGTTTCTTACAGCACACGCCCAATGACCCGAAATCCTCGTTCCGGGCTGATGATCCGATCAGAATAGTCTTTGTTATACGAAATCAGAACCGGCTGCATGTGGAGCCTTCCGTAGCTGTCCGTAAATGCGTCACGGTCGCTCTCGTCAGGCTCCCGCTCCCCATAGGATTTCAAATAGCCTTCACCGTCATAGACGAACACACCGACCTGGCCTATCGAAAGCGTCTCGCACCGCTCCATCCAGACGATCTGCCCGTCATGGTAGACCGGCTCCATACTGTTGCCGGATACTCTAACGCCAAAATCCGCTTCCGCCGGGACCGCGTTTTCCGGAAAGCTGACCATTTCAAAGTTGTCCTCATCCAAGAAACTGCCTGTACCGGCTGAGACTCTGAGATTGCTGACAGGCTTATCGATATAGCGGATCGTATTCGTGGGCGTTGGCATGGGATTGTATTTGCCGGTAGCGATCAGATCCTCTCGGTAAGCACGAACCTTTTCCGCCCCCGCTTCGTTGAGCAGAGGCGTGTGTTCCCCGGTAAAGGCAGCAAGGCCATCCTCAAGGTCCAGCGCATAGCAGATCGCCAGCAGTTGGTATGCATTGGGAACAGTCAGGCCATTCGTCCACTTCCCCAGCGCGGATTGGCTTACATCTACACCATAGTCCTTCAATGTTGTGCAGAATTCTTTTTTACTCAGCTTTCGGTTTTTGAGTTCTTCCGAAAGCCTTGTACCAATCACATTGTTCTGCTTCTCAGTCTCAGCACTGTATCTCACACCGTTCTTCGAAGAAGCCGGAAACGGGATAACCGTTGTTTTATGACTGTTCATAAAGAAACCCTCCGTCTTAGGATAATCCCATTATACACGGGGATAGCTATTCTTGTCAATCGTAAATAGCTTGTTGAGCTACAAATGCGACATTGACATAGCTTTATAAGATTGTTATGATGGGGTCATAGCCAAGGGAACACCTTCCCTTCCATGGCAGCTAAGATGTGAGGAGGAACGCGGATGCCGATTTTATCTCGGAAAGATCTTGAACGGATATCACGCAGAGTGCTGTTCCGCTATCTGACGCTGTCAGACCGCAAAATGGATCGCATCGACCCGATCGACTTTGCGGAAAAGATCTGCGGTCTTCATTTCGCGTTTGCGGATATGAGCGTAACGGGCTCGATCCTTGGACTGACCTCCTATAGCGACGTCGATCTTACCATATCGGTTCCCCGTGGAAACGGGTCAGTCCAGGAATTTCATTTGAACGGCAATATCGCCTATGTGGATCAAAACCTCGCAAATGCGGGATCGGTGGGACGGTTGAATTTCACTCTGGTACATGAAGCCGCGCATCAGATCCTCGGTATGCTTTACCCGGAGGAATATAATCCAAGCGCGCAGCCGTTCATCTGCCGCCTTGCGGATGAACGCTGCACATACCCCATCACCGACTGGGTAGAATGGCAAACGAATGTGCTGACGGCGTATCTCCTACTCCCCCGTGAGCTGATCGACCGCTACATGGATGAGCTTGGCTTTGGCCGGCAGATCAAACTCCTGAACAAAGTATTTGCCCCCAAGGAATATGCGCTGTTTTCTGATATGGCAAAGCTTCTGGGCGTCTCGAAAACAGCATTATCCATTCGTCTGGACAATCTTGGCATGATCGGCCGAAATGATTTTAGTGATCCGTATGCGCCCATCCATATTTATGCGGATGACTTTGACACAGCATAGGAGGTAGTTGTTATTATGGCAAAAATCAATTCCAAAGCGCTTGACCCGCAGCGGTATGCCTGCATCCAAGCCGAGCAGCGGGAGCTTGAGCAGCAGTACTCCACCCATATCACCATGGCACGGCTTTGCCCGTATTGTAAGCTGCGGCTTGAAACGCTCTGCAAAGGGGCCCACGGCGCGACATACCTGAAGTGCCCGCAATGCGGAGAGGCGGTTTTCTTCCCGCCTGTTGTATTCCGCATCGCATAACCGCGAATAGTCGATCTGTCCCCAACAATTAAATACCAAGTATGAGCCTCGGAGCCGCTTGATGCGTGACCATCCCATGTGCCGCTTGATTTGTAACTATCGTTCCTTTTAGGAACATAGTTCTGTCAACGCGGCCAATGGTCAGACAAATCAAGCGGCTCTTTTTTTGCGCATGCAGCTCCGGAAAAGGAGTTTGCAATGCGCTTTTTTCATATCCTCCCCCTTTTAGCGTGGGAGCCGTATATCGCTGAATACCCCTGATCTCCCGATTTTTTGAACCTTACCAAATTCAAAAAATCACAAAGGAGATCAAAAATCATGTCTGAAAAAGCATATATTCTCAATATTTACAACACCATGACCGGCGAATTTGAGCTCGTCCAGGTCACGAAGGAAGTCTTCCAGACCTACAGACGGACAAAATGGCACATCGAAGACAGCACGGAACGCTTTTACAAGCACGAAACGCAGATGAGTTCTCTGATCGGCGGTGAAAATGACGGATACGAGCGGTTCCATGAATTTATTGATTATGACAACACCCCTGAAAATCAGGCAATTGAGGAAATGGTGCGTCAGTCCCTGCGTAATATTCTGGATCTGCTCCCGCCGAAGGATTATGAGCTGATCTACGAGCTCTACTTTAAAAACCGCTCCGAAAAGGAATACGCACAGATGCTTGGGGTCTCTCAGCAGGCCATTCATGTGCGGAAAAAGCGCATCCTGAAAAAAATTAAAAATAATTTGGATGAGCAGGGTTGTTAAGATGCCAGTTTTCTCCCGTATACATGCGAGAAGAAAAGAATCTTCTTGTGAACATCGAAAACTGGATATCCGGTGACGAATAACGTCAGCTGACGGTCCCCCGACGAGGGGGAACAGCGATGCGGCGGATGCGCGAAGACCACCTGCATCGGAATTACTCCGATGTCAATGAACGGCCAATAAGGTGCAGAGCGAAACTCATTCAGCCAAAAGCGGGCATGGCAGCCCGTCTCGCAATGATCCCGTCAGCCTATAATGGTACATCCTGTCCAGCCACAGCCACAAGCAATGGGGGCAGCTCGGAGAGATCCTCGGAGGGGTTAGATTCCCGATGGGCGCTGCCAGGCGCCGGTTCGTTCAACCGCCCGACGGTCCGGGAAGTAGTGTCGAATAGGACTGAGCAAAAGAACTTTAAAAAATATAATGAGGGCCGCTCCATATCCGGGTATAGCAATATGCTTCCAACCAAGACAGGAGCGGTCCTCTGTTTTTATTTCTGAGCTAAAAGATGTGTTTTCAACAGCACATTCTCTAAGGCTCTATGATCTTCATGTAGCTGCCACCAGAAGGGCTTAAGGAAGTGGAGAACTTTCTCCGCCCATCGGTAGTCCTCTGGCTGCAACGTTTCCGTTGCAGCGCCAAGCTGGAATGCCGCGTTGCGTCTCCGCACAGAGACATCAACGCTGGCCCGATCCAGATATAAGTTCAGAAAGCCGCAGACGATGGCGGCTTCTTCCGTTGTATAGAACATGTTTTCCCTCCCATTCCGCAAACAGGCATCATTGTAACACGGTGCCCTTGTTTTGAAAATGGGCTGTTTCCACAAGTTTCCTCTCAAAAGTTTGTTGCAAACACTTGTTCGATTTACGGTGGCATGATATACTGATAGACACTAAGGACGAGGAGGCGCGCTATGCAGCAGAGCGGACGGACATATATCGCCATTGACCTGAAATCCTTCTACGCCTCCGTGGAATGCATGGAGCGCGGGCTTGATCCTCTGACCACCAATCTGGTGGTGGCTGACGCCAGCCGGACAGAGAAAACCATCTGCCTTGCCGTGACTCCCTCCCTAAAGGCATACGGCATCTCCGGCAGAGCGAGGCTCTTTGAAGTAGTGGAGCGTGTCAAGGAAGTCAACGCGGAACGGCGGCGCAAAGCTGGCTGCCTTTCTGAAAAGAGCTTCAACGCCAATGAACTGGCGGCTGACCCATCCAGAGAGGTAGATTATCTCATTGCCCCTCCTCGGATGGCAAAATACATCCAGGTCAGCACCCAGATCTACAACGTATACCTGAAATACCTCGCCCCGGAGGACATTCATGTCTATTCCATCGACGAGGTGATGATGGATGTGACGAACTATCTGCAAACTTACCGCATGACCGCCTGTGAGTTGGCAAAGGTTATGATCTCGGACGTCCTGCACACCACAGGCATCACAGCCACGGCGGGCATCGGCAGCAATCTCTATCTCTGCAAGGTCGCTATGGACATTATGGCGAAACACGTTCAGCCGGACAAAGACGGTGTCCGCATTGCGGAGCTTGACGAATTGAGCTACCGTGAGCAGCTTTGGGCGCACCGCCCACTGACAGATTTCTGGCGCGTTGGGCGCGGTTATGCAAAGAAGCTGGAAGCCATTGGCATCTACACCATGGGTGATGTTGCAAGATGCTCCATCGGCAAGCCGAACGAATACTACAATGAAGAACTGCTCTATCGGATGTTCGGCATCAACGCTGAACTCCTCATCGACCACGCATGGGGCTGGGAACCGTGCCGTATGCAGGATATCAAGGCATACCGGCCGGAAACGAACAGCGTCTGCTCCGGGCAGGTTCTCCAATGCCCGTATTCCTTTGAGAAAGCACGGTTGGTTGTACGGGAGATGGCGGAAGCTGTCGCGTTGGATCTGTTGGAAAAGAAGTTGGTAACGGATCAGTTGACCCTGACGGTGGGATATGACACTGAAAACACCTCAGGTGGCAGCTACCGCGGCGAAATCGTGACAGACCGCTATGGCAGAAAGATCCCTAAGCACACCCACGGAACAGCAAATCTACCGAGAAAAACATCTTCGGCCCGGAACATCACGGACGCCGTTCTTGACGTTTATGATACAAAGGTCAATCCGAAGCTGTCTATTCGAAGACTTACCATCACCGCCAATCGGTTGGTGGGCGAAGATACGGCACAGCAGGAGCCGGAAACCCCGGTGCAGTTCAATCTGTTTGACAACGTTGAAGTTCAGGAGCAGCGGTTGCGGGAGGAAGAAGCTAAACTGAAACGGGAACGCAAAATTCAGGAAGCCATGCTCGACATTAAAAAGAAGTTCGGCAAAAACGCCATTTTGAATGGTGGGAGCTATCTGGAAGGTGCTACCGCTAAAGAACGGAATAAGCAGATCGGAGGGCATAAGGCATGAGCGGACAATACGATGACATCATTCGCCTGCCCCATCCGGATTCGCCAAAACATCCGCGAATGTCCCTCTATGACCGTGCGGCGCAGTTCTCTCCCTTTGCCGCCTTGACCGGCCACAGCGCCGCCATTGCGGAAACCGGGCGGCTGACGGATCAGCGTGCAGAACTGGACGAATACGAAATGGCACGGGTTGATTCGGAATTGCAGCGCCTCCAGGAACTGCTCCCCAGCAGGCCCACGGTGTCCATCACCTACTTTGTGCCAGACGAACGGAAGAACGGCGGCAGCTACCAAACTGTCACCGGAGAGGTCAAGTGGATCGACGCGGTCAACGGCGTGATCCAGATGACGGACCGGCAGTGTATTCCCATCGCGGATGTTTTCAGCATCGAGATCATCCCGTAAGGACACCATAACGAAAACTCCCAAACCCATTTGTAAAAGTGGGCTTGGGAGTTTTCATTATCATTCAAATCAAATCAAAAAAGGAGGAATCCGAATGAATCCAAACGCAGATTATCTCGGCATCGTCACCATG
>ENA-ORRW01003579-ORRW01003579.1-human-gut-metagenome-genome-assembly--contig:-NODE-3579-length-10982-cov-3.952045_pt1 | contig 10982 bp, 6 predicted proteins | sample MGYA00242183_ERZ509150 | MGnify/ENA primary metagenome ERZ509150 (study PRJEB26280, sample SAMEA2338639) | human gut metagenome | biome: human gut; feature: human-associated habitat; material: faeces... | reverse complement strand
AGAGCATCTGCCTTACAAGCAGAGGGTCGGCGGTTCGAATCCGTCAACGCCCACTACCAAAAGGAAAGTCTTATGAAGAAATTCGTGAGACTTTTTTTATTTCTTACCTCTTTTATACAAACTTTCTTTGTCCTTTTGCCTTATAACTCAGGAAAAAGAGTTAATTTTGCAGTCTGATAATTATCTAAGAAAACGTATGGAACTTGATGTATTAACGGCCATATCTCCGATTGATGGTCGATATAGAGGCAAAACTAAAGCTTTGGCAGCTTATTTCTCTGAATTTGCACTGATTAAATACCGTGTACAGGTAGAGGTGGAATACTTTATCACCTTGTGCGAACTCCCTTTGCCGCAATTAAAAGGAATCGATAGCAATGTGTACGAAACTTTACGGAATATCTACCGTAACTTCTCTGAAGCAGACGCACAGCGCATTAAAGATATCGAAAGTGTAACTAACCACGACGTGAAAGCTGTAGAATACTTCCTGAAAGAAGAATTTGACAAGATGGGCGGAATGGATGACTACAAAGAGTTTATCCACTTCGGATTGACTTCTCAGGATATTAACAATACGTCTGTTCCTCTTTCTATCAAAGAAGCATTGGAACAGGTTTACTATCCGTTGATTGAAGAACTGATTGCACAGTTGAAGACTTATGCAACAGAATGGGCTAACATTCCAATGCTTGCCAAAACTCACGGTCAACCGGCTTCTCCTACTCGTTTAGGCAAGGAAGTGATGGTATTCGTTTACCGTCTCGAACGTCAGCTGGCTATGCTGAAGGCATGTCCGATTACCGCTAAGTTTGGTGGTGCTACCGGAAATTACAATGCGCATCATGTAGCTTATCCTCAATATGACTGGAAACAATTCGGTAATCGGTTTGTTGCAGAGAAACTGGGATTGGAGCGCGAAGAATATACAACGCAGATTTCGAACTATGATAACCTTTCTGCTGTTTTTGATAGTATGAAGCGTATCAATACGATTATGGTCGATATGAATCGTGACTTCTGGCAGTACATCTCTATGGAGTACTTCAAGCAGAAGATCAAAGCCGGAGAAGTGGGTTCGAGTGCCATGCCGCATAAAGTGAATCCGATTGACTTTGAAAATGCGGAAGGTAACCTGGGTATAGCAACGTCTATCCTGGAACATTTGGCTGTGAAACTTCCTGTTTCCCGTTTGCAGCGCGACTTGACAGACTCGACAGTGCTGCGTAATGTAGGTGTGCCTTTCGGTCATATCGTGATTGCTATTCAGAGTTCTTTGAAGGGATTGCGTAAACTGTTGCTGAACGAACCAGCTATCTATCGTGACTTGGATAACTGTTGGAGCGTAGTGGCAGAAGCTATTCAAACTATTCTGCGCCGTGAGGCTTATCCGCATCCGTATGAAGCTTTGAAAGCGTTAACCCGCACCAACCAAGCTATTACAGAAAGTTCTATTAAAGAGTTTATCGAAGAATTGAATGTAAGCGAAGATATTAAAAAAGAGTTAAGAGCAATCACTCCCCATACATATACGGGGCTTTAATTGTTTACTTATACAATAAACGTGTTTTTTAAATAGGCCGTGAGGCCAAAGTCTAATTTTATTCGAATAAAAAAATGAGCACAGAAAACGAAGAATGGCGCGAAAATTCTTTCAATGAAGAGAATACAGGTGCCGGCCGTGATGGTAACAGGTCTTACAACAGAGAAGGTGGAGAACGTCCGTATCGCCCTTCTTACAACCGTGAAGGCGGGGATCGTCCGTATCGCCCGCGATTTAATGCCAACAATGAAGGAGGCGAACGCCCGCAGCGTTCGTACGGTGACCGCTCTTATGGCGACCGTCCCCAACGTCCTTCTTACAATCGTGAAGGTGGAGATCGTCCGTATCGTCCTCGCTTCAATAACAATAATGAAGGAGGTGAACGCCCGCAACGTCCTTACAACCGCGAAGGTGGTTCTTATGACCGTCCTCAACGTCCTTCTTACAACCGTGAAGGTGGTGACCGTCCTTACCGTCCCCGCTTCAATAGCGGCGAAGGTGGTGAGCGTCCGTCTTATGGCGACCGTCCTCAACGTCCTTCTTACAACCGTGAAGGTGGCGACCGTCCTTACCGTCCCCGCTTTAATAACGGCGAAGGTGGCGACCGTCCTCAACGTCCTTCTTACAACCGTGAAGGTGGTGACCGTCCGTATCGTCCCCGTTTCAATAACGGCGAAGGTGGCGGCTATCGCAGCAATAACGGCGGTGGGGGAGGTTACCGTCCGAGATACAACAATGACCGTTCACAAGGAGGCTATCGTCCTCGTCCGCGTACCGGCGATTATGATCCGAATGCTAAGTATAGCGTAAAGAAACAGATCGAGTACAAGGAACAGTTTGTTGATCCGAATGAACCGATTCGTCTGAATAAGTTCCTGGCTAATGCCGGTGTTTGTTCACGTCGCGAGGCTGATGAGTTTATCACAGCAGGTGTGGTTTCTGTAAACGGTGAGGTAGTAACGGAATTGGGTACAAAGATCAAGCGTTCGGATGTGGTTAAGTTCCACGACGAACCGGTAAGCATTGAACGCAAGGTATATGTATTGCTGAATAAACCGAAAGATACCGTTACTACATCGGACGATCCGCAGGAACGCCGTACAGTAATGGATTTGGTGAAAGGCGCTTGCAACGAACGTATTTATCCGGTAGGACGTCTGGACCGTAACACGACTGGTGTACTGTTACTGACGAATGACGGTGATCTGGCTTCCAAGCTGACACACCCGAAATTCCTGAAGAAGAAAATTTATCATGTTCATCTGGACAAGAACCTGACTAAAGCAGATATGGAGCAGATTGCAGCTGGTATCCAGTTGGAAGATGGCGAAATCCATGCAGATGCGATCAGCTATACAGATGATTTCAAGAAAGACCAGGTAGGTATCGAAATTCACTCCGGTAAGAACCGTATCGTTCGCCGTATTTTCGAATCACTGGGTTATAAAGTAGTAAAACTCGACCGTGTATTCTTCGCCGGACTGACTAAAAAAGGTTTGCGTCGCGGAGACTGGCGTTACCTGTCGGAAGCAGAAGTAAACTACCTCCGCATGGGTTCGTTTGAATAATAAGTTAATAAATAACAACTTGGCAGAGGACGGGGAAAGAAAGCAGGAAAAATGAATCTTGTGTTTTAAACCTCGTCTTCTTGTATCTAAAAAGAATAAGTTAAATGGAAAAGATTGGTAGAACAAAAATTGTTGATCTGTTGAAGCGTACGGATATCGGCGCTATGGTCAATGTGAAAGGATGGGTTCGCACCCGCAGAGGTAGCAAACAAGTAAACTTTATCGCACTGAATGACGGTTCTACAATAAATAATTTGCAGGTCGTAGTAGATTTGGCTAATTTTGATGAAGAGATGCTGAAACTGATTACTACCGGCGCTTGTATCAGCGTGAACGGAGAAATGGTAGAATCAGTGGGTTCCGGACAGAAAGTGGAAGTACAGGCTCGTGAAATCGAAGTGCTGGGTACTTGCGATAATACATATCCATTACAGAAGAAAGGCCACTCTATGGAATTCTTGCGCGAGATTGCTCACTTGCGTCCGCGTACCAATACATTCGGTGCTGTGTTCCGCATCCGTCACAACATGGCGATTGCTATTCACAAGTTCTTCCATGAAAAGGGCTTCTTCTATTTCCATACGCCGATCATTACGGCTTCCGATTGTGAAGGTGCCGGACAGATGTTCCAAGTGACTACCATGAACCTGTATGACTTGAAGAAAGACGAGAGAGGTTCTATCTCTTATGAAGATGATTTCTTCGGTAAGCAGGCAAGTCTGACTGTTTCCGGTCAGCTGGAAGGTGAGCTGGCAGCTACTGCTTTGGGCGCTATCTACACATTCGGTCCTACGTTCCGTGCCGAAAACTCCAACACTCCCCGCCACTTGGCAGAGTTCTGGATGATTGAGCCGGAAGTGGCTTTCAACGACATTACAGACAACATGGACTTGGCAGAAGAGTTCATCAAATATTGTGTGAAATGGGCGTTGGATAACTGTGCGGATGATGTGAAGTTCCTGAACGATATGTTCGACAAAGGCTTGATTGAACGTCTGCAAGGTGTATTGAAAGATGATTTCGTACGTTTGCCTTATACAGATGGTATCAAGATTCTTGAAGAAGCTGTTGCGAAAGGACATAAGTTCGAATTCCCGGTTTACTGGGGCGTGGACCTGGCTTCCGAACACGAACGTTTCTTAGTGGAAGAACACTTCAAACGTCCGGTGATTCTGACTGACTATCCGAAGGAAATCAAGGCCTTCTATATGAAGCAGAACGAAGACGGTAAGACTGTACGTGCCATGGACGTTCTTTTCCCGAAAATTGGTGAAATTATCGGTGGTTCTGAACGTGAAGCCGACTATAACAAGCTGATGACCCGTATTGAAGAAATGCACATCCCGATGAAGGATATGTGGTGGTATCTGGATACCCGTAAGTTCGGTACTTGTCCTCACTCCGGTTTCGGATTAGGGTTCGAACGTCTGTTATTGTTTGTAACAGGTATGGCGAATATCCGTGACGTGATACCGTTCCCGCGTACACCAAGAAATGCTGATTTCTAATATTTCGGTATATTTATGTAAAACTCGCATAATCTTCAGGTTATGCGAGTTTTTTTATGCTCTGAATTGCTGTATTCTCAAAATAAATCTTTATATTTGGAAATACGCATTCGAGAGTGTTAACTAAAATAATACAACAATGAAAAAGCTCTATTTCTTTACCATGCTTTCAATAATGTTGTTAGCGGTAACAGGTGCGACGGCCCAGAAGAAAACCAAATTCAAAGCGGCCGATTTGAAAGGTATTTGGCAGCTCTGCCATTATGTATCCGAGTCTCCCGATGTTCCGGGAGCGTTGAAACCCAGTAATACATTTAAAGTATTGAGTGATGACGGACAAATCGTTAACTTTACCATTATTCCCGGTGCGGATGCAATTATTACTGGATATGGTACTTATAAACAACTCACGGACGATTCTTATAAGGAAAGCATCGAGAAGAACATTCATCTCCCGATGCTGGACAATCAGGACAATATTTTGGAATTTGAGATTAAAGACAATGATTATCTCCATCTGAAATATTTTATCAAGAATGATTTGAATGGAAATGAGTTGAACACCTGGTATTATGAAACCTGGAAGAGGGTGGAAATGCCGGCTAAATTTCCGGAAGATATTGTGAGATAGAAGAGCGCGTACTTTTGGGTGGAGGCACGGATTTTGCAAAAGGCTGCATAGTTGTTTGGTTATGCCTGACAACAGCTTATTTGGTAAAATCCGTGCCTGTTTTTCTATAAAAGATAAAAACAAAGCACTTTTGGACAAAATCAAAGTCCGTAGAAATAGAAACAAAAATGAAAAAATAGATTTGCAAAGGGTTTGTCTGCGACTTGCTCTAACTTTGTTGCCAGTAATAGAATACAGTAACAAAATAAAGTGGAACAATGAAAAACAAACTTTTACTGGCGGTAGGGAGTATGGCGCTCCTGACTGCTTGCGATGCTTCAAAAGGAAATGAGATGGCATGGTTTGATCATGCAGTGAAAACATCGGGACATCAGTTGCTCTATATGGCAGAACAATTGAAGAATGAACCGGATACCGCCTGTTTTCCCCGTTCTATTAAAGAAGGAAAGTACAGACTGGAGCACCCCACAGATTGGACGAGTGGTTTCTATCCCGGTTCCATGTGGCTGGCATACGAGTTGACCGGTGATGAGGCTCTCGCAAAAGAGGCGCGTAAATATACGGACCGTCTGCAGGATATGCAATATTATACGGGTAATCACGATTTGGGTTTTATGATGTTTTGCAGTTATGGGCAGGGCATCCGTTTGAAACCGGAGCCAACGGACAGTTTGATTCTGATTCATTCTTCAGAAAGCTTGTGCTCCCGTTTTCGTCCGGAAGTCGGACTGATTCGTTCGTGGGATTTCGGCGATTGGAGTTATCCGGTGATTATTGATAATATGATGAACCTTGAAATGCTGTTCTGGGCTTCGGAGCAAACCAATAATCCGAAATATCGTGAAATAGCCATCTCTCATGCCGACAAAACGTTGAAGAATCACTTTCGGGAGGACATGACCTCCTACCATGTGGTGAGCTATCTGGCAGATAGCGGTGAGGTAGAGTCGAAAGGAACCTTTCAGGGATATGCCGATTCTTCTGCTTGGGCGCGTGGACAGGCTTGGGGAGTGTATGGTTATACCATGTGTTATCGCTTCACTAAGCAACAGAGCTATCTGGATGCCGCTCATAAAATAGCGCGGTTCATTATCGATCACCGTCCGTCCGAAAATGACTATGTACCTTATTGGGATTATGATGCTCCTAATATTCCGAATGAACCGCGGGATGCTTCTGCGGCTGCCGTAACAGCTTCTGCATTACTGGAGTTGAGTGGTTATGGCGACAAGAAACAAGGGGAAGAATATTTCCGTTATGCGGAGCATATCCTGAAACAGTTATCCTCTGATGATTATTTGGCCCAGGAAGGAGGAAATCATGGCTTCATCCTGTTACATTCGGTTGGCAGTTTCCCGCATGACAGTGAAATTGATACTCCGCTCAATTATGCTGATTATTATTATCTGGAAGCCTTGAAACGTTATAAAGATCTGAAAGAAAAATCAGAAAATCCGTCTTACTAACTTGAAGAGAAACCGTAAAAAATTTAAAGTTCAGGGCAACCGCATCTAAAATATGAATTTATAACTGTCGGACTTTGGCGCAGTTGTCCTGTTTTGAGCCGATGCCGGTCCTTTATATGAGTTAAAAAACGGGATTCATTTATCAGATTGAATTGAAAATACTTATCTTTACGATAAATTCTTCAATATTAGCTCATGAAAGACCGACATTTGCTATTTAGATACCTATTCGGATTAACCGTTTGCATTTTATTTTTTCCTTTGGCTGTATCGGCCGCCGACAGCTTCATCCATTTTAAGCGATTATCCGTAGATGACGGGCTGTCGCAAAATACTGTGCTCGCTCTGACACAAGATCATAATAATAAGATTTGGGTAGGCACCATAGACGGACTGAACTGGTATGAAGGTTCCCGCTTCGTTTCGTATTATAAAGCGCCGGATGAATGACGGTTTCCTGTTGGGAACTTCGGAAGGTGTCTATTTCTATTATGTACGCAACGAAAACGTGACCCGGCTTCTTCTCCAGTTGAAAGGAGAAACCATCTCCGATATGCTCTATGACGACAAAACCGGCAACTGTTGGCTGGCTTCATTGACAAACGGGGTGTATTGTGTGGATAACAACTTTCAAATAAAACATCATTATAACAAGCAAAATACTCCTGCTTATTTCCTTACGAACTCGGTCAGGACATTGTCCGGAGATGATAAAGGAAGGGTTTGGATAGGAACCATGGAAGGTTTGCTTATCCTTGAACCGGAGACGGGAGCTTTACGTATCTGTCGTTTTTCTCCTGAAGATCCGACTACCTTGGGCCATAATTCCATCCGTTCTATCTTGAAAGATAATCAAGGGGGAATGTGGATCGGTACATTTTACGGCGGGCTTAATTATTATCATCCTCTCGCTCCGGCATTCGGACGCTTGCAACATTCCGCCTGGAGGAATTCGTTAAGTGATAACACAGTGAGTTGTATTGCCGAAGACCCGGATAATGGCAATCTCTGGATTGGCACGAACGACGGCGGATTAAATTATTATAACCGGAAAACCGGAGTCTTTTCATATTACCGGACGGGTACTTCCGCCAATGCTTTAAAGTCGGACAATATAAAATGTATATGGACGGACAAGGATGGAAGTGTCTATATCGGCACTCATGGAGGGGGAATGAGTCGTCTGCATCACCGGAGTGGCAGGATAGAAACATATTCCTTTCCCCATTCTACTTCCCTGACTAACAGTTGTTACTCCTTATTGGACGGAACGGATGGAACGCTTTGGGTAGGCGGCATGAGCGGGCTTTACCTTTTCGACAAACAGACCGGCGAACTGTCACAGCATCCATTAGCTAAAAAGCATAAAAAGTTGGAGAATGTATTGATATATACCTTGTTTCGCGATTCAAAAGGAAGAATCTGGATTGGTACGGAAGAGAGCCTGTTTTTGTATGCCGGCGGGAAACTGGAAGAACTGCATCTTTCTTCTTCGGCTTATCTGCATGGGTTGATACAGGCTTTCTGTGTACAGGAGGATAGCCGTCATGAAATCTGGATCGGTTCTTCCACAGGATTATATTGCTATAAGGAAGGAGCACCGACTGCCTGGAAACACTATACGATGAAAGACGGTTTGCCAAATGACTTTATTTATAATATACTGGAAGATGAACGGGGGCGTTTATGGTTGACAACTAACAAGGGACTGGCTTGCTTTAATACGGAGGAGGGTACTTTCCTCAACTATACGAAGCAGGACGGATTGCCTCACGATCAGTTTAACTATTTCGGAGCTTGCAAAGCGCACGATGGTACATTCTTCCTGGGGTCTCTTGGGGGCGTTGCCTATTTCAAGCCATACGAATTGGGTGATAATCCATATTCCCCGGATGCGGTAGTGACAGGAGCCGTTGTCTTAAATCAGGTGATTACGGATATGAAAAGTGAACGGGTACGTTATTATCAGGACGAGCAAGGGCGGATGCTGGGTATGTCGTTCCCTTCCGATCAGAAACTTTTTAATATCCGGTTTGCCGTTATCAACTATTTGGCTGGCAAGCGGAACCAGTTCGTTTACAAATTGGAAGGCTTTGAAACCGAGTGGAACTACTCCCGCCATGTTTCCTTTGCACGGGCAAGTTATTCCAATCTCCCGCCCGGTGAGTATGTATTCAAGGTGAAGGCATGTAACAACAATGGAAAGTGGAGTGAGGCGACCACTGAATTTTTTGTGCATATCATTCCGATGTGGTATCAGACCTGGTGGGCAAAGACACTTTTCATCTTCTTTTCTGTAGGGCTTCTCGTCTTTGTGATCTATTTTTTTATTGCTCGTGCCAAAATGAAGATGCAAGTCCGGATCGAACAGATAGAACGAAACAAGATAGAAGAAATCAGTCAGGAGAAAGTACGTTTTTACATGAATATGTCTCATGAGTTGCGTACTCCGTTGAGTCTGATACTGGCTCCGTTGGAGGAACTCTTGGGGCAGAGCAATCTGAAAGGAACTCCGGTACAGCAGAAACTGGATTACGTTTATAAGAACGGTCGTAAGTTGTTGCACATTGTCAACCAGTTGCTGGATTTCCGTAAAGCCGAAGCAGGTGTAATGCCCATTCATGTTGCGCAGGTGAATGTAGAAGGACTGTTGCAAGATGCTTTTGCCCTGTTTAAAGAAAATGCGCAGAAGCGTGCTATCAGCTTTCATATAAAATCCGATCTGGAAGGACGGTTGTTTCCGGCGGACCGGACGTATGTAGAGACTATCTTGATGAACCTGTTGTCTAACGCCTTTAAGTTTACACCGGACGGCGGAAGTATTTTGCTTTCCTTATGGACAGAGGGAGATACCTATGGTTTCACGGTAAGAGATAGCGGAATCGGTATGTCTCCGGAACAGCTAACCCGTATTTTCGAACGTTTCTATCAGGTAGACGGTCAGCGAAAGGGGACGGGTATCGGGCTGTCATTGGTGAAGATGCTTGTGGAAAAGCATCACGGCACTATTACGGTAGCAAGCGAACCAGCTCAATATACCGAATTTAAAGTCACGCTACCTGCTGATATGGCTGCCTTCACGGAGAAAGAACGTGAATTGCCGACACATGAAGTCGAAACATCTGCTTCTCTCCGGGAGCTTCCGGTGGCTGATGAATATTTCTCTGGTGATGCGTCGGCTATAGTTGCAGAAGAACTATCGGACGGTGATCAGATAGAAGCCGGCAGTGAGGAAGAACGGCCTACTATCTTGTTGGTAGATGACAATAAAGAGATGGTGGATTACCTGAAAGATAATTTCCGGCAGAACTATGTGACGCTGACCGCCGGAAACGGCGAAGAAGCATTGGCTATTATGAAAGAGCACCGTGTGGACATTGTCCTTTCCGACGTGATGATGCCGGGTATTGCCGGTATCAAACTTTGCCAGCTTATTAAACGAAATCTGCAAACCTGCCATATTCCCGTCCTGCTGTTGTCTGCCAAAGGAAGTGTCGATGCACAGACGGAGGGTATTCAGGCTGGAGCGGATGATTACATTGCCAAACCGTTCTCGATTCATTTATTGAAAGGAAAAATAGCTAATCAACTGAAAGCACGCCAGCGGTTGAAACACTATTATTCGAATACGATTGATATAGATACTGCTAAAATGACTTCGAATAATCTGGATGAGGAATTCATGAGCAAAGCTATTCAGGTAGTAGAAGAAAATATCAGTAATGAAGACTTCACCTCTGATGAGTTGGCAAGTCAGCTTTGTATGAGCCGTTCGTCACTGTATCTCAAGATGAATTCCATATCCGGTGAACCGCCTGCCAACTTTATCCGGCGCATCCGTTTTAATAAGGCGTGTAAATTGTTGCTTGAAGGGCGCTACTCCATTTCGGAGATTAGCGGAATGGTAGGCTTCGGATCTTCTTCTTACTTCTCTACCAGTTTCAAGAAGTATGTCGGTTGTCTGCCATCGGAGTATGTGAAGCAGCATACAAAGTAATTGTTTTGCGGTTATGCATTTGTTCACCACAGAGGACGCGGAGGACACAGAGGTGAAGTGCAGAAATGAATGAGAGTTTTTTGTCTACTATAAAGTTGAAAAACATAAAAACATCTGCCACCTGCAACCAAACGCGTGTAATGCACTAATTGACAAATAGTTGGAACGTGGCAGATACTGTGGCAGATAGGTTGCAGATAAAGTATCTGCAACGCGTTATATAATCAAAGAAAAAGCCTTGATTCCTTTATGCAAAGCTATGGGATAAT
>ENA-ORRW01003577-ORRW01003577.1-human-gut-metagenome-genome-assembly--contig:-NODE-3577-length-10986-cov-3.019120_pt1 | contig 10986 bp, 6 predicted proteins | sample MGYA00242183_ERZ509150 | MGnify/ENA primary metagenome ERZ509150 (study PRJEB26280, sample SAMEA2338639) | human gut metagenome | biome: human gut; feature: human-associated habitat; material: faeces... | reverse complement strand
ATTAGGCGATGACCCTAACTTTGCTACAACCATGACTCAGAAGTTAAATGAGTTAACTACGAAGATTGAGACAGAAACCGAAAAACGAGTTGAAGGTGATGCTGCTTTAGATGCCAAGCTTACTACTCTAAGTACTACTCTGACCAAGACAGTAGAAGACTTAAGAACCTATGTTACTGAAACTCGTACTGAATTGTTGGCAAGAGCAAATAACCAAGATGCTCTTATCACTCAGAATGCTGCAAACATTCAGAGAAATTTGGAATTGATTCAGGGTATTCAGAATAATATTTCTGGTTCTTATCTGGAAGTTAAGGCTTTACTTGAAACTGAGATTGCTGCTCGTAAGGCAGAAGACATTCGGTTGGAAGGTAAAATCGACCAGAATACTGCAGACCTGGGAACCGAAAGGGAAGAAAGAATGGCTGCAGATAAGGCTCTTCAAGATGCCCTGGATGCAGAAGAAGCTGCAAGAACTGCTGCTGATGCTGCACTGGGAGTTCGTATCGATACTGAGATTGCAGAAAGAAAAGCTGCTGACAAAACTCTCCAAGACAATATTGATGCCGAGGAGTATGCAAGAACTCAAGAAGATACTCGTCTGAATGCTCGTATCGATAAAGAAGTTACAGACCGTACCAATGCCGACAATGAATTAGGTACTCGTATCGATAATGAAGAAGATGCAAGGGAAGCTGCAGATACTACTTTGCAGGATAATATTGATGCTGAAGAGACTGCCCGTACTGAAGCCGATACTACTTTGCAGGATAATATTGATGCTACCAATGCTCATACTATCAATACTCATCGTTTGGATTCTAATCCAGTACTTAATGGTACTGATATCAAACTCGATGGCTATGTAAAGGCAACCGGTACTACTCCTGCAGATTTGGATGTAAAGGTAACAGATACTACTTCGGCAGCTTTTGGTAAAGTACAAAAACGAATTGAAGTCGATAAAGCAGATGCTGATTCTAAATTCAATAAGGTAAAAGCTGCAGTAGGTCTTACCAATGATTTGGGAATGCCAGCTCTTACTGATACGAATTATATGGGCGGTTCAGTTGATGTAGTTGATTCTTTGAAAAAACTTGATGCTCAATTAGAACCAATTATTATCCCGGCAGCAGCATTCAATATATCTGCTTCGGCAACCTCAGAAGAGATTGCAGCAGTATTTACTGATGAATTGCTTAATGAGATTGCAAATAACACTACACACCGTCCTTATATATTGGTAGATACCGGCAACAATTTCTATCAACAATTTAGATTAAGTTTACAACTCAGTGGTCCTACTACTGGTGCCATTACTTTGAGATTTATGTATGAATTGGCTGGTATGGAATTCTACAGAGAGTTCAAGAGAACTGCTCAAGGTGCTTGGTCTATTTCTACAGTAAGAGCTGGTAAAATTCTTATCGAAGGAGATGTAGTAAATAACTTAACTGCAGGTGGAACTAAGGTACCATTAAGTGCAGAACAAGGTAAAGCTTTGAAGGCTTTGATTGATGGTCTTGGAACTGATACTTCAGAACTGGAAACAGAACTCAAAGAATTAATCCAAACTACTAAGACGGCTTTAGAAGCTTCAATAGCTACAGAAGTTCAAAATCGAAAAGATGCTGATACTGCCTTAGATACGAAGTTAACTACGGCTATCAATAAGGAAGTTCAGGATAGAACTGCTGCTGATACTGTATTGGGTACCCGAATTGATAACGAGGTAACTGCAAGAACAGAAGCAGATGCTGCCTTGAAAACTGAATTAACCGAGGACATACAAGGAGTTCAGGATGCCCTAGATGCCTTCATTGCAACTAAGGCACAAGCTAGTGGATTAGCTTCTCTGGATGAAAATGGTAAAGTACCTTCTGAACAATTACCCTCATATGTAGATGATGTAATCGATGTATATGCAACATACGATAAGTCTCCCACTGGAGATCTTTCTAATATCTCTCTCTTTGCAGATGCTGACCATAATACACCAATAACGGGAGAGGCAGGAAAGATTTATCAGAATGTAACTACGGGAGAACCCGGTTATCAATTCAGATGGACTGGTACTACTTGGTCTCTGATTGTTTCTGGTGGAGTAGTAATTGGAGAGATTACTGGTACTGCTTATGATGGAGCTAAGGGTAAGACTACTACAGACAATCTTAATGCTCTTATGGCTTTTAATCCTATACGATTAATCTCAATTGTTACAGATGCCTCTAAAGCTGCCATAAATTATGAAAGGGCAGATGGTACTGGTATCCAAGGATTACAAATTCCTACTGCATCATCTGCTAAAGCTGGTGTTATGGCTGCTGCAGATAAGGTTAAGCTTGATACTACTTTACCAAAACAAATCTCAGATGAGGTTACAGCAAGAACTGAGGCTATTAATGCTTTGCAAGGAGAATTGGCTGATGATATTGCTCAAGAGGTAGTAGATAGAAATTCTGCAATAGCTGCTGCTAAAACAGAACTCACTACTGCTATCAATAAAGAGGTATCCGACAGAAAAGCTGCAGATACTCAAGTAAGAACTGACCTTGAAGCTGCAGTTGAATTAGTTGCTGAAGACTTAAGAGGTGCAGATACTACTCTCCAGAATAATATCACTAAAGAAGTCAATGACAGAAAAGGTGAGATTACAAGAGTAGAGAAGTTAATTTCAGATGAAGCTGCAACAAGAGCTCAAGCAGATACTACTGTGAATGCCAAAGTAGATTCTCATATCGGTAATAAATCTAACCCTCATGCAGTAACTAAAGCTCAAGTGGGATTAGGTAATGTTAATAATACATCTGATGCCGATAAACCAGTATCTACTGCTCAAGCTACTGCTATTGCAGATGCTAAGGCTGCAGGTACCAATGCTCAAACCAATCTTACTACTCACATGCAGAACATGAGTAATCCTCATGGAGTAACAAGAGACCAGTTGGGGTTGGGTACTACTGCTGAGATTATCTTTAAGAAGGTATCTGCTCCTTCTGGTTTATGGAAAGAATCTGACGAAAGACTTAAGACTTTCATTAAACCATTGGAACATACTCTCGATGAAATCTGCTCTATACCTACGGATTCATTTATGATTCGTGGTAATCACGATATAGGTACAATTGCTCAGACAATCGAAAAATATTTCCCAGAATTAGTTTCTGAGAATACGGTTAAACCTGAAACAGTTCCTAATCCAGAAGCCTTCGAAAAGGTAGAAAAGGATGGAGAAACCTATATCCTGGTTAAAGAGGTAGATTATTCTAAGATGTCAGTATTGGCAATCGAAGGTATTAAACTTCTGAAAGCCGAGATTGATGAATTAAGAGAAAAACTTTTGTTCACAAACTTAGATTAATATGGGTGAGATAGCAACATGGAGTGCTGTCAAAACTAAAGTAGGCCTTGGTAAGGATTCAAACGAATGCCCTACCAAGGCTGAATTGTTGGCACTCTCTCCTACAGGAACAGGAGAAAATTACGTTGGCTTGGAAATATCCAATGCCAGTTCCTATGGAAATAATGAAACTGTACAGCTAAGCGATATTCATAAGGTAACCTATAAATATACTTTTAGTCAAGCTATATCTACTTTATCTTTTACAGCTTTAGGCGGTCAATCTACAAATGGTGGTAGTATATTTAATGTAATATCAACTAAAAGGAAATACTTAGATGGGATAGCTACAGGTTCTGATATAGAAGTAGCCTATTCAAGTGAGGATTTACCAGATTGGATTATATTTCAGGATAATGTGTTTAAAGCTTTAGAAAATACAGCCCTTAGTAGTAGAAACTATACTAGACTAAGTACTCAATCAGAATCTGGTAAAACTCTTTCCGGAAGTTTTACTCAAGCTGCAGCAACCCAATCTTGGGAATATACCCTATCTCATGGAGTATGGAATGAGACTGATGATCTCTATACGGCTATTGCTGGAGAGTATAGGACTTATTTAATGGACGAGAGGTCTTATAAACAAGAGAAACGAAACGGTAAAAACTATGGACCTCAAATCCCAGTACCAGTTACAGTATCTTCGGATTCTACTTGGCTTACTTTAAATCCTACTACGTTTGATGATATTAAAGCAGAGACTTTAATCCAAACCTTCCAGGAAAACAAAACTCTGTCAAGGAGGTATGCTACCATTACCTTTACTCAAGCCGAGTCTGGTAAAAAATTCACTGCTAAAAGGTATCAGGCAGCAGGCGTAAAAACCTATGGGAATATTACCATAACTCCTACTGGAGATGTACCAGATATACCTGCATCGGGTGGAGCATCTCATACTTTCCCCTACACTTGGACTCAGCCTTGGGGATGGAATGGTAAAACCAACGATGGAGGTACTTTAACTACCGGAGGTACAGAAACTTGGAATGCTTCGGTATCGGGCTCTAATCTTGGTACTACTGCAAAGGCTAGAACTAAACTTGGTGTTAGAACAGTAACTGTTACTTGTAATGGTAAATTTGGTACGGCTACTAAAGATGTATATCAAGCAGAAAATAAGATAACCAATGTAACTCAGGGTGCGTGGGTAGTTTCCATTTCTGCAAATCCTAGTACACTTACGGAAATGGGAGGTACATCACAAATCTCTGCAAGTGCAAGGGCAAGCAGAACTAATCATTGGTCTTCAGGTGCAACCAATGCAGCTTCCGATGCTACCGGTACTCCTACACTTAGTATACCTACTGCAGTAACCGGATTTAGTTTATCTGGTACTACTTTGACGGTAGCAGAAAATAAAACTGCAAATCAAAGAAGTGTAGTAGTAAGGGCAACTATGGATACCGTCTATAAAGAAGTTACGGTAACTCAAAGTGCATATCTAGTAGAATGGAGATATACATTAACTACTTCTACTCCAACGTTAAACTTTGATGCCTTAGGTACAACCAAATCTGGGACAATTAGTAGTTATCGTGAAAAATATATTAATGGTTCTTTAGTAGAAGGTTCACATGAAGGTGTTAATATCCAAGTTAAATCTACTTCTGCTGAAATACAAAGTGCTACTGCTGCTGTGGCTATTACCCTGAAAGAGAATACTACAACTCAAGCAAGAACTGGTACTGTAGTATATGAGCAGGTGGGTTCAGGCAAAACCGTAACCATTACTTGTAGTCAGGCCGCAGGTACAGTAGCCATTAGAGAAGAGTTGGTTATTAAGGAGAGTTTCCCTACAGCTCCAAATATTGGAGGAACTGTTAAAGCTTTAGTAAGGTCTGGTTATTGGGACGTGGTAAATGGTAAAGATACAACTTGGCATGATGATACTCCTACTGTAAAAACTAAACCTAGTTTTGTAAGTAGTACTAGTGTAACTTATGAACTTGGTGTGGGATATTGTATAAGTGCTACTATGCCAGAGAATACTTCTGAATCTCAACTTAGTGGTAGTTTAAACTTAGAGTACGGTAGTAAAACTCTAAGTTTAGGTGTAAAACAAGCAGGTGCTAGTGTTGCTTGGTCTTATGAACTAAAGGTAAATAACGGTACTCAAGATTTAAATCAACAAGTGCCTGCTAAGCCTAGTGGTACTTACTCTTTTACCATAAGTAGTAAAAGGTATAAGATTGTTAACGGTTCTGTTACAAGTCAAAGTGAAGATACTACTTGGACTACGTCTATACCGGGTTCTCCAAGTTGGATTCATGTAGAAGAGCAATCTAATACACTCATAGTAACCGTAGATGAGAATACAACTACTAGTCAAAGAAGTGCAGATATCGTTATATTTCAAACTGGTAGTAGTGATACTTCGATAACTTTGACAGTTGAACAACAAGCTGCAAGTATTACTTGGAATTATACCTTTAATATATTTCAGCCTTCATCCAAGGTACTGAATGTACCAGCTAAGATGATAGACCCCGATACTATTGTAGTTAATTCTTACAGAACGAAGGTAATCAATGGTACACAAACTTCAACTAAAGAATTTGTAGAAGTAACCATTGACCCAATCGAAGAATCCTGGTTAGAAGTTACCAAAAACAGTAATGACCAGACTCAAGCTGAGTTATTCGTAACTTGCTTAGAGAATAAAGTATCTTCAATTAGAAGTGCTACTGTAACAATTAGACAAGTAGGTACAAGTAATCTTGACCAAGTAGATATCAACCAATCAGCTGCAACTGTATCCTATAATTATTATATTGGTTTTAATGGTAATCCCGATGTAGGGGGATATTCCATGAATTGGGAATATACTCAGTTTGGTTCTAGTCATGGTCAATCTATAGATTTAAAATGTTGGAGAAAACCAGTAATTAATGGTATAGAATCTGATACTGAGGAAGCTGCAGAATACGAAGCTATTTTTAGTGGAGTTGGTATAGATTCCTTTACAGTTACAAATACACCGTTATCATATGACCCAACTATAACTACCGTAAGGGCATATCCTAAGTCTATCCATGGTTCGGTATTCGATTTAAAGGGTAAAGTACAATATAGGATAGCCGATTACCCAAGTAAATCTGCTTATCTGTACCTTACTCATAAACCAGTAGCAACTGTAAAGAGGTGGACCTTCCAATGGTATGACCAAGTTGAAAGTGTAACTATAAAGAATGTAAGTCATGATTCTAGTGCAGGTAGCATTTCTCCTATAACCATAATTTCTAAATGTGAGTACTTACTTGCTAGCAATCAATCCCAGGTTGCCTATACAGAGTATATAAAACCTAATGAAGACGAAGATACTGCAACTCCAGTAAGTTGGGGTAGGTTAGTAGAAAACGGTCAAACTGCCCAAAACAATTATGACTACGCTTATTTGGTAGATGAGAATAAGGAAGATTATGATAGGCAGGCTACCAGGACCTTTACTCAACCGGGTAATCCATCAAATAAAAGGTTATACCTATACGTAACTCAAGAATCCCCCCATACACCAGAAGTAGCATTTGATGTGTATAACAGTAGTCTATCTGCCTCCTTGTTAATGGGTATTGGTTGGAGATCTAATGAAGGTAGTGATTCTTTACCTAATCTGAGTAGAGGAGAAAATTTAGGAGCGCATGGTAGCAATAAAAGTAATATCCAAGTAGTTTACCATGCTCAACCCATTACTACTAGTCAGCAGTGGTTACCAGCAGCTCCTTCATTAAAGGAATTTAGTTATGATGGTTTGCCAATAGCCTTGAATGGAACTGACAGATATTATAATATATCAGAGTTTCAGTATGGTAGCTCATCGGCATCAGAACTCTTTAAAGTTACAGTAGATAATATAGATTATGACCCAACCTATGGTGGAAGTTTAACCTTACAATGGGAAGCCAGATTATCTAATAATAAACCTACTAATGGTATGTATGTAGGTATGATTGTACTTACTCCAGTAAGAGGTAATTTACCTGCTATTTATGTAAGGTTATATTATCAATCTCCTTCTGTAAAACCTTCAGTTTAATTAGAGTTAAAATCTTCCAACTCTAAATCTTAACATCGCATGGGAGAATCCATAGGAATCTACAGAAAAATTTAAAGTACGATACTACGGTATTTATTAATGTATAAGGCCTTATACAAAATACTAACTTTAAAAATTAACTTTATGTTTAACAACTTAAAACTCAAAAATTATGGGAGTAGAAGTTAAATCTGGTGGTGAGGGCGTTCGCTGACCGCGGTTGTAATGAGGGTTGCTGTTGTAATGGACGCAATTCAGGCTGGGGCTCCGGTTGGGGTGCAGTCGGTGGTGCATTGGTAGGTGGTGGCTTTGGTGCTGCTGCAGTTTCTGTATGGGACAAAATCAATGACACTAAAGCTGATATCCAGAAAGTAGAGTCTACTGTTCAGGAAGCAAAGGCAGGTATCTATAAAGATATCTCTGATGCAGCCAGAGGAGTAACTCAGGAAATCAGCGGAGTTGCAAAAGATGTTGCTGGTGTTGGTAGAGAAATCCTTAACAATCGTTTCACAACGGAAAGAGGACTTTGTGATTTGGGATACAAAACCAATTCCGATATCCGGGATTCTCGTGACCAAATGGGAGCAGGCTTCAATCGTGTTATGGACCGTCTTTGCCAGATGGAACATGAACAACAGAATTGCTGCTGCGAAACTAAAGGTTTGATTAAAGAAGTGAAGTCCGAATTGGCTCTTCAACTTGAACGTTGCTGCTGTGACCTCAAGAATGGCCAACAGGAAATCAAGTGTCTTATCGAGAACACTGCTAAAGACCAGGAAATTGCCCATCTCAACCGAGTAGTAGATGCTCAGAGAGACCAGAACATTATCCAGTCAGTAGTTGCAGCTCTTAAGACTACATCCACAACCCCGGCTTAATAATTACCGTCGTCATTACGTAAGCCAGATTAGGAAGGAGTGCATCTTACATAGGTGTACTCCTTTTTTCGTTTATACCCACCTAAAGATAAAACGATATGGAAAGTGAAGAGATTAAGAAAGAACCAACCAATGGAAATCAACTAAAAGATTTTACTATTCAACTTACATTGCCTGCTCCCAATGCAGAGATAGCAAAGGAAGTAGCAAACAAAGCACAGTCACTCATTGACCAATTTGGATACTATCAATTCTTAAACCTGGTAGACTTTATGCAAAGGAATCCAGGTGCAGTATCATTTGGTTTAAACTTAATTAATAAAAGATGAACATGGAAGATTTGATTTTTTCTAAATTGCAGAAAGGTGATACCATATACACCTTAGAGAGAGACAGACGTTCTGGGTATCCAATCTTTGATAAGGCCCAAGTATTAAAAGTAGGTGAAAGCAAACCTAGAGCCACTGGCCCAGATGGAAGCTTTGCCGCAAATACAGAAATCGTTATTCAAGATTCTGTATCCTCTTTGACAATATACCTTCCTACAGATGCTGCAGAAGGTATTCATAATAATATTTATTACACTACCGACTTACGCAATATCGTAAACGAAGTAAATATCCAAAGGACTACTGCTGTAAATATTCTCAATAACCGAGAGAAATATGAGGCAGTAGTTACTGAATGTGATAATATCTTTCATACAATCGAGGGTATGCTAACTCCTCAACAACAACCAGCTCCGGCTTATAAGCAAGAAGAGTTCGAGGCTTTTAAAACCGAAGTAGCAGAGAAGTTATCCATGCAACAAGATATTCTTATGAAGATTGCCAGTGAGTTGGGATTAAATAAGAATAAAGATGGCAAGCAGAAAGGTTAACATAAACCTCTCGAATAATCTATGTGATATTCAGATTTATGTAGACCCCGTTAAACAACGTCAGGCTGAGAGGTTGATTGCCAAGACTCCAAGTATCATGAAGCTCGGATACGAGTTAGGTACTAGAAAGTTTGGCAATCAACTTCTTCGTATAGTAAGGCGTAGTTTAAATAATGGTCTACCTCCACCTGGTTCCAAAGTTTCTTGGCCTCCTCATGCTACTGCTACACTTAAGAAGTATGGAGCACATACTTTATTAAACCTTACGGGTCAATATGCAAGGTCAGTTACAATGGTAACTCAGAAAGATAGAACCTTTGTTGGTCTTCCTCCAGGATTAAGGAAGATAACATACTCTGGTAGAACTTCTCGAAAAACACTTAACCAAATTGCTATCATGTTGGAGTATGGTAGTAGAGATGGTAATCTTCCACCTCGTCCTTTATGGAAACCTGCTTTCGAGGCAGCAGGTGGAAATGTAGTTTTAGAGAAAGAGATACGAAATCAATTAAGAAAAGAACTTAGAAAATATACAAAGTAATGGCAGATTTTGAAGCAGATAAAACATCTGGTACTGGTCCTGCACTCGTAATGGTACATCCGTTAAAAGTGAATGATACAGAAGCAGATAAAAAAGCCATCCTTACCATTACAGTTAATGGAGTACCTAAGACTGTAAATCTTATTCAAAAGAAAGGCAGCCTTAACTACGAATACAAATTAGAAGTAGATAAGGAAGCCATAAACATATTGGGTAAGGGTGGCTCTGATACTTTGGCAATCACTTCTCAACGTAGGGAAATGATTAATGGTACACCCCAAGGAGATTGGGAAAATGTAGAAGTTACAGCAGAATTCCTAGAGGAACCTCCATTTACTGCTGGACTAAGATTTACTGATAATGAAGAAAAGACTCTAGAGGTATCCATTACTTCTAAGAATCATACGGAACAGCTTCTCAGTGGAACTTTAACTATCAAGCAAGTTGGTGGTCTAACTAAAACAGTAATTGTAACTCAGGCAGCTGGTGAAGTAACCTATTCTTATAATATAGAACCTCCTGTTAATGTAAACTTAAGTAATACAGGATTAGAGGGTTCTTCTGGTTTTACAGTTACAGGTTATAAGTATAAATACATCGAGGGTAAAGAAGTAGATAAGAGTGTAGCTTCTTTTAAAATACCAGCTATTGGTGAACAAAGAGTAGTTAGTAATTCTATACCAACTACTTCAACTACAACTTATTGGGTTGATGGTTATGGTAATGTAGCTAATACTTTTATGCCTACTTTTTCAGGTACAGCTCATGCTAGACAATCTCAACTAGCTATATCATCTATATCTGGAGGTTGGGATGTAGAATTCTCTGATGGTGGCAAAGGTACATTTGGTATATTAGCAGTAAGAAGTTTATGATATGGTAAATGCAGAAGAAATCGTAGAAAGAACCTTTTATATTTGCCTATTACAAACAGCACTTAAGAAAGGTTTAACTCTTAACCCAGAAGACTACTTACCTTTATCACAAGAAAATGAAAAAAGGTTTCAGGCAGATAAAGATGCCATGCCTAAATTCATCCCAATATTTGGTATAGGTAACAATCAGGTTAAGGGTGCAAAGACATGCCCTAGAATTACCATTGAACTACAAGGATTCTATAATGGTGATATAGGTGTGAACAAATATATCATTGGTGATAAACTAGAGGGTGGAAATTACCAAGCATCAGAATTTCCTTATGAAACGAAGGATATAACTCTAGATATTCCCCTGGTATCTAATACTCAAGCCGAT
>ENA-ORRW01003569-ORRW01003569.1-human-gut-metagenome-genome-assembly--contig:-NODE-3569-length-11004-cov-5.499224_pt1 | contig 11004 bp, 10 predicted proteins | sample MGYA00242183_ERZ509150 | MGnify/ENA primary metagenome ERZ509150 (study PRJEB26280, sample SAMEA2338639) | human gut metagenome | biome: human gut; feature: human-associated habitat; material: faeces... | reverse complement strand
CCGCCGGTAGGGAATCACACCCTGCCCTGAAGATATCTTTTTGTTTATTTTAATACTTTATCTGTTGTTTGTAAAGCAGAATTTTTATTTTACTTAGTTTACTGATGGAGATAGAATATCCATATACACAATAAATATCCTCATTTTATCCATATATTATATCGTTTTATGGATTGTTTTTTCATTAAAATTACACTATTTTTTCACTATTTTTCATTACTTCATCGTTTTCGCCAACGAATTGAGCAACGCCCGCCTCTCTGGATTCAGATTCTTTTTCTCATAAAATGCTTCTTTAAAAAGCTCTGCATTTTTCCTTTGGTCATCATCCGGAATATGAGAGTACGCATCCGTAATCATATTGACCTGTGCATGGCCGGAATCACCCTGTAATGCTTTGATATCAGATAATGGTACACACAAGCACGGAAAACACTTTATGCAAAATCTTCCACAGTAAAATCTATAAATAATCCGCAAAGGCAAAGGAAACCGACAGTTTACCATGTTTGGAATTATGGCAGTTCTTTTAGGAAGTGGAGATGCATTCCATCTGGTTCCTCGTGCAGTAGCGCTTTGTACAACTGGACTTGAGAACTTTACTGTACAGATGGGGTTAGGAAAGTGGATTACCTCTATCACTATGACTATCCTAAAATCATCCCCGCCTCAGAATTTGCAACAAATTGTTGCAAATTTTCTATATCCTTTTATTTTACAGAAGTACTTATTTTTAACTTTTTTCCTTCAGATTTTTATATTGCAAAAATCATATCACCATCTGCAGTATATCCTCTATATGTTCTGCATAATAATCAGCCCCATTCAGTTCCCCTTTCTCACCATATCCATACAGGCATCCTATAAAAGGGCTTTTGCAGGACCTGGCACATTCCAGATCCTGTCTCCTGTCTCCGACTACCAGATAAGGGCCACTATATTCCCGGATGATTTCCTGCACAATTTCTGTCTTTGGACGGAATCTGTATGATTCACAGTCATAAAAACGATCAAACCATCGTTCCATCCCAAATTCCTTCCAGTGTGCCTCACGATATGAAGCTTTACAGTTACTTAAGATCACAAGGTGATATCCCCGGTTCTTCAAAGCTGTTAGCATCTCCTCCGCTCCCGGATACCACACTGCCTTATGTTTCCTGATCTGTCTTACCATCAGATCTCCTACCATCCTGCTTGCCTGCTCTTTATAGCTCTGATCCAGTTCCGGCAAAAATGTATTCCACATCTCCTTACTGTTAAGTCCCAGCCAGCCGGCAATTTCCACCGAGCCTATCTCCCGTTCTTCGGTAACCTTCTGTTCTGTCAGCCACTGATAGGTTTCACGAAATGCCGGTTCATAGATTCCAAGGGTATGATGGATCGTTCCATCATAATCGAATATGATCGTTTTTGTCATCATTTATTTTCCTGTCTTTTAGAGCTGCTTCATCAGATTGACCATCTCAATCGCAGATAATGCACAATCATAGCCTTTATTTCCCGCTTTGCTTCCTGCACGCGCAATAGCCTGCTCGATATTTTCAGTCGTGATCACTCCGAATAAAACCGGGATTCCTGTTGCAAGTTCAACCTGTGCGATTCCCTTGGCAGATTCATTACACACCAGATCATAATGTGAAGTATCTCCACGGATGACAGCTCCAACGCAGATAATTGCATCATATTTTCCTGACTGTGCCATCTTCTGTGCTGTAATCGGAATCTCAAATGCTCCCGGTACCCATGCTGCAGTAATGTTCTCTTCTTCTACTCCATGTCTTACCAGTCCGTCGACTGCCCCTCCCAATAATTTATTCACAATAATTTCATTGAATCTCGCTGCCACGATACCAACCTTCATTCCCTCCGGTGCTACTACTTTTCCTTCTACTAAATTGATCTGTCTCATTTTTTCTTCCTCCTGATATTTGCTGTTTTTTATAAATTTATTTCTTTAAAAATATGACCCATCTTTTCCTGCTTCGTCTTCATATACTTCCGGTCATACTTTTGTGCCGGAATCTCCAGAGGTACTCTCTCATTGATCTTCAGTCCGAATTCGCCAAGTCCATAGACTTTATCCGGATTATTGGTCAGTAATCTTAATGATTTCACACCAAGGTCTGACAGTATCTGTGCCCCGACCCAGTACTCTCTGAGATCCGGTGCAAACCCTAACTTCACATTAGCCTCCACAGTATCGTATCCCTGCTCCTGAAGCGCATATGCTTTGATCTTATTGATCAGTCCGATTCCTCGGCCTTCTTGTCTCATATACAGAATGATTCCTCGGCCTTCTGCTTCTACCTGGCGCATCGCTGTCTGCAGCTGCAGGCCACAGTCACATCTGAGCGATCCGAATGCATCCCCTGTCAGACACTCCGAATGTACCCGGCAAAGCACATCCTCACCATCTCCCAGATCACCTTTTACCAGTGCCAGATGATGCTCTCCTGTAATATCATTGATATAACCATACATTTTAAAATCACCGTACTGCGTTGGGAGGTTTGCAACGGCTTCCTCCTTTACATGCTTTTCATGTATTCTTATATAATCCTGCAGATCACGGATCGTAATAAATGTAAGGTTATGCTCTTTTGCCATTTCCCATAGCTGTGATGTACGCATCATAGTTCCATCTTCTTTCATAACTTCACAGCACACGCCGCATTCTTTCAGTCCGGCAAGTCTCATAAGATCTGTTGTTGCCTCTGTATGGCCATTTCGTACCAAAACCCCGCCTTTTCTGGAAATAAGCGGAAACACATGTCCCGGTCTTCTGAAATCCTCCGGTTTTGACTGATCATCCACACACTTCATGATAGTATAGGAGCGCTCTTCCGCAGAGATACCTGTGGTTGTATCTGCGTGATCTACTGCCACGGTAAATGCTGTACTGTGATTGTCCGTATTCTCCGCAACCATCGGCGGAAAGTTCAATCTCACCGCAATTTCTGCACTCATCGGTGTACAGATAAGACCCTTTGCATAGGTCGCCATGAAATTAATATTTTCCCTGGTCGCAAACTCTGCCGCACATATCAGATCTCCCTCATTTTCTCTGTCCGGATCATCTGTGACCAGAACTATTTTTCCTTCCTTAAGATCCCTAAGTGCTTCTTCAATTGTGTTGTACTGATAATTTTGTGACATAGTGTATATCCTCCTGTTCTAAAACCCGAATTCTTCAAGAAACTCCATCGTAATTCCGGATTCTTTTTTCTCTTCTTCGTTTTTTCTGATGCCAAGCAGTTTTTCTACGTATTTTCCGATCACATCATTTTCCAGATTAACCAGATCCCCCGGCACCTTTTCCAAAAGAGTGGTTTCTTCTCCTGTATGTGGAATGACCGACACCTGAAAACCAGCTTCATCAACCCTTGCAACTGTCAGGCTGATCCCATCAATACAGACGGATCCTTTTTCCACGATCAGATGCAAAATCTGTGGCGATGTCTCAATTGATACCCAGATGGCATTTTCTTCCCGGAGCATGGAACGTATCACGCCAGTCCCATCAATATGGCCGCTTACTATGTGTCCCCCGAACCTGCCGTCTGCAGCCATTGCACGTTCCAGGTTTACCTGGCTTCCGGCCTTGCAGCTGCCAAGACTGCTTCTTCTGATCGTCTCTGCCATCACATCGGCAGTAAATCCGTCCGGCTGAATCGACGTAACTGTCAGACACACACCATTCACAGCGATACTGTCACCGATCCTTGTCCCTTCCAGGACTTTCCGGGCTTTCACTGCCAGGATCCCTGATTCCCCTGTCAGCTGTATATAACGGACTTTTCCTTTCTCTTCTACGATTCCTGTAAACATGATTCCTCCTGTTTTTTATCACACACCTGACATTTTATCCGGATATCCTCACCGATCTGGCAGATATCTGTATATTTCAGTTCCACTGCTTCAGACGGCAGTTCAACTCCAATACCCTCTACCGGTGTCTTCCCAGCCACACCGCCAAACAGCTTTGGTGCCACAAAAGCCTGTACTTCCTTTACAATTCCAGCTCGCAGTGCACTGTCATTTAACGTACCTCCTCCCTCCAGGAGGATGCTGTCAATGCCTCTGTTTCCAAGATCTGCCATCAGCTTCTTAAGGTCTATCTGATTCTTTTCGTCGGGACAGTAAATGGTTTCAACTCCCATGGTATGTAATATTTTTATTTTCTCTTTTGCATTTTTCTGTTCTGCATAAGCCACGATCGTCCGGTACTTTTCCGCACTTTTTACAATCTGACTGCCCGGCGGGATCCTGAGCTTACTGTCACACACAATCCTGACAGGACTTTTCCAGCCTTCTACCCGGACGTTTAACATCGGATCATCTGCAAGCACAGTTCCAATACCAGCCATGATTCCCATGTACTGATGCCGCATATGCTGTACTTCTTTTCGTGCAGATTCTCCGGTGATCCATTTTGATGCTCCTGTTTTCGTTGCGATCTTCCCATCCAGTGTCATGGCATACTTCATTACCACATAAGGAGTCTTCGTAGTAATATAATGGAAAAACACCGGGTTCAGCTGATCACATTCTTCTCTCATAAAATCTTCAACTACTGTTACACCGGCTTCCCTTAACATCTGTACACCTTTTCCTGCCACTTTCGGATTCGGATCTCTGGAACCGATCACCACTTTTCTGATCTTCTGTTCAATGATCGCTTCCGTACATGGAGGTGTTTTACCATGATGACAGCAAGGCTCCAACGTGACATAAATCACCGCACCTTCTGCTGATTCTGTAAGAGAAGCAATTGCATTACGTTCCGCGTGAAGTTCTCCATACTTTTTATGATAGCCTTCCCCGATGATCTTTCCGTCTTTTACGATCACTGCCCCTACCATAGGATTGGGATTCGTCCAGCCTTCTCCTTTTTTGGCCAGTTGAATAGCCCGAAGCATATATTCCTGATCCGTCATTTCTATTCCTTCTTTCTTATTCCTGTTCTTTGCCTGGGCTACGCCGAGGCTTTTAAACATGTGCAATCGGATTCACAGACAAGTGAGTGGTATAGTTATTTCGAAAACGATGTACCAGATACAAAAAAAGCCTGCAGAAATATCTGCAGGGTGGAATTGATCTGTTACATATGATTGATAAATGAATGTCTGATTTTCCTATATAAAAAGCTCTGAAATGGATCACCATCTCAGAGCTCTGATACTACATTCATTCATACAAAAAATCAACTGTACTATCATCTTCTTCCATCCAGACTGTACTGTCGGCCCCGGAATCTCACCGGATCATGCCTCTCGGCTCCCGGGCTTTTCCGCCGGTAGGGAATCACACCCTGCCCTGAAGATATCTTTTTGTTTATTTTAATACTTTATCTGTTGTTTGTAAAGCAGAATTTTTATTTTACTTAGTTTACTGATGGAGATAGAATATCCATATACACAATAAATATCCTCATTTTATCCATATATTATATCGTTTTATGGATTGTTTTTTCATTAAAATTACACTATTTTTTCACTATTTTTCATTACTTCATCGTTTTCGCCAATGAATTGAGCAATGCCCACATCTCTGGATTAGCCAATACTTTTGCCAGAAGTTCCGGATCGACTTCATCAGCAACAGAACCGTCACAAGCAACCAAACGATAACGGTTTCTGTATAGAGTTGGTTGAAGCTTCTGGTTAAAGATTTGCAAAAGTTCCCATAGTGCATTATCTTTTAATTTTGCACGCTGGTGATAGAAGGCGGCTTTTGATGGTGTTTCATCAGTGCGTCCGAAAAAATGATAAAGTTCTCTCTCTCTGATATTGTATATCTACTATAGTTTTAGATGTATCATCTTTACCATCTTGAATTGATCAGAAACTGTCATACTGACCTTTGTGGATAGCTTTAAGCCATTTTTAGGGATGTAACGATAGTATGGTTCCTCCGCAATCACCTTCACATTACCCCCGATCTTTGCTGCCAATTCTTCCGCTGAATCCACATAAAAGAACATCTGTGCATCGGCATGGCCGACCTGTTTCATATATTTTTTCTTCATCATGGTCATTCCTCTTTTGTTCACCGTATCAAAAACAACTTCCATATTTCCAAATTGCTCAATCATACGCAGAAGGGCAATGACCTTATGTTCCTCAAAATAATGAAATAACCCGCCTGCAGTAACGAGAATAGGAGCATCAAGTACATCATTGCGAACTTTTTTGATCCAATCCTTTGCAAAGGCATCCCCGGAAATATATAATTCCCTCTCTGGTTCGGGAAGAAGTCCCCGCCGGTATTCGATTACATGAGGCAGATCCATGGCATACCAGTGTGTCTTTCCGTTATCACATCGGTGATAGGTTGTTTCCAGACCACAGCCCAACTGGACAATCACACCGTCCGGTCTGCGTTCCAGAAAAGTCCGAATAATCCGATCCATATTAGCAGACCGGGAAGCAGAGGCCAAAAGCGTATACTGGTTCTGCATATTCTGTTCAATCAAGTCTAACGGCAGCCTATTTTTCAATTCCAATGCCTTTTTATCATATAAAATTTGCGGGTAATGCTCACTAGCATAAATTCTTCCCAGCATAGGGACGAACAGTGTATCCTCCACGACTCCTAACTTGGACATAGCCAAACCTCCTGTTTTGATACATTACTTTCTGCCGACAAGCAGCCGGGAAGACCCCAGCATCATCATGGCAGCCCGACGGTGGGAGCCAAAAGCTTCCTGTGCAGTGTCAACGAGTCGTACTTCCTCATACCCCATATCCCGCAGTTTCTGCGCAAAATCTTCCATGTCACCGTACATCTTTTGTTTCATATCATCGTTAAGTGCAAAGACGCCGCCTTTTTTCAATACCCGCAGGCTTTCCAGCAGCAGTTTCTGCATATCAGCACCCATAACATTGTGATAGACATAGTTGCTGATGACTACATCAAAACTCTCATCAGGAAAATCCAGCTGCTTCGCATCACCGTGCTGAAATACACAGCGGGAAGCCACGCCCTCCCTGGCAGCATTCTTCTCGCAGAGTGCTTTGCTGTAATTATACACAGCGCCCCAGTGATCAACACCGATCACTTTTGCTTTCGGCCATGTCAGAGCTGAACGGATTGTCAATGCTCCGGAGCCGCAGCCTACTTCCAGAATCTTCCCCTCGCCGTCATAGTCCAGATGAGAAAGAACGACTCGATGAACCTGTTCCATGATTCCGCCAATGATGTAAAAGACAGGGTTGGACATCCAGCTTCCATAGTCTTCTCCGTGGGTACCAAGTCGGATATTTTCCTGCTTACAATGGTTCTTGTTCATTACATTTCCTCCTTCTTTACGCAAGTTTCCAATTCTGGCTTTCTGTCTGCAGTTTTACCATATGGGCATATACACCATTCTTTTCTTCCAGATCCTTTGGTGATCCTTCTTCTGCCACGGTGCCATCAGAAAGGACAACGATCTTATCCGCTCCGGCTACGGTACGCATTCTGTGGGCGATAACCAGAACCGTTTTATCTGCGATCAGACGAGAAAGGGCTGTCTGTATCAGAGTTTCATTTTCCACATCCAGGGAAGCAGTAGCTTCATCTAAAAGAATGATCGGCGCATTTTTCAGAAATGCACGGGCAATAGAGATACGCTGGCGCTCTCCGCCGGAAAGTTCACAGCCATTTTCCCCGATATTGGTATGCCATCCATCCGGCAGTTTTTCCGCAAATTCATCCACATTGGCAAGTTTCGCAGCAGCAATGACCTGTTCATCTGTGGCGTCTTTGTTTCCGATTCGGATATTTTCCAGAATCGTATTGTCAAACAGTGTGACATCCTGGAATACGATGGAATACAGAGAAAGCAGTGTTTCCGGGTCTATTCGGGATACATCCATACCTCCCACGGTAATCTTTCCTCTGTTAATATCCCAGAACCTTGCAGCCAGCCGGGATACGGTTGTTTTCCCGCCGCCAGATGGGCCGACCAAAGCCGTAACCTCTCCCTGTTTTGCCGTAAAGGAAACATCTTTCAATACGGTTTCTCCGGTATTGTAGGCAAACCCAACATGGTCAAAGACAATATCATACCCCTGATTGGAAAGCCTATCACTGCCCTGCTGGATGGGATGATCGAGAATTTCATTCATACGGGCAATGTTGGTTCGTGTACTGATGACTGCCGCAAGATTCTGGAGTGCGCCCTGCAGAGGGTCATATAAACGGGATACTACCAGAAGGAACATAAAGAATGTAAGCACGGAGAGGCTTCCTTGCATGAGTAGAACAACTCCCACCAGTGCAACCGTTGCAATACCAAGCTTCAGCACCAGTGACGCGGAAACCACAAAAGCAGCAAGACCAAATTCATTGAGGATGGAACGATGCTCCACAGCACGGATCTTCTTTTCCAGCCCTTTTAAATATGCCTGCTCCGCATTATTTGCTTTCAGGTCACGTACCGTTTCAATACACTCCTGTATCCCGTCTGCGCAGGCCATCTTTACATCCATGGCTTTCTGATTCAGATTTTCCTGAATCTTTGCGGAAAATCCCACAATCGCAAAGGCAACCGGCAGAACCCATAAGGCAGCCAGCGCCATTCTCCAGTCCGTAAAGAGCAGACCGATGGAAATCAGAATCGTAGAAATGATTGAACCTGCAAGCTCAGGGATAAAATGTGAAAAACTCTGCTCCAGGAAGGTGCAGTCCGCCATAATGGTACTGGTAAGATCGGCTAAATCCTTTTTCCCGAAAAAAGAAAGGGGGATTTTGCGCAGATGCTCTGCCAGAGTAATACGGCGGATGCCGCTTTCTTTGTAAGTGGCAAAATAGGTGGCATTGTATTGAAAGAAAGTGGTCAGCAGTATCAGGCCGATACACACCACGCAGCCTGCCACATAAAATGGAATTTTCCCACCGGGAACACCCCCGTTCATCAGATCGCTGACCAGGTAATATAAAAGTCCCACCGGAAACATAAAAGACAGATTCTGAAGGACACAGGCCAGGCAGCCTTTGATCAGGTCTTTTGCTCCCTGTTCAGACAGGGCATATTTTTTCTGCAGTTTTTTGATCATATCACTGCACCTCCTTTGTTACCTTCCATTGCACGGAAGTCTGGTAATTTTTCCACATACGGCTGAAAATGCCGTCTTTTGCAAGCAATTCACGGCTGTTCCCGCACTCGGCAACCCGTCCGTCGCAAATGACAAAAATCTGATCCACATTTGTTACGGTAGAAAGCCTGTGGGCAATCATAATCACCGTCTTTCCCTCGGAAAGTCTTGAAAAAGCAGCCTGTACACGGCTTTCGTTATCCGGGTCAGCAAAGGCAGTGGCTTCATCCAGAATGATAATAGGAGCATTTTTCAGCATCACACGGGCAATGGCAATTCGCTGCTGCTCGCCGCCGGAAAGATAGACACCCTTTGTACCAATGACCGTATCCACACCCTGTGGGAGTTTTTCCAAAATATCATCGCATTGTGCGTGATGAAGGGCAGCCAGAACTTCCTCACGGGTAGCTTCCGGTTTTCCCATACGCACATTTTCCAGAATGGATGCCTTGATCAGACGACTGTTCTGAAATACGAAAGACACTGTATTCATGAGTTCCTCTTTCGGGATGTCTTTCACATTGACACCACCGATTTTTACCATTCCGCTCTGTGGATCAAAGAATCGGGAAATCAGGTTGGCAAGGGTTGTTTTCCCACCGCCGGATGGGCCTACAAAAGCTACCGTCTGTCCTGCAGGAATGGTGAGTGAAATATCTTTTAATACTTCTTTTTCTCCATCATAGCTGAAATGAATCGATTTCAGTTCCACAGAAGCATTTTGCGGGTGCATTGGGTGTTTGGTTTTCTCCAGAGGCTTCAAATGCAAAACGCTGTCAATTCTCTGTAAAGCGTCATCTACGATCATGGCATTTTCACTTTGGAACATGATGCGTGTCAGTGTAACAGAAATAACCGGTGTAATGATAATATAGAAAATGAGATCCAGTAAGAAACTGGAAGTCACACCCTCTTGCATAAGCAACAGTCCTCCGGCGATCAGTGTGGCAAAAACTCCGTTGATCGCAGCTGTATAGAACATCATCGGTGTCCGAAGCTGCTTGGTATAGGCGATCACCCATACTTTATAGCGGTCAATGGAGTCTTTAAACTTCTTAAAGGAAAAGATCGTCTGACCAAAGGTTTTTACCACCGGAATCCCGCGGACATACTCTACCGCTTCATTGGACATATCATCCAGCGCATTCTGGTATTCTTTCATCTTTTCCTGCATCTGCTTTCCGGTCATTGCCATCATGATCAGAAACCCCAGCACAACCGGAACAAGGCTCAATAGTCCCAGTCTCCAGTCAAACACGAACAACAGCACCAAAAGACCGCAGGGGGTTGCAATGGCATTGGCTCTGTCGGGAAGCTGATGGGCGAGATAGGTTTCGGTGGCTGCGCTGGATTCGTTGACAATCTTGCGCAGTTTTCCGCTGCCAAAACTCTCGGCAAACCCAAGAGGCAACTTAACAATATGCTCCATGGTCTGGATACGCAGGTTTGTGGCAATACGAAATGCTCCCAAATGGGAACACATCAGCCCTGCTATGTAGACAAGCACCGCTATAACCGCAAACAATACTGCCATCCAGCCATTACCGGTCAGGCTCTGTGCCTGGCCAAAATTCGGTGCCACCTCCAATACTTCCTTGATCATTTTCCAGATGTAATAGAATGGCACCAGAGCAATCAGGGCACTGATGGCAGAAAGCACCCAGGAAGCATAGGTCAGGTACTTATGGCTGCCTGCAATTTCCAGCAGGCGTGATAAATTGGATTGTTTTTTCAAAAAAATTCCTCCTTTTCTTTGTGTCTATGATAAAGAGAACACGTCTATGTTCTTACAATATCCGAATTTAGGTTAGCTGTAGCTAACTGTCAAACAAAAATTATAAGGCATTACTGCCCCATAATTTTCATCCATCCTGCTGTATAAAAGGCGCGCATTTCTCTAACGTAGTTTTCGGCATCTTTTAGC
>ENA-ORRW01003567-ORRW01003567.1-human-gut-metagenome-genome-assembly--contig:-NODE-3567-length-11006-cov-3.204548_pt1 | contig 11006 bp, 8 predicted proteins | sample MGYA00242183_ERZ509150 | MGnify/ENA primary metagenome ERZ509150 (study PRJEB26280, sample SAMEA2338639) | human gut metagenome | biome: human gut; feature: human-associated habitat; material: faeces... | reverse complement strand
TGATTTTCGCCGTTGTCATTGTTGCGGCGCTGCTCATTCAGCTGGGTGTCCTTGTGCTGAGTTTTGCAAAGCCCGGCGGCGGCACGGCGTCGATGGTTGTTGCGCCGACGGAGGAAGAAACTGCTGCATCCGGTCTTGTCCGCACCGAGGACTTTTACAACGGGACCGCCGCCACCGAGGACGCGGACAGCGGCAGCCCATTGGAGAAGATGGATTTCACCACCGGTCTGGCCGACGCCAAAAATATAACCTTCGACATCGACTACGGCGCGGTCACAGTCGTTGTGGACAGTGGTGCGGCGGAGCCGACCCTTTCCTGCACGAACCTGCGTCAGGACTGGTTCACCTTTACCAACACGGGCGACAACACAAGCCCGGTGCGTGTCAGCTACAAGGTGCCCGCCAACTACAACCTCGGCAAAGAGCTGGGGCCCAGGCCTGAGTTTGTCCTGTCCGTGCCGGATGCGAATACCTTCCATTTTAAAAGGCTCTCCATCACTGCCGCTATGGGCGATGCAGAATTTGACAACAGCAATACCATCGCCGCCGACAGCATCGACTTAGACCTGGCGATGGGCAACTTTACCGGTAGCACCGTGCAGGCAGAGCAGTTTACGGCGAATATCTCAATGGGCGATTTTGATTTGGGGCTGCTGGCGGGCGTTGAAACCGCTAAAGTCGAAGCTGCCATGGGCGATATTGGCCTGACGGTGGACGGCAGGCCCGACGATTACGCGCTTGACCTGCAAACGTCCATGGGGAATGTGATGTTCAACGGCAGGACGATGAGCAGCATCTACACCCAAACAGCCGCCGCGCCCCGCAGCGTGACCCTTACCGCGCCGATGGGCGATGTAGTGCTGACGACGACGCAGTAATCCCGTATTGTAGGGGACCAATCCTCGCATCGGCCCGCCCGGCTGCCCCAAAGTCATACTACACACCCAATCCATTGTTCAAAATCCACAACTTTCGTTTTGACAGTGCAAGAAAGATTTCCGCAGAAAACTTTGTATTTTGTCCGCGGTTGTGGTACAATCTTTTTAATAAGCAAATAACATCGAAACAGGAAAGTCAGGAGCGTGTATTATGGCATATTATTTTTCCGAGCCGTCCCGTACCTTTGGTGAATATCTGCTGGTCCCCGGCTACTCCTCCTCGGAGTGCGTCCCTACGGCTGTCAGCCTGAAAACCCCGCTGGTCAAGTACCGCAAGGGCGAGGAAGCCTGCCCGCTGGAAATGAACATCCCGATGGTCTCCGCCATCATGCAGTCTGTCTCCGGTGAGAAGCTGGCGATTGCCCTGGCCAAGCAGGGCGGCGTCTCCTTCATCTACGGCTCCCAGACCATTGAGCAGGAGGCCGATATGGTCCGCCGCGTCAAGGCCTACAAGAAGGGCTTTGTCACCTCCGACTCCAACCTGCCCCCGGAGGCTACCTTGGGCGATGTGCTCGACCTCAAGACCCGCACCGGTCACTCCACCGTCGCTATCACCGACGACGGCACCGCCCACGGCAAGCTGCTGGGCATCGTGGCCAGCCGCGACTACCGTCTGTCCCGCATGACGATGGACCTCAAGGTCACCGAGTTCATGACCCCGCTGGACAAGCTGGTCACGGCCCCCGCCACCACCAGCCTGCATGACTGCAACGACATCATCTGGGACAACAAGATCAACTCCCTGCCGCTCGTCGATGAGGAAGGCCACCTGCAGTATATGGTTTTCCGCAAGGACTATGACTCCCACAAGGAGAACGTCAACGAGCTGCTCGACGAGAACAAGAGCTACATTGTCGGCGCGGGCATCAACACCCGCGACTTCGCCGAGCGCGTGCCCGCGCTGGTAGAGGCCGGTGTGGATGTGCTCTGCATCGACTCCTCCGAGGGCTTCAGCGAGTGGCAGTCCCGCACCATCGCCTGGATCCGCGAGAACTACGGCGACAAGGTGAAGGTCGGCGCAGGCAACGTCGTTGACCGCGAGGGCTTCCTGTTCCTGGCCAAGGCCGGCGCAGACTTCATCAAGATCGGCATCGGCGGCGGCTCCATCTGCATCACCCGCGAGACTAAGGGCATCGGACGCGGTCAGGCTACGGCGGTCATTGAGGTCGCCAAGGCCCGCGACGAGTACTACAAGGAGACCGGCGTCTACATCCCCATCTGCTCCGACGGCGGCATCGTGCAGGATTACCACATCACGCTGGCGCTGGCCATGGGTGCGGACTTCGTTATGCTGGGCCGCTACTTCGCCCGCTTCGACGAGTCCCCGACGAACAAGCTGCGCGTCGGCGGCAACTACGTCAAGGAGTACTGGGGCGAGGGCTCCAACCGCGCCCGCAACTGGCAGCGCTACGACCTGGGCGGCGCCCAGAAGCTGAGCTTTGAGGAGGGCGTCGATTCCTACGTGCCCTACGCCGGCCCCCTGGCCGACGGCGTGCAGACGACGCTGTACAAGGTGCGCTCTACCATGTGCAACTGCGGTGCGCTCTCCATCCCCGAGCTGCAGGAAAAAGCCCGCCTGACCGTCGTTTCTTCCACCTCCATTGTCGAGGGCGGCAGCCATGACGTCATCCTGAAGAACGGCCCGCAGAACCGCTAAACCATAATAAAAATTGCCGCCGACCGGACAAAACCGGTCGGCGGCTTTTTTACGATTCGGATTGTACTTTGCCGGTCTCTGCGTTAAAAAACACCACCGGCAGCATCAGCAAAAACGGGTTGGCGGAGAGCAAAAACGGCTTATTCTCCATAAAGAGATACAGCGTCAGCGCTACCAGGCAGATGACCTCTGTGGAGCGATGCTTTTTTGCCAGCCGCCACAGCAGCAGCAGAAAGACCGCTGCAACCAGGATCGCGCCCAGAAGACCCTTGTTCATAGGCACGGCCAAAAAGGTGTTGTCGATGGCGTGGTGCTCGTCACCATCGGTGGGCAGGCCGCCCAATAAAGAAAGCGGCGCGCTCCAGAATACGTTGTGCCAGATCTCAAAGCGCCCCGACAACGCAATGCTCAACAGCAGCAGCGCCATCCGCTCATAGGGCCACTCGGGGTTGTAGACATACCCGGCGTAGAGACTGAACACTGCCAGCGCGACGGGCAGCGCCAGCGCCAGCCCGTAAAAGATTTTGCTGTCGAACAGTCTCGGCAGCAAACGCTGCACAAAGAACAGCACAAACAGCACCGCCATGCCGCCAAACGCCCCGCGGCTGCCGGGAACCTTGTAGGTGAAGATCGCCAGCGCGGCCAGCCCCGCCCAGTCAAAGGCACGCAGCCGGTCATGCCGCAGCCACGCCCAGGCAAAAAACACGCCGACAAGCCGCGCGCCAAAGCCGTTGTAGTGGCCGTAGCCGAAATCCCAGTTGCGACAGTAGAATTTGTAGGGCATCAGCGGCGTGGCAAAGTGTAGCGCTTGCACCAGCACCAGCCCGGCCACCGCCGTGACGAGATAGACGCGCAGGGCGGTCTCCCAATCCACATCCTTGGCCCCCAGCCCGATAAGTGCGGCCAAAAAGAACCACAGATCGCCGCCATACCACGACGAAAACGCCGTGTAGACCAGCACAACGGCGATCAGCACCTTCTGCCAGCGGGCCTCGTACCCGGTCAGCAGGATAATTTTCCCGGCCAGAAGCAGCACGGCGCACCCGGTCAGCCCCAGCCGCATGATGCGGCTGAAACCCGGCAGCGTATCCTGTACGTTGGAGCTGAACACCTCGGACAGCACCAGCAGCAGCGCCAGCCCCGTGCAGTAGACGCGCGATGCCAGCGGCTTGTATTTATGGTAAAGCATAGATGAATCCTTTCAAATCAAATGAAAACATTATAGCATACATAATAAAAAAAGAAAAGTAGGGGCGCATTCTATATGCGCCCGCGGGGCGTCAAGGGCGCCGCCCCCTACAAACATTGTTGCTCCAACCAAAACACATCCTTGAAAAAACAGCAAAAATCTCTTGACATTCCCCCAAAAATCCGCTAAAATAAAACCATTCCAAATGCAGTGAAGGGGAGAAAGCAGCACTCATCCCATTTCAGAGAGCCGCCGGACGGTGCAAGGCGGTATGGCAGGCGCTGTATACTGGCCCCGGAGCAGCCGTGCTGACAGGTAGGCGCGGACGGAACCTGACCGTTATCATGCAGGCGCGATTCGCCCACGGGCTGATCGTACAGAGCGGCTGTTTTACAGCAATGAGAGTGGTACCGCGGGTACAGCAACGTTGATCTTGCTCCCGTCTCTCAAAGGTCTTTCGCCTTTGGGGGACGGTTTTATGTATGCCTCCTTCAAAGTGCGAACCGAACGCTTTGAAGGAGGCAGTTTTATTATGATGGACGCAACCAAGTACAGTGTAGGGTATTATCCGCCGCCGGTAGAGCCCGGCCATGTCTATGAGTGGCCCCAGAAGGACCATATCGAGCAGGCCCCGGCCTGGTGCAGCGTGGACCTGCGCGACGGCAACCAGAGCCTCATCGTGCCGATGAGCCTGGAGGAAAAGCTCGAATTTTACGATATGCTGGTCAAAATCGGCTTCAAGGAGATCGAGGTCGGCTTCCCCGCTGCCAGCGAGACCGAGTATGAGTTCCTGCGCACCCTGATAGACGGCAACCGCATCCCGCAGGACGTGACCGTGCAGGTCCTGACCCAGTGCCGCGACCACATCATCCGCAAGACGTTTGAGGCCGTCAAGGGTGCGCCCCGTGCCATCATCCACTTCTACAACTCCACCAGCGTCGCCCAGCGTGAGCAGGTATTCAAAAAGTCGAAGGAGGAGATCAAAAAGATCGCCGTCGATGGTGCCAAGCTCGTCAAGCAGCTGAGCGAGGAGTACGAGGGCAACTTCCTGTTCGAGTACAGCCCCGAGAGCTTCACCGGTACCGAGCCGGAATACGCCGTCGAGGTCTGCAACGCCGTTCTCGACGTCATGCAGCCCACGCCGGACCGCCCCATGATCATCAACCTGCCGGTCACGGTGGAGATGAGCATGCCGCACATCTACGCCAACCAGATCGAGTGGTGCTCCAAACACCTGAAATATCGTGACAGCGTTATTTTGTCTACCCATCCGCACAATGACCGCGGCTGCGGCGTTGCCGACGCCGAGCTGGCCGTCCTGGCCGGTGCCCAGCGCATCGAGTGCTGTCTGTTCGGCAACGGTGAGCGCACCGGCAACGTCGATGCCATTACGCTGGCCATGAACATGTACAGCCACGGCGTAGACCCGCACCTTGATTTCAGCAATATGCCCGCCATCTGCGAGGTCTATGAGCGCGTGACCCGGATGCACGTCTATGAGCGCACGCCCTATGCGGGCGCACTGGTGTTCGCGGCGTTCAGCGGCAGCCATCAGGACGCCATCGCCAAGGGCATGACCTGGCGCAAAGAGAAGCAGCTCCACCAGTGGACCTGCCCGTACATTCCCATTGACCCGCATGACATTGGCCGTACCTACGATGCCGACGTTATTCGTATCAACTCCCAGAGCGGCAAGGGCGGCATCGGCTTCCTGCTGCAGCAGAACTACGGCTACAACCCGCCGCCGAAGATGCGCGAGGACCTCGGCTACCGCGTCAAGGACGTCAGCGACCACGAGCACCGCGAGCTGAGCGTGAAAGAGGTGCTGGGCGTCTTTGAGAACAGCTACCTCAACCACACCCAGCCGCTCAATGTGCCGGACGCGCACTTCATCCAGAATTCGGACGGCAGCATTACGGCAAATGTCGTCGTCACCGGCGGCGGCAGCACGGTCAAGTGCACGGCCACCGGCAATGGCCGCCTGGATGCCGTTGCCACGGCCATCGAGCAGCAGACCGGGATGCACTTTACGCTCGTACACTACAGTGAGCACGCTCTGGATTCCGACACGAACTCCCGCGCCTGCTCCTACGTCGGCCTGAAATGGGCCTCCGGCGAGGAGACCTGGGGCTGCGGTACCCACACCGATATTATCGTGGCGGGCATTAAGGCTTTAGTCAGCGCTATTAACAATAAGTGAGCAGACAGGCAAATAAAAAACAAGAAATAATAAATAATAAATTTTGTGGACCGCGTCGCTGCGCTCCGCTCAAACAAAGACTCCACCATATTTATTATTTCTTATTTATTCTTTATTATTTAAACAACCGCCCTTATCCCAACAAAACGGAGGTACACGACCATGGGCATGACCATGACCCAGAAAATCTTAGCGGCCCACTGCGGGGAAGCAGCCGTTACGGCGGGCCAGCTCATCAACGCCAGGCTCGACATCGTGCTCGGCAACGATATTACGACCCCGGTGGCCATCAATGAGTTCAACAAGGCGGGCTTTGATTCCGTCTTTGACAAGACCCGCGTCAACATCGTGCTCGACCACTTTGTCCCCAACAAGGACATCAAGAGCGCGACCCAGTCCAAGCAGTGCCGCGAGTTCGCAGACAAGTACGACATCCTCAACTTCTACGACGTTGGCCAGATGGGCGTTGAGCACGCGCTCCTGCCCGAAAAGGGCATCGTGACCGCGGGCGACTGCATCATCGGCGCGGACAGCCACACCTGCACCTACGGCGCGGTGGGCGCGTTCTCCACCGGCGTCGGCTCCACGGATATGGCCGCCGGTATGGCAAAGGGCATGGCATGGTTCAAGGTCCCCGCCGCCATCAAGGTCGAACTCAAGGGTCAGCTGCACAAGCCTGTCACAGGCAAGGACGTCATTCTGCATCTGATCGGTGAGATCGGCGTTTCCGGCGCACTGTACAAGAGCCTGGAATTCGTCGGTGACGGTGTGAAGTCCCTGACGATGGAGGACCGCCTCTGCATCTGCAATATGGCCATCGAGGCCGGTGCCAAGAACGGCATCTTCCCGGTGGATGAAATCACCGAGGCATATTTGAAGGGCCGCAGCCAGCGCCCGTGGGTCAAGTACGAGGCCGACCCCGACGCCGAGTATGAGCGCAGCATCGTCATCGACCTTGACGCGCTCGAGCCGACGGTCAGTTACCCGCACCTGCCGGAGAACACCTACCTCGCGAAAGAGGGCAAAGACATCAAGATCGACCAGATCGTCATCGGCTCCTGCACGAACGGACGCATTGAGGACATGGAGGCCGCCTACGAGATTCTGAAGGGCAGACACATTGCTAAGGGCGTGCGCGGCATCATCATCCCCGCCACGATGGCCGTCTACAAGGAATGCATCCTGCGCGGCTACACCGAGGCGTTCATCGACGCGGGCTGCATCGTCTCGACGCCCACCTGCGGCCCCTGCCTGGGCGGCTACATGGGCATTCTGGCGGCGGGGGAGCGCTGCGTCTCCACCACCAACCGCAACTTCGTGGGCCGCATGGGCCATGTGGATTCCGAGGTCTACCTCGCCAGCCCCGCCACCGCGGCGGCCAGCGCACTGACCGGCTACATCACTGACCCGAGGGAGGTTTGAGCTATGAACGCAAAAGGTCCTGTTTTCAAATACGGCGACAACATTGACACCGACGTCATCATCCCGGCGCGCTACCTGAACAGCCAGGACGCGAAAGAGCTCGCCAAACACTGCATGGAGGACATCGACAAGACGTTTGTCACCCGCGTCAAGGCCGGTGACGTCATGGTCGGCGGCGAGAACTTCGGCTGCGGCTCCTCCCGTGAGCACGCGCCCGTCGCCATCAAGGCATCCGGCATCAGCTGCGTCATCGCCAAGAGCTTTGCCCGCATCTTCTACCGCAATGCCATCAACATCGGCCTGCCGATTCTGGAGTGCCCCGCCGCCAGTGAGGCAATTGCTGAGGGCGACACGGTCAGCATCGACTTCGACACCGGCGTCATCACCGACGAGACGACGGGCCGGACCTTCCAGGCCGCCCCGTTCCCGCCGTTCATCCAGAACATCATCGCCAAGGGCGGCCTGATGAACAGCTTGAAGGATTAAAAAGGCTTCCCCCGCGTGGGAAGCTGTCACCGAAGGTGACTGATGAGGGGCGGCGCTGCCTTTATTGCCCGTTTATGGGCAGTTGCGGAAAGCTCGCCCCTCATCCGACCTCACTACGTTCGGCCACCTTCCCCCTCAGGGGAAGGCTATATGCGAGAGGAGACACCCATGAACAAAAACATCACTCTGATCTACGGCGACTGCTCCAGCCCCGAGATCGTGACCCAGGCGGTGCGCGTCCTGGATAAGATCGCGGCCAGGCATGGCCACACCTTCACCTACACCCGCGCCTACATGGGCGGCGAGGCCATCGACAGGTTCGGCGACCCGCTCCCCGCGTCGGAGCTGGAAAAGTGCAAAAGCTCTGACAGCGTCCTGCTCGGTGCCATCGGCGGCCCCAAGTGGGAGGGGCTGCCCGGCGACCAGCGCCCCGAGAAGGGGCTGCTGCGCCTGCGCGCGGGCATGGGCCTCTACGCCAACAACCGCCCGGCCAAGATCTGGCCGCAGCTGGCGGACGCCTCCCCGCTGAAAAAGTCCATCGTTGACCAGGGCATTGACTTCATCGTTGTGCGTGAGCTGATCGGCGGCGTCTACTTCGGCGAGCATAAGACCATCGAGCAGAACGGCGAGAAGGTCGCCATCGACACGATGCCCTACTCCGAGCACGAGATCGAGCGCATTGGCCGCATCGGCTTTGAGACAGCGATGAAGCGCCGCAAAAAGCTGACCTGTGTGGATAAGGCCAACGTGCTGGACACCAGCCGTCTGTGGCGCGCCGTCATGCACCGCCTGCAGGCCGAGTACCCCGAGGTCGAGTACAGCGAGATGTTCGTGGACAACTGCGCCATGCAGATCTGCAAGAACCCTGCGCAGTTTGACGTCATTGTGACGGAAAATATGTTCGGCGACATTCTCTCCGACGAGGCCAGTGAGATCACCGGCAGCATCGGCATGGTGCCGTCCTCCTCGCTGGGCAAGGGCACCTGCGGACTGTATGAGCCGATCCACGGCTCTGCGCCCGATATTGCCGGGCAGGACGTCGTCAACCCGATTGCCTGCATCCTCTCCGCGGCTATGATGCTGCGCTACAGCTTCGATATGCTCGCCGAGGCCGACGAGATCGAGGCGGCTGTCAACGCTGTTCTCGACGAGGGCTACCGCACCGCCGACATGATGGCTCCCGGCTGCACCAGGGTAGGCTGCACCGAGATGGGCAACAAGATTTTGGAGCATATTTAAAAGGCTTCCCCCGCAGGGCTGCGCCCGCAGGCGCGTGTCGAAGCGCAACCGCCGTAGGCGGCACTTGGCGCGTAGACTGAAGCTATCACCGAAGGTGACTGATGAGGGGCGACCTTCCCGCAGCAACCCGTTTATGGGCAATTGCGGAAAGCTCGCCCCTTATCCGACCTCACTGCGTTCGGCCACCTTCCCCCGCAGGGGAAGGCAAAGCATCCCCCGATGGTTCCGCACCATCGGGGGACACTTTTATTTCTCCATCACATCCCGCCAGGGCCGTTTTTCGGCAAGCTCGTTGCGGCGGTGGTTGCGCCAGATAAGCAGCGCTGCCAGTACCGCGCCGAACAGGATGACTGCCGCAAGGTTGGGCAGGCCCACCGCAGGGAGCAGCGGCGTGATCCATTTGTCGACGAACCAAAACTCCACGAACCACAAAAGCATCATGGCGGCTGTAATGGCGCCGTACCGCACACCTTTTTCGGTGGAGGCCGCCCACTCGGCGGGGACAATGCGCTGCAACAGCCATGCACTGGGCATCATAATGGCAATGCAGAGCACAAGCCAGACCGCGTCGTAATGGCAGTCCCACGGGCGGCCCAACACCGTATAGGTCGCGGTGGAGGCCAACGCAAACGTGCACAGCCACACAAGGCTGTCTGCCATGTAATCCGCAAACTTCGGCTTGGGCATGCTGGCCAGCAGATTCCGCTTAAAAACGTCTACGTCCCCGATGACCGACGGCAGATAGTCGCGCCGGGCCTCGGCCTGTGCCGCCATCGCAATCAGGTCCTTGCGAATCAGCTCGATCTCGTACCCGATGCCGCGTGTGTTGTCCACCACGCTGATGATTTCCGTGATGGTGTCGCGGTCGTACTCTGCCAGCGTTGAAAAAATCAGGTCGTTCTCTTTTTTCAAGTCGCGGTATTCGTTGCGCATTGTTTTCATGGTTCAGCCCTCCTTGTCGTGCAAAATGCGGTTCACAGTGTCGCTGGCGTTCTGCCATGCCTCCGTAAATTCGTTCAGGTACTGCACCCCGTCGGGGGTCAGGCGGTAATACTTGCGGCTCGGCCCGCCGGAACCCGCGCGGTACTCGGCGGCAATCAGCCCCTTGCGCTCGAGCCGCAGCAGCAGGGGATAGAGTGTGCCCTCGGTCAGGTCGTCAAAGCCGCTCTCCCGCAGGGTGGTGGCAATGGCATAGCCGTAGGTCGGTTCCCGGTCAATGATCTTTAAAATGCAGCCTTCCAGCGTGCCCTTGCGCAGCTGTGCCTGGTCAAACACCGGCTCACCTCCTCTGACTACCTTGCATTACCATGTTCTCTGACTATATTGTATTGCAAAGTAGTGAGAATGTCAAGCAGAAATCCCACCCGCATTTTTGTGTAGAATAGACAAAAGCGGCAGTCCCTTTTTCAAGAGACTGCCGCCAGCAGAGGTTATTTTCGTTTGTACCAGCAATTCGCCACCGCGTCACACGCCCGCTGCACCGGGTTAAGGTTCAGCACGGCCAGCGTCACCGCAGCCAGCAGCACGGACCAAAGCACAACTACAAATGTCGCCTTCCCGCGCATAAGGTCGTACAGACCCAGCTCGACCAGCAGCGCCTGCACCGGCAGATGCAGCAGATAGATCGCCAGCGTGTGCCGCCCCAGCCCGGCCAGCAGATGCCGACGGCTGGCCAGCACAGTCAGCGCCGCCGTCGTCGCGATGCCCACGAGGTAGAACACGACCCGGTACTGCACCCTGTCGCCGCCCGCATAGCTCACATCGTGGAACAGCTCCGCGCTGTGGTCCATGATGGGGTCAGCCCGCAGCACCCAGAGAAAATACGCTCCATAGCCAAGCACCAGCCCCGCCGCAGCCACAAGCCGCACCGGGCGG
>ENA-ORRW01003550-ORRW01003550.1-human-gut-metagenome-genome-assembly--contig:-NODE-3550-length-11056-cov-3.222253_pt1 | contig 11056 bp, 7 predicted proteins | sample MGYA00242183_ERZ509150 | MGnify/ENA primary metagenome ERZ509150 (study PRJEB26280, sample SAMEA2338639) | human gut metagenome | biome: human gut; feature: human-associated habitat; material: faeces... | reverse complement strand
TTGTAACTATTAATCTGTAGTCATCATTGACTACACCATTATTATACTAGGAGGAATGCAATATGAGAAAGTGCAAGCGGATCGTGTCGGCGATGCTGGCGGTTTCTATGGTAATGGGCATGACGGCCTTCCCGGCGCTGGCGGAACCCTTGGGAATCCAGGGTGAGAGCCGTGTGGAAACCGGAATCACGGTGGTGTCCCGTACCTATGACAACGCTGCGATAACCTCGTACTATGCCAATGGAAATCCAGTGACCGTAGAAGAGTACGAAGGCAGCACCTATGTCCATCTGGACAGCCATCCGGCCTATGATGATACCTGGGTCAAGGTGGAAGGAAGGGATAGGGACAAGTATACTGCCATTGTCGGAGGCGGGATAGAAGGAAATCTGCCGTCCACCCAGATTACGATGAAAAGCGGAGCTGTCACATATTTGATCGGATCTTCCAGCGGAGAGAAAGCAGCGGGAAAAAAGTATGATGTGGAGGATGCCCGGATCACCGTGGAGGGCGGCAGTGTAGATATCATTTATGCCAACCGTTCGATATCCAGCGGAAACGGCGCGTTCTCCAAGGCCAGTGAACAGCATATCGGAACGGGAACAGTCACCGTTAAAAATAATGCTGTTGTTGGAAATGTTTTCGGGTGCTTTGGCTATACATCCATAGATGATCTGACCATCAATATTGAAGGTAATGCGACCGTAAGGGAATCGGTTATGCCTGGCGCAACGAACGGCACTCTTGCCAAGGGAACGCTGAATGTAAACGGCCCGGGCGTGACCATTGGAGAGGTGGCCGGATGCCAGCGTACTCTGATCGAAAGCCTGGATATGAATTTCATTGAGGGCGAGGTCAAGGGCGTGATTTCTGCTGGCTCCCAGTATAACCAGACGGAAGCGGAGGGAATTTCCAAATGGAGATTTGGCGATATCAACTACGGAATCGTAAAAGATGCGGATCTCTATCTGGGAGAAAACTTTAAGTATCGCGCTGTTTTCGGCGGATTCCAGTCGATCCAGGAGCATGTAAAAGAATTTTACAGCCGGTTTGCTGGTTCAACAGAAAACCAGAAAGACATCCTTGCTTCTTACGGATTTAAGGAAGACGGAAATCTGGATACGGTCATCCGTATCACGGCAGCATCGAAGGGTACGCCCAGCGAAGATGGAAAATATCCGTACTATACGGCGAATAGGACCGGCGTTCAGTATAAAGGCGTTGTTCCGGATCTTCTTGCGGAACCGGTTCCCGGCGTGACGGTAACCTCCGCACCGGCTTCTGTAACAGCGGATACGGAAAATGTAAAGCTGGAAGTGAATGGGGAGAAGGAGGTCGGGGCAGAAGTAAAACTCCTGGTTCCCATGGCTTCTCCGTCCAATGCCATCCAGTGGGAGAGTGATAATGAATCTGTGGTTTCGGTGGAAGCCTCCAGTGAGGACGGGACCCGGGCGGTTCTGACTGGCAATGACATTGGTGCGGCGGCTGTGACCGCTTCCTATACGGAAACCATCAATGGAAAAGAATATACCGTATCAGATACGGTCCATGTGAGTGTTGGCGGAGATTTCCTTGTGACTGCAGCTCCTGAGACGGCAAAGATCGGCGATATCATTTCCTTTACCGCTTCGGCAAAGAAGGCGGCGAAAACGTCTGGAATGGTTACCGCCACAGCCAGCGACGCAGCATACACATGGACGATTGACGACGGCTCTGTGGCTGAGATCGAGACCTCTGAGCCGAGGAAAATGACGGCAAAAGCTGTGGGAGCAGGAAATGCCACAGCATCGGTCCGGTTTGAGGACGAGGCTTCTGACAACCGCGCAGAGGGCAGCACGTCCTTTACCGTAGAAGCGCCGGAGGTTTCTCTGGCAGTGCCGGAAACGGTGACTCTTGGCCAGACCTTCCAGGCAGAGACAAAGGTTTCCAACTATACTGGAAAGGATCCAGAAGTTTTGGGAATTATTGTACATACGGATTTTGATGCAGAGACTATGGTACCCACCGGAAATGTGGACGAGTATGCGGCCATCGATGTACCGGCAGCGGACGCAGAAGGCCAGATCTATGCCGTTCTTTCCTATCCGGCGGCCAATGGAGAAACAAAAGAAACAACACTATCCAGAAAGATTGCTGTAACAATTCCCCAGGTGGAAACGGAAACGGTTTATCTGGATACGAAGGATAAGAAGGAAGCTAATATTGATCTTCCAGTTTTTGTAAGGAACGTATTAAAACATGGCGGCTCTGTGGAAGTGAAAGAGGAAGACGGAGCGGTCGTAAAGGCAGAAATGGATGAAGCAGCGGCTAAGATCCGGCTGTCTGCGGCAGATAGCGGAAATACAGTAGTCCGCGTGGCCCTTCCCAGCGGAACGGTCCTGGCCTCGTATCAGGTCATCGTCTTTGACGCTTCTGAGGAAGCCAGCGCAGAGGACGGAGGCGCCAGTGTTGATATGAGCGAACTGACCGTGGAGACACCGAAGCTTCCTGAAGAGGTTTCCGGTGTTGTTTCCGAAGAACAGTTTGCACAGAAGGTGGAGGAGGCTGACCAGTCTGTGATGGATCTGGATAAAAACCAGGCGGTTGTGGGCAATAAGAATGCAGTTCATGACCTGGCTGCGGCAGTAAAGGGCAATGGTCTGCTGGAAGAGGGCGAGCATGCCCGGATCTCTCTGTCACAGACACCCAAGAGCATATCCTATGAAACGATCGTGGAAAAGGATGCGGCCGGAAATGTGACAGGCGTAAAGGTGCTTCCCAAGACCATGGTATTCGAGGTGAACGCCAGCAAAGTCCTTCTGGACGAGAATGGCCAGGTGATCTCTGGAACCCAGGAAGAACTGGATCTTTCTTCCGATAAGCTGGCGAGACGGCTTTCCTTTAGGTTCCGGCTTCCGGTACCGTCTTTGGTGGAGGACCAGTATGCCAATGTGGAGCATGAAGGAGAAAGCATCGGCCAGTATACGATCGAGAACGAAAATGGATATAAGTTCATCACGATCAGCACCTGGCATTTAAGCGAGTTTAAGCTGACGTTTACCAACGAAAAGGAAAAAACATCCTCTGGCGGCAGTTCTGGTTCCTCCTATGGCCGCGGCCGGTGGTATCTGGAGGACAAGGCAGCGAATAAGACTGGCGAGTGGGTGAAGAATGACACTGGCTGGTGGTTCCGTTATAATGATGGAACGTGGCCGGCTTCCAGATGGGCGGAGCTAGTATGGAACGGCGTTTCCAGCTGGTACTATTTCAACGCCGACGGCTATATGGAGACAGGGTGGCTGAACGAAGGCGGACATTGGTATTATCTGCATCCGTATTCCGATGGAACCCAGGGCTATATGTATACCGGATGGCATGAGATCGGCGGCAAGTGGTATTTCTTCAATACCGTAAGCGGCGGTCCGTTGGGATCCATGGCAGCTGGGACAACAACTACGGATGGATATACAGTGGGCGCAGATGGCGCATGGATCAGGTAAAGGAGATCCTTTGGAAACCAGAACATGAGAATGGGATGGAAGAATGGAGATGCGGAGAAATCTGCATCTCCGTTTTTTATATCACCAGGAAAGTTCGCCCTATGATATAAAAAATGCTCCGCTAAATAAAAAGCAAGACATATATTTACAAGAAAATCGAAATAAAATATATTATAGATAGATAAAGAAAAAGCGAAAAAGAAAGCAATTCAGTCAGGAAGGAGTGGATCTGAATGAAAAAAGAATATCACCATGAAACTTTCTGGACCAGGTTTTTGACAGCCGCGTTAGTCGTGTACCTGCTCCGGGTGCTCCTGATAGCCGGGGAGGGAAAAGGAGAGCCGGAGGTATCCGTAGGAAGATTTTCAGTGGATGCTGCGTTTTCAGAAACAAAGGAATTTCTTCCGCCCTCGTATCTGGAGGCGGCCAGAGATCCGGAATTTAAAGAGTCGTTGATCTGTCTGGGATACCAGGAACCGGGAGCGCAGACCGGGACATACAGGTACTGGTTCCAGTATGCCGGTGAGAGAGCGCCGGAGGTCATTTATGTGAAGCGGCCGCCGGTATACGTTCTCCGGGAAATGGAGCCGGTTTCCGCAGAGCTTTCAGATGAACTTCCGGTGCAGATGGAATATGGAGACGGCACAGGCTGGTTTGACGTGACAGAGGTATCCTGTGTCCAGTCCGGGGAAGGCGCTTATGAGATCCGGATCAAGGCCCATATGCTGCGGGATGCGTACCCGGGGACGGTGACACTGGCTTTTGGGGATGCAGTCCTGGAGCGGAAGCCGGAGATCTCTGAGGATGGGCGGTACGCGGCGGCCCTGTTCGGCCGGGACCATGGGTATTCCTCGGACACGTTTGTATTTGTGTATGAGATGAAGAACGGGAGTACCTATGAAACAGTAACAGAACGGCTGAGAACGGCAGTGCTGTCTGCCGGGAATCCCTATGAGAAGCAGGAAGAGGCAGAATTGGAGATGGAGGCACAGGGAGGCATCCAGGTCCATCTGGTCCCGGAGGTATAGAGGCGCTGTGTGCCAGCAGGGGATTTTCCAGCTCACGCTTCTGGAGCTGCTCTGGTGAGGAAACGCAGTCATACCTGCTGGATCATCTGGCATTTGGCAGTACGGGAAGGAATGAACTGGACTATGTATAAAAAGTGTCCGGGATTTTTTGAGCAAAAATCCCCTAAAACAGGAAAATTTGGGTGCCAGGTGAAAAAAAATCCCCAGTGCCCAAAAATTGGTGAAATTTTGGGTACTGGAGAAAAAAGTCCTGGATCCTGCCCAAACGGGCCGGGCCCAGATGGAATTTCAATGTCGGCAGGAACAGCTTCCGGTTTACTGATCGTTGGTCAGCTTCAGCTTATCAAACACGTAGAATACCAGGCTAAGGATCATTCCGGTGACGCAGGCCAGCACCATACCGGTGAGCTGGACGTTTCCAAAGTTCACCTTAATGCCGGAGAGGCCGGTAACGAAGATCACGGCAGTCAGGGCCTGGTTCCGGTTCTTGCCGTAGTCCACCTGGGAATCCACCAGGATCCGCAGGCCGGAGGTGCCGATCATTCCATAAAGCAGGAAGGAGATCCCGCCGATGACCGGGCCGGGGATGGTCTGGATCAGGGCCGACAGCTTTCCGATGAAGGAGCAGATGATGGAAAATACGGCCGCGCCGGCGATGACCTGGACGCTGTATACCTTGGTGACGGCCATAACGCCGATGTTCTCCCCATAGGTGGTGGTGGGAACGGAGCCGATGAGACCGGACAGCATGGTGGAGAAATTATCTCCGAACAGACTGCGGTGGAGTCCCGGTTCCTTTAGGAGATCGCGGTTTACGATCTTGCTGGTGACCACCTGGTGTCCGATGTGCTCGGAGGTGATGACCAGGATCACCGGAAGGATGATCAGGATGGCCTGGAGATCAAACTTTGGAGCAGAAAAGTTTGGCAAGGCAAAGATCGGAGCGGTCATGACAGCGGAAAAGTCCAGGATCCCGGTAATGGCCGCAGCCACGTATCCGGCGATCACGGCGATCAGGATCGGGATCACAGAGAGGAAGCCGCGGAACAGGACGGAGCCGAATACGGCAAAGCCCAGGGTCACGAAAAATACGATGGCATTCCGGGGATCGATGACTTCATCCAGAAGGCCGGCGTTGCTGGCGGCGCTGCCGGAGAGCTCCAGGCCGATGAGAGCCACCACAGGGCCCATGGCGGCGGGAGGAAGGACGATGTCGATCCATTTATACCCCACTTTATAAATGATGAACGCCAGGATACAGCCCACAAAGCCCACAGCCACAAAGCCGCCCAGGGCGTATTCATAGCCCCAGTTGGCAATGACGATGCCGGCAGGAGCCAGAAAGGCGAAGCTGGAGCCCAGATAGGCCGGAGCCTTTCCCTTGGTGACCAGAATGAAAAGCAGAGTGCCCAGCCCGTTCATGAAAAGAACGACGGCCGGGTTGATCCCGAACAGGAAGGGGACCAGCACTGACGCGCCGAACATGGCGAACATGTGCTGGATGCTTAAGGGGATCAGAAGCCGGAAGGGGACCTTGTCCTCCACCTGGATGATCGTGTGGTTTTCCATACGAAACCTCCTAAATATAATTTTTGAGAAAATCATGAAATTTCGTGTTTCATTTTAGCATAAGAAGGCGTTTTGTCAAATAGAAAAATCAGAGGAACAGAAGGAACTGCTGCCGGATACTGTAAAAAATCTCACAGCCAGGTTGACAAAATGGCAGGACCCCTATGATAATAGCTATATAATTAGAAAAAGGATGTTCCGGGACCGGCAGAGGGAGCAGTGTTCTGCCGGATCTCCGCGAAAAGGGAACTGGACAATGGCCGCTCTGAGAATGAACGGCGGTGAAGAAAAGGAGGAGAAGGCAATGGAATTTACGGGAAAACAGATCCAGGAGGCCAGGGAACGGATCGCTCCGTTTGTGGATGAGACTCCGCTTCTGAGGCTTAAGGCACTGGATGCATACCTGGGCTGCCAGGTATATGTCAAGGCAGAGTGTATGCAGAAGACTGGGGCATTTAAGTTCCGGGGGGCCATGAACCGGATCCTGACGCTGACAGATGAGGAGCTTTCTCGGGGGATCGTGGCGGCATCTTCGGGGAACCACGGACGGGCCATCGCTTATGGTGCCAGAATGAAGGGGGCCAGGGCGGTGATCGTAATGCCGCGGACGGCTCCGGAGGCTAAGAAAAAAGCTATTATGGAGCTGGGGGCCGAGGTGGTGCTCTGCGAAGCACCGGAGCGGTTTGAGGTGGCGGAGCGGATCTGTATGGAGAGGGGCAGCACCATGATCCCGCCCTATGACGATTACGATGTGATGGCAGGCCAGGGGACTCTGGGCCTGGAACTGATGGAACAGTGTCCGGAGCTTTCCACAGTCATCGTCCCGGCCAGCGGCGGCGGACTCATCGGCGGCGTTTCTGCGGCGGTGAAATCCGTGTCGGATCATACAAAGGTATACGGGGCGGAGCCGTCGGCCTGTATCGGGATCGGCGCCGTTTTAGAGGGGCGGATCCCGGTGGGAAAAGAGGATAAGGTCTGTTTTGTAATCTCGGGCGGAAATCTGGGATTTGAACAGCTGGAGATCCTAAAGGACGCAGCCCAGTTCGCTTAACATCTGAAGATCCGCAGCCGTGGAGATGCCGGAGGTGGTCAGCATATCGCCGGAGATGGCGGCATTGGCGCCGGAAAGGAAACAGCTCCGCCCTTTGTCGGGAAGGAGGCCCCGTCCTCCAGCCAGGCGGATGAAGGCATCTGGAAGAAGGAAGCGGAATACGGCCACGATCCGGCGCATCTGGTCTCCGGTCAGCGGGGCCAGGTGTCCCAAGGGCGTCCCGGGAATGGGGTTCAGCATGTTGACGGGAACCGAGCGGATCCCCAGCTCCCGCAGCGAGAGCGCCATGTCCACCTGGTCCTCTGGGGTCTCGCCCATGCCCACGATCCCGCCGCTGCACACTGTAAGCCCGGCGGCCTGGGCGGCTTTTATGGCGGCCAGCTTCTGGTCAAAGGTGTGGGTGGTGCACACATTGGGGAAATTGCTCCGGGAGGTCTCCAGATTGTTGTGGATCCGGGTGACACCTGCTTCCTTCAGCTTTTCATACTGAGACTGGTCCAGGAGACCGAAGGAGGCGCAGACCAGACAGCCGGTTTCTTTCCGGATCCTCTGGATGGCCAGGCACATCCGGTCCACCTCCCTATCGTTTAACTGCCTGCCGGAGGTCACGATAGAAAAGCGGGGAACACCCTGTCTGTGATTCCTTCCAGCTTCCTGGACAATGGTATCAGCATCCAGCAGAGGATATTCCTCTGCGCTGGAAGAAGAATAGGCGGATTGGGCGCAGAACCGGCAGTTTTCCGGGCAGCGGCCGCTCTTCCCGTTGATGATGGTACAGAGGTCGAAGCGGTTCTGGCAGAAATGGAGCTGGATCTGGCGGGCGGCGGAGCAGAGCTCCTCCAGGGGAGCCTCATAAAGGGCCAGGGCTTCCTCCCGGGAGATCATGCCGCCGTTTAAGATCCGTGTTTTCAGTTCCTGGATCATGGTCATAGGTTCAGTCATGGGTGCCTCCTAAAGTAAACTAAAAATTTTATATGGTTTACAATATCATAAAAATAGAGAAATGTAAACCATGTAATAAATTTGGCTGACAAACAGAGGGAGGAAAACTGCCTTGACAATCCGGCTGAAATTCCGCAAAATAAGAGGAAGAGAGGGGCTGGAGAGTCTGCTTTTCCGGCCCTGGGAAAATACGGAGGGATGGATGCAAATGGGAAAGACCATGGAGGAAAAGGCGTTCCGGGAGCACGTTTCCTGGGTGATGTTTCTGCTCAGTATCCTGGTGATCTGGGCCCACTCCTATAATGCGGAGCTGTTTTCCGGCGGCGCCCCGGTCACAGAGGGGATCTGGCTGACGGTCCACAGGATCCAGGATTTCTTGTCCGCGGCCCTGGGGCTGACGGCAGTGCCGGGATTTTTTATGCTGTCGGCGTACCTTTTTTTCCGCAGCTTTTCCTGGGAGAAGCTTCCGGCAAAATGGAAGAGCCGGGTCCGCAGCGTGGCGGTCCCCTATCTGGTCTGGAATCTTTTTTATTATCTGGGCTATGTGCTGGCAACCCGCATTCCGGCCGTTTACCGGCTCATTGGAAAACCGCCGGTGCCATTTAACGGGGAGGAGCTTCTGGCGGCTGTTCTTCATTATCAGTACGCGCCGGTATTCTGGTATCTGTATCAGCTGATGTTTCTGATCCTGCTGTCCCCGGTCCTTTACTGGATCATAAAGAACCGGACCCGGGGGCTGGTCTTTCTGGCAGCTGTCATGGCGGCCGTCCATTTTCATCTGGATACCATGCATCCCAACACCGACGCACTTCTTTACTATTCCTTTGGGATCTTTATGGCCGTCCATGGCCGGGAATTGACAGAGGCTTCTTATGGAAAGGGGCGGATCCTGGCGGGGATCGGAAATGTCCTTATGGCAGCGATCTGTTTCTGGAGGATGGGGAAGCCTGGGGCAGATGTTTTGTGGATCGTCATGTTCCGTTTTTTCCTTCCCATATCCATATGGCTTCTGTTTGACAGCGGACGGATGGGAAAGACCAGGCCGTGGATGCGCCAGAGCCTGTTTTTATACGGGATCCATTTTATCCTGGTGCGTGTTTTTAATAAGGCCGGAGCCCTGGTGCTGGGACGCGTGCTGGACGGGACGGCCATGGCGGTCTTAGCTGTGGTCTGGTTCCTCCTGCTTCCGGCGGCGGTGGTGGCATCCTCTTACGCGGCGGCCCGGATCCTGGTCCGGTATGCGCCAGCCGTGTGGCGGATCTTTTCCGGAGGGCGGAGCCTGGACGAAGGCTTCCTGAAAAATGAAACAGAGGGGAAATGACAGATGATACTGGAAAAAGAAGACTGGGAGGAGCCAGAGTGCTGCTTCAGACCACATATAGCAGCCGCAGAGGCGGTGCATACAGGGAGCGCGGACGGAGGTCCCTCGGTCCGGGAGGTGATCCAGGGCTTTGACCGGCTCCTGGACCGGGATGCCAAACGGGAGGCGGCCATATATCTGGAGGACTGGCTGGCCCGGTATGAGGAAGCCGGGGACTGGACATCCCAGATCACTATATTGAATGAAATGATGGGCTTTTACCGCAATTCCAGAGAGAGGGAAAAGGGCCTTGCGGCGGTGGAAAAGGGGCTGGCCCTGGTGGGAGATCATGGGCTTTCCCAGACCGTCACCGGCGGCACCACCTGTCTCAATGCCGCCACTACCATGAAGGCTTTTGGAAAGGCAGCAGAGGCCATGCCGTATTACGACCAGGCCTTTAGGGCCTATGGCGGGAGCCTGCCGCCGGGAGACTACCGGTTCGGAGGCCTGTTCAACAACATGGCCCTGGCCTGGGAGGACCTGGGAGAGTATAGAAAGGCGGAGGCATATTATAAGAAAGCCATGGATATCATGGAGGCGCTGCGGCCGGGAAGCCTCCTGGAGATCGCGGTCACCTGGGTGAACCTGGCGGTGCTGTATGAGAAGGCGGGACGGGAGGAGGAGATCGACGGATGTCTGGAAAAGGCAGTGGAGATCTTTCGCTCTGGAGAGGTTCCCAGAGACGGATATTACGCGTTTAATTGCCGGAAATGCGCGGAAACATTCGGACATTTCGGATATTTCAGAATAAAGAAGGAACTTACCGAGGCGGCGGACCGGATCTATCGGGAAGCCGGAGAGGAGCCGGGGAGATGACAGATGGAAAGAGCAGTGGAAGAGCGGCAGATATGGAGCCGATAGAGGAAGGACAGGACAGGGGAAACGTTATCAGGGGCCTGGAGCTTTCAGAACGGTTTTTTGGCGAATACGGCCTGCCCATGCTCCAGGAGCAGTTTCCCCAGTATATGGATATGATCGCCGCGGGAGTGGCCGGAGAGGGCTCCGACTGCTTTGGTTTTGATGATGCCATATCCCGGGACCATGATTTTGAGGCCGGCTTCTGTCTTTGGATCCCGGACCGGCTGGAGCATGAGCTGGAATTTAAGCTGTCCCGGGCTTATGGGAAGCTGCCGGGGGAGTATCTGGGAGTGAGGCGGGAAAAGCAGAGCCTCCTTGGCGGCGGACGCCGGGGCGTTTTGCTCACCGGAGAATTTTACCGCCGGTTCACAGGAAGGCCGGGAGCTCCGGAATCCCTGATGGAATGGCTGTATACGCCGGAGCACAGCCTGTCCTGCGCCGTCAATGGAAGGGTGTTTTACGACGGATGCGGGGAGTTTTCTGCCGTGCGCCGGGAGCTGGAGGCCGGATACCCGGAGGACGTGCGCCTGAAGAAAATGGCGGCCAGGGCCGTCCTTATGGCCCAGTCGGGGCAATATAATTATTCCCGGTGTCTGAGGCGGGGGGAATACGGAGCCGCCGCCATGGCCCTCCACGAATTTGTTTCGGCGGGGCTTTCCATGATCTTTCTTCTGAACCGAAGGTACATGCCGTATTACAAATGGTCGTTCCGGGCCGCCAGGGAGCTGCCGGTGCTCCGTGAGGCTGCCGGGGAGCTGGAGCGGCTGCT
>ENA-ORRW01003512-ORRW01003512.1-human-gut-metagenome-genome-assembly--contig:-NODE-3512-length-11141-cov-18.855133_pt1 | contig 11141 bp, 8 predicted proteins | sample MGYA00242183_ERZ509150 | MGnify/ENA primary metagenome ERZ509150 (study PRJEB26280, sample SAMEA2338639) | human gut metagenome | biome: human gut; feature: human-associated habitat; material: faeces... | reverse complement strand
ACGACCCCTCCCGTGAAAAGGCAATTCTGGAAAATCCGCAGATTTTCCAGAATTGCAAATTAAAAATCATTCTTCCGCTGTTTATGCGCAAAGCGAACGCGGCGCGCATTCCAAATCATCACGCCCCATCAAAGCTGTCTCCATCAGCGGGCAGGGCAGCGGCTTGCGCGTCTGCGCTGCCGGTGTCTGCTGCCCGGGGGACTCCTTTGTACACCAGCGTCTGCTCCAGCACCTCGGCACAGACCGGTGCCGAAAGACTGCCGCCGGCAGTGGTCCAGCTGTGTGGCTCATCCAGACAGACCAGACACAAAAACTGCGGGTCATCGATGGGTGCTACAGCCACAAAGCTGGCAATGCGCGCCTTCTCGTCGGCGCTGTCCAGCTTTTGGCTGGTGCCGCTTTTGCCGCCCACCCGGTAGCCCGCGATCTGCGCGTTGCGCCCACCGCCGTACAGCACCACCGCCTCCATCATCTCCCGCATGGCGGCGGAGGTGGCGGGCTGGATCACCTGCCGCTTGCAGACCGGTTGGTTGTGCTGCAAAACGCTGCCGTCCGGCGCTAGGATGTCCGATACCAGATACGGCTGCATCAGACGCCCGCCGTTTACCACCGCACAGACGGCAGCAGCCATTTCCAGATAGGAAATTTTGCTGCTCTGCCCGAAGGCACAGGACGCCAGCTCTACCGGCCCCATGCGGTCGGCGGTGTAGTACAGGCTCTTTTTTGGCTCGGCGGGCAGGTCGATGCCGGTGGGCTCCCGCAGACCGAAAGCGGCAAAATAATCGCAGAAAGCCTGCTTGCCCAGCCGCGCCCCGATCTGGATGAAGCTCTGATTGCAGGAGTTTTCCAGCGCCTGCGTCACGGTCTGGCTGCCGTGGCGTTTGTGGTTGGCGCAGTGGAAACGCGTGCCTGCCACCGAGATGGAGTCTCCGCAGTAAAAGGTGGAGTGCCGGGTGATAGCACCGGCGTCCAGCGCCGCCGCACAGGTGATGAGTTTGAACACACTGCCCGGCTCGTATAAGTCGCTTACCGCCTTGTTGCGCCACTGGGTCTGCTGTGCCAGCTGCAGGGCGGCGGCGCGCTCTTTACCGGAAAGAGCGTCCACGGCGGCGCGTGCGGCTTTGTCGGCGATCACCCGGGGCTGGTTGGGGTCGTAGGCCGGGGTGGTAGCCATGGCCAGCACTGCCCCGGTGTTCACCTCCATCACGATGCCCACGCTGCGGGCAGCTACATGGTGCTCCTGCACCGCATAATTCAACGCATTTTCAAGATAATGTTGAATATTTGCATCGATGGTCAGCCGCAGCCCGCAGCCCTCCACCGGAGCAAGTTCGGTTTCGTAGCTTTGCGCCAGCGTGTAGCCCCAAGCGTTCACGGCGGTCAGCACCACTCCATTCTGCCCGGTAAGGGTGTCGTTGTATTCGAGTTCCAGCCCGCTGACCCCGGCATTGTCCACGTTAGTGAACCCCAGCACCGAGGCCAGCAGCTCCCCCTGTGGGTACCAGCGCTTGGAGTCCTGATTGATGCGCACGCCGGTAATGCCGTTCTCTGCGCAGAAATCCCGCACGGCATCGGCAGTTTCCCGCTCCACCCGGTAGCGCAAAAGGCAGTCGTTCGCGCGCCGGTCGCTGAACTTTTCCAGCAGCTTGGCCTCGTCCAGCTCCAGAATCTCCGCAAGCCCCTTGGCGGCAAGGGCAAGCTTATCCTCCGGCATCTCCCGGGGGCTGGCGCGCAGGGTCCAGCAGCTGCTGTTGGCGGCCAGCAGCGCACCGTCGGCGCTGTATATTTTGCCCCGGTCAGCGGGCACAACGGTGTCCCGCAGCTGCTGCCCCAGCGCTCGCTGGGTGTACCAGCCGCCGGTGCATAATTGCAGCCAGAACAGCCGCCCGATGAGCCCTGCAAAGCAGACGGCGCACAGCCCCACCGCAATAAGCCGTGCCCGCAGACGGAACGCCCGCTCCGGCAAAGTGCGCAGGGCGTCCATGGGTTTTGAACCGCGCATGGCAGCACCCCCTTTGCGGGCAGTTTATGCGCCCGGGGGCGGTGCGTATGACTAACCGCCCCCGCATCCGCGTACAATAACAGAAACGGAGGTGACCGGGATTGCACAGAACTGCTGCCCACAAAGGGCTGCTGCGGCCGCTGCCGCCCATGGATCTGCCCTTTCTGGTGCTGGTGCTCACACTGGTAGCTTTTGGGCTGGTGATGCTGTGCAGCGCCAGCAGCGCGGTGGCGCTGTACCGGCGGCAGGACGCCTTTGCCTATGTGCGGCCGCAGCTGCTGTACGCTGCCATGGGGCTGGTAGCCATGTGGACGGCCAGCCGGGTGGACTACCATATCTATCACAAGCTTGCGTGGCCGCTGCTGGCACTCTCGCTGGTGCTGCTGACGGCGGTGCTGTTCATGCCGGAATATAACGGCTGCAAGCGCTGGCTTGTGCTGCCGGGGCTTGGCACATTACAGCCCAGCGAGATCGCCAAATTTGCGGTGGTGCTGGTGTTTGCTCACATCATCGCTTTGAACCACGACCGCATGGGCAGCTTTGCGGTGGGGGTGGTGCCCTTTGCGCTGGTGCTGGGGGTGGTGGCGGTGCTCATGCTGCTGGAGCCCCACCTTTCCGGCACGGTGCTGATTTTAAGCATCGGTGCGGTGCTCATGTTCGTGGGTGGTACCGGGCTGCGGTGGTTCATGCTGGCAGGAGCGGGCGGCGCTGCCGCCATCGGCACGGCTATCGTGCTCATGCCGGAGCTGGTGCCCTACGCTGCCGACCGGCTCAACTCGTGGCTGGACCCCTTTGCCGACCCGCTGGGCGACGGCCACCAGACCATCCAGAGCCTGTATGCCATCGGTTCCGGCGGGGCGGCGGGGTTGGGGCTGGGCAACAGCCGCCAGAAGCATCTGTTCGTGCCCGAGCCCCAGAACGACTTCATCTTTTCCATCCTCTGCGAGGAACTGGGCTTTCTGGGCGCGTGTGCGGTGATATTGCTGTTCAGCGCGCTGCTGTGGCGGGGCATCACGCTGGCGGCGCACGCGCCGGACCGTTTCGGGGCGCTGCTGGTGGTGGGCTTTGTGGTGCAGGTGGCATTGCAGGCGGTGCTGAACATCGCGGTGGTCACCAACACCATCCCAAACACCGGCATCAGCCTGCCCTTTTTCTCCTCCGGCGGCACCAGCCTGATGATGCTTCTGGGCGAGATGGGCATCGTGCTTTCGGTGTCCCGGGGCGAAAGCTGATGAAAGGCTGCATTTCCTGCCGCGGCAGGGCAGGAGCGGCGCGGAAATGCGAAAAAAAACGGACAAATGACCGGACAAATCCCGCAGACTGCGGGAAAGCCGTTTCCGGCGCATTTTGTTGACCAAAGACCCTCGTTTTGCATACCATGGGGTATCTTTTGCAGAACGGGGGTCTTGGCATGGCTGGGGATTGGATCATTACGGGCGGGCGGCCTTTGCAGGGCAGGGTGGAAGTGCCTGCGGCCAAAAACAGTGTGCTGCCGCTGCTGGCAGCTTCGCTGCTGTGCAGCGGGCCGGCGCGGCTGCAAAATGTGCCGCGCCTGACGGACGTAGAGGACTGTCTTGCCCTGCTGCGGGGCGTGGGCTGCACGGCGGGCTGGCAGGGCACAGAACTGGTGGTGCAGGGACAGCCTATGCGCACCGACCTTGCACCGGAGGCCGCAGGCCGGATGCGGGCGTCCATCCTGTTCTGTGCGCCGCTGCTGGCGCGGCTGGGGCGGGTAAGCACCGTGCTGCCCGGGGGCTGCCGTATCGGGGCAAGACCCATCGACCTGCATTTGCAGGGGCTGGCGCAGATGGGCGTGCGGCAGCTGCCCGCAGCGCCCGGACGGCTTACACTGTACGCCCCGGCGGGGCTGCGGGGCGCAGAAATTTGTCTTAGTTTCCCCAGCGTGGGCGCTACCGAGACGCTGCTGCTGGCCGCCGCCACGGCGCAGGGACAGACCGTGCTGCATGGCGCTGCAAAAGAGCCGGAGATCACGGATCTTGCCGCCTTTCTCAACGCCTGCGGCGGCTGCGTGGAGGGGGCGGGCACCGACACCATCCGGGTGCAGGGAAGGCGCTGCCTTGCGGGCTGCACCTTCATGCCGGTGGCAGACCGCATCATCGCCTCCACGCTGGCTTGCGCGGCGGCAGCGGCGGGCGGCAGGGTAGAACTGGCGGGCTGTGCGCCCGGGCTGTATGCCCCGCTGCTGGAAATTCTGGAACAAATGGGCTGCACCGTAGAGCGGGCACGCGATGCTGCCGCCATTTCACGGTTCGGGGCACTGCGCGGCGCGGGAAACGTGCACACAGCACCCTACCCGGGCCTTGCCACGGACGCCGCCCCGCTGCTGGCGGCGGTGATGCTCTGCGCACAGGGGGAAAGCCGCCTGCAGGACAGGGTGTTTGAAAATCGTTTTGCCTGTGCCGAGGGCTTTGCGGCGCTGGGTGCGAACGTCCGGGTGGCAGAGCGCACGTTGTATGTGCAGCCGGGCGGGACGCTGCGCGGGGCAAAGCTGACTGCACCGGACCTGCGGGGCGGGGCGGCGCTGGCGCTTGCGGCACTGGCTGCCCGGGGCAGCAGCCGCCTTGGCGGGGTGGAGTTTGTCCGGCGCGGATATGCAGACCTTGACCGGCTTTTGGCGGGGCTGGGCGCACAGATTTGGCAGGAAATACCCGCCCGGAGTGGGGTTGTGAAAAAAACACCCACGAAAAAGCAATTTTGTCTTGCAATCGGAGCAAAAAAATGATACGATACAGTTATATAAATATCGTATGATAATTTCTGTGCGGCATTTGCGCAGTTCCACATAAAAATCCGATGGAGGACAAAGTTATGGCATTGATGCTCGATGAAGAACTGGACGAAAACGTTACGACGATCAAGGTGATCGGTGTGGGCGGCGGCGGCGGCAACGCTGTGAACCGCATGGTGAGCGATGGCCTGCAGGGCGTGGAGTTCATCGCAATGAATACTGACCAGCAGGCACTGGCTAAGAACCATGCCTCGGTCAAGGTGCAGCTGGGTTCCAAGCTGACCAAGGGTCGCGGTGCGGGTGCAGACCCGGAGATCGGCCAGCGCGCCGCTGAAGAAAGCAAGGACGAGATCGCCAATGCCCTCAAGGGCTCCCAGATGGTCTTTATCACTGCCGGTATGGGCGGCGGCACCGGCACCGGTGCGGCACCCGTTGTGGCCGAGGTGGCACACGATCTGGGCATCCTGACCGTTGGCATCGTTACCAAGCCCTTCTCCTTTGAGGGCAAGCGCAAGATGGGTCTGGCCGAGCAGGGCATTGCCAACCTGCTGATGCACGTTGACAGCCTGATCGTCATCCCCAACGAGCGCCTGAAGATGATCAGTCAGGAAAAGATCACCCTGATGAACGCCTTCCAGGCTGCCGACAACGTGCTGCGTCAGGGCGTTGAGTCCATCTCTGCCCTGATCAACGTGCCTGCCTTCATCAACCTGGACTTTGCCGACGTGCGCTCCATCATGAAGGATGCCGGCTACGCCCACATGGGCGTGGGCAGCGCCAAGGGTGCAGGCAAGGCCGAGAACGCCGCCAAGGCTGCTATCTCCAGCCCGCTGCTGGAGACCAGCATCGCCGGTGCACACGGCGTTATCATCAACATCACTTCCAGCCCGGACATCGGTCTGGAGGACGTGGAGACCGCCGCAGGCCTCATCACCCAGAGCGCACATCCCGATGCAAACATCATCTGGGGTACTGCCTTTGATGAGAACCTGTCCGACGAGATGCGCGTGACCGTTGTGGCCACCGGCTTCGACAACAAGAGCGCCAGCGACCTGCGCAACAGCATCAACAACGCCATGGGCGGTGCACAGTCTGTGCCGTCTGCGGTGTTCAGCAGCGATACCGGCGCAAGCGCAGCCCCGGCATCCAATGCCGCCCCGGCTGCTGCTCCGGCTGAAAAGAAGGCCGTGGAAGAGGAAAGCAGCGACAATCGTTACTACGACGAGCTGCTGGCCATCCTGAACAAGCGGAAGTAATTACAGGCTACAATGGGGCTGGCAGCTGCGCCCATGCGGTCAGCGAAAGCCCCGTGCAAGGTGTGCATGGGAGGGCATCATGGTGCAGACAGAGCGGGAGACCGGTGCCCTGCGCGGACAATTTGCCCGGCAGGTCGCTGTACAGGCATCTGCCGCAGCACAGGCGGAAAGCGCCCGGGCACAGGCAGAGCAGCTGAGCCGCAAGCTGGCTGCGGCACGCGCCGAGGTGCGCCGGTATCAGACCCGGATGTTCGCCTTTGAGCGCACCCTGCTTGCCCTCAAGCACGATAATGCAGAGCTGGAAGCCGCCTGTGAGCAGGCGTGGGAGCAGCTGGAACAGGCCAATGCCCGGGCAGAAAAGGCCGAAGCCGCCTGCCGCAGAGCCGAGGCTGCTCTTGCCGCCATGCAGCAGACCGCCCCGGAAACACCTGCGCAGCCGGATACAGCCCCCGAGGCTGTGCCGCAGTGCGAGGCTGCACCGGAACAGCCTGCACCGGAAACGGAAGAAAGCCTCTGCGCCCCGGAACAGGCACTGCCTCCGGAGCCGGTACAGCCTGCATGGCAGCCGGAGACCCGGCTGGAACAGATGGCTGCGGAGCTGATGGGATGGTTTGATGCTATGATGCCCCAAGAATGAATCTTAAAAGGACTGCTGCGTGTTTTGCGCAGCAGTCCTTTTTCTTTCTGCGTGGAACGATTTAAAATGCGCTCCGCTTTGCTTTGCGCATCGTCAGCGGAAATAAGGTTTATATTTCGCGGTTGCCGCGCTCTACGGAGCGCGGCAACCGCATTTTCACAGGAAGGGCTGTAACGACAAACGGCTTGCTTTCGAACAACGTTTGCAAAGGGTACTGTAAAAATTGGATTGCATTTATACAACCGGGAATGAAAACGTTTGCGGAAAATACCGGAAAATGGCAGAAATGTTGCACGCAGCCTTGCATTTTGCTGTAAAATCCAGTAAAGTATAAATGAATGCTATAAAGCGGATGTCAGGGAAAACCTATTACATCCAGTCAGTGCGGACGGTGTGCCCGGAACAAAGCCGGGGCAGAAGGATGCGCCGCAAAAGGAGAAACATGGCCATGAACGAGAAACCGAAGATCCTGATCGCGGATGATTCCGAGATCAACCGTGCCCTGCTCAAGGAGATACTGGGCGATGGCTATGGCTATCTGGAGGCGGAGGATGGCGCAGCGGCAGTGGAACTGATGCGGCAGCGCACGGATATCTCCCTGCTGCTGCTGGACCTGATGATGCCGGGCATGGATGGCTTTGACGTGCTGCGGGTGATGAAGTATCACGCATGGCTGGACGAGATCCCGGTCATCGTCATTTCGGCGGCAGAGGATACCGCCAACATTGAGCGCGCCTATGATCTGGGTGTGGCAGACTATATCCGCCGCCCCTTCGAGCGGATCATGATTATACGCCGGGTGAAGAATATCCTCATGCTGTACGCCAAGCAAAAGCGGCTCACCCGCCTTGTCACCGATCAGGTGTACGAAAAAGAGCATAACAGTGTGCTGATGATCAGCATCCTGAGCCATGTGGTGGAGTTCCGAAACAGCGAAAGCGGGCTGCATGTTATGCATATCCGCACCCTGACCGACCTGCTTTTGCACCGGCTGGCGCAAAAGACTGATCGTTATCAGCTGGACGAAAGCGATATCGCCCTCATCAGCACCGCTTCGGCGCTGCATGATATCGGCAAGATCGTCATCCCGGAGGAGATCCTGAACAAGCCCGGCCGCCTGACTGCCGAGGAGTTTGCCATTATCAAGAACCATACCGTGGCGGGCGCACAGATGTTGCAGGATCTGGGACAGGCGATTGCGCGGGACGAGCCGCTTTTGCAGGTGGCGCACGCCATCTGTCGCTGGCACCACGAGCGCTGGGACGGCAATGGCTACCCCGACCGGCTGAAAGGGGATGAGATCCCCATTGCGGCGCAGGTGGTGGCACTGGCAGACGTATACGACGCTTTAACCAGCGAGCGCTGCTATAAGCACGCCTACGACCACGACACCGCGCTGCGCATGATCCTGAACGGCGAGTGCGGCGCGTTCAACCCGCTGCTGCTGGACTGCCTGCGAGAGTCCTCGGAGCAGCTGCGCACCGAGCTGACCCGCTCGGAGTGGGACAGGGGCTTCCGGCAGGAGACCCACCGCCTTTCCGAGGAGATTTTGCACCGGGAGGCGCTGCCCCGGGAGAACCACTCCCAGCTGCTGCTGGAGCAGGAAAAGGAGCGCACGGATTTCTACGCCGCCCAGTGCGGTGGCATCCGGTTCGACTACGACCTGCTGGCTGGCAACGTGACCGTGTATGACTACCATGCCGAGCCTTTGCAGCAAAAAACGGTGACCGATTTTGCGCAGGGCAAGGGACTTGGCTTTTTGAACGAGCAGGATCGGCGCAAGCTTTCCAAGGCCATCAGCCGCGCCACGCCGGAAGCGCCGGACGTGGTGCTGCCGGTCATGGTGCAGCGAGATGGGAAGCCGCACCTGCACCGGATGGCGCTGCATACCATCTGGAGCGGTGCCGGGGTGCGCCGCTGCGTGAACGTGCTGGGGCACCTCACCGATGAACAGCACCGCGTGGAGCATCAGGCAGAGCTGCTGACCGCCATCGACCCGGAGGAAGATTCCGCCCGGTTCCTACGGCGGCTGCAGGGCATCTTTGATGTGGTGCGTCTGGTAGACCCGGAGCACCGCAAGGTGCTTGCGCTGGACAGTGACGGCATCCTGACCGAAAAGCCCGGCAATTGCCACATGGTATGGAACAAGGATACCCGGTGCGAAAACTGCATCTCCGCCAAAGCCTACGCCCGCAAGACCATCCTGAATAAGATCGAGTTCAAGGACGAGGAAGCCTATTTTGTCATTTCCAAGTATATCGAGGTAGGCGGCAGGGGCTGTATGCTGGAAATGGTCACCCGGCTGACGGATGGCCGCTGGCTGGATATGGGCGGCCACCGGCTGCTGCTGGACCGATGCAACGGCATGGAGCGCAGCGCCTTCGTAGACCCCCTGACCGGAGCCTACACCCGCCGCTATTTTGATAAGTTCCTTGCCGGGGGCGAGATGCACGGCGGTGTGGCGATGATCGATGTGAACCAGTTCAAGTCGGTCAACGACAGCTTTGGACATCTGGTGGGAGACGAAGCATTGCAGACCGTGGCCGCAGCCATGCAGAGCTGTCTGCGTCAGACTGATATCCTGATCCGCTATGGCGGCGATGAATTTCTGCTGCTGATGCCCCAGAACTGCCCTGACGGCGTAGAAAGCGTCATCCGACGAGTGCAGAACGCTGTGCAGGCAGCACGGGTGCCCAGCCACCCGGAGCTCCGGCTTTCGGTAAGCATTGGCGGCGTGTGCAATGTGCAGCCCTTGACCGAGGCTATCCGGCAGGCCGATGCCCGGATGTACTGCAATAAAGAAAACGGTGAGCCGGTGTTATAGCCGCAGCTGACAACAAAAAAGAGACAGGCGACCCTTTCCGGGAAGCCTGTCTCCTCTTTTTTTCAAAGAAATCTTTTATTTCCGCTGCCGGGCGGCGATCTGTGCGGCAGTGGGCGGGATATCGCCCTGCGCCGCTTTTTCCAGCTGGCTCAGGCGGCGGTCCAGATCGGTGAGCCGCTGCGAGACGATGTCCGGCAGATCCTGCTGATCCAGATCGTCGGCGGGGTTCACCGCCTTGTTGTTGATGCGCACCACCTCGGCGGGTACGCCCACGGCGGTGCAGTTGGCGGGCAGGTTGCGCAGCACCACGCTGCCTGCGCCGATGCGGGCGTTATCCCCGATGAACACCGGACCCAACACCTTGGTGCCAGCGCCGATGAGCACGTTGTTGCCCAAGGTGGGGTGGCGCTTGCCGGTATCCTTGCCGGTACCGCCCAGCGTTACCCCGTGGTAGATGGTGCAGTTGTCTCCGATCTCACAGGTCTCGCCGAACACGATGCCCATGCCGTGGTCGATGAACAGACACTTGCCGATGGTGGCACCCGGGTGGATCTCGATGCCGGTGCGGTGGCGGCCATGCTGGCTGACCCACCGTGCCAGAAAAAAGTGCTTGTGCCCGTACAGCCAGTGCGCAATGCGGTGGTACACCAGAATGTGGAATCCCGGGTACAGCAGCATTACCTCCAGTACGCTGCGTGCGGCGGGGTCCTTACGCTGGATGTTCCGCGCGTCCTCAAGTAAACCCATGCGGAAAACCTCTCTTTCCCATAAACACCCGCCCACGCGGCGGGGCTCTCCCTTTTACCGTATTATAATAGCACAGCAGGCAATGAAAGTACAGTGCTGCGCTAGGGATTGTGGAACAAAATGGCAGTTATTTTGCCGCGTGACTCGGGTTTTGGGTAGAGTATCCAAAATTCGGCGAGAGATGCCAGAAACCTTTTAGCACCTGTTTTTGCGCGCAGCCATTGACACATTTTGCGGTTCTATGATAAAATAATACGAATGAAAACGCAACCATCATAAAAAGGAGAAACACCATGCTGTGCAGCGCCCAGAACCCGAAACTGAACAAGCAGTTCGCGTCCGGTTTTGCCGTGGCTTCGTTGTTTCCTTTTTTTGCGCAATGAGCTTTTCCCTTTGCGGGGAAAAGTTTTTTTTTGCCCGTTTTCGGGCGCCTGATACACAAAAATACCATTATAGGAGGGAACCGCGATGCTGCTGACAAACGCTGTGAACACCGAGGGACGGCCGCTCGAGATCTATGTAAAGGATGGCAAGATCGCTGCCGTAGGGCAGGATCTTTCCGCCCTTGCCGCCGAGAACGAGACGGTGGTGGATGCCGGTGGGCTGACTGTGCTGCCCGCATTTGTGGATCTGCACTGCCACTGGCGCACCCCGGGCTTTGAGTACAAGGAGGACATCGAGACCGGCAGCCGCGCCGCTGCCGCCGGCGGCTACACCTTTGTAAACCTGATGCCCAACACAAAGCCCGTCTGCTCTTCTGCCGCACAGGCTGTGATGGTGGAACAGAAAGCCGCCGAGGTGGGGCTGTGCGATGCAAACCAGACCGTCTCCATCACCGAGAACTTTGACGGTGTGAGCATCGACCACCTCAAGACCCTGCCCGCCAGTGTGAAGTTCATCACCGAGGACGGCCACGGCGTGCAGGA
>ENA-ORRW01003509-ORRW01003509.1-human-gut-metagenome-genome-assembly--contig:-NODE-3509-length-11157-cov-3.104576_pt1 | contig 11157 bp, 7 predicted proteins | sample MGYA00242183_ERZ509150 | MGnify/ENA primary metagenome ERZ509150 (study PRJEB26280, sample SAMEA2338639) | human gut metagenome | biome: human gut; feature: human-associated habitat; material: faeces... | reverse complement strand
CCGGCGGCAGCTCGTCGCCGGTGTCGACGATCGTTTCGGCGTAGGATTTGATATTGGTCAGCGGCGTTCGCAGCTCGTGCGAGACGTTGGCGACGAATTCGCGCTTGAGCTGCTCGCTCCTGCGCTGCTCGGTGACATCGTGGATGACGACGAGCACACCGCCCTGCGCGTGGTCGGACGAGAACGGGGCCATGAACAGCTCCAGCTCCCGTTCGCCGACGGTCTTCTGCGCCTCGATATACTGCGGTCTGCGCAGGGTCAGGAGCGTGTCAAGCTCGGCTTCCTTCGAGAAAATTTCGTCGAAGGTTGTCTGACCGGACAGATTCTGCGCCAGCATCTGCGTGGCGGCAGGATTATAGTGAATGACGGTTCCGGAGGTGTTGAACGCGACGACGCCATCCGTCATGTGCAGGAACAGCGTGGAAAGCTTGTTGCGCTCGTTCTCCGCCTCGGAGATCGTGTCCTGCAGAACCTTTGCCATGTGGTTGAAGTTCCGGGTCAGATCGCCGATCTCGTCGCGGCTGTCGACCGTGACGCGGTTTGCAAAGTCCCCTGCCGCGACGCGTTTCGTCCCGACGGTCAGCGCGCGGATAGGCGTAATCAGAATCTGCGACAGCAGGAACGACAAGATCACGCAGATCACCAGACCCAGCGCCAGCGCGCGCAGGATGATGATCAGCAGCTCGCTCGTCAGCGCGTCGACCGTGGCGCGGTTGTCGCGGATGTAGGCGATATACTGCGCGCCGTCCGACTCGACGGGGACGGCCAGATCCATATAATCGTTTGTGACCGAGCTGCTCTGCCCGACCTCGCCGTTCATGGCGGACAGAATGTTCTGCGTCATCACGACCGTGGTGCGCTGGTTCGAGCTGTCGAGCACGGAGCCGGTCTGGTCAAGAATGTAGACGTTGCGGCCCGTGATATCGATGCCAAGCCCGGCCTGCGCCATGAGAAGCTCCTTCATCTGCGCGGGGGCGTTGTCCTCCGCCGAGAGCCTTTGCAGCTGGGCGATGAATTCCGGGGTAAACGTGCCCTCCATCTGCTCATAGAACTGGGACACATAGAAATTGCCGACGCCGCTCATCAAAAACGCGCCTGTCGTCAGCATCAGGGCCAGGATCAGGATCACCATGATCATGACCATCTTCATGCGCAGGGACCGCATGGCCGCCCCTCCTTTCTCGCGCGGGAAGCTGCGTTATCCCGCGAAATAATAGCCGACGCCGCGCCGGGTCAGGATATACTGGGGCTTGCCGGGGTCGTCCTCGATCTTTTCACGAAGCCGCCGCACCGTCACATCGACCGTGCGCATATCCCCGTAATAGTCATAATTCCATACCCGCTGCATGAGATCTTCCCGGGAGAAGACCTTTCCGCGTTCGCGGATAAGATAGGAGAGAAGGTCGTATTCCTTCTGCGTCAGCTCGACCGGCGTGCCGTTTTTCGTCACCTGATAGGTTTCGGGGTTCAGGCACAGGCCATTTGCCTCAACGGTATTTGCCGTGCCGGAGGCCTGCGCGGAAGCGTATTCCATGCTGCGGCGGCGGATGTTCGCCTTGACGCGAGCCATCAGCTCCTTCATGGAGAAGGGCTTGGTCATATAGTCGTCCGCGCCGGTCTCGAGTCCGAAGACCTTGTCCATTTCCTCCTCACGGGCCGTGAGCATGATGATGGGCGTGGTGCGGTTTTCCGCGCGGAGCGTCTTGCAGATATCAAAGCCGTTCATTTTCGGCAGCATGACATCCAGTAAGATCAGATCCGGGTCCTTTGTCTGCGCAAGCAGCAGACCCGTCTCGCCGTCGAGCGCCTCGAGCGTCTCATAACCTTCGCGCTTGAGATTGAATTTCAGGATCTCTACGATCGCGCGTTCATCCTCTACGATCAGGACTGTCTTTGCCATAGTGCATCCTCCTGTTTTTAAACCGGGCGGCGAAGCGCCTTCGGATAGTGATTTTTGAGCTGGCTTCCGTCGCCCTTTGCCCAGCCGAGCGAAAGACCGTCAGCCTGCACGAGCGTCCAGCCGCGCTTGTCGGACGGCAGCACGTCGCCGGACAGATACCGGGCAAGCAGCGGGTCGGATTCTTCAAGCGAGACGCTGCTTTCCAGCGTTTCCAGCCACAGCGCCCACGCGTGCGCGGGCGCAAAGCGGTTTTTCAGGACTGCGCCAAGCTCCAGCCCCGCGCGCAGCACCCGCAGCCCCTTTACCTCCGGCAGCGCCTGCGGGACGAGATAGCACACGTCCCCGAACCGCAGCAGCTTCCCCTCCGGCAGCGCGGCGCCGGTCTGGCTGCGGAACGCCGCAAGCTCCGGCGGGCATTTGGCCGCGGGTTCCGGCGGAAGCACTGCGGGCGCTTCGTCCCCCGCCCGGCGGAGGACGGCGGCATAGTGCCCCTCGCCCAAAAGCTTATGCGGCCAGAGGCGGAACGTTTTTTCCAATCCCGGCGCGGGATTCGCCACCCAATCGGGTCTGCCGGGAGAAAAGAACGGCACGTCCGGCTTTTCTACAGAAAAATCGGGATTTTTCCACAAAAAGTCCGAGATCACGCCCTCGTTTTCCACAGGAGAGAACGTGCACGTGGAGTAAACCAGCCGCCCGCCGGGGCGGAGCATGGCTGCGGCGGAGGTCAGAATCTCCAGCTGGCGGTTGGCGCAGATGGCGTTCGTGTCCTCCGTCCAGTCGGTGACGGCGGCCTCCTCCTTGCGGAACATCCCCTCGCCGGAGCAGGGGGCGTCGACGAGAATTTTATCAAAATACCCCGCGAAGCGCTCTTCCAGCCGCTTCGGGTGCTCGTTCAGGACCAGCGCGTTGGAAATGCTCAGCCGCTCGATATTCCCGGAAAGAATTTTCGCGCGCTTGGCGTTGATCTCGTTGCAGACCAGAAGCCCCTTTCCCCGGAGTTTGCCCGCCAGCTGCGTCGATTTCCCACCGGGGGCCGCGCACAGGTCGAGCACGCGCTCACCCGGCTGCGGGTCCAAAAGCTCCGCCGGGGCCATGGCGCTCGGCTCCTGCAGATAATAAAGCCCCGCCGCGTGATACGGCGATAAGCCGGGCCGGGAGACCGCGTCATAATAAAACCCCGTCGGGCACCACGGCACGGGAGAGAGCGAAAACCGCGACAGATCGCCCGTAAAGCCGGTTTTGAGCGGATTTCTCCGCAGACCGGTGCAGAGCGGCCGGTCAAAGGACGCGAGAAAGTCCTCATATTCGCTTCCCAAAAGTGCACGCATCCGCGCCTCAAAACCCTCCGGCAGCACCGCAGCCGCCTCCTTCCCAATTTACATAGTTATAAACATTATAGTGCATTTCCCCGAAAAAGGCAATGGCATATCCGCACAGTCTCCTCAAGTGTCTGCCTGTCCCTCTTGGCGGTTTTTCGTTTTTGTGCTATAATCCTCCCAGATCAAAACGAACGGAGAACGGCAATGAACGCACAGGGAACGGAACGGACGGAAAAACGGCTTTGCGTGGGGCTGCTTGCCCATGTGGACGCGGGCAAGACGACGCTGTCGGAGGCCATGCTTTACCGGGCAGGCGTCATCCGCACGCTTGGCCGCGTCGACCACGGCGATACGTTTCTCGACACCGACGCGCAGGAGCGCAGCCGGGGCATCACGATCTTTTCCAAGCAGGCCGTTCTTCCGCTGCCCGGCTGCACGCTGACGTTGCTTGACACGCCGGGCCATGTAGATTTTTCTGCCGAGATGGAGCGGACGCTGCAGGTGCTCGACTGCGCCGTGCTCATTATCAGCGGCCCGTCGGGCATCCAGAGTCACACCGTCACGCTCTGGCGGCTGCTGCGGCGCTATCAGGTGCCGGTCATTCTGTTCTTCAACAAAATGGACATGGAGACGGCGGATCGGGACGCGCTGCTTGCCGCTGTCCGCGCGGAGCTGGACGAGGGCTGCATTGATTTTTCGCAGCCGCAGGCGCAGCTCTACGAGGAGCTTTCCCTGTCCGACGAGGCGCTGATGGAGGACTATCTCGCCTCCGGCACGCTTTCCGACGCGCAGATCGCGCCGCTCGTCTCGCACAGGCGGGTGTTCCCGTGCCTGTTCGGCTCCGCGCTGCGGCAGACGGGCGTGGACGCGCTTCTGGACGCGCTGGGCCGGTTCGTGGACGAGCCTGCGCGGGGCGCGGAGTTCGGCGCGCACGTATTCAAGATCGCACGCGATGAAAAGGGTGCGCGGCTGACGTTTCTGAAGGTCACGGGCGGAACGCTCACGGTCAAGCAGACGCTCTCGGGCGAGGACTGGGAGGAAAAGGCCGACCAGCTCCGGCTCTATTCCGGCAGTAAATTTACGCTTTTGCAGCAGGCTGCCGCCGGGACGGTCTGCGCCGTGACGGGTCTGAGCAAAACGATGCCGGGCGATGTGCTGGGCCGGGAGACGGCGGCGCAGGCCCCGGTTTTGCAGCCGGTTCTGGAATACCGCCTGCTCTTAGAGGACGGCACGGACGCGGCGCTGGCGTATGGACAGCTGCGCGTGCTCGAAGAAGAGGATCCCGCGCTGCATCTGGTCTGGAACGCGCTGCTGCGAGAGATCCGCGTGCAGCTGATGGGGCCGGTGCAGATGGAGATTTTGCAGAAGCTGATCGAAAGCCGCTTCGGGCTGAAGGTTTCATTTGACGCGGGGAACATCGTTTATCTTGAGACGATCGCCGCGCCGGTCGAGGGCGTGGGGCATTATGAGCCGCTGCGGCACTATGCCGAGGTGCATCTGCTGATGGAGCCGGCGGAGCCGGGCTCCGGCCTGCAATTTGACACCATGTGTCCGACGGACACGCTGGCGCTGCACTGGCAGCGGCTGATCCTGGCGCATCTGGCGGAAAAGGCCCACCGGGGCGTGCTGACCGGCGCGCCGATCACCGATATCCGCTTTACGCTCGTCTCCGGCAAGGCGCATCTGAAGCACACGGAGGGCGGCGACTTCCGGCAGGCGACCTACCGCGCCGTGCGGCAGGGCCTCATGAAGGCGCAGTCTGTGCTGCTCGAACCGTGGTACGCGTTCCGCATGGAGCTGCCCGCGCCGAGCGTGGGCCGGGCGATCACGGATATCCAGCGGATGCAGGGCGAATATGAGCCGCCGGAGCAGGAAGGGGAACAGACCATTCTGCGCGGAAGCGCGCCTGTGCGGCTGCTGCGGGAATATCAGACGGAGCTTACGGCCTATACAAGGGGCCGCGGACGCATCCAGCTGCGCGTCAGCGGCTACCGGCCCTGCCGGGAGCAGGGGCAGATCGTAAAAGAGCTGGGCTACGACCCAGCGCGCGATCTGGAAAATCCGGCAAGCTCCGTGTTCTGCGCGCACGGCGCGGGTTACGAGGTCAAGTGGCAGGACGTGGACGCGGCGGCGCATCTGCCGCTGCTGCGATTCGGAGGCCCTGCGCAGCAGGAGCCGCAGCGGATCGTAAAATCCGTTGCGCCCGGCGGCGCGCCGGAACTGGAAAAGGAGCTGCTGGCGATCTTTGAGCGCACCTACGGCGCGATCCGCCGCCGTGATGTGCTGCCGCAGATGATGCTGCGCAGCGAGGACAAGCGCGAATTTCTGCAAAGCCTCGGCCCGGCGGATGATTTCCTGCTGGTCGACGGCTATAACATCCTGTTTGCGTGGGACGAGCTGAAGGAGCTGGCCCGCACGAGCCTCGACACGGCGCGGCACGTGCTCATGAACCTGCTGTGCAATTATCAGGGCTACCGCGGCTGCACACTTATTCTGGTCTTTGACGCGTACAAGGTGCCGCAGGGGCTGGGGTCTGTAGAAAAATACCACAACATCCACATCGTCTATACCCGGCAGGCGGAGACGGCGGATCAGTATATCGAGCGCCTGAGCTTTGAGCTTCGCGGCCGTCGCCGCGTCCGCGTGGCGACGAGCGACAATCTTGAGCAGCTCATCATCCTCGGCCACGGGGCCGAGCGTATCTCCGCCCAGCACTTCCACGATGAGGTCTACACCGCTCAGGCCGAGATCGAGCGCATTCTGACGCAGAACAATCAGAAGAACGCGAAATAAACTCCGGCCCGCAGGCTGTGACCTGCGGGCCGGTTCGTCATTCGCCCAGCGGCATGACGCCAAGCTGGACCTCGGCGATGGAGGCGAAGCCGTACAGATCGCCTGCGCGGACGGTGTACCAGCCATTGAAGTCTCCGAGCACCGTAACGGCTGTTCCGTTCGGGATCTGTGCCAGAACCTCCGCGTCCGTCTGCGGAAAGGAGCGCAGCGCCATATACCCGTTTTCGCCTGCGGCCTCGGCATCAAATTCGCTGCCCGGCGTCAGGAACGGAACGCCGAAATACTCCGTCACGCCGAGGGCCAGCGCCCGCGCAATCGCGTCCAGATTGCCCGTCAGCCAGTTCGCGTCCTCTGTGTTGTCGTGGTATCCCAGCTCGGTCAGAACCGCCGGAGCCCGTGTGCGGCGCAGCTCGCCGATGATCGTGGACGAGCGCGCCTGCACCCGGTCCGGAAGCGGATAGATGGGCTTGATGTTATCAACCAGAATGTTCGCCATGCGAAGCCCGGCCTCGCTCGTCGGATAATAGTAAATGTCCACGCCGCGCAGACGGCCTGACAGCGCCTGCGGCGCGGCGTTCGAGTGCAGCGCCAGATGGAAATCCTGCCGGGACGCGTTGGAATCGCGGATGGACTGCGCGGCGCTGCCGTCCGGGTCGTTGCGCGTGACGGTGATGCCGCTTGCGTGCAGATACGGCGTCATCTCATCGGCCAGCGCGTTCATCCAATAGCGCTCATCGCCGGTCGTGATGTAGGGATTGAAATACTGCGTGGACGGACTCAAGAATAAAAATGGCATATGCCGGTTCCTGCCTTCCCTGATTTACTGGCATATTCTATGCAGACGCGGTTTTATTGTTTACAGTCTGCCGAGTTTGTGATACCATAGCTGTTAGACATGAAGGAGTTTGACGCTATGCAGTATATTATTCTGGATATGGAGTGGAACCAGCCGTGGCCGGGGTCATACAGCGCGAAAAAGGCGCTGCCGTCGCCGATGCGCGGCGAGATCGTGCAGATCGGCGCTGTGCGCATGACGCAGGAGCAGCAGGTCGCGGACGAGTTCCAGATCCTCATCCGGCCCAAATATTTTAAGAAAATGAACCGCAAGGTTGCCTCGCTGACCGGTATCCGCGACAGTCTGCTGCGCGAAAAGGGCGTGAGCTTTCCGGAGGCCGCCGCGCAGTTTGCCGCGTGGTGCGGCGAGGACTGCGTGTTTTTGACGTGGGGCTTTGACGATATCACGATCCTGCGGGAAAATCTCGCGGTGTTCGGTCTGGAGAGCGGATGGACGGCGCGCTGGTACAACGCGCAGCTGATCTTCAACGCGCAGACCGACGGCTCCGGCGCGCAGAAGGCGCTGTCGACGGCCATGCAGATGATGGACATCGCGCCCACCCGTGCCGCGCACGACGCGCTGGGCGACGCGTATCATACGGCGCTCGTCTGCCAGAAGCTGCGTCTCGCGGAGGGCATCGCCGCGTATGAGGCTGCCGTGCAGGCGCACGAAAACGGCTTCCACGGCGCGGAGCTGCCCGGCTGCGTGCAGCGGGCCGTGTTCCACGCTGACAAGACCGCCGCGCTCGGCGCGATGAGCGGGCAGGAGAACCTTTGCCCTGTCTGCGGCGGACAGATGACGGCGGGAAAATGGTATCCGCAGCAGGGACGGCGGTATCTGTCCCGCGCCAGATGCGAGGCGGACGGTGAATTTTACATCCGTATCCGGCTGGTGCAGGAGGACGGTGCGCTGCGCGTCAGCCGGCTGGTCTACGAGCCGACCGAGCAGGTCGCAAAGAGCTATGCCGCGCTCAGCCAGAAGCCCCGCCCACACCGCGCCCGCCGCCGCAGATTCGCCCGCGTCAAGCCAAAGCCGGCAGAACCGAAAAACGGATAAAACGAGGGAAGGCCGTGCGGCCTTCCCTTGCTGCAATATACGCGTATATCCGAAATTCTGCTATGATCCTTGATCTGTCAAGCGCACGGAAACGGGGACGAATTGACATTTTTCGACTGGTCTGATAAAATAAAGGCGGTTCTTATCGAACCCCAAGGCTCCCGACGCAGACGGGCGGTTTGGCCTCCTCCGAAAGGAGGGATGTTTATGCCGATTACGATCACGTTCCATATTTTTGGACTCACGGTCACCATCCGCATAAATGGCCGAAACCGCCACTCGGCAAAGTGACGGTTTCGAGATTTCTTGAAACGCTAACTTGATCCGAGGCCAAACCGTTCTTGCGGAAGGGGCCTTGGTTATTTTCATTATATCAGACTCTTCCGATTTGTCAAGCGCGCTGAATCGGGCCTGTGCGCGGATTTATAAACCAAAGCGCCCTTCGGAAGAAGGGCGCTTTGCGGGTATCTTACAGATGGATCGCGGTGCCGGTCTTGCCTTCGATGCCGTCCTTGGCTTTTTCCAGGAGGGTGATGAGGGCGGTGCGGCCGGGCTTGGACTCGGCGAACTTGACAGCCGCTTCGACCTTCGGCAGCATGGAGCCGGGGGCGAACTGGCCTTCGGCCATGTACTTGCGGGCCTCCTCCGGGGTCAGTTCGTCCAGATTCTTCTGGTCGGGCTTGCCGAAGTTGATGGCGACCTTCTCGACAGCCGTCAGGATGATGAGCATATCGGCGTCAAGCTGCTCGGCCATGCACTCGGAGGCGAAGTCCTTGTCGATGACGGCGGGCACGCCCTTGAGGTGGTATTTGTCCTCCCACACGACCGGGATACCGCCGCCGCCGGCAGCGATAACGGCGTGCTTCGCGTTCATAAGCGCCTTGACCGTGGCGATCTCGACGATCTCCTTCGGGCGCGGGCTTGCAACGACCTGACGCCAGCCGCGGCCTGCGTCCTCGGCGACGTCGATGCCCTTTTCGGCGGCGAGCTTTTTGGCCTCTTCCTCGGTCATGAACGCGCCGATGGGCTTGGTCGGATGCTGGAACGCGGGGTCAGCCGGATCAACGGCGACCTGCGTCAGAACAGTCGCGCAGTGGATGCCCAGACCGCGGCGGTCAAGCTCCTCGCCGATCATGTTCTGCAGATCGTAGCCGATGTAGCCCTGACTCATGGCTACGCACATGGAAAGGGGCATGATGTCGCTCTTGGCCTGCTGCTTGTGGTAAGCGGCAAACGCGTTCTGGATCATGCCGACCTGCGGGCCGTTGCCGTGCGCGATGACGACCTCGTGACCGTCCTCGATCAGGTCTGCGATGGCGCAGGCCGTCGTCTTGACAGCCTGCATCTGCTCTTCTAGATTTTTGCCCAGAGCGTTGCCGCCCAGAGCGATCACAATTCTTTTAGCCATTTTATAATTCCTCTTGATACTGCAATGGCAGGAGCGGCGCTCCTGCCATATGCTTATTTGTGTAGTCAGAAGCGAATTAGAACATCTTGCGCTTGTTGTCAGCGGAGTCGAGGTCCATCAGAGCCTTGACCGGGTCCTTGACCTGAGCCAGGAAGATCATAGCGGCAATGATGTACGGCTTGTAGGAAGCCTGCTTGTACAGAGGCACCAGATAGCGGTCGAACACGGAGTTGTCGACTTCGCCCTCGGGGCAGGACAGACCGGAGATGTCAGCGGGCAGGCAGTGCAGGTACAGAGCCTTGCCGTCCTTCGTCAGCTTCATCATCTCTTCGGAGCAGGTCCAGTCCTTATGCTCGGCGTTCTGCGCCAGCAGTTCCTTTTCGAGCTCGTCGATGCCCTTCTGGTCGCCCTTAACGTACAGCTCGGAGCGCTTTTCCATCGCCTTGAACGGAGCCCAGGACTTCGGATAGACGATATCGGCATCCTTAAAGGCCTCAGCCATGGAGTTGGTCTTGTGGAACTTGGAGCCGTACTTCTCGCAGTTCTTGCGGGCGATCTCTTCGACCTCGGGGAACACATCGTATCCTTCCGGATGGGCCAGCGTGACGTCCATGCCGAAGCGGGTGAACAGGCCGATAACGCCCTGCGGGACGGACAGCGGCTTGCCGTAGCTGGGGCTGTAGGCCCAGGTCATGGCAACCTTCTTGCCCTTCAGGTTCTCAACGCCGCCGAAGTAGTGGATGACGTGCAGCATATCGGCCATGCACTGCGTCGGATGGTCGACGTCGCACTGCAGGTTGACGAGCGTCGGACGCTGCTCAAGAATGCCGTCGCGGTAGCCTTCCTCCAGAGCGTCCATGAACGTCTTCTGGTACTCGTGGCCCTGATGGATGTACATATCGTCGCGGATGCCGATGACGTCGGCCATGAAGGAGACCATGTTGGCCGTCTCACGGACCGTCTCGCCATGGGCGATCTGGGACTTCTTCTCGTCGAGGACCTGCTCCTCGAGGCCGAGGAAGTTGCAGGCGGAGGCGAAGGAGAAGCGGGTACGGGTGGAGTTGTCGCGGAACAGGGAGATGCCCAGACCGGAGTTGAAGATCTTCGTGGACTTGTTGCGCTCACGCAGGTCGCGCAGAGCGTCGGCTACGGTAAAGACAGCGTCGATCTCGTCGTCGGTCTTGTCCCAGGTCCAGTAGAAGTCGGTCTTATACATATTGTTGATGTGGAGCTTCTCAAGATGTCTTGCCAGTTCAACAGTTTTGCTCATGTTCTTTCTCCTTAAAATATTATCGTATGCGTATTTCTTTCTGATGTGCCGGGCGGACAAAGGCATCCGCCCCTACAGCATTGGATTTTTACTTGATGTCGTTGCCGGTGAGCTCCTGACGGAAGGAGGTGGCGGAGCCGTCCTTGTTCTCAGGCTTATAGAGCATGGGAACAGCTGCGTACAGCGCGGCGCAGACGACCAGATCCTGCTTCCAGGTGATCTCGTTGGGGGCGTGTGCCTGAGACTCGGCGCCGGGGCCGAAGCCAACGCAGGGGATGCCGTAGCGGCCCTGGATGGAAACGCCGTTGGTGGAGAAGGTCCACTTGTCGGTCAGCGGACGGCCCTCGCGCTTGGCCTTGGCAGTCTCGTCGGCCCACAGACGGTTCTCGCCCCACAGGGCATGGTGCGCGTCGACCAGAGCCTGGACGTGCGGCGCGGAGGCCTTGTTGATCCAGGTCGGGAAGAAGCACTCGGTCTCATAGACATGGCCGGTCCATGCGGGACGGTCGTACATATACATGGAAACCTTGACGTCCTTGGCATATTTCTTGCAGGCGGGCAGATCCTCGATCTCCT
>ENA-ORRW01003501-ORRW01003501.1-human-gut-metagenome-genome-assembly--contig:-NODE-3501-length-11181-cov-3.051321_pt1 | contig 11181 bp, 6 predicted proteins | sample MGYA00242183_ERZ509150 | MGnify/ENA primary metagenome ERZ509150 (study PRJEB26280, sample SAMEA2338639) | human gut metagenome | biome: human gut; feature: human-associated habitat; material: faeces... | reverse complement strand
TGCATTATCTGTCCACTTGTCAAACTTGTAACCAGTTTCTGCTTTTACTGTGGATGGCTGTGTCGGATGCTGTGGTGTCTTTTCACTAACTGCTGTGATCACACCTGTCACCTCATCACGCTGAATAGTCTGTACAGTAACAATCTCACTGGTTGTTCCTGTTACAGTTCCTTTATTCGGATCTGCTGACTTATAAGTGAATGTGATCTGATACTTATCCGGTATATTATCTTTGTTAGCATCTTTACTATAGTATACAATTACAATGTTATTATCATTGACTATTCCTACTGTAATATCAGTTGCTCTTACAAAGGTATATCCATTAATATCTACTTTTTCTTTGTAACCATAGATCACATCATTAAAATGCGCTGCCTTTGGAGCAGACATTGGAAGAATATCTGTCTTTGTATCCTCGTCTACATATCTTACCTGATAAGTCTGTTCCGCAACTTCAAATGAACCTGTTAATACAACATCTTCATCTGGCATGACAAATTTGCCATTTTTAATTGTCAGTTTTCCATTGCCCGGTTCTTTGATCTTCCAACCACTGAAGACATAACCAGGTACTGGTGATGGCTGCGGTTCTACAGTAACATTTTCCTGATACTTATGGTCAGATCCTGCAGGAGCTGCCTGTGCGCCTGCTGGCACTGTACCTTCGTATACATAAGATACATTGTGGACATTTCTGGTGTAATACAGTTTCAGTGATAATACATTTTGGATGTTTGTAGTACCTCCTGCTACAGTTTCAGGAATACTGGTATCCAGCGTAAACCCATCAACCAGTCGTTCTTTTCCTTCTGTTGTAACTAACTGACCTGATGCTGTATTGAATGTATCAATACAACGAAGACCAAATTCGCCATTCAGTCTTTCATACCAGTGCTGTACATGATAGATTGCAGTCTTAGGTACATAGTAGAAAATAACTTCTGGCTCATCCTGGGTTGCTTTCTGCACTGGATCAGATGTTAATGTATACCCTTCAAATGACTTAAAGGTTATCATTATATTCTGGTCACTGGTAGAACCTGTTTCATCTGTACTTCCAGGAACCTGCGTATTTGTATCTTTAATACGATATTTTACTGTGTATTCCCAGCTTTGAACTGCCTTATACCTGAATATGATCTCCTGCCCATTCTGTGTGATCTTCGCACCCAGAGATAATGTTTCAGGATAATATCCGTCTATTGTGAGCGCATCTTCACTGATCTGGGAATCTCTTGGCACTGTTACCTGTTTTGGTTTAGCAATTTCTGTTTCACCATACATATAACGTACTGTATAGGTTACTGTGTCAGAGTTTTTCCATCTTGCATATAAGGTTGTATCTTTTACGATCTTGGACTCAGGAACAAATTTCTTTGTAAGTGCTTCGTCTGTGTACCAGCCAAGGAATTCATCATTTTCTTTTTCTGGTGCTGCCAGATCTGTTTCTGATAAAATAAAGCCTTTTTCTCTGGTGATACTTTCTTTTTCTGCTGCTCCATTGGTTTCAAAAGTAACTGTGTATTCTGGTTTCGCCCATTTTGCGTAAACAGTAAGTCCAGCATCTGTCATGGTCTGATCCCAGACTACAGGTTCTTTGAATCCTGGATCCAGATACCAACCTTCAAAGGTATAATCATCTTCTACATTTGCAGGTCTTCCAGGTTCTCCTGAAGGTCTGCCTGTGGACAGCTTTGCTTCAAATTTGATATATACAGGATCTATTGGCTGGCAGTTTTCAAAGAAAAGTGGATAAGACTTTCTGGTGTAATAAAGCCAGAGATTACCGCTATTCCACGGATTCCTCTTGCTTCCCTGATACCAATTCTTAAACTCAAAACCATTAATTGGCATCTTATCTTCGTCTGTCAACCATACTCCACTGTCAGCTTCAAACCTTCTATATTCTTTTCTTTCACCATCCAGGCCTTCTACATAGTAAATAATATATTTTCCTTTTCCGGATTGTCTTTGATACATATCCAGGTTTTTTGCAGGCATATTAGCTAGTAAAGTGTACTGTATACTATCATCCTCATATGGTCCCCAGCCAGTCTGGTTTTTGCAGGCTTTTTCCCACTGAGCGGATACATCTACGCCATAGCGGGCTGTAATCCTTAACTTTGTATCTTCTACCCAATCTTTCTTTTCCCAGAACCATCCTGATTCTACTACTTCCCAACGCCAGAATTTAATGGTATAAGTAGCTCTCTTATAATAAACATTCTTAACAGCCATTCCATCAGCTGTTATCTTTACATCCTTAGCCGTTTTATCAGCTTCCGGCGTTGTTTCATATCCTTCTGGTACTGTGTATTTGCCATCAGGAATAGATTTTCCAACTGTATCATTTCCGTTCACTACCTTATTTACAGTATAAAAACCTTCTGTTACAGTTTCAGTCCAGTAAACAATCTTATAAGCAGCTCTCTTTGCAGCTTCCCACTTTGCAGTAACAACAAGATTTTTTGCAGGCATGGTAGTCTGATCCTGAAGGCCTTCCCAGCCTTTAAAATCATATCCAACTCTGGTGGGATCATTTGCAGGTGCTGTTATCGCTGCTCCGTACCGCAACTGCTCCGATGCGATATAAGAAGCATTATCTCCTGTATCCCAGGTTAATGTGTAGTAATTTCTTTCATAAAGGATCTCTACTACAGTGTTTCCATCTGCATTGATCTTTGCCTGACTGAATGTTAAAGGCGTAAATCCTTCATATTCTCTTGCAACTGCCTGAGTGGTAAGTCCAGTTTCTCCAGGCAATGTTTCTGTCCATGCAGGATCTGCAGGCTTTGTATCATCTACATTTAACAGATAATGCTTTACTGTATAACTTACTTCTGCACCTGTATAAGTAACAGTAACTGTCTGATCTTCTGTATATGCCTGATCAAAAGATACTTTTTCCTGATCCGGCTCAAATCCTGCAATCTCTGGAGATACAGCTGTAAGATCACATGCAACACCAGATTTTACATGAGATACCCATGGCTGTGCTGCCATTGTACCGTCTGAATATACATAATTTACAGTAAGACGCACCTGTCCAGCTATAGCCACATACTGTGCGTATACATCCAAATTATCTGTTACTTCACTGAAAGTTGCCGGATTCCAACCAGTAAACTCGTATCCTTCACGGTCAGGTGCTGCCGGTGCCTGCGCTGCTTTTCCCTCTTCCACATACTGTGGGCCAGAAATAAGCACAACATTTCCTGCTGCATCTTTATAATAGAAGTTTACTTCATAGCAGGTAATTTCTTCTGTATCAACTGCTGCATACAGTGAAAAATGATCTGTCATAAAAGCAGTTGCATCATCACCTGTTGTTACCGCTTTTATCATCTGAGCATCGAAACTTTCGGTATCGGAATCACTTTCACCCATATAAAGGACTCTGGTTCCAGAATTTCCAATACCAGTTCCGTCAAAGGTAACTTTTACGCTTCCGTCCGGCTGAACTGCTTCACCATCTTCATTGTAAAGAATGATATCTGCTGCAAAATATCGGTTACTCTGCGATTTTCTTCTTTCAGAGTTTCATCTGCTGCTTCCTTCATCAGTTCCAGCTGATCTGCATCATCTACAGCAACAGCTTCTACGTAACCATTTTCCGGTAATACGCCATCAGATGCTGACAATTTTACAGTCACACCATCTGCGCCCATAACTTCTGCCGTAAATACAGTTTCGGAGCCAAATACACGAAGGTCATTCAACGTACTCTTATAAACCTTCGCAGTACTGCAATATCCAATACCAACCAGATCCCCGTCATCTGCGGTCTCTGCCTTCTTTACAGGTTCTTCCGGCTGTGGAGCTGGTGTCGGTTCTGTTGGCGCTGTGGTTTCAGCTGGCTGGACCGGCTTTGCTGTGTCTGTCTGTGCTGGCAGTGTTTCCGGCTGATCCGGTTCTTCTGCAGTTGTCTCAGCTGCGGTAGTTTCCTCTGTTACTTCTTCGGAAGCCTTTGTTTCTTCAGTTGCCGGTTCTTCTTTCTGGTCAGCTGCTGTAGTCTCTTCTGTGCTGCCTTCTTCCGGTACTGTTTCCTTTGCAGGAAGTGTTTCAACTGCTGTTGTTTCTTCTACTGTCTCTGCTGCTGCAGTTTCCGGGATCTGCTCTACTTCGGAAGCTTTTTCTGTCTCTTCTGCCTTTGGAGCTTCTGCTTCCGGCTTCTGAGGTTCTGCAATCTCAACCACTGCAACTTCTTCTTTCATTGCTACAAGCGGTGCTGCGTGACGGGAGATAGAAGCAATGTTTTCAGTTTCAGCTTCGCCCTTTGCCGGCTCAGAAACCTCTGCCTCAGAAGCTTCTGTTTCCGGTTCAGCTTCTGTCTCAGCATCAGTCTCAGGCTCAGCTGCGTCTGTCTCCTCAGCAGCTTCTGTCGCTGCCTTAGTCTCTTCTGCTTTAGACTCTTCTACCTGCTCCTTGCTCTCTTCCACATCGTTCTTTGTTTCCGGAACTTCTGCGGTCTCTTCTGGAACGGTTGTCTCTTTTTCTTCGTCTGTTGGATTTACAACATTTTCAGTTGTCTCTCCAGTTACTGCCTCAGTAGGCTTCTCCTCTGGAACAGTTTCCGCCGGAGCCGTCTCCACTGGCTTGGAAATAATGTTTCTTTCTTCATCCCCAAACTTATCTTCATAACTCTTTATGGTAATACGTTTGGTGGTCTTTTCCTTTTCTTTTCCGTTTTCTGTTCTTGTTACAGTTGTAGAACAGCTGATGGTATCTTCCCCGTTATTTACGTAAAGGAAATAAACCTCTTCCTCTCCTGTTACCATGTACGTATCATCTGCATCAGCCGGAAGCTTTACAAATACCCGTAACTCTGCCTCCATGCTGTCTCCCTGGATGTCCGGATAGACTTCATATACCTTTCCGTCTCCAAAGAACAGTGCTTCAAACTTTTCCGTGGCACCGTCGGTAAAATCCAGGCTGTCCTGTGATACCACATTTTCGTCTTCGATGGCCTGACGGATGGCATCCACCAGGTCAGCGCCGCCAATGGTAAAGTCCACTCTGTTTCCTGATGCTGCAAAGCTGACATGCAGATCTGTCCCCACATTGGTGAAGATCATGGCAAATGCCAGCATAAATGCCAGGAAACGCTTCTGTAAACTAACCATTTTTCCCGTTCGTTTCTTGCGTCTGCTTCGTCCTCTCATACCCTGTTTCTCCTCTCTCTGAATTTTGTGCAGGCCCCATTTCCTGCCAAACTCCAGTACTTCCTGAATCCCGTTTCACAGTCATTCAGTTTATACTTTCATTTATCTTTATCATAGCAGAGATGGCGTTATATCAGGCGTTATACAAACTTATATTTTCAAAAAATTTTCAATTTTTCAAATAATTTACAGACTCTATGAGTTTTTTTCTCAGTCGCTCTTGTGCTTTTTTATAACATATGCTATAATTCGCTTCAATGAGTTTTTTTCTCATATTTCATGTTCTATCGAGAGAACATCTTGGCATTTTGGAGGTTTGTATGCTGAATCAGTTTGTTTTAAGAAATTACAGATTATTTAAAAATGAAACATTGCTGGACTTTTTTCCGGCTCCTATTAATGAACACAAAGCTTCTCTGCTGACAGCGCAGGGAGACGGCGAATTTTTTCTCCCTGTTATCTCCCTTTATGGTCCAAACGGCTGCGGGAAATCTTCTATATTAGAGGCGCTCTGGAATGTATGCCGTCTGGCTGCAGGTGATTTTTCTCTTATCACCTCTTCCGGCCGTTCCTATTGCCGTCTGGATCATACATGCAGAGAGCTTCCTTTAAGTTTTGACCTGCTTTTTCGCAGAAATGGTTTTCTCTTCCGTTATCAGCTTGATGTAAAACAAGGCGCTGTCCTGGAAGAAAATATGTTTTACGGCAAACCCGGTTCTGATGATGCCGGTGTTCTTTTTGCCCGCAAAGCAAATGAACTTCATATTGGAAATGAAGCCGGAAAAATGGATTTTTCCACTCTCCCGGCCGGGGTCTCTCTTTTACGCTATCTTGACCCAAAATCTTCCTCTGAATGTGCAAAAGCTGCTGCATCATGGTTCAGCCAGGTTCTGTTTTTCCGGGAACATGACTATAAAAAAGCTCCAGATCTGCCCTCTGAAGTAGAAGAACGTCAGGTCATCTGCCGTCTGCTTCAGGCTATGGATATTGATATTTTAGATTACTCCATTACAAAAGAACAGAGCCTCGATGATCCATCCCTGATCCTGACCCATGGGAAAGCAGATGGAAATACCTTTTTTGTTTCTTTCAACGAAGAATCCACCGGCATCAGAAAGCTGCTTACCCTGATCCCGTTAGTCGTAAAAAGCCTGCGTCTGGGAAGTCTTCTATTAGCCGATGACTTAGATAACGTGCTCCATCCTCATCTGCTGCGTTTTATCCTGTCTCTGTACCAGGATCATGAGAAAAATCCTCACCATGCGCAGTTAGTATTTACCAGCCACAACACAGCGATCCTTAATCCGTCTGTTATGCGAAGAGACGAGATCTGTCTGTGCTGCCGCCCGGAAGGAACGGATGCTGTTCTCTATCCACTTTCTTCTTATAAAAAAGAAAATGGCCTCATCCCAAGAAATGATGAAGCCTATGGTAAACAATATCTGGAAGGACGCTATGGTGCCAACCCCAGGATCTGATGACTAAAATTGATCTTTTTTCCATTTTCCCATTGCTTTAAGCTGCGTTCCACACGTTCACACACGGCCAGGACATGTTCCTGGCCTGCTCCATTTAACAGGACCAGGTACTGGACCGGGCTGTAGCAGGTAAACAGATCTCCCTTTCGCAGACTCTCTCCTATGGCATTTTTTAACATCTCAGATGTCGTCTGCACCATTTCGCCTTCCAGCAATGCTCCTTTTCCATCTACAAGAGTAATGCAGAACAATGTATATTCAAAGGAAAAGCGTTCTGCCATACGGCTCACCAGACGGTAACTGTCAATAAATGAAGGATATGTACTGTAATACGGTCCCTGGGTTTCTTCCCTCTCTTTTAAGGTATTTTCAATGTCCTTTAGCATATCGGAAGTATAGCTGATCTGTCCGCTCATCAGGCGGAAACGCTGCAGCATGGTTTCAGAAGGCGGAAGCCCCTGTTCTTCAAAATACTGGACTACCACCTGTTTATAAACTTCCATGGCTTCCTGATACCGTTTTAAAGCGATCAGGCAGTCCAGCTTCATCATCTGGCATTCCTCATAAGGATACAGCTTGCTGGCTGCTGTGCTTAAGTTTAAAAGCCTGTCATATTCCCGGTCTGCTTTTAAAAGCCGGCTTGCCAGGCGCAGGCATTTAAAATACAGCTCCTGGTATTTTACTCCGATCACATTGACCCATTTTTCTCCTGTCATCTGGAAAAGGAATTCCCCATAATACAAGCTACAGGCGTGGCACAGTTCCTCTTTTTTTCCTGTTGCAAGAGCACTTTGAGCTGCTTTTTCAAAATTTCTAGCATCAATGGAAACAGTCACATTTCCCTCATCCCACCGGTAAATACCGCCATCTGTGCAGATATACTCATGCTCCGGCAGCATTTCTTTTAATAATCTGCGCAGCCTGAAAACTGCTGCCCTTAAACTGCCGGATGGATTAGCATACTCTCCATTTCCGTAAAATACATCTAACAGCTCTTCCCTGCCCACTCCCTTCTTTCCTGCATACAAAAGGATCAGGAAAAGCTGCAGGATCTTCCCTGTAAGAGCAGTCCCTACAGGAAAAAACTCCCCTTCATATTCCACTGATATGGTTCCCATCATCCGCACAGTCAGTATTCCCTTTTTATCCATATCATTGCCCATATCATTTCCTGCCTTTCTGTGATAAGGCGCCGTTTCGTAAATAACTGTACTGATAATTAATAGCTGCGCAGCTGGTCTTCTTCCTCTTTGGCTGTCTTATCGATGGAACGGATCTCTGCCTCATATCCGTAAGTGTCATTTACTTTAATATACACCTTATCTCCTGTTTTACGGCCCTTAATTGCCTTTCCTAAGGGAGAATCAATACTTATAAGTCCTTTCATGGAGTTTCCCCGGACTGTGGTCACTAATTTATAGCTTTCTGTTTCATCATCTTCCGGAATGTATAATTCCACCCGGTCGCCCAGACCTACTTCATCTGATTTTGACTCATCCGAAACAATACGTGCTGTTTTTATCATTTTTTCCAGATAACGGATACGGCTCTCGTTACGGTTCTTATCCTGCTTTGCCGCCTTATATTCAAAATTTTCGCTTAAGTCGCCCTGGGCTCTTGCCTCTTTTACTGCTTCCAATGCTTCTTTGCGCACCACCAGCTTACGGTATTCTATTTCTTCCTGCATTTTTTTAATATCGTCTTTTGTCAGATTATCATACATGTTTATACCTCCTGATCCGCTTTCCTCGGAGTCTTTCATAATTTCTTTATTTTCCCTTCAGGAATTTTATTTTTTCTTTATCGTCTGCTCAAACTTTGTCCACAATTTACCTGTATATTATTACTTGTAAGGTTGATGAGACCTTTTACCATACAGGAAGACACTTTTTCATACCTAAGCCGGCAGATTCCCCCCTTTTCTGCCGGCTCCCTCCATTTTATGGGGCAATAAATTTTCTCATAGCCTTATTCATGCTCTTATCCATGATCTTATTCATGCTCTCTCATGCGGCAGAACAGTTCTGATACCACCCCTTCATATTCTGCAAGGTGCTGTGCCTTGCGTATCTTCTTCATAAGCTTTTCTTCTTCCGGACAGGAATGGATCAGAAATCCCCACAGTTCTTTCATTTTAAACAATACCGGTCTGTCTCCGCTCATAACATGGGTATATCCGTCACAGAGCAGACGGTGGAACTTCTCCAGCCGGTCTGCCTTCCTGGCGGCAGACATTTTTCCAGATACTTTCTGGGATGTTCCGTCAGCGATCTCTTCCATTAAAAATGGGTTCATCATGATCCCCCGTCCCATCATTATCTTATCCAGATCCGGATACTCTTTTACAAGACGGTCATAGTCTTTCCTTCGGAAAATATCCCCATTATAGCACACTGAATGTCTGCTTTTTTCAAATCCCTCTTTAAAAGCATTCATCCGCACATTGTATTTATAAAAATCTTTTAATACTCTTGGGTGGATGATAAGTTCTGTTAATGGGCACTGGTTGTACAGACCTAAAAGAGTCTGAAACTCTTCTTCACTTTCCACACCCACACGGGTCTTGATGGAAAAATGAAGATTTTCCCGTTCCATTCCCTCACTGACCTCTCCTAAGAACCTGGCAAGCTTTTCAGTATCTTTTAAAAACCCGGCGCCTTTTCCCTTGGCTGCCACAGTACCTGAAGGGCATCCCAGGTTCAGATTAACCTCTGTATAACCATATTCCTTTAATTTTACCGCTGTATCTAAAAAATCTTCCGGATCTGATGTAAGGATCTGGGGAATGACCTCCATTCCCTGATTATGCTCCGGAAGGATGTCATTTAATTCTTTGCTGCTGAAACCGCTTTTATGCTTCGGTGCCAGAAATGGTGTAAAATACCTGTCCATAGGCTTAAAACAGCTGTTATATGCCTGTCTGTATATGTATCCTGTGATCCCTTCCATGGGAGCCAGATAAAATTTCATATGTCTTTTATCCTCTCATTTACTATGATGTACTATGTTCGTGTCTATTATCCGTGTTTTTGCCAGAAAATACAATACCTTATCTGCTGCGCTTCGTCAACAGACAAGGTATAAAAAAGGGGAGGATAAGTATTAATATTTTCTCTTTGGTGATAATCCTATTATAACCATTCCTTCCCCGTTTATTCTCTTTTCTTCAAAAATCCGTTCTGCTTTCGCAGAATTATTTCATCATATATTATGATATAAGTGTCAAAAGGTATTTTGCCCCCTCTGATACTGAATTGCTACGCGCTTTGCACTCTCGCAATTCTAAAAACATTCGTAATCCGCTCATTTTTCTTCAAAAAATGGCTTCTTACTCATGTTTTTGGCGGGTCCCAAGTTCAAAAATCCTCCTGCAAGCAAGCTTGCATCGGATTTATGACCTTTTGACCCTGGTATCATCATATTATTTACAGTACAACAATAAGTACCGTTGTGATCATGACCATACTGATAATAATAGAAATGGAGTTTACTGCACTTGCAAGACCAATATCCCCTTTCAGATCACCGGTAAACGCAGGTGCTGCTGCTGCAATGGGGCTGAACACCAGTACTGCCAGTGTCTGACGGTATTCCAACGGAAGGGGAAGAACAAAATAAAACATCAATGATGCCACCACTGCCACACCATAACGTATGGAAAGGATCTTTCCGATTTTTCCGATCTGCTTTTTATCGCCTGAAAGCTTAAAACCAACTCCAAGCATTAACATCGCCATAAACGCATTGGCATTTCCGATCAGCTGTGCAATGCTGACAGCAGGTGTCGGAAGAGAAACATGGATCAGAGAAAGGATGAGCATACCGATATATGCATCAAATGGCGCGGATTTTATCAGTGTTTTCAAAATAGGGCCCACAGAAAACCGGCTGTTTTTATCCTTTGCCATAGAAGCTACACTGTAAGCACCTCCCAGACAGATAAACGCGTTTCCCGTATCAAATAAACTGGTGATGACTACGCCAGTAGGGCCAAAAAAACCGGCAGTAAATGGCATGGTGAAATTTCCAATATTATAACCGGACATATTCATGATATGAAATGCCTTTTCATCCCTGTCTTTTCCTCCAAGAATCCATCCAAGGCTCATGTAAAGCACGCCGCCTGCAAATCCTACAAGACACAGCAAAAGCATGGCAGGCTGTATCTCAGTCTGTGAAAAATTTGCAATGATGGATGCAGGAAGTGTGATCTTAAGCACGATCTTTGACAATACATAAAAATCTTCTTCTTTAAAAAATCCAGCTTTCCGCAATCCATATCCTAAAATAATAACTGCAATAAAAGAAGCTGCTTTCATCAGGATCGCTTCCATTTTTTCTGTCCTCCGTAATAACCCGCCTGTATTAAACAGGCTGTATTTATGATCTTTTGCCCCCTCTGATACCGAATTGCTGCGTGCTTTGCACTCCCGCAATTCTAAAAACATTCGTAATCCGCTCATTTTTCTTCAAAAAATGGCTCCTTACTCATGTTTTTGGCGGGTCCCAAGTTCAAAAATCCTCCTGCAAGCAAGCTT
>ENA-ORRW01003487-ORRW01003487.1-human-gut-metagenome-genome-assembly--contig:-NODE-3487-length-11216-cov-4.731207_pt1 | contig 11216 bp, 11 predicted proteins | sample MGYA00242183_ERZ509150 | MGnify/ENA primary metagenome ERZ509150 (study PRJEB26280, sample SAMEA2338639) | human gut metagenome | biome: human gut; feature: human-associated habitat; material: faeces... | reverse complement strand
GTATCAAAAATTCGGGCGTTTGTATAGGCTTTTTTGAGAAACTCCGAACTTTCTTGCCATTTTGTAACCTGAAATGTGGTCTGTGCAACTGCAAACAGGGGTTTTTGCGGGTCAGAGGGGCCTTTCCATGCCTTCAACTCGGCCAGATCGGCAAAAACGAACACCTCTCCGCGGGTGTGGCCCACGATCCCCTGCACCTCCGGATGGGTCTTGTCGCCTGCCACAAGCAGCACTGCCCCCGCCTTTTCGGCCTCGGCGGCAATGCGCTGGATCTTCTGCACGAAGGGACAGGTGGCATCATGGTAGGTGATGCCGCGCGCATCCAGCTCGTCGTACACGGTGCGCGGCACGCCGTGACTGCGGATGACCACCTCGTACCCGGCGGGCACATCGGCGATGGCATCCGCCACAAGGGCACCCTTTTTCTGCATATCCTCCACAGCCTGCGGGTTATGGATCAGCGGGCCGAGGGTGGCCACCTTGCAGCCTTCGTTCAGCAGGCCATAGGTCAGGTCCACCGCCCGCTTGACACCAAAGCAGAACCCCGCCGTTTTGGCAACTCGGATCTCCATCTTTTACGCCCCCATCTTTTCCCACGCATCCAGCAGGGCCTGCTTGTTGGCACGCAGCTTTTTGGTGTCGCGGCGGCTCTCCATGGCAAACTGCTCTGCAGGCATCGGCTCGCCGTAGATCACCCGTACTTTGCAGAACAGGTGCATTTTTCCATCCGGCGTATCGTACAGGATGCGGCAGGGCACTACGTCCACCCCGGCCCCCGCCGCAATGACGAACAGTCCGCTCTTGGGCGGCAGAAGCTTCCCGTCCTTTTCGCGGGTGCCCTCCGGGAAGATGAGCAGTGTTTCGCCGTTTCTGCACTTTTCTACGGTCTGCTCAATGGCAGCCATTTCATCCTTTGTGCCGCGCACGCACACCGCGCCGCAGCAGCGGAAGAACCATGTGAGCAGGGCGTTGATCTCGAACAGTTCCTTCTTGGCGAACACGATCATCCGCCTGCCCCACCGGGTGACCACGATAAACACCGGGTCGATGGCGGAGACATGGGTGGGTGCAAGGATGCAGCCCTTTGTCTGCACCTTTTTCAGGTTTTCGCGGCCCTCTACATGGATGCGGAAGCCGATATGCCACAAAAGCCACGCAAAGGGCACTAAGATGTAATATAATATCATTTTATCGTTTTATTCACTTTCTCCGCAATGATCTTCTTCATTGCAGCAAGGCTCTGTTCAAAATCCAGCTCCGAAGTGTCCAGCAGCACGGCATCGTCCGCCTGCTTCAGGGGTGCAGCGGCACGGTGGGTGTCCTGATAGTCCCGCTGCTTCACGTCGGCCAGCACCTCTTCATAGGGAGTATCGATGCCCTTGGCCTGATACTCTTTCCACCTGCGTGTGGCGCGGGCTTCCGGCGTGGCGGTGAGGAAGATCTTCACCGTGGCATCCGGCAGCACCACCGTGCCGATGTCGCGGCCGTCCATCAGCACGTCCTGCTTTTTGGCCATATCCCGCTGCAGTTCCAGCAGAAAGGCGCGCACAGCCGGGTTTGCGCCCACGGCAGAAGCAGCCATACCTGCGGCCTCGGTGCGGATGGCGGTGCTCACATCCTCTTCCTTTAAATAAATGTGCTGCTCGCCCTCAATGGAGGCCAGCCGCAGCTCGATCTGGGGAAGCAGCGCGTTGACCGCTGCGTTGTCCTTGGGGTCCTTGCCTGCGCGCAGGGCATACAGGCCGATGGCGCGGTACATGGCACCGGTATCCACATAAATATAGCCCATTTCAGCCGCCAGACGGCGTGCCAGCGTAGATTTGCCTGCACCTGCAGGCCCGTCGATCGCAACAGATACCATGTTGTATCTCTCCTTTTTAAACTGAACGATTTAAAATGGCCTCCGCATTCGCTGTGGCCATCTTCAGCGGAAAATCATTTTAAATATTTACAAATCTGGAAAATCTGCGGATTTTCCAGATTTGATTTTTCACAAGCGGGGCCGCAACGGCCAACTGAATCTGCTGCTCGTTCCCTTCAGGAACAGTTGCGCAGCGGTCTGTGAGACTATCCCGGCAATAACTCTTTTTGTGAAAACGTATTTTGAAAACGACCGCAGTCGTTTTCAAAATACAAATCAAAAATCTATTCCTATAAATATGCCCAGAGCAGCGCGGAGGGCATTTAAAATTGTTTTATCTGTAATTACAGATGATTTGCAAATGCCTGTGCAGTGCAGAAGGCGATCTGCAGGTTGTAGCCGCCGGTATAGGCATCCACATCCAGCACTTCGCCTGCAAAGTAAAGGCCCATCGCCTTTTTGCTCTGCATGGTTTTGGGGTCCACCTCCCGCACGGACACGCCGCCGCTGGTGATCACCGCGTGGGCCAGATCGCCCCGGGCATCAATAGACACCCGCCAGTGCTTCATCAGCTGCACCAGCTCCCTCTTCTGCTCCCGGGTGATCTGGTTTGCCTTGGTAGCCGGGTCGATGCCCCAGCGCGCCACCATCACCGGCTGCATACTGGACGGCAAAAGCTTTACCAGCGCGCCCTGCGCCGCATGGTTTGCCAGCAGGGCAAAATCCCGCGTGATGCGGTCGTAAAGCTGCTCCTCGCTGAGGGCTGGCTTGAGGTCGATCTCCGCATGATACTTGTGTTTTTTCATGTCGCCCAGATGGCTGGATGCGCTCAAAGTCAGCGGGCCGCTGATGCCAAAATGAGTGAACAGCATTTCGCCCTGCTCGTCAAAAATGGCCTTGCTGTCCTCGAACAGGGTCAGGGTGACGTTTTTCAGCGCCAAGCCCATCATCTTTTTGCAGTCCGCGTCATGGCTCACAAGACTGACCAGACTGGGCACCGGCTCGATGAGGGTGTGCCCGGCCTGCTGGGCCAGTTTGTAGCCATCGCCGGTAGAGCCGGTGGTGGGGTAGCTCACGCCGCCGGTGGCCACCAGCACGGCATCCGCCCGGTACTCCCGGCCGGAGGTGCCCCGCACACCGATGCACCGCAGTGCCGGGCCTGCCTTTTTCTTTTTGGGGTGGCGCGGGTTTTCCGGTGCGGCGGGAGCTGCTTCCGGCTCCGGTGTTACCTCTTCCAATAGCAGCTTTTTCGCGCCGTCATGCACGAGTTCAGCATCCTGCGCATAGCGCAAAAGAGCCTGCCGGATCTCCTCGGCCTTGTCCGATACTGGAAACACCCGGCGGCCGCGCTCCACCTTCAGCTCCACGCCAAGGCCCTTGAACAGTTCCATGGTCTTTGCCGGTGGAAAGGCCCCCAGCGACGAATACAGAAAGCGCGGGTTCGTGCGCACATGGCGCAGAAATTCCTCTGCCGGGCAGTCGTTGGTCACATTGCAGCGGCCCTTGCCGGTGACAAGGATCTTCTGGCCGGGCTTGTCCATGTGTTCCAGCACCGTCACCTGATGCCCCTGCCGCACGGCGGCACCCGCCGCCATCAGTCCTGCCGCGCCTGCGCCGACGATCAATACTTTCGCCATCCGTTTTCTCTCCCATCGCCTAATAATACGAGTATATCATACCAGAATCGACACACAAAAGCAATGTGTTGCCGTATTTCTGCCAATTACAACAGCTGGGCAAGGATGCTGTTCTGCACGATGAGACCCGCCGGGGTCAGGGCAAGGGTGCGGCCGTCAAAGCTTGCATAGCCCGCCCGGACGCAGTTTTGCACAAAGGCCAGCTGTGCGGTGGAAAATTCTTTCCCGTAAAGTTTTTTGTACGCATCCAGCGAAAGGCCTTTGCGCAGACGCAGCTGTAAAATAAGGTAGTCCTCTGCGCCGCAGCTGCCGTCCGTCACCGGGGCGGCGGCATCGTTCAGGAAAGCGGCGGTGTCCGGCGGGTAGTAGAACCGTCTGCCGCCCATGCAGGAGTGCGCCGCCGGGCCAAGGCCCAGATAGTCGCCGCAGTCCCAGTAGATGAGGTTGTGTCGCCCCTCATAGCCGGGCTTTGCAAAGTTGGAGATCTCGTACTGTTTGTAGCCGTGGTGTTCCAGCTGTTCCACTGCATAAAGGTAAAAATCGGCGGCTTCATCGCCGGTGGGCAGGCCTTCGGGCGGATGTTTACCAAAGGCCGAATCCGGCTCGATCTTCAGCAGATATGCCGAAATATGGGTAGCCCCACCACCCTCGATCAGTTCCAGCGTTTCGTCAAACTCGGCTTCGGTGTAGTGCGGCAGTGCCAGCATGATGTCGCCGCTGATGTTCGCAAACCCTGCGCGCCGGGCGGCGGCAAAGGCAGTCCGCGCCTGCTTTGCCGTGTGCGGTCTCCCCAGCGTGCGCAGCTGGGTATCCCGGGCAGACTGCACCCCGAAAGAGATGCGGTTCACGCCCGCCTCCCGGAAGCCTGCAAGGCTTTCTTCCGTCACCGTCTCCGGGTTTGCTTCCAGTGTGATCTCGGCCCCCGGCATCGGCCGGGCCGCATCGATGAGCCGTTTTGCCTGCTCCGGGCGCAGCAGGCTGGGGGTGCCGCCGCCAAAATAAAGGGTGTCCGGCTGCAGAGGTGCTTCCGGCGCAAAGCGGGAAAGCTCCCGCAAAAGAGCATCCACATAAGCTTCCGGTACGCCGCGCTCACCGGGATGGGAATAGAAATCGCAGTATCTGCATTTGGAAAAACAGTACGGAATGTGTAAATAAAGCCCAAGAGACATACAATATCACAGCCTTTTTCATGAAACGTTCATTTCTATGCAGTATACTATATTCCGTAGACCGGAGCAAGGAAAAAGTGTTCCGGCAGAAAGAGACTGGAGGAGTCCCATATGGATTACAATTACAATGGTTACGATCGAGGCTACACGGAGCCTGCCATGACCTCGGCTGACTATATGAACCGCACCTACCGCTGGATGGCGGCAGGCCTGCTCATCACCTTTGCAGCGGCGTTCGTTACAGCCGCTACCCCGCTGCTGTACGTTGTCAACTCGCTGTATCTGGTGTTCACCATCGCAGAGCTGGTGTTGGTGTATGTGCTCAGCTCCCGCGTGCAGAACATGTCGGTGGGCGGCGCAAGAGCCACCTTCTTTGCCTATGCACTGCTCAACGGCATGGTGCTGAGCTACTACTTCCTGATATTTGATCTGGGCACTCTGGTGCTGGCTTTCCTTGCCACCTCGCTGTACTTCGGCCTGATGGCGGTCTACGGCACTACTACCCACAAGGATCTGTCCGGCTGGGGTCCCAAGCTGATGATGGGCCTGTTCGCGCTCATCATCACCGGCTTTGTGGGCATGCTGTTCGGCATGAGCTTCCTCACCACGGTGCTGTACAGCGCTGTCGGTCTGGTGGTGTTCATGCTGCTGACCGCCTATGATACCCAGAAACTGAGCCAGATGTTCTCCTACTACGCCTATGACGGTGAGCTGGCCGAGAAGGCTTCCATTTACGGTGCACTGACGTTGTATCTGGACTTCATCAACATCTTCCTGTATGTTGTGCGCCTGCTGGGCATGAACAGCCGCCGCCGCAACTGATTTTTGATCCGCAAAGGCTCTCCCGAAAAGGGAGGGCCTTTTTGTTTGGTAATATCATTTAGAATATCCTCCGCTTCGCTCTGGGTATCAACACAGAAGGCCACAGAGGGAAGATGCATTTTCCGGCTGCGGCCCTTCCTGTGAAAGTGCAGCCCAGCCAGACCCGCAGGTCTGGCTAGGCTGCTATATTACAAAATATCATTTCCTCTAAATATGCCCAGAGCAACGCGGAGGGCATTTAAATAAAAGAATGCATAAAACCTGCCCTGCTGTCCCACACTAAGCCCAGAAGCAATGCGTACACAATGCAGCAGATGGGAGTAACGACAATGGAGCAGATCAAAAAGTTTTTGCGCAGCAGGGGCTTTACACTGGCACTGCTGGCCTGTCTCGTCGCAGCCGCAGCGGCGGGCGTGTGGGCAGTGCGCACCGTGCGGGATGAACTGAAAAAGAGCTACGACGACCTAACGACCCCGCAGGAAGAACCTGCACCGGAGCCGCAGCTCACCCTTGACCCACAGGAGGACGATGTATGGCAGCAGCCCGTGACCGACGCCGCAGAATCTGCGGCAAATGTACCCAAGCCCGCATCCTCTGCGTCCTCTTCTGGGGCGCAGTCTGGCTCTGGTTTGGTGCACGAACCCTCCGCACTGCAGGGCGCATCCTCGCCTGCCAGCAGTTCAGCTGCGCCTGCCTCCACGCAGCCCGTCTCAGGCAGGGTCTTGAACGCCTACAGCGGCGATGAGCTGGTGTACAGCAGCACCCTTGGCGACTGGCGCACCCACAACGGTGTGGACTACGCCTGTGCGCAGGATGCACAGGTGTGTGCTCCCGCCGCCGGTAAGGTGACCGCTGTGGACACCGATAGCCGCTGGGGCAGTGTGGTGTGCATCGAGGACAGCGCCGGGCACCTGTGGCGGGTGTGCGGCACAGCCGACCCCACGGTGCAGACCGGCGATGAAGTGAGTGTGGGCCAGATACTTGGCCGTGCAGGCAGCATCCCCAACGAATGCGCCGAGGAGACGCATATCCATCTGGAAGTACTGCAGGGTGAGCAGTACCTTGACCCGGCAAAGCTGCTGAACTGATGCAGTTCGCCGTATCCCCTGCGTATTTTTCAGTAAAATATTCCAAGCAGCAAAAAATCGGAAAGGCCGTTCTGGTCTTTCCGATTTTTCATTCTATAGGATAGATGCAGGCTCAGGCATTTTCCAGCTCAACCACCGGCCAGCCCAGAAGGCGGATGGCTTCGCGGTCGTGGGTAGCCAGCAAGACAGGCTTTTCTCCGCAGCGCTCCCGCAGCAGCGCCGCAGCAGCGGCAAGGGTGTCCGGGTCCATTCCGGTAAAGGGTTCGTCTAACAGCAGCGTATCGCTGGCGGCCCACAAAGCCCGCAGCAGAGCCGTGCGGCGCTTCTGTCCGCCGGAAAGCCGTGCTGCAGGCAGGGCCAGTGCGGCAGCATCCATGCCAAACTGTTGAAAATCTTTTATGATTTGCTCCTTGTATTGTTCTGCACTGCCGGGCAATACCAGCGTCACGTTCTGCACAGCTGTCAGCTGCGAGCAGAGCCGGTCTTCCTGAAACACTGCTGCCACCCGGCCAACGCCCTGTACTATGCCAGAAGTGGGTTCTTCCAGCCCCATGAGGATGCGCAGCAATGTGGTCTTGCCCCAGCCGCTGGGTGCCCACAGTACCGCCGGGCCTTCCACCGTGAGGCAGAGATCCCGGAACAGCGTTTTCTCCCCGAACTGTTTTGTCAGATGCTCGATGGTCAGCATTGCGGCACCTCCCCGGTCACGGCGCGGGTCACGCAGTCCAGAAGCAGCAGGAACAGCTTTTCAAACCCGGCGCTGAGCAGGATAATCACAAACGTCCATGCGAACAGCTCTCCGGTGGAAAGGGTGATCTTGGCCCGGTAGAGTGCATCGCCGATGCTGCCATTGGGCAGGCCGATCACCTCAGCGGCAACACCGCTCTTCCAGCAGATGCCAAGGGCCACGCTGCATCCCTGCCGGAAGGCCGGCAGCACCGCAGGCAGCCACACCGCCCGCAGCCGTCGGCCCAGCGGAAGGCGAAACACCTTCGTCATCTCCAACAACTGTGGGTCTGCGCTCTGGATGCCGGTGCGCACCGCACCGTACAGCACCGGCAGCACCATTAAAAAGCTGATGAGCACCGAAAGCGATGCCCCCCGCACCCACACCAGCGCCAGAATGATAAAGCTTGCCACCGGCGTGGCTTTGACCAGCTGCAGCACCGGAGCAAGCAGCACATCTGCCGTGTGCCACGCCTGTGCGGCCACAGCCAGCACGATGCTTACGGCCACGCCCAGCCCAAAACCCAGCAGAATGCGCCCGGAGCTGAACCCCACCCGCTGCCAGAACTCTGCCTGCGGCAAAAGCTGCAAAAGAGTGCGCACCGCCTGCACCGGCGAAACAAGGAACACCTCCTGTCCCACCGCCATGGCGGCGCACTGCCACACCGCCAGCCAGAAGGCCGCAGCGCCCAGCCGCTGAAAAAATTGTTTATGTTGGTTCATGGTTCTTTCCTGCTCCTGACGGTCTGAAATGGCCTCCGCTCTGCGGATCGTATAAGTATCATACCACATCTTTTTCCAAACGCCAATGACCCGTGCATCATGATGCATAAGAGCTTATCATGCCTGTCATTACTTTTCTTCATGTTTTTCTTTCTTGACATGAAATGCATAAAACGATAAACTGAACTGTATAAATCTCTGTCATCTTTGATGCAGGAAAGAAATGAGGTGTCTGTCCTATGCAGAAGCTCTCCGGCAAAAGCCTGCTTTTGGTCAGTTTTACGCTATTTTCCATGTTTTTCGGAGCCGGGAACCTGATCTTCCCGCCGCATCTGGGCGCACAGGCCGGTACCAGCCTCTGGCCTGCCTTTGCGGGCCTTGCCGTCAGCGCCGTCGGCCTGCCCATTGCGGGCGTGGTGGCTGTGGCACGGGCAGGTGGTCTGGATAAGCTTGCCGGCCGGGTGCATCCGGTGTTCGCCATGGTGTTCACCATTCTGGTGTATCTTTCCATCGGCCCCTGCCTTGCCATTCCCCGCACGGCAAGCACCTCGTTCCAGATGCTGGTGCCGTTGGTGGGCGGCGGTACCGGGCTGCAGCTGGGCTACTCAGCAGTATTTTTTGCCGCTGCCTTCCTTGTGGCGCTGCGGCCGGAAAAGCTTACCGACTGGCTGGGCCGCATCCTCTGCCCCTGCCTGATCGTGCTCATCGTGGTGCTGTTTGCCGGGTGTCTCATCCATCCGCTGGTGGCACACTACGGCACACCCAGCGCAGAGTACGCAGCCCTGCCCGCTGTGCAGGGCATCCTGTACGGCTACCAGACCATGGACACGCTGGCCGGGCTGAATTTTGGCGCGGTCATCGCCCTGAACATCCGCGCCCGGGGTGTCACAGAAAGCCGTGCCGTGGAGGGCGGCACCATCCGGGCCGGTTTTATTGCAGGCGGGCTGCTGCTGGTGGTCTACGCCATGCTGGGCCACGCCGGGGCCGAGACCGGCACGGTGTATCCGGGCCTTGCCACCGGTGCCGAGGTGCTCACCGCTCTGGCACAGCAGCTGTTCGGCCGGGCGGGCCTTGTGCTTATTGCGGCCATTTTTGTGATCGCATGCTTCAACACCTGCGTGGGCCTGATCGCCTGCGTGGGGCAGTATTTTCATCAGCTTCTGCCCCGCATCCCCTACCCTGCCATCGCAGCCTTTTTTGCTGTGGCCAGTATGCTGGTATCGAACCTCGGCCTTGCTGCCATCATCCGGCTGTCCACTCCAGTGCTGAACGCCATTTATCCCGCAGCCATCGTGCTGATCCTGCTTTCCTTTATGCCGGGCCTTGAAAAGCACCGGGCGGTGTATCCGCTGTGCATGGGCCTGACCGCCCTGCAGAGCATCGCCGCTGCGCTGCCGCTGGGGGCAGTATCTGCCGCCGCCAACGCTCTGCCGCTGGGCAGCATGGGCTTTGGCTGGGTGCTGCCCGCAGCGGTGGGACTGGCAGGCGGGCTGCTTTTAAACAAATCTGATCTGCAATAAAATAGCCTGAAAGGCCCGGTTCCCATGTTACAGGGAGCCGGGCCTTTGCTATTTACTGCAGTTTTTTGCGTTTTTCGTAGTCGTTCAGGGCGGCAAGCGCTTCCTTTGCCATGGGCACCAAGGCTATCATGTTGAAAATGGTCATCAGGCCAATGCCCACGTCGCCCAGATCCCACACCACCGTGTAGGCCTGCATACCGCCGATCACCAGCATGGCCAGCGCGATCAGCTTATACACGGTCTGGCTCCACCAGTTGTCGCCGCACAGATAGGCCACATTGCCGCGGGCATAGTACAAAACGCCCAGAAAGGTGGAAAAGCTGAACAGCGCCAGCGTGGCCGCAATGAACACGACACCAAAGCCGCCCAGATGGTACTGCAGGGCAGTCTGCAAAAGGTCCATGCCCGCAAGTCCTTCTGTGATCTCCTGCGGCACCAGCAGCATCAAAAAAGCCGTGCAGCTGCAGATCACCACCGTATCGATCAGCACGCCCAGTGCCTGCACAAAGCCCATCTTGACCGGGTCGTCGCACTCTGCGGCGGCAGCTGCACAGGGTGCCGAACCGCTGCCCGCTTCGTTGGAGAACAGGCCGCGCTTGACACCGTTCATCAGCACAGCACCAAAGCCGCCAGCCACGGCCTGCCGCAGACCGAACGCTTCCGCAAAGATGCGCCCGAACACCGCCGGGAGCTTGGGCAGGTTGAACAGCACGATGCCCACGGTGATGACAAAATAGCACACCGCCATGATGGGCACCATCACGTCCAGACTTTTCACGGTGGCATTCTTGCGCAGCACAATCACCGCCGCAATGGCCGTGAGCACCAGTGTGGTAGTAAGCGGCGGAATATGGAACGCATTTTCAAACGCGGAACTGACCGAGTTGGAGATCACCTGACTGATGCCGCACCAGCAGATCAGGCCCGACACCGCAAACAGCGCCGCCGTGACCGAGTGCCGGAGTTTTTTGCCGCGCCGACGCTCAGCCAGTGCGTGCAGGTAGTAGGCCGGGCCGCCGCGCCAGCCGCCGTAAAGCGGGTCGGGCTGGCGGTATTTCTGGGCAAGGGTGGATTCGATAAAGGAGGTGGACGCACCCAGAATGGCAGTGACCCACATCCAGAACACCGCACCGGCACCGCCTGCAGAAACAGCGGCCACCACGCCCACCAGATTGCCCATGCCCACGCGGGTGGCGGTGGAAATGACCAGCGTCTGGAAGGAGGAAAGGCCGTTCCTGCCTTGCTTTTTCTCGCACACGGCGGCGATCATATCCCGGAACAGCCGCACCGGCAGCAGGCGGGTGCGCAAGGTGAACCAGATACCGGCGGTGAACAGCAGCACGACCATCAGCGAGATGCCGATGCCGCCGCCCACTGGCAGCGTGAACAGATCGCCCCACAGCAGGCGGTAAACAAATTCAATAAGATGGGTCAGCAAGAGCAAGGCCTCCTTGTCGGTTGATGACTTCATTATAGTACAGTACAAAAGAATTGTAAAATCCAAAAAATTGATCGAAAGAATCAATGGAACAGAAGAGCAGGCCCGCCACAAAACAAAAACCGCCCGGCTGTTGCACCGGGCGGCGGAGGAAGCAATAAGAATTGTCAGAAAATCATAGGATGTCGATGTATTCACCGGCCAGCGCTTTGTTCATGCTGCGCACGGCGCA
>ENA-ORRW01003486-ORRW01003486.1-human-gut-metagenome-genome-assembly--contig:-NODE-3486-length-11224-cov-6.609365_pt1 | contig 11224 bp, 8 predicted proteins | sample MGYA00242183_ERZ509150 | MGnify/ENA primary metagenome ERZ509150 (study PRJEB26280, sample SAMEA2338639) | human gut metagenome | biome: human gut; feature: human-associated habitat; material: faeces... | reverse complement strand
AAAGAAGAAAATACGTTGCGTTTTTGGCGGCTCTGCGGTAGGATAGAAAAAACACGCAGAAAGGAAACTGCCGTGACCCTTCAACAACTTCGCTATGTCACGGCTGTTGCCGGCACCATCAGCCATGCAGTGCAGCAGCGTTGTGCTGGCCTGTACATGACCAAGCAGGCTGGCAACCGTTCGTACATCCACGTCTTGTGCAATCAGCAAGCTGGCGTTCGTATGCCGCAAGCTATGCACATTCAAATTCAGTGGCAAGTTGTTTGCTTTCAATATCAGCTTAAAGCGATAGGTAAATGTGCAGGGATTCATCGGCTTTCCATTAGTACAGATACAAGCGGTGCATCTGGGATTCCCCGAAGAATACCTCGAGGAAAATTTGGAGGATGCCTTTTCCTGCATAGGTATCCTTGGGGCGATATCGTTTTGGCGTATACTGCCGGGGTGGGTGTTTCAGCTCATACAGCCTTGGTCCATACAACAAGTAGTTTTCCCGCAGTCTGTCATCTATGGCTGCAAGATCGTATTCTTCTCCCAGCCTATAAAGTCGCACGGCTCGTCCGCCATCCCGCGCCCGGATAGTTGCGTACCTACGGTTAGGATCACTGCCGAAAATATACCCTTGCCGATACAGCGCTCTGTGAAAATCCTCGGCGGTACTGGCATCCTCACAGGCTTGGTCGATGGCTTCGCGCATCCGGGCGTACCGCGCCGGTTCCTTGGCCTTGGGCTGCTCCACCACCGACAGACCGTACTCCCGGCACAGCTTGTCGGATGCTGCCCGGAACTCGGCATACTGGCTGCGGCGCTGCTCGTACTTCTTGCCGTCCACATAGGACACGGAATTGATGACGAAGTGGTTGTGCAGGTTATCCGTATTCATATGGGTAGAGACCAGCACTTGGAAACGCTTGCCCCAGACCTTGCGTGCCAGCGCCACGCCGATCTCATGGCACTGCTCCGGGGTGACCTCACCCTCGCGGAAGCTTTGGTAGGCGTGGAGCGCCACCACGCCGTCTGTTTTACCAAAGCGTTCCTGTACAGCCCGCATATCTTCCCACGCATGGTCTGCCCTACAATGGATGCCGGTGACGAGCTGGGCGCTCTCGTTCAGCTTTGTCTTGGCATCGTTCTCCGCATAGTGCAGCGTTTGGGCAAGAGCATCGTATTCGGTTTTGTCCGGGTTGGCCGCATAGTCAAGGACGCGCTGTAGGCTGTCCTTGATGGTCCAAATCTTAGTGACTGCCAATGAGCAGGTCCCTCATACGGTCGGTCTGGGCGTTGATGGCTGTACCATCTTGAACAGAACAGTTCTCTGCAATTTCATCCAATTTATCCAACACATCAAATACCTCCTTGGGCGGGTGTCCACCCGGTTCATATCCCAGCGCCCGTTGGCGTAAGTATTCCGAGAGAGACAGCCCGCACCGTTTAGCCATCAGCGTCATTTTTCGTTTCTCTGTGACGCTGACGCGGACATTGATTCCAACGCTGCGCTTTCTCATGCGCCAGCAGCCTCACAGGGGTTCGGGGCTGTCCCCGTAGGCTTTTCGGCGGGTTGCCCTGTGGCAACACTTCGCCCATGCTTGCTTCCCTCAAGCGACCGTAATGACGATGCTGACGATGATGACGATGTTTGTGGGATACCCCAGTGGAACAACTCCGATATATCAATATCATCGTCATCACCGTCATCATCGTCATGGAAGAACTCAAACAGACGTTTTTGTTCAGTGCGGGTGTACTTGTATTCGATACCACGAGGGCTGAACACATCGCGGGCATAATGCGCCATCTTCCGGGTGAACTGGTTAGACTTTACATCAGAAATATTCGCTGCAACAAGCAATTCCGTAGCTGTACCCTGCCATTTTCCAACCGAGTCAATGTAGTCTGCAACTTTCCAAAGGTAGTCAGGAATAGCTTTCAACGCCTGCTGTTCTGCGGTTTCTTCCTCATTCAACGTCCAGACGCAGTTTTCTTCGCGGATATGCAGCATTTTCTCGTCCATATCACGTCCAATTACACGAATTGTCGCGGTTTTACTCATGCGCTGACGATGCATAAGCCATGTCGTATCCGCCACGCCCATAATGCCCGTTGAACCAGAGATTTGATCGTAGGGGTCTGACGATGATTGCTTACGCAAATGATGCACCAGCAGGATGCAGATGCCGTACTTATCGGCAAGTTCCTTTAATGCACCAATATCCTTGTAATCATTGGCATACATACTACCATTCTGGTCGCTTTTTCGTACCTTTTGCAAGGTATCGATGACGATGAGGCTAATATCAGGGTAAGTATGGATAAAACTGACGATTTGTTCTTCCAATCCCTGCCCAATTCCGTGACTTTCCGTCTGCAAGATGAGACGTTCCGGGTCTTCTTCTGCATCGACAAGCTGGTAAAGGCGCTCTTGCAGACGACCCAGTGTATCTTCCAGCGAGAAATAAAGCACAGTTCTCGGTTCTATTTCACACCCCCACACAGATTTCCCCTGCGAAATCTGCAAGCAGAGCCAAAGTGTCAGCCAGCTTTTGCCCGCCTTGCTGGGACCGGCAAAAATTGCCAGCCCTGCCGGGAGCAGACCGGGGATAATCCATTTTACGGGCGGTATCGGCGTTGCAAGCAGCGCGCCGGCGGTAATAGTTTTCGGTAATCTTGTGGTAGTCATTGACACCATCCTTTCCGTTTTGGTATACATCTATTATCTCATAGTATCGTAATTTTGTGTGTAGTAAGTTTTACTCTCTAGTGTTAAGTTGTACGGCTACGCCGCCACAGCTCCACAAACGCGCCAAACGGCGTGTTTGTGGCGTTCATCGCGTCCGTGTGCGGTGAGGGGCATCCGCCCCACACAGGGCAGATTTAGGCGGTTACTGCGAGTGAATCAAATTTGATTCACTTTTTCGGTTTTATCACCCTAGAGTGAATCAGTTCTGATTCACTTTGGCGGTCCGCGTGCGTATTTCGCACAGTTCGTCTGTTTTGCGTTTGTCATATACTCACATCCTTTCTTGATTTTTTCTGTTGCCTTGTGTAACCCTTTTGAATACACTTTCCGGGGAGAAAAAAGAGCCCGGAGAGCCTTACCGATTTCGGTAAGGTTCTCCGGGCTCTTATATATTATCTCTGTTCTATCCGGGCGTGAGGGTACACTTTCCCCGCAAATCTTGATGCAAATTCAATAAAAATCAAATAATACGCATAGTAGCGTCAATCACACGGTTATATAAATAATAAAAGAAACCGTATACATCAAAATAATGCTGAAGAAAAATGTCTAATTTGCCGCTCGCCCCCAGACTTGGGAACATAACAGGCAAGCCGCTGACGACGACCGTACACTGACTCTGCAAGGATCTTACTGATTCCAACCCCTGCGCGGTCACCCCATCTGAAACTGTGGGGCATCTGGAGTATCATTATGTTCTCTCCCTGCCGTGGGTTAGGGTCTGCCTTGACCTTGCTGTGCGCCCCACCGAGAGAGTAAAGTACCTGTTATGCTGTGTATTCAGTTGTAAAGGTGCTGGTACAGAATAAATCCGTAAGTTTAATATACGCCAACAATTAGCAGTCTGTCAATGACAAGTGCTAATTGTTTACACGGCATTCATAATTCAAGGCGATAACCCGCCAATGATGGATTTCATCAGCAAGGCTTGTTCATTATTCAAAGCACCGCACACATCTGGTGTATGAGGAGGCCGCCAAATTGTACGCCGGAAGCCAGAGCATGGAATTGACGATGAGCAATATTTTGCAGAGGACAGATCTCTATTTGCAGGGCGACGACATTATTTGGCATCCTGACAATGATGGACATCGACAAGCTGAAAGAGCTTTCCAAAATAGATGCAAAAACGCCGCTCGAAGCAATATCTTCGGGCGGCGCAGTATTGAAATTATTTCATGGTAATGCTATATTTCAGCGCAGCGATGGCATTTTCAGCTTTGCAAGGTCGCAGAGGACGGGGATGGGGGCCGAGGCCCATGCGTGGCAAAGGCTTGTATTCCACTTCTGGTCTTTGCCCCATGCTTCATAGGCCGTCGTTGCGCCTTCCTGCAGCATTTCGTACCATGAATGTTCGGAGTGATTGGTGATGAGGGCATACGCGTCTTGTGGGCGCCCCAAGCGGATCAGCGCATACAACACAAAGTAGGAAACAAACACCCCGCAGCACAAGCCCTTACGCATGATGAAGTCCGCAATCTGGTTTCCTTCCGGCGCAAGGCCATAAAATGCCGCAAACGCATTGGCGTGCAGGGAGCTGTGACTGCTGACAAGGGAGTCTGTGAACAGGCCGGTCGCTTCATTGTAGAAGCCTCGGATAAATGCCTGCCGCAGCGCCGCGGACTGCGGCGTGCAGGGCAAATCAAGAATCTTGCAGATTTCCTCAATGCACTGTTTCATGCCGATGTACAGTGCATTTATGACGTTGTGGCATCCGTCGCCTACAACAGGCTGCGGCAAATCGAAATCGTAGTTATCCCGCAGATTTTGGGGCCAATCCACAAGATTCCATTTGGTTTTAACATTTTCGATCAATCCGTCTTCCCTGCGGAAACGGTCAAAATACTCACTGATCCCCTGCGCATAGGGCAGCATATCGCGCAGGAATTCTTTATCCCCTGTAAAGCGGTAGTACAGCAGCAGCTGATAGGGGTAGAGCAATGAAAAATCGGCAATTTCCTGCATAAAGTTTCCGGGCGCGACAGCCATCATGCCCGGGCAGATCACCGTAGAATGAGAAAAATCCAGCAGTGCTTTTTTGAACAGCTTCGTATCCCCTGTCAGGCAATACAGCGCATGAGCCGTCACGGTGAGGTCGCCCAGATATTGGCCTTTCTCTCTGCTGGGACAATCCAGAAATGCTTCCTGTGAACAGTTGCGCACCGCATTTTTACAAATTGACCAGATCCCACGCACCAACGGATCATCTGTTTGGAAAGCACAGGGCACTTCCGCAAACGGGTAGTGTCGGAAATTGACCTTGAATTCGGACAGGCGCGGTGCGTCGGGGCTTTCCGGTGCCGTGGAGAAAAGGATTTGCACATAGCGGAAGCATTTATATTCAAACGGTTCCAGCTCATTTTCTCCATCCGCCAAAATCCAGCGGTCCTCATAGTTGCAGTTACAGCGCATTTCATAGCGAACGGCGGAGGAAGATTCCAGTTCCTCCCCAAAGTGCAGCGTGAGCACATTGCCGGCCTTGCCAACGGCTTTCATGGAAAAAGTACCCGTCAGTTCTTCCCCAAAATCCAGCAGCCAGCCGTTTTCCGTGCGGGACGTTTGTACGGGGAAACGCAGCTCGGTCACAACGTTCGGCGTCGGTTGCGGAATCAAAATGTGGTCGTCATTCTCCTTCACCGGGGCTTTGCGCCAATCGGAATCGTCGTAATCGAGCAGCTTCCAACCGTGCAGCTTGCGGCGTTCATCAATGATTTCGTCAAATTGTGTGTCGTAGGCAATGGTGCGGCTATAACTGTATTCTTCGGCGCGCGCGCAAAGCCAGTCCTCGTCCAGAAGCTGTACGCCGTCTGCAAAGAGCTCGGCGATCAGTCCCTGACGCTGGTCGCCGCTGTTGTAGGCACGGTTGACAAGTCCCTGATAGTAAACATGGATCGCCAGTTGGTTGTTCCCCTGTCGCAGCCAGGGAGTCAAATCCACGACATTATAGTAGTAGCAAAATGCATAGGAATTTGCCGGTCCCTGCGTCACGAATTGCCCGTTGACATAGAGCTTGTAATAATCATCCGCGGAAATCCGCAGCAAGGCGCGTTTTGGCGCATTGGCGAGAACGACTTTTTTGCGAAACAGCGCATGGTAGTTTTTTAATTCTTCCCGATGCGGCGGCATTTTAAAGTTCGGGTCCAACTGCCGATGCAGCAAAGCCAGCTGCGGAGCATCGTGAAATTCCGGACTGCAGAGCCAACGGTTTTGCCACTTTTGTGCGATTATGTTATTCATATTATAGTGGTCCCTCTTTCTCCATCATGGTTTTAAATTCCGTCGGTGTACAGTCGTAATATTTCTTAAAGCTGCTGGCAAAATAGCGCGGGTTGCTGTATCCGCAGGCCGCGGCGACATCTTGAATTTTCATGTCGGTCTTCAGCAGCAGGGAGCCCGCTTTTTCCATACGCCGATGGATCACATATTCCATCATTCGTTCGCCTGTTTTTTGCTTAAAGACCTGACGGATATAAGCGGCGCTGAAATGCAGTTTGTCCGCGATCCATTCCAGCGTTAAAGTTTCATTGTCCAGATTGGCTTCAATCATCGCCTTGACATTTTCCACGATTTTTTCGGTCTGCTGGCGATTGTTATGCTCCAGAAACGGCTTGTGACACAGCGAAAAATATTCCCGCAGAAGTTCTCTGATCTCCAGCAAACTGGCGTATTGCAAACGCTCCTTCATCCGGCGCTGGATTTCTTCGTTGGTGCGTTCCGGATCCAGTCGTATTCCGTTCCGCTCTACTTCATTAAAAATCGCATAGACCAGTTCTTCCGCAGAAATCCAGATGAAATCCGTTTGTTTTGGGGAAACCGTCGCATACACCTGCATCAGTTCATCCAAACAGCGCATGGACTCCACATCGTGCCCCATGCGGACAGAGAGCAGGATCTGCTCTTTCAGCGCTCGGATTCGCTTTGCAGTATCAGGAGCTTCGTCGGCCGCATCGCTATGCGGTTCCTGCCCGCAGACGATCAGCGTCTGGTCGATGGACGTCAATCTGCGCCAGACTTCCAGCGCCTCCTGGTAGGAATCCTTCAACTGCTCCCAGGTGTCGTACACGCCGCCGATAATACAGACGACGCGGATTCCGTAATATCGGGCCATACTTTTTTGAAGGTGCTCCATGCCGCTTTTGACCGCAAGGAAAAATGTCCTCCGCACTGCCAAACAGCGCCAAAATAACCCCGTTGCCCGCCATATTCAAGCCCTGCGCCCGAATTTCCTTCGGAAGACAGCTTGCGCTGAGCAGTGTGACCAGTTCATCAACGTTTTCCTGCTTTTGCGTGTTCCATCGTTCGGACCCCATATAAAAGGGCAGCTTTAACAGGCAGATGCAGTAATAATCGGCGGAAGTATCCAATATCTCATTGGTCGGGCGCTTTTCTTCCCGCCCTTCCAGCACCGCCCGCAGCGTATGCGCCTTCAGCAGCGACGCTCCCTCTTCCACCTTTTCCTGCAGGAGCTCCATATTGTCAAGGAGAATTTGTTGTTTGTTCAAATCATCCTTGATTTTATTCAATACGGTTTCCAGTTCCATTGGGTCAAAGGGTTTGAGCAGATATTCCGATACGCCCAAAGCGACGGCTTTTTTGGCATAGGCAAATTCGTCGTACCCGCTGATGATGATGGTCTTGAAAGGCAGCCCTCTTTGGGCTGCTTCCTGCAGAAAAACCAGACCATCCATAATCGGCATGGCAATGTCCGTGATAACGATGTCTGGATGGCGTTCTTCCGCCAACTGAAGCGCCTCTTTTCCGTTGACGGCACTGCCCACCACTTCCAAATCGGGCTGAGAACGGCGGATATAGCCAACCAGAAGGCTGCGCATTTCCGATTCGTCCTCTACGATCAGTATTCTGTACATTTGTCTTTCTCCTGCATGCACTTGGGGATCGTCAGCGTTGCCCGTGTCCACTCGCCTTCACAGCTCTCATAGTGCAGCCCATAGCCTTCACCGTAATACAGCTTGATTCGCTCGTTCACGTTGAAAATTCCATATCCGTCGCTGTGCTCTGTCGTTCCAATCTCCAGCGCACGGTTGATACTCTCCACCTTGTCCCTGCTCATACCGACGCCGGTGTCCTCCACCGTAAAAAGGATTTGCGGAGAGCCGTCCGGGGATTGTTCCTCTCGCGCGCGGAGCACAATGCGGCCTTTTCCGTTTTTCTCTTTTATCCCGTGGTAGATGGAATTTTCTACCAGCGGCTGCAGCACCAGTTTTAGGATGGTGCAGGGCCAAAGTTCTTCCGGCACATCCAGCGTATATTCCATCACTTCGGCATAGCGAATTTCCTGAATCGTCAGGTAACTTTTCACATGCTCCAATTCATCCTTTACGGGGATAACTTCCGCACCGCGGCTCAGGCCGATGCGGAAGAATTTTCCCAGCGCGTTGGACAGGATGCGCACCTCATTCATCCCCTGCTCAGATGCCAGCCATGTGATCGTGTTCAGTGTGTTGTATAAGAAATGCGGGTTGATCTGCGCCTGCAGTGCCTGCAGTTCTGCTTTGCGCTTCTGCTTTTGTGCTTGCTCTACAAAGTCGCGTTCCTCTTTGAGCACTGCAATATACTCTTCCTGCTTTTTCATGGATTGCTCTACCTGATCCGCCATGTAGTTGAAGGACTTTGCCAGGCTGCCGATCTCGTCTTTGTAAGGGTAATAATAGCGTGCTTCCAGTTCTCCGTTGCGCATTCGGTTCATCTGCAGCGCAAGGCGCTGCAGAGAAGACGTCATCTGCCGCGACAGAAAGAGGACTATGAGCAGACAAATTGCGATCATGACGACAGACAGCCATATAATCAGCATTCTCAGGCGTCCCACACTGTCCAATAATTCCGCCTTGGATTTTAAAATATAGATCTGCCAATCGTTGATGCTCACAACGCCTTTGTACATGAGGTATTCTTCGCCATGGTAGATCAAATCCCCGCCGTAACCGCTTGCCTCCTGTCCTCGATTCATTTCTTCCAGTTTTTCCAAATCGGCAGCGTTCACGCCGGCGGTACTGACAATGTAGTTTCCTGAGCTGTCCGTGATGAGGAACTCCCCTACCATGTTGGAGTCGTCAGCCAGCTCGTCCAGCAGGGCTTGCTGGTCCAGCTGGATGATGAGATACGCATAATCCGATGTCCCCGAACTGACCGAAAAGCGCCGTACATAGGGGATCACCGCATCGCCGTCCTTGAATATCTCGTCCTGCATCGTCGGCAGCCACTGAATTGCAGGGGCGTCAGAATCTTGGTAAATCTCCCCGAACGCCGACTTTTCAAAGTCAAAATTCCAGTTGCGATAACGGGTAAAGTCGCTCCAGATCCCTTTGTCGGTATATACCAGCGTAGAATGTACCAACGGCTCTGCCAGACTGATGTCGCGCAGACAGTACATGGCCTCACCGCTCAAAATGACTTCTTTTTTCGGGTCCGGCGCGCTCATGTAGTCGTTCAGGGGCTGGATGAAAGACGTGTCGGTCAGCGCGGCAAAAGCCCTGCGGTTCACTGCCTGCAGGCGTGCGTCCAGAGTGTAGCACAGCTGTACAGCCAGACTTTCCGCGTTCGCCTTGTAATTGGTCACGATTTCCCGCTGCGCAAACTGATAATATAAGATTCCGCCCACGCTGGTACTGAAAGCACACACCACCGTAAAAATCAATGACATTTTTTTCTGAAAGCTGATGTCGCGCAGCCATTTTTTTACCATGAGCTCAGCGCCTCCCGCCTGTGCCTTGGGCATTTCTTGGGCATTTTTTATATAAAGGTATTATACCATGTTTTTCTCGGTATGCAAAGGGGAAGGCAGCAGCGCACTGCGAAGAAGAAAAGCAGGCAGAGCCGCACCGCATCAGCGCACCGCACAGCTTTGATGCGGTGCCGACTTACGGCGAGGCTCTGCCTGTTGCCTGTCAGCCTTTGACTGCGCCTGCCGTCAGGCCCGCGATAAATTGCTTATTGCACAGCAGATAGACGATCAGGATCGGAATAATGGCGATGGAAGCGCCCGCCAGCATGATATGCCATTCGGCGGCTGCGTTTACCGAGTATTTCAGCTGCACGACCGCCACGGTCAATGTCTGCAGCTTCGGATTCGTAATGGTCATAATCAGGGTGGTAATGTAGTCGTTCCATGTATTGCGGAAGACAAACAGCGCTACAACTGCAAGGATGGGCTTCATCAGCGGCAGGATGATCCGCACAAAAGTGCCGAAGAGTGAACAGCCGTCGATGGTCGCCGCCTCGTCAAGCTCTTTTGGGATGCCCTTGACAAAGCCCATCACCAGCAGCACGTTCATGGCCTGCCCACCCGTAAGCGCCAGAATCAGTCCGATCATGCTTTTGCTCAATCCAACATCATGCAGGAACTGATAAATCGGGTACAGTGTTACAGATCCAAGGCTGATGAACATCATGGAGGTGTAAAGCCCCAAAAGCAGCTTTTTTCCGGTGAAGTCACGCCGCGCAAAGATGAAACCCGCCAGTGCGCAAGTTATAACCGCCAAAAGTGTGGTGGAAACGGCAAGGATCACGCTGTTTCCGGTGTACTTGACAAAATCCGCCTGGATAAACGCCTGATAATAGTTTTGAAACTGCCAGGACTTTGGCAAAAAGGAACCGCCGGCTGTCAGTTCTGCGTTGGTTTTGAGGGAGCCGAGAACCGTGTAGACGATGGGATAAAGGGTAAAAACGATCATAATGAGCAGGAACAGGACCGCACAAATTTTTGCAATGAAAGCCTTTGGTCCTTTGGCCCTTACATTGGTTTCCATTTTCTTCCCTCCTTCTCAGTAAATCTCGTCCAGTTTTCTGGACAGGCGCAGATAGATCACCGTGATGACGCCGGCAATCGCAGCAGATACAACGCTGACCGCCGCACCGTAGCCGTACTGCGGGATCACCGAGCTGGAGGCAGACACGGGGAAGAAGTACTGGTATGCGTACAGCGACATAACCATCGTTGCATTGTTCGGGCCGCCTTCCGTCAGGACCATAACATTTGTGATGTCGTTGAAAGCGGAGGTAATGGCCAGCATTAGGATGATTTTGAGGATGGGCCCCATCATGGGAATCGTAACAAACCACAGCGTTTTGATCGGCCCCGCGCCATCGATTTTGGCGCTTTCCTGCACATCTTTGGCAACCTGCTGCAAACCGGCAATAAAATAGACCATGTAGTTGCCTACGCCGCCCCAAATTGCCGTAATAATCAGGGTCTGCATCGCATGATCCTTGCCGAGCCAGTTGATCGGGGTTTTGATGATGCCAAGCCCCATCAGATATTGATTGATCTCACCGTTATAGGCGTTGAACAGCAGGTAGAACACCAGCCCCATGACGGCAGAGCTCATAATGGTAGGCAGGAAAATCACGCTTTGCGCAACGCCGTTGAATTTTGTCTGCTTGTTCAGCAGAAGCGCCAGGAAAAACGCCAGCGGGATGATGATAAGCACCTTGCCGAAGCCATAAACAAAGGTATTTGCCACGCTCTTC
>ENA-ORRW01003471-ORRW01003471.1-human-gut-metagenome-genome-assembly--contig:-NODE-3471-length-11278-cov-4.283970_pt1 | contig 11278 bp, 7 predicted proteins | sample MGYA00242183_ERZ509150 | MGnify/ENA primary metagenome ERZ509150 (study PRJEB26280, sample SAMEA2338639) | human gut metagenome | biome: human gut; feature: human-associated habitat; material: faeces... | reverse complement strand
CAGCCGGGGGGCCGGACGGCCCTGCCGCTGCAGAAGCTCCTCCACCAGAGGGACATGGCGGTCGTAGATATGGGCATCGGCGATGACGTGGACCAGCTCGCCGGCCTCCAGGCCGGAGGCCCGGGCCATCATGTGGACCAGGACGGCGTACTGGACCACGTTCCAGTTGTTGGCCGTCAGCATATCCTGGGACCGCTGGTTCAGAATGGCGTTCAGGGTCCGGCCCGACACGTTGAAGGTCATGGAATAGGCGCAGGGATACAGGGCCATCTCGTGGAGGTCCTGGAAGTTGTAGATATTGGTGAGGATGCGGCGGGAGGCGGGGTTGTGGCGCAGGTCGTACAGCACCCGGTCCACCTGGTCAAACTCCCCCTCGGGATACTGGTGCTTCACCCCCAGCTGATAGCCGTAGGCCTTGCCGATGGAGCCGGTCTCGTCGGCCCAGCTGTCCCAGATGTGGCCCCGGAGGTCGTGAATGTTGTTGGACTTCTGCTGCCAGATCCACAGCAGCTCGTCGATGCAGGTTTTAAAGTAGGTGCGGCGGACGGTGAGAATGGGGAACTCCCGGCGCAGGTCGTAGCGGTTGACGATGCCGAATTTCTTCACCGTGTGGGCGGGGGAGCCGTCGTCCCAGCGGGGACGGACGGCCTGGTCCGTGTCCCAGACGCCGTTTTCCAGGATATCACGGCAGTTTTGCTGAAATATTTCGTCGGCGCGGCTCATAGGCGGGCCCTCCTTGCGGCTTTTTGGGGTTATTGTACCACAGGAGGGGGCATTACTCAAGGGGAATGGCTGGCATAAGAAAAAGTTGTTTGTTCCGGCGGGGCGGAGGTGGTATACTATACATGTATGACTATGTGAATCAGGAGGAAATGACTATGCAGTATGATGTGCTGATCGTGGGCGGAGGCCCCGGCGGGATCTATTCCGCCTATGAGCTGCTGAAGAAACGGCCGGACCTGAAGATCGCCCTGTTTGAGGCGGGACATGCCCTGAGCCGGCGGCACGGTCCCATTGACGGGGACAAGGTGAAGTCCTGCGTCAAGTGCCCCACCTGCGCCATTATGAACGGCTTCGGCGGGGCCGGGGCCTTTTCCGACGGCAAGTACAACATCACCAACCAGTTCGGCGGCACCCTGCACGAGCACATCGGCAAGAAGCGGGCTCTGGAGCTGATGGAATACGTGGATCAGATCAACGTGGAAAACGGCGGCCAGGGGACGCACCTGTACTCCACCGGCGCGACGCCCATCAAGAAGCTGTGCCTGGAGAACGACCTGCACCTGCTGGACGCGTCGGTGCGGCACCTGGGCACGGACAAGAACCTGGTGGTGCTGGAGCACCTGTACAACATCCTGAAGGACGGCGTGGACATTTTCTTCGATACCCCGGTGCGGGCCGTGGAGCGCGTGGACGGCGGATATCGGGTGGTGACGGACAAGGCCAGCTATCAGGGCCGGTACTGCGTCATCTCCGTGGGCCGCAGCGGCAGCAAGTGGATGGAGGACGTGTGCCGTGAGCTGGAGATCGCCACCCGGTCCAACCGGGTGGACATCGGCGTGCGGGTGGAGCTGCCCTATGAGGTGTTTGCCCACCTTACCGACGAGCTGTATGAGAGCAAGATCGTGTACCGGACGGAGAAGTTCCAGGACCGGGTGCGGACCTTCTGCATGAATCCCAAGGGGGCGGTGGTCAACGAGAACACCAACGGCATCGTCACCGTCAACGGCCACAGCTATGAGGACCCGGCCATGCATACGGAGAATACCAACTTCGCCCTGCTGGTGGCCAAGCACTTCTCCGAGCCCTTCAAGGACTCCAACGGCTACGGCGAGAGCATCGCCCGGCTGTCCAACATGCTGGGCGGCGGTGTCATCATCCAGCGCTTCGGCGACCTGATCCGGGGCCAGCGGTCCACCCCCAAGCGCATTGAGGAGAGCTTCGTGACCCCCACCCTGTCCGCTACTCCCGGCGACCTGAGCCTGGTGATGCCCAAGCGCATCCTGGACGGCATCATCGAGATGATCTATGCCCTGGATAAGATCGCCCCGGGCACCGCCAACGACGACACCCTGCTCTACGGCGTGGAGGTGAAGTTCTATAACATGGAGGTGCAGCTGGACAACAACCTCCAGACCTGCCACCCGGGGCTGTTCGTCATCGGCGACGGCAGCGGCGTGACCCACTCCCTGTCCCACGCCAGTGCCAGCGGCGTGTATGTGGCCCGGTATATCGCGGAAAACGCGTGATAGGTGAAATAACAGTAGGAGAAATAACAGACGGAAAAACCCGCCCTGCCATAGGGCAGGACGGTTTTTCATCAGAACAGGCCGGTGATGACGCCGTTTTCGTCCACGTCGATCTTTTCCGCCGCCGGGACCCGGGGCAGGCCCGGCATGGTCATAATGTCGCCGGTATAGGCCACGATGAAGCCGGCTCCGGCGCTGACCCGCAGACTGCGGACGGTGACGGTGAAGCCCGTGGGAGCGCCCAGCAGGGTGGGGTCGTCGGACAGAGAATACTGTGTTTTGGCCATGCACACCGGCAGGTCGCCGAAGCCCAGCTCCGTCAGGCGCTGGAGCTGCTTCTGGGCGGCGGGGGTCAGCACCGCCTGAGCGCCGCCGTATACCCGGCCCACAATGGCGTTGAGCTTATAGGCCAGGGAGGCGTTGTCGGGATAGGCAAAGGAGAAGGGGGCCAGCTGGGGCTGATCGCACAGGCGCACCACCTCCTGGGCCAGGGCACGTCCGCCCTCGCCGCCCTTGGCCCACACCTCAGACAGCACGGCATTGACTCCCAGGGCGCGGCATTTGTCCTCCACCAGGCGCAGCTCCGCCGCCGTATCCGTGGGAAAGGCGTTGATGGCCACCACGCAGGGCAGATGGAAGGTATTGCGGATGGTGTTCACATGGTGCAGCAGGTTGGGCAAGCCCTTTTCCAGGGCGGACAGGTCCTCCCGGCCCAGCTCCGCCTTGGGGACACCACCGTGGTATTTCAGGGCCCGGACCGTGGCCACGATGACCACGGCGGAGGGGCGCAGACCGGACAGGCGGCACTTGATATCAAAGAACTTCTCCGCCCCCAGGTCTGCGGCAAAGCCCGCCTCGGTGACGGCGTAGTCCCCCAGCTTCAGGGCCATGCGGGTGGCGGTGACGCTGTTGCAGCCGTGGGCGATGTTGGCAAAGGGGCCGCCGTGGATAAAGGCGGGGGAGTGCTCCAGGGTCTGGACCAGGTTGGGCTTCAGGGCGTCCTTCAGCAGGGCGGCCATGGCTCCCTCGGCTTTGAGATCGTGGGCGGTGACGGGACGGCCGTCGAAGGTATAGGCCACGATCATGCGGCCCAGCCGGGCCTTCAGGTCGGTGATGTCACTGGCCAGACACAGAACGGCCATGACCTCGCTGGCCACGGTGATGTCGAAGCCGTCCTCCCGGGGGACACCCTGCATTTTGCCGCCCAGGCCGTCGATGACGTGGCGCAGCTGGCGGTCGTTCATGTCCACGCAGCGCTTCCAGACGATCTGCTTGACGTCGATGCCCAGGGCGTTGCCCTGCTGGATGTGGTTGTCCAGCAGAGCGGCCAGCAGGTTGTTGGCCGCGCCGATGGCGTGGAAATCGCCGGTGAAGTGAAGATTGATGTCCTCCATGGGGATGACCTGGGCATAGCCGCCGCCGGCGGCTCCGCCCTTGACGCCGAACACCGGCCCCAGAGACGGCTCCCGCAGGGCGGCTACGGCGTTTTTGCCGATTTTGCGCAGGCCGTCCGTCAGGCCCACGGTGGTGGTGGTCTTGCCTTCGCCGGCGGGGGTGGGGGTGATGGCGGTGACTAAGATGAGCTTGCCGTCGGGCCGGTGGGCCTGCTCCCGCAGCAGGCGGTAGTCGATCTTGGCCTTGCAGCGGCCGTACTGCTCCACATACTGGGGGTCGATGCCGCAGGAGGCGGCAATGTCGCCGATGGGCAGGGGCACGGCCTGCTGGGCGATCTGGATATCTGTCATGTATTGTCTCCCTTCTGTTCCCTATCCTGTCCCCGGATGGGGACCCTATGGGAAGCATTATACGGCATCGGAGCGCAATTGTCACCAGGAAAATGACCGGAAGGAAGAAAAAAGGAAGCAGACGAGGCTCTGCCCCGTCCGCTTTTATACCGTTATGCCTGCCGCAGAATTTCCTGGATCTCCGCCAGACCTGCGGCAAAATGGATGCCCTGCTGCCGGTCCGGGGAGGACAGGTCCTTTTCGATCATGTGCTCCAGCAGGGCCTTCAGATGGTCATAATACCCATTGAGGTTGTACAGGATGCAGGGAGCCTTCAGCTGCTTCAGGGACACCTGGGACATGACCTCGGCAATCTCCTCCAGGGTGCCGGTGCCGCCGGGGAAGGCGATGAAGGCGTCGCCCAGCTCGATCATTTTCGCCTTGCGCCGGGCCATGTCCTCCGTGACGATGAGCCGGGTCAGACCGTCGTACTGATAGCCTGCGTCCATGAAAAACTGCGGCTCCACACCGGTGACCTGGCCGCCGGCTTCCAGAACGCTCCGGGCCAGGCGGCCCATGAGACCGGTTTTGGACCCGCCATAGACCAGGACGTTGCCGCTGGTCCCGATCCACCGGCCCAGCTCACGGACGGCGCGCTCCAGCGCCGGGTCGTTGCCCCGGCTGGCGCCAAGATAAACGGTGATGTGCATGTGCATGACTCCCTTCGATTTTTTCCCTTACTATACCAGGCTTTGCAGGGAAAGTCCAGGGAAACGCCTGCCAAAAAGGATTTTTGACAAGCTCAGCCCCTCCGGATTGGCCGGAGGGGCTGCTTTGGTGATGGCTTGTTATTCTCCGTAGCGGACGTGGAGCAGCTCATGGCAGCGCTCATGGCCGTACTCGTCCAGCAGGCGGGTGACAATGGGGTTCTTCTCCGCCCCCTTGAACATGGCGGTGGCGTCCGCCTCGTACAGACCCGCGCCGCGGCGCTTCTTCGCCGCCGTCAGGCCATAGGGCTGGCCCGCGCCGCCTACGCAGCCGCCCTGGCAGGTCATGACCTCTACCAGGTGATAAAACCGCTTTCCGGCCTCCACGTCGGCGATCAGCTCCTTGGCGTGGGACAGGCCGTTGACGATGGCGATGTGCAGCTCCTGGCCCTCCACGGTCAGGTTTACCTCACGGATGGCTCCGTCGCCCCGCAGGTCCGTGACCCGGATGGCCTGAAGGGCGTTGTTGCTCTTGTCCGGCAGACAGTACCGCACCACGGCCTCTGCCACGCCGCCGGTGACGCCGTAGATCACCGCCGCGCCGGAGCCCAGGCCGAAGGGCAGGTCCGGGGCCTCAGGCTCCAGCTCCGTCAGCTGAATACCGGCCTCCCGGATCATGTCCACCAGCTCCCGGGTGGTGATGACCAGATCCACGTCGGGCTGCCCGTCCCGGGTAAATTCCGCCCGGGCGGCCTCCATCTTCTTGGCGGTGCAGGGCATGATGGCCATGTGATACGTCCGCCGTCCGTCGGCGGCGTCCTTTGCCTGATACTTATCCCGCAGCACGGCGGCGAACATCTCCATAGGGGACTTGCAGGAGGAGATATTCCGCAGATACTTGGGGTCGTTGAGCTCCAGATACTTCACCCAGGCGGGGCAGCAGCTGGTGAACATGGGGAAGGGGCCGCCGGCCTTCAGCCGCTCCAGGAACTCCTGGGACTCGCTGATGGTGGTCATATCCGCGGCGAAGTCGGTGTCGTACACCTCCTCCACGCCCATGAGCTTCAGTGCCTTTACCAGCCGATCCATGACGTTTTCTCCGGCGGGCAGGCCGAACTCCTCGCCCAGGGCCACCCGCACGGCGGGGGCGATCTGGACCACCACCCGGTTTTTCGGGTCGTGGAGGGCCTGCCAGGCCTGGCCGATCTGGTTTTTCACGGTGATGGCGCCGGTGGTGCACACGGCGGCACACTGGCCGCAGCCCACGCACTTGGTGTCCGCCAGCTTCCGGTCAAAGGCGGGCATGACCTGCAGCTCGCTGCCCCGGTGGGCATAGTTCAGGATGCCCTGGCCCTGGAGCTCCTCGCAGACCCGGACGCAGTCGCCGCAGAGAATGCACTTGTTGGGGTCCCGGAAAATGGCCAGACTGGTGTTGTCCTGCTCATAGCGCTCCCGGGTGTCCGGGAACCGGACCCGGCTGACGCCGAAGCGCTGGGCCAGGGCCTGCAGGCGGCAGTTGCCGCTTTTGGCGCAGGTGGTGCAGCTGCAGTCGTGGGAGGCCAGCATCAGCTCCAGGATCATCCGCCGGTGCCGCAGCAGCCGGGCGGTGTTGGTGCGGATCTCCAGCCCGTCCCGGGGCTCCATGGAGCAGGATGCGTCGATTTTACCGGTTTTAACATTTTCCACGATGCACATGCGGCACGCGCCGTGGACCGACAGCTCGGAATAGTAGCAGAAGGTGGGCATGTCGATGCCCGCCTTGCGGATAACGGAGAGGACGTTCTTCTCCCCGTCGAACGGCACCCGCTGGCCGTCTACGATCATGATTCCCTTGGCCATGGTCATACCTCCTCCTCAATGGCGTCGATAGCGCCGAAGGGGCAGGCTCCCCAGCAAGCGCCGCAGTGGATACACTTGGTGGTGTCGATGACGTGGGGCATGCGGATCTGGCCGGAGATGGCGTCCATGGGACAGTTCTTGGCGCACTTGCCGCAGCCCTTGCACAGCTCGGGAATGATCTCCAGATGGCGCTTGCGCCCGTTGCAGATGGGACAGTGGTGGTCCACCACATGGGCCAGATACTCGTCCCGGAAATAGCGCAGGGTGCTCTGGACGGGCTTGCAGGCGCTCTGGCCCAGGCCGCACAGAGCCGTCTCGGTGATGGTATTGGACAGATTCTCCAGCAGCTCCAGGTCCTCCATGGTGCCCTCGTTGCCGACGATGCGGTCCAGGATCTCCAGCATGCGCTTGGTGCCCTCCCGGCAGGGAACGCACTTGCCGCAGCTTTCGTTCTGGGTGAAGCTCATGAAGAAGCGGGCAGTCTCCACCATGCAGGTGTCCTCGTCCATGACCACCAGGCCGCCGGAGCCGATCATAGCCCCGATCTTCTTCAGAGAGTCGAAGTCCAGGGGCAGGTCCAGGTGCTCACTGCTGGCGCAGCAGCAGCCGCCGGAGGGGCCGCCGATCTGCACGGCCTTGAACTTCTTACCGTCGGGGATGCCGCCGCCGATGTCAAAAATCACCTCGCGGACGGTGGTACCCATGGGCACCTCGATCAGGCCGGTGTTCACCACATTGCCGGTCAGGGCGAAGGCCTTGGTGCCGGGGCTCTTTTCCGTGCCGATGTGCCGGTACCAGTCCACGCCGTTGCGGATGATCAGGGGGACGTTGGCAAAGGTTTCCACGTTGTTGAGCACCGTGGGCTTGCCCCACAGGCCGTGCTCAATGGTGCGGGGGGGCTTTACCCGGGGCATGCCGCACTTGCCCTCGATGGAGGAGGTCAGGGCGCTGCCCTCGCCGCAGACAAAGGCGCCTGCGCCGCGGTTCACATGGAGGTGGAAATTGAAGCCGCTGCCCAGAATGTCGTCCCCCAGCAGGCCCAGCTCCTGGGCCTTTTCGATGGCGGTTTTCAGCCGGGACACCGCCAGGGGATACTCGGCCCGGACGTAGATATAGCCCTCGTCGCTGCCGGCGGCCAGGCCGGCGATCATCATGCCCTCCAGCACGGAGTGGGGATTGCCCTCCATAATGGAACGGTCCATGAACGCGCCGGGGTCGCCCTCGTCGCCGTTGCAGACGATGTACTTCTTGTCCGCCTGCTGCCGGCGGGCGCCGTCCCACTTCTGCCCGGCGGGGAAGCCGCCGCCGCCCCGGCCCCGCAGGCCCGAGTCGATGATATCCCGGCAGATCTGCTCATCCGTCATCTCGAACAGGGCCCGCTCGAAGCCGGAGTAGCCGCCCTTGGCGATGTACTCCTCGATGTCCTGGGCGTCGCTGGTGCCGCAGTTCTCCAGCACCACCCGGTGCTGCTTTTTGTAGAAGGGGATGTCCTCCTGCCGGGGATAGGCCACCCCGTTCAGCCGGTACACCAGCCGGTCGATGATCTCCCCGCCCAGAACGGTCTTTTCCAGGATCTCGTGGCAGTCCTCGGGCTTGACGTGGATGTACATGATGCCCATGGGCTCAATGTGGACCAGGGGGCCCATTTCGCAAAAGCCGTGGCACCCGCTCATCTTGATGTGCAGGCTCTTTTCCTCGTCACTGTCGTGCTTCAGGCCGATATACACCGGCAGGCCCCGGCTTTCACACTCGTTTTTCAGGTTTTCATAGATTTTCAGCGCGCCGCCGGCAATGCAGCCGGTGCCGGCGCAGATCAGCACGGAGGGGGTCTCCTTGCTGCGGCGCAGGGCCTGCTGGGCCTTATGGCGCAGATCGCAGAACGCGTCGCGGGTCAGTTTCATTGGGCGGCCTCCTCCTTCCGGATACGCTCCAGCAGCTCCAGGGCGCTGGTGGGGGTCATTTTGGCGTGGACCTCGCCGTCCACGGTCATCACCGGGGCCAGGCCGCACGCGCCCAGGCATGCCACCGTTTCCAGGGTGAACATGCCGTCGTCGCTGGTCTTACGCTTGCCGGACAGGCCCAGGTACTCGTATATGGCGTCGTAAATGGGACCGGACTTCCGGACGTGACAGGCCGTACCGGCGCAGACCTTGATGATGTGCTTGCCCTTGGCCTCCAGGGAGAAGTTTTCATAGAAGGTGGCCACGCTGTACACCTTGGACACGCTGATGCCCAGGCGCTGGGCCACCAACGTCAGGTTGGCCTCGCTGAGATAGTTGTATGCCGCCTGGATATCCTGCAAAATGGCAATGAGATTTTCCGTTTTGCAGCCGTATTGCTCCACAATAGCGGCAGCCCGTTCGGTTTGGGGGTTCATTCCTTTCCTCCTCTTTGCTCTGTTGAAGATTTTCTATCGAACCAGTTTCGTTAAATGATTCATCTAATATTTTATCATACACAGAAAAAATTCGCAACAGGAAATTGTGAAAATTTTGATAAAGGATTTCCGGCTTCATACATAATAATTGAAATGAACGAAATACGGCACTTCCCGCAGGGAGCCTTCCTATCCGCCGAGGGCAGTGCGGGCTTGCCGGCTTCCCATCCATAGGAGACAGCGCCAGGACAAAAAAGGAGGGCGGACCGGGAAACCCCGTCCGCCCCCAAGTGAGGAGAAAAATGGTAAGAAAATAGCAATGGTATCAAATCAGCATGGCCAAAAGCCACACCGCGCCGATGACCGCGCCGCCCAGAAGGGCCGCCAGCCACGGGGACATGCGCAGCCGCCGCCGGGGCGGCGCGCCGTGGGACCGGGCATAGTCCTTGGCAATGCGGATGGCCTGGTCCACCACCTGCTGGGAGGTGACCCCGCCGCTGCCCACTGCCGCGTCGTTGCGCACGATGAAAATTGCCTGCTCGAATATATGCGGGTCCGGGGAATCCACCACAATGACCCGGCGGGAAAGTCCTTTTACCAAGAGTTATGCCCTCCTCTGTTGCGATTTCGTCTGACAGGTTCAGTATGCCCGCCCATAGGGGGAATATACCCGCTAAACCGGCTTTTTTTCGCCGGAGGACAGGTGCAGTGCCAGCACGGCGCAGTCGTCCTCCAGGCCCTTGCGCCCCCGGGACTCCGCCAGGATCAGCGACACCAGAGCGTTGACGTCCCGGCCACTCCAGCCTGCCAGCAGATTTTGCAGCCATTCGTCGTTTCCCGCGTCGGCAATGCCGTCGGACACCATGACGAAAAAGCTCCCGGCAGTCAGCTGGAGCCGGGTGCACTCCGGCGCGTCCCGGACGGCCTGGAGCCCGGCGGGCAGGGACTGCCCGGCATAGCGGCTGACGCTGCCGCCCCGCTTGCAGTAGGACGGGGCAGCTCCATATTTATACAGGGCCGCCTGGCCGCTGGACCGCTGCAGGGCCAGCAGGTCGATGGTGGTGAAGCCTCCGCCGCTCTCTCCCCGCAGGGACAGGGCGGTGTTCAAGGTTTTCAGCGCCGGACCCGGCTCAATGCCCGCCTCCAGAAACTGCCGCAGCAGCCGGACGGTCATGGCGGCCTCCCGGTGGGCGGCCTCGCCGCTGCCCATGCCGTCGGACAGCAGCAGATACACGGCGCCGCCTACCTCGAAGGAATCCAGCTGATCGCCGCAGACATTCTGCCCCTCCCGGGGCCGCAGAGACGACGCCACCCGATAGCCCATGGCCTGGGCGCTGGCGGGGACGGCGGGACCGGCACTGGCCAGCAGGTCTCCCAGCTGGGCATACTGCTCCCGGGCCTGGTCCCGGGCCTCTGACAGCCGCCGGTGATACTGCTGCCGCAGCAGATAGGACCGCAGCTCCAGATTCACCGCCTCCACAAATTCCGTCAGATGGACGCAGCGGGAGGTGAAATACAGGGGAAAATCCCCGGGCAGCGCCTGACCCCGCCGCAGCAGCTGGGGACAGGCGTCATTGAAGGCGTTGTAGGTGGCGCCGTAATTCTGCCGCCAGCAGGTATCCCGCAGAATACACCGGCGGCACACCTGCTCCGCCGCCCGGTCAAACAACACAGAGGGATTTTCCGGCTTTTCCGGGGCGGTGCCCCGGAAAAAGCTGTCGTACAGATCCCGCAGGGCGGCGGCAGGCTTGGCGAAGCGGTCCTGCAGGGGCCGCTTTTCCGGCTGGGGCACCTTTTTTTCCGCCGCCGGAGTCAGCCGGGGCAAGGGCAGAAGGGACAACATTCCGCCCGAGGCCAGCTCGATCACACGATACAGCGGCTCCTCCATTCCCAGAAGCAGAACGCAGCCCGCGCCCACGGCGCAGAATGTCCCGATGCGCACCGGGACAGGGGCGGGACGGACCCGGGACAGGGCGGCGCAGGACAGGGACAGCACCGCCATAGGCGCAGGGTCCGGCGCATCCCCCAGAAGGCCCATACACAGCCCCACTGCCGCCCCCCAGGCGGCTGCCCGGACCGGCTCCAGCTCCCGGACGCTGCGGATGAGCAGAGCGGCCGCCAGACACATGCCCGGCGACACGCCGCTCAGGCTTACCCGGCCTGCCGCCAGACACACGCCCACCGCCAGCAGCAGGGGCAGACGGTCCCGGCGGTGCAGCAGCAGATCCGTGACCGCGGCGGCCGCAGCCATGCAGAATCCGCACAGGCCCCACAGCTGGGCCGGCCGGGCGATGAGATACGCCGACTGCACCAGCAGCAGCAGCGCCGCCGCCAGACCGGGCCGGAAGGCCCGGCGGGCAAACAGCCTGGGATCATAAAAGG
>ENA-ORRW01003459-ORRW01003459.1-human-gut-metagenome-genome-assembly--contig:-NODE-3459-length-11325-cov-8.167791_pt1 | contig 11325 bp, 10 predicted proteins | sample MGYA00242183_ERZ509150 | MGnify/ENA primary metagenome ERZ509150 (study PRJEB26280, sample SAMEA2338639) | human gut metagenome | biome: human gut; feature: human-associated habitat; material: faeces... | reverse complement strand
CAAGAACGTACAACGAGTTTTTTTTATTTATATTGGGAGTTTTGACACACCCTCCCTTTTCTATATCATAGCCTCCTGCGGCTTTTCTATATTAGGCCTCGCTGCCTTCGATACTGTCGCCGTCGTTGGTTTTGGACGCTGTGCTCGCTGCAACCTTCTGCTCCTCGGAAGGATTGGTTATGGCCTGCATGATGAGCGCTTCCAGCTCCTCGCAGAGTTCGGGATTGTCCTGGAGCAGTCGCTTCGTGGCATCGCGGCCCTGCGCCAGGCGCGTGTCCTTGTAACTAAACCAGCTACCGCTCTTCTTGATGATATTGTAGGTCACACCCAAGTCGATAATCTCACCAGCCTTGGAAATGCCCTCACCGAACATGATGTCGAACTCCGTCTTGCGGAATGGCGGCGCCACCTTGTTCTTGACCACTTTGACGCGGACCTGGTTGCCGATGACCTGGTCGCCATTCTTGATGGAGGAGATCCTGCGGATATCCAGTCGGACGGAGGAGTAGAACTTCAGGGCGTTGCCACCCGTGGTGGTCTCGGGACTGCCGAACATCACACCGATCTTCTCGCGCAGCTGGTTGATGAAGATGCAGCAGGTGTTGGTCTTCGAGATCGTACCCGTCAGTTTGCGCAGTGCCTGGCTCATCAGGCGCGCCTGGAGTCCTACGCTGCTATCGCCCATGTCGCCCTCAATCTCCTTCTTCGGAGTCAGGGCCGCCACACTGTCCACAACCAGGATGTCGATGGCGGAGGAGCGGATGAGCTGGTCGGCGATCTCCAGGGCCTGCTCTCCCGTGTCGGGCTGCGAGATCCAGAGGTTATCGACATCTACACCCAACTTCTGGGCATAGAAGCGGTCGAAGGCGTGCTCCGCATCAATAAAGGCGGCCACACCGCCCATCTTCTGTGCCTCGGCAATGGCGTGGATGGCGAGCGTCGTCTTACCAGAAGACTCTGGTCCGTAGATCTCGATGATGCGGCCACGGGGATAGCCGCCCACGCCCAGGGCTGCATTGAGGCCAATGCTGCCCGTGGGGATCACATCGACGGGCTCCACATGCTCATCGCCCATGCGCATGATGGAACCCTTGCCGAAATCTTTCTCTATCTTGGCCATCGCTGCCTGAAGGGCCTTCATCTTGTCGGCCTTCGGGTCCTGCGCGGCATCTTCTTTCTTTGCCATATTTTTTTCTATGTGTTATCTTGCTAAACCTCCCTCCTCCCCTGCTTGACCGGAAGCCACGGAGGGTCTTCGGCGAAGCAGGGGGAGAGAAAAGGGATGATTACAACTCCAAGTCCTTGTCAAACTCCTCATGCCAGGGCAGTCCCTGCGTGTTGAGCAGCTCCATGAAGGGATCCGGATCGAACTCCTCCACGTTGTGCACGCCCGGCTTCTTCCAGACGCCCTCCAAGAAGAGTTTCGCACCAATCATGGCCGGGACGCCCGTCGTGTAGCTCACGCCCTGCATACCCGTCTCCTTGTAGGCCTCCTGATGCTTGCAGTTATTATAGACGTAGTAGGTGTGCTCCTTGCCGTCCTTGATGCCACGGATACGGCATCCGATGGAAGTCTCGCCCTCGTAGTTCTCGCCGAGGTCCTGCGGATTGGGGAGGACGGCCTTGAGGAACTGCAGCGGCACGATGTTGACCTTCACCTTCTTCGTCGGGTCATCGGCGAGCGGTGCCTCGTAGGTCACCTCGTCGATGCGTCCCATACCAAGGTTCATGATGCAGTCGAGATAGGTGAGATACTGCTGTCCGAAGGTCATCCAGAAGCGGCCGCGCTTGATGGTCGGGAAATTGAGCACAAGGCTCTCCAGCTCCTCATGGTGCATGAGGTAGCTCTCGCGCGGTCCCACGTTGGGATAGTTGAGCGTCTTGTGGACGGCCAGCGGGTCTGTCTCGAGCCATTTGCCATCCTCGTAGTAGAGGCCCTTCTGCGTGATCTCGCGAATGTTGATCTCCGGATTGAAGTTGGTGGCGAAGGCCTTGTGATGGTCTCCAGCGTTGCAATCTACGATGTCAAGGTAGTGGATCTCGTCGAAGTAGTGCTTGGCGGCATAGGCCGTGAAGATGCTGCAGACACCCGGGTCGAAACCACAACCGAGGATGGCTGTGAGGCCCGCCTGCTCAAAGCGCTCGCGGTAGGCCCACTGCCAACTGTACTCGAAGTGGGCCTCGTCCTTGGGCTCATAGTTGGCGGTGTCGAGGTAGTTGCAGCCGCAGGCCAGACAGGCCTCCATGATGGTGAGGTCCTGATACGGCAGGGCAAGGTTGATGACCAATTCGGGCTTGTAGCTCGACATAAGGGTCTTCAACTGCTCCACGTCGTCGGCATCGACCTCGGCCGTCTGGATGTCCATCTTGTAGCCTTTGTCGTGGATGGCCTTCACGAGTCGGTTGCATTTCTCCACATGGTGGCTTGCGATCATCATCTCGGTGAAGACGTCCGTGTTCTGCGCAATTTTGAAGGCGGCGACGGTAGCCACGCCACCCGCGCCGATCATTAATACTCTGCTCATTCTATGTTTCGTTTTATCTTGTTATTTCATCTTTTGGTCTATCTCTGCCTGGGTGATGCCGAGGGCGTCCATGAGAGAGAATCCGAGCATCTCCTCGCGGCAGCCGGCAGTCTGCGTGGGCTGCATGGTGAAGAGCGTGACGTGCTTCTTCTCGTCATCGACATCGCGGCGGGCCTGGCGCAGCTCCTGCCAGAGCGAGGAGTCACTGCCATCGGGGACTATCATCAGGCGCGTCACTTCCTCTTCCGAAAACAAGAGGCGGACCAAGTCGGCCAGCACGGGACCTTTCGCCTGTCCCTCCTCGCCCGTGGCGATGCAGTTGATGATAAACTCGCCCAACTGTTCTGAGCGGAAGGCCTTGCCATCGAGTTCGGTCTCATAGTCGGCGGGGGAGAAATGGAGGAGCTTCGGGGTCTTGCGGTCGTGGAGCAACACGACCTGGGTCTCGTGGTCGCCCGGGCGAAGGCGTCCATCGAGGGCGACATCCACCAGCCATTGACTGAGGTCGGCCTGGGGGATACGACGCCCCAACATGCGTTCAAAGTTGACTATCAGGTCGAAGGCGACGTGATCGACGAAATCAGCATCGACGATGATGATATTCTTGCTCCAATTGACGGGATTGATTCCTTGCTTTTTCATTGGCACAAAGATACGGTTTTTAGCTTAGTGGGCCAAACTTTTCCTTGTTTTTCTTTTGGTTCATCCGATAAATGGAGCGACTGGGGTGTTTTGATCATTGCTTGTTATTGTCCCAACTCCTCTTTCTCATTCTCAGCCTCGACGAGCGGGATTTTGTCCTCGGCGGGCTTTACCTCGGTAGTCTCGGACTTTACCTCTACAGGCTTAGTCTCTACCTTGGTGGGGCGGGCTTGACCTCGGCGGGGTTGTCCTCGTGCTTGGCGGGCTTGACCTTGACTTCTCCCAGTTTCAGACAGCGCTCCACATCGGAGAGCAGGCGGCAGTAGGGTTCCGACTGCATGAAACCCATGTTGCGGCGGAGCGTCGGCACAATATCGACCGTGCTATGGTCGTAGCAGGACAACTCGTTGAGGCGCTGCGTGTTGTGGACCGCCAGACGGTTGATCTCATTCTCACGGGATCGGATAAGCTGGTCGCAGACCTTCTGCATCATCGGCACGACGACACCGTCGAAGAGATGATGGCCCTGGATGTAGAGATAGGTGGTCTCGGGCGTGACACCCAGTCGGCGCAGGTCGCGCGACAATTCACCGAGCTTCTCCTTCGTCCCCGGATTGCCCTTGCGCAGGGCAGCGAGCTTGCGGTTGACCTTGCGCTGCAGGTTGTCAAGCAGAACGGAGGCCTTGCCCGTAGAAAAGGCGCCGAGAGCCACGACATTGTTGAAGTCGGCGATGGTGAAGAGGTTGTTCTTCCTCCTCCGATAGAAGAAGATGTTCCACAGAAAGAGGGGGTAGATGATCTGACTGTAGCGACGCAGGAAGGCGTCGAAGTCGAAGGTCTTGCGGTCGTTGAGGGTCACAGAGACACACATATCGTGGAGGCTCGGTCCGTAGCACTGGTAGTTTTCTATCGCATAGACGTAGGTGTGGAGGACGTAGGGATTGTCGCAGACCTGTTTCGAGTCCTCCGTCCGCCCCTGGAGGAGGTAGTCATAGTCGGCATCGACGCAGGCCAGCATGTCCTTGCCCGTGCCGTGGAGCAGCAGGCTCGTCAGCACCGACTTCTTGCCGCGCGAGAGTTTTTTGCGCGTGGGTAGCATCACCTCGAAGTAGCGATGCTCGTTCTCGTAGCGGGCAAGCACCATGCGCCAGAAGAAGACATCGTCGTAGGCCTCAACGTAGGCCACGATCCTGCGCCTCGCCTTGCGCCCGTTGAGGTGGTTGGAGGCAGTGACGTAGTCGGAGGTGATATTGTCTTTCAGCCGTTTTGCCATATCGCAGCCTTCCCTATTATTCGTCCTCCGTTATCTCCGACACCTCCGTCACATTGTCGAGCCAGCCGTTCATGATGACAGCGGGACTGTGGGTGGTGAGGATGATCTGTACGTTGGGGTTGAGTTCGAGTATCAGGTCGATGAGCCGCTTCTGCCATTCGACGTGGAGGCTCACCTCGGGCTCGTCCATGAAGAGCACGTAGTTTTGCCCGTCCTCGATGAGCACGGTAAGCAGGATGACCAGCATTTGCTTCTCGCCGCTGGAGAGTTGATAAGGCATGAGCGTCTCGCCGATCTGTTCGAAGCGAATTTCATTCTCCGTGCGCACGATCTTCTTGCCTGTCTCGGAGAAGAGGTCGTCGATGAGATCCTGGAACTTCCGCTTCGGTTGGCTGATGCGCTGGGCCTCCTCGGCAGCCTCGGGTGTGGCCTTCTGCAGGGCCTGGATCATGCGGTTGCCGATATTGACCTGGTAGTCGAGATACTTCCGCTGCAGTTTGTAGATCTGCCAGTCGAGTTCGGTGACGAGGGAGGCGTCGATCTTGTCCGTTATCTCCGTACTCATCAGCGGGCGGTCGAAAGAGCGGATGATGTCGAAGCGTACCCAGCGGGCTTCCTCAGGCGCCACACGCAGGCGGACTCCCTTGACGGGATGGCTCGGCAACTCGCCGCCACGGGCCAGGCTCCGCACCACCTTGTTGAGGATGGTACTCTTTCCCACACCGTTGATGCCGCTCAGGATGTTGACCTGTCGGTGCAACTCCCAGCAGACGTGCTTCTTGCCGCTCCAGAGCGAGTCGATCTCTATCTCCTTGATGTATTCAGCATATTTCTGCATAACGTTCAGGTATAATTGTTTGTTGGGAAGCGCGTGCCATGAGGGCTGGCTTCTCTTGCAAAGTTAGTCATTTTTCTTCATACCAACACGCTGCGAACGGTCTTTTTTCTTCAAAAACACGTTTAAACGTTTACTATGCTATTTTTCCTCATCTTTTATCGTCTCTCTTACTTACTTTTTTCTTTAGCATCATTTGCGCAATCAGTCCTTTTTTGCTACTTTTGCAACGTCAATTTCAACCATCACCAACCAGCAACACCACCAAATAGATGAAACGTATCTTCCTCCTCGCCCTGCTCGCCACCGCGCTATGGGCTCTCTCCACGTCGGTCCTGGCGCAGAGCCAAGACGGTCTGAGACAATATGTGGAGCCGCGCATCGGCACGGCCCACTGTCGCTACTTCCACTTCGCGCCCGGCGCACTACCCTTCGGCATGGCCAAACCCGGACCCTCCACCAACGGCCACTACGGCAACGTGGACGGCTGGCAGGCCACGGGCTACGACTATCGCGATCGATCAATCGAGAGTTTTCCCTGCACCCATGAGTTCCAGGTGGGCGGCATCAGCGTCATGGCCACCACGGGGCGCCTCATCACCGTGCCCGGAGACACCACGGAGGCGGGCATACAAAAGGGCTACCGCTCCCACTTCAGCCACGACGACGAGGTAGCGACGGCGGGCTACTACAGCGTCCTGCTGCGGGACTACGGCATTAGGGCAGAGATGACGGCCACGCAACGCGTCGCCTTGCAGCGCTACACATTCCCCAAATCGAAGGAGAGCCACCTCATCTTCGACATCGGCCACCGTATGGGAGAAAGCGGCGCCGTGAAGGACGCAGAGGTGCGCATCCTCGACGACGGCACTATCGAGGGCTACGTTGTCACCTATCCCGAATACGTCAAGGCTTACCAGCCTGGAGCGACCGTACCTATCTATTTCTCGGCCACGACCAGCAAACGACCAAAGCGCTGGGGCACCTTCCACCACGACAACATACATGACAACAAGCGCGAAGCCAGCGGCGAAGGGGCGGGAGCCTATCTCTCCTTCGCCACGAAGGAGGGCGAGCAGGTGACGGTGAAGGTGGGCATCTCCTACACCTCCGTGGAGAACGCACGGCAGAACCGACAGGCCGAGGCGCGGACGCTGACCTTCGACGAGGCCAGGGAAGAGTCGGCGCGCCAATGGGAAGAGATGCTGGGGCGCATCCGCGTCGAGACAGACCGCAGGGAGGACAAAGTGAAGTTCTACACGGGCCTCTACCATGCGCTGCTGGGGCGCGGCATCTGCAGCGACGTCTCGGGCGACTATCCGAAGCACGACGGCACGGTGGGCCACCTGCCGACGAAGGAGGGGCGTCCGGCCTTCAACCTCTACAACACCGACGCCATGTGGGGCGCGCAGTGGGGACTGACGCAGCTCTGGGTGATGGCCTATCCCGACCACATGAGCGACTATATCAGCAGCCACCTGCAGGTTTACAAGGACTGTGGCTGGCTGGCCGACGGACTGGCCTGCAGCCGCTTCGTCTCGGGCGTGGGCACCAATCAGCTGAGCAACATGATTGTGGCGGCCTATATGGCGGGCATACGCGACTTCGCCCTGCCGCTGGCCTACGAGGCCTGCCTGAAGAACGAACTGGGATGGGAGGACCGCCCGCGGGGAGCTGGCAAGGCCGACACCAAGGACTTCCTGCGCCTGGGCTACGTGCCCCACGTCCATGCTGCGGATGGGGGACTCTACAACTTCTCAGCGTCCCACACGATGGAGTATAGCTACAGTGCCTACGCCGTGGCGCAGCTGGCCCGGGCCTTGGGCAAAGAGGCCGACTACGAGCGGCTGATGGGCCTGTCGCACGGCTGGGAGAACCTCTACGACTCGACGTGCAACTTCGTGCGGCCACGCTACGACGACGGCACCTTCGTCGAGAACTTCGACCCGCTGGAGGTGTGGCGCGGATTCCAGGAGGGCAACGCGTGGCAATACACTTTCTACGTGCCCCACGACCCGCAGGCGATGATCGCCAAGGTGGGGACCGAGGTCTTCAACGCGCGCCTCGACAGCATCTTCACACTCTCGCAGCGGCGCATCTTCAGCGGCGGCACGGAGGTGGAGGCCTTTGCCGGACTGCGCACGCTCTACAACCAGGGCAACGAGCCTTCGCTCCACATCTCGTGGCTCTTCAACGAATCGGGACGCCCGTCGAGGACGCAACACTGGGTGCGCGCCATCCTCAATGAGTTCTACGGCACGGACGGCATCCACGGCTACGGCTACGGACAGGACGAGGATCAGGGAATGCTGGGGGCCTGGTACGCCGTCTCCTCCATCGGCCTTTTCGACGTGAAGGGACTCGACGACCTCCAGCCCTCACTGGGCCTGGGCAGCACGATCTTCGACCGCGTGACCATCCAGTTGCACCCGCGCTACTACCCCGGAGGCCAGTTTGTCATCCAGGCCGTGGACAACAGCCGCCATAACGAGTACGTGCAGCGCTTCTCCCTCGACGGCACGCGACTGACCACTCCACGCATCCCCTTCCAACGCTTCGCCCAGGGCGGCACGCTCACCGTGAACATGGGCTCCACGCCCGTGGACAACTACGAGTAGCCATTGGTCAGCACGCAGAGGAAACAAACAATCCAGCGCGACCTTTAGTTATCACTAAGTGTGGTCATCAGCAACCTTCGGCAAGGTAGCGGAACACGCCACGAGACTGCAAGACAACAACATCACCGCTCGCACGCCACCCTGGAGCACCCACCAGACAACCAGCAAAAACGCGGTTCTCGCGGGGGGGGTAAAGCTCAGATTACACCCACGGCCGCGCGGCGATGCAAAAAGTGCAATAAAAACAAAATCGGAGCATTCTTTTTCAGTTATCCCTGCACGTTTTTCAAGAACAATTCATAACTTTGCATCTGTCTATTCATACTCGCAACGTGCCAGTATAGACTACAAGACAAGCGGAATAAAAGTCGTGCTGACCGGCAAGGAAAGGGACTGCCGTTGGCGGCTCGCGCTAAGCCCCTGCAACAGTCGGCAGGGAGTGTAGCAACGCGCCACAGTCCATCCTCCTCGCCATGCTGACACGGCAAGCATAGAAAAGGCTCATAACGGCAGAAAAGAAGGGGATGCTCCGTTGGAACATCAACAAAAGCACCAGTCTTCACACTGCAAAGACGATCAAAGAACAAAATATGAAAACTCGCCGCGCTCGTCATGGCCCTGGCCGCAATGGTGGCAGTCTCGCTCTTCGTGCGCAGCCACCAGGATGCAGAGGAAGCCGAAGGCAGGGAGCAGACAGACAACCACCAGGCGGCTCGTCAAGAAGACAACCAGGTCATCGACTACCATCTATGGAATAGACGATAGTCGATGACCTGGAGAAGGGAGGCCCGAAGGAGGAAAGGCTTGGAAAGGGGAAGCCTGGAGAAGGAAGCCTGAAGGAGAAGACCTAAAGGAGAAGGAAGCACAAGGAGGGAGGTATGAGTGGGAAAAGGCTTGCTCACTCCCCGTTCGTACACTCGCCCGTCTCGTAGCTCTTGGTCATGTCTTGCAGGATGGCTATCATCTTCTGCCGAAGACTTTCCGGCTTCAACACCATCAGGTTGCGTCCGTGCCACAGCAGTTCCTGCAGAAAATCGCGGGTGGGGCGCACACGGAGCGTATACTCGCGGTAGAGGCCGTCGGCCGACTGGCCCACCTTCTGCTGGCTCTCGTGCAGCGGCACCTCCTCAAGGTAGTTGTACTCGGGATAGAACACGCGCAGGCGCACGTTCTCTATCGGCTCGTCCTCCATGCGCATGATGCCAAAGCAACCATCGTAGTAGTTGTCGGGCGTGAGCATCTGCTTCTGTTTGGGCGACAGAGGACGCTTTGTGCACTCCTCATACATCAAGGAGATGCGGTCGAACGGCAGGCAGCGCACCTGCTCTTTCTCGTTCACGCCGATGACGTACCAACGCTGCTTGAAGAACCTCACAAAAGCGGGCGTCAAGGCGACGGACGTCTCCACCCCGTAGGCCGTGGTGTAGCTAAACCTCAGCCGATATTGCTTGTCGATGGCTCTGAGGATGTCGTCGAGCAATTCTGAGTTGCGTGGCGCAGGGTCGAGCATCACCTTGGTGTGGTATTGCAGCATATCGCCCAGCGAGGCCAGCCGCAGGGAGCTGAGCAGCCACTCCGTGACATCGTCACACTTCACGCTGTCTTTCTTCAGATAGTAGCGATAGCCGCCGCTCCTGCCGCTACACTCCACCTTGATGCCAAACATCTGCTCTATTTCGTCGCGATGGCGGTGAAACGTGCGCTTCTCCAGCGACTTGCCTTGAGCGTTGGCCGCAGCCTCCAGCCATGCGGCAGCTATCTCCTCATACGTCATGCGCCTGCGTTCGAGCTGGCCTATCAGCCAGGCGAAGAATCTCATTCGCTTGTCCATACCCTGTAGCCCATTATTTCAAGAAGTTTGCTATCACCCGGTGCCAGTAGTCCCACGAGTAGCCCACCGAGGGATGGTTTACCGCCATCGCCCTCACCGTCCTGCCGCTTGCCAAGGAGTAGGTGCCCGTGGCCGTGCGACAGCCGTCCACGACGATGTCCTCCCCATCAGTCCAACGCTCGCCGGGCAGTTTGTCCCACAGGCGGTTGCCCCATACGATGAGGCATTCGGGCTGGTATTTTTCCATCACGTCGAAAAGGACCTCGCCAGCCTGGCGGTATTGCGCGGCGGTGCCAGCCTCGCGCGGGCCGCCCATGGCCACTTGCAGATAATTGTAGAACACCACCGACTGCCATATCCGCTGACTCTGCGCCTGATCGGTCTCACAGCCCACGAGCGAACGCTCAAACTTCAGCAACGTCTGCATCCACCTCTGCCGCTCCACGCCCCGGTCGAGATATTGCTCCACTACGCCGCTGGTAAACTCCATGCACTCCCGATGGCGCAGGCAGCTGCCGCAGTCGGCGCAGCCCTCGTCGCAGTAGTGGCTCTCGCCAAGCACCATGATGCGCTTGCCAAACAGTCCTCCGCCAGCGTATGACGCTCCGACGAAAGGACGAAAGAATACTCCGTCTTTCATATATTATTGCTCTTCTGTTTTGTTTCGATACTCATCCTGGGTCTTCCAAATCTCCTTGTACACCCATTTCTGCCACCACGACCAGGCAGGACGGGTGTGCCAACTGCCGCACGCCGGACATTTCAGCGGCGCTGACAGGGTCGTGCATTGGTATTCGAAGTCCATGCCCACAAACTTGTGTCCGCATTCGTTGCAGACAAATTTACTCCATCCTCTTAACATAGCTATTTCGTTTTTAGACCAATTGGCAAGACAAAGGTATGGAGAAGTTTTTATCCCTGCAAGTCCATGATGGTTCACTGATGAAATCCTCACGCCGCCGGTCCCAGCCTTAGTCTGCCACAGTCGTTTTTTTGTTTACGCCGGCAAAGTTACACATCAGCTGTGCCAAAGAGTGTCACCACTGGAAAGAAAAGCAAAAAGAGGCTGAAACAAAACCAGCATCAGACCACGTTATTTGTCGGAATTAAGCATTTTACAGCAGATTATTAGTCGGAATTGAGCAAAATTCCCGCGAATTATTTGTCGGAATTGAGCAATTATCTTATCTTTGCACCTGATTTTTAATCACTTCTCGCCATGCAAGAATACATACAAAGAAATATAGACGTAGAACTCTTGGAGTGGAAGGACAATCCGATGAGAAAACCACTCTTGCTTAGAGGTGCCCGACAAGTAGGCAAGTCCTCTGCAGTAAGACATTTTGGAAAAGAATTCCAGTTTTTTGCTGAGGTAAACTTTGAACGTCACAAAACTGTCAAAACATTCTTCCAAGGAGATATTGACATACGCTTGATTGTCCAAAAGATTGCAATATATATCAACGTTCCAATAGAAGAAGGCAAAACGCTTCTGTTTCTTGACGAGATACAAGAATGTCCAGAAGCAATAATGGCATTGCGCTTCTTCAAAGAAGACTATCCAGGGCTACATGTCATTGCAGCTGGATCTTTACTGGAGT
>ENA-ORRW01003452-ORRW01003452.1-human-gut-metagenome-genome-assembly--contig:-NODE-3452-length-11340-cov-2.458042_pt1 | contig 11340 bp, 8 predicted proteins | sample MGYA00242183_ERZ509150 | MGnify/ENA primary metagenome ERZ509150 (study PRJEB26280, sample SAMEA2338639) | human gut metagenome | biome: human gut; feature: human-associated habitat; material: faeces... | reverse complement strand
GCGCTGCGGCAATCGCCCTTCTTGCAGGAAAGATGCCGAACGCCGCCATTAAAAAAGCTGATTTTATTCTTTACGGGTCTTTTGCCCGCACATATAAAGGCCACGGAACAGACCGCGCCCTGCTCGGAGGGATCATGGGATTTTCAACCGACGACAGACGGATTCCGGATTCATTTTCTATCGCCGATGAGCGCGGACTTCAGTATTCGTTTACGGCAAATACAACAGAAACCGAAATTCACCCTAACACAGTAGACATCCATATGACTGACGAAAACGGACAAAAACTCATCGTTCGAGGAGAATCGGTCGGAGGAGGAAAAATCCGAATCGCAAGAATCAACGAAGTGGAAGTTGATTTTACCGGAGAATACAGCACTCTTATCGTCGTTCAACAGGACAAACCCGGAGTGATCGCACACATCACAAACTGCTTAAGCGAAATGAACGTCAATATAGCTTATATGAAGCTTTACCGGGAAGAAAAAGGGTGTACGGCGTACAGCATCGTCGAATCTGACGGAATCGTTCCTCAGACAGTAGCCGGACGAATCAAAGAAAATCCTTATGTACATGACGTCATGCTCGTACTTCCGAATGAGAAAGGAGAATTTTAATGGATTTTAAAAGCGGACAGCAGCTGATCGGATTATGTGAAACAAACGAATGTCCTATTTCAGAGATCATGCTGATACGGGAAGAAACTTTTACGGAAAGAACACGAAAGGACATTATAAACCAGATGGGAAAAACATGGCAGATCATGAAAGAATCTGCCCATTCCTCTGTTGAAAATCCAAAACATTCCATAGGCGGACTCATCGGAGGCGAAGCAAAACTTCTAAGTGAACATCTCAGTTCCGGGAAAAGCATCTGTAAAGACCCATTAAGCCGGGCAATTACTTACTCCATGTCAATCCTCGAGACAAGCGCCTCTATGGGACTGATCGTTGCCGCGCCTACAGCCGGGTCTGCGGGAATCGTTCCCGGACTGCTTCTTGCGCTTCAGGAGACATATGATTTCTCTGACAACGATATTATCCGTGTCCTTTTTAATGCAGGGGCCGTCGGCTGTCTTGCCATGCGCAACGCTACTGTTGCCGGCGCTGTGGGCGGCTGTCAGGCAGAGGTCGGAGTCGCCTCGGCAATGGCCGCTTCTGCCGCAGTCGAACTGATGCAGGGTACTGCGCGGCAATGCCTTGACGCCGCGTCCACCGTACTGATGAATATGCTCGGACTTGTATGCGACCCTGTCGGCGGTCTTGTGGAATGCCCCTGTCAGATGCGCAACGCATCGGGTGTCGCCAACGCATTAACCGCAGCCGAGATTGTTTTAAGCGGAGTCCGGCAACTCATCCCCTTTGACGAAATGTTAGACGCTATGTATACCGCAGGAAAGAGACTTCCTGCCGAATACCGCGAAACCGCTCTCGGCGGCTGTGCAGCTACTTCTACGGGATGTTCCCTCTGTCAGTGAGCAGAAAATATTTTGCAGCGTGCAGACCGGTTATTTCTCCGAATGACCGGTCCTGATTTTCGCATATCGATATTCCAAAGCGCCGCTCGCCGGAATCTGACGAATTCCTTCGATCTTCGGGTTCACAAGATTAACGCTCTTCATCGCGTAAAGCGGAAGTATATAAAACTGTTCTCCGACTGCCAGTTGTTCCGCTTCATGCATCAGCGCAGACCGTTTTACAGGATCTGTTTCGGAATCCGATCTTCGGACAAGTTCATCATACTGTTCATTTTTGATCCCACTGCAATTATACGTACTATCCGACAGAAGCATCGAAAGATATGTGTATGGATCAGAAAAGTCCGCCGTCCAGTTCATCCGGCACAGATCAAAATTACCGGCATGACGCATACTGTAATTTGTCTGTAATTCTTGAGCGTTTAACTTGATCTCTATATTGAGGTTTTTCTTCAACTGTTCCCGGATAACCTGCGCCGTGTCCGAGTCAAGTTCCAAAGACGGATAGCTATATGTCAGTTCAGGAAATCCTTTTCCTTCGGGATATCCGGCTTCTGCCAAAAGTTTCTGTGCCCGTTCTATATTTTCTTCAAAAGGCTGTTCTGCCTCCTCCGTAAAATATTTCCCCGTATTTTTGTCTTTCATATATTTTGCCACCAGATTATACGTCGGCTCTGTGTCTTCTCCGACAATCTTGCACAACTCTTCTCTGTCAACCGCAAGATTAAACGCCTCCCTCACACGGACATCGTCAAACGGCTTCACATTCAGATTAAAATAAATATATCGTGTCGCAATCTGATCTGTCACAAACAGATCTTCTTTTCCGTCATATAATTCCATGACCGAAGAAGGAAGCGCTGTTGCCACATCAACTTCTCCCGTTTCATAAGCCGCTGCCATAGACTGTGTGTCATCAAAAAAACGATAGGTGATCTTCTCTAAGCTGATATTGTCCTTTCCCCAGTAATATTCATTTTTTTTCAGCGTAAAATACTGATTCGGTACATATTCAGCCAAATAAAAAGGACCGTTTGATAAACTCGTCTTCGGATCTTTCTCCCAGCCACGGTTAGCAGCATCCGCATATTTCGAGCAGGAAGGCGTATATACCGGGAGCCGGAGAAGATCAAGAAAATATACGCACGGCTTTTCAAGATGAAAAACAATCGTCTTATCATCGGGAAGCTCAACTCCCAGCGTCTCTATATCCGCCTCTTTATTATAAATTTTTTCTGCATTTAAAATCGGAAAAAGATAAACTGCATATCCGCTTCCCGATTCAGGGTCTAACGCTCTTACGATCGTATTCTTAAAATCTGCCGATGTCACTTCTCCTCCGTCAGACCAAAGCGCATCTTTTCGCAAATGAAACGTCCACGTTGTAAAATCTTCATTTACTTCGTAAGACTGTGCCGCACGGTACTCGATTTCTCCGTTTTCATCAAAGGTCAGCAGTTCGTCTAAAGCGCTTACCGAATATGCAAGATACGTCAAAGCGATTGATCCTGCCGGATCTAACGATCCGGTTTCACTGTTGATCGCAACTGTAATCTCATGATCGGCACTGCCGTTGTTTTTCCTGCTTTTTGACGATTTTTCTGTACTTGCACACCCTGTCAGGATACTTCCCGCAAACAATACCGCCGCCAAAAACAAAGCTGTTCCTCTCGACACTGTTTTCAGGATGGCCTTCTGATCTATAATCTTTTTTTTCCCGCCTTTTATATTTTTTCTGTATCTCACTTTTATTTATCTCCTATTTTCATGATTCCCGATTCTTTGTGCAACAATTCATCTATACCGATGTCCGTTTCTATATCTGTAGTTTTCGTAATTTTGCTTTTTTATATCTGAGATGTCATCTTATAATTCGGATTTCTTCCGGCGCGTTGTTGTTTGGAATAAAGGTGACAGGAAACTGCTCTGCCTTCAAAATCATACATTTCAGGGGCTGCGTCTTTGCACATTTCCATCTTATATCCGCAAGATCCGAAATACGGACAGCCTCCTTCTGATTTTCCTTCATGCACTGCAGGTACTTTTTGTTTTCTTGCCTTCAACGGATCAGGCGGCATTACCGAATCGAGAAGTGCTTTCGTATACGGATGCCACGGATCCCTGCATAAATCCCGGGTTTTTGCGCATTCCGCCAGTGTTCCTTTGTAGAGAACGCCTGTCCTGTGACTGATCCGGCGAATCAGCGCCATGTCATGCGAAATAAACAAACAGGCGATCTTTTTTTCTTTTACTACTCGCAGCAGCAGATCCAATATCTGCGTTCTTGTCGCTGCATCTAATGAAGAAGCAGCTTCATCACAAATGAGAAGTTCCGGCTCTAAAAGGAGCGCCCTGGCGATTGCCGCTTTCTGACGCTGCCCGCCTGAAAGTTCTCTTGGATACCGTTTCCCGTCTAAACTACTCAATCCTACGCGCGTAAGCATCTGTTCTATCTGTCTTTGCCGGTCTTTTTTTCTTTCCTTTTGATCAAACTTTATTTGTTTTTCTTTCGCCCGAAGCGTTTCCGTCAACATTTCGTTTATCGTCATGCACGGATTCAGGGATGAATACGGATCTTGAAATATCATCCTGACTTTCCCATGCATATTTTTGTTTCTTTTTCTGTTTTTTCGATCTACTCTTTCTCCCCTGCAAAACACTTCCCCACTGTCAGGCTGTTCCAGCCCTGTAAGTATTTTTGCCAGCGTCGTTTTTCCACTGCCGCTTTCTCCTGCAAGAGCAAACACTTCACCCTCACAAATATCAAACGACACATCGTTCACCCCTTCTTCGTTTTGAAACCGCTTTTTCAAATGTCTTACCGTAAACAGCGGATTTTCCTGAGCAGCAAACACTTTTTCTTTTACAAGAAGCTGTTCTGCCGTTGCATCAGACAGAAGTTTCTTTGTATATTCAGTCTGTGGATTGTAGAAAATATCATCTGCACATCCGTTCTCTATCATTTTTCCGTCTTTCATAACATAAACGTAATCACAAGCTGCAGCGATCACCCCCATATTATGACTTACAAGAAGAAGAGCTGTATTTGTTTCTTTTACTATTTTTTTCAACAGCCGGATTACTCTGACCTGCATCGCCGCGTCAAGCGCCGTCGTAGGTTCGTCTGCCACGATCAGATTCGGTTCGCAGGCAAGGGCAATCGCAATAACAACTCTTTGTCTCATTCCTCCGGAAAGTTCAAAAGGATATTGTTTCATCCTTAACCTGGGGTGGCGGATACCAACCGAATCCAATAGTTCTTCCGATCTTTTCTTTGCCTCCCGCCATGTACATTTTTTCCTATTCCGCACAGTCTCGGCAATCTGTCTGCCGATCTTCACTGTCGGATTCAGACATTTTAAAGGATCTTGAAAAATAATGGCCGCATTGTCTCCTGCTCTGACAGTATTTCCAAAAAGAGACACTTTCTCTGCCTCTACAGCGGCTTTATGATCCAAAAGTCCCATCACAGCCAGCATTGCCGTACTCTTGCCTGAACCGGATTCGCCTACGATTCCCGTCACTTTTCCTTCTTCCGCCGAAAAATCTATCCCCCGTACAGCTTCAACGCGTTCTTCCTCAGACAAATACGTTACATAAAGTGATCTTACATCCAGCATATTCAATCTGTCTGCCCTCCTCTTCTTTCCATCGCCATTGCAAGTATATGAAACACGACCAAAAGCACACACAACGTAATAAGAGGTGCCAAAAGTTCACACGGATAAAGAATCATCCTGTCTCGTCCTTCCTGTATCAATGTTCCGAGACTTGCCGTCGGCGCAGATAATCCCACCCCCAAAAAGCTTAAAAATGCTTCTGTAAAAATCGCCTGCGGTATCAGAAACAAGAAGTTTACGACTATCATCCCCAGTGCGTTCGGAAGCAGATGTCTAAACAAAATCCGAATGCCCGATATACCATCTATCTTTGCCGCCGCCGCAAAATCTGTTTCTTTTAAACGGATCATCTCCCCCCGTACGACACGCGCCATATCGATCCAGCCGGCAATACAAATCCCGAAGATCATGCTTTTTATCCCCGGTCCCATAACGAGCGTTATCAGTATAACATATAAAATCGACGGGATCGCGGCAATCACATCCGCTGCTCTCATCAGAATCATATCGATGCGTTTCCCACGATACCCCGCTACAGCACCGTACAAAATACCGATCATCCCATTGATCAGAGAACTTCCCACGCCGATCACAAGACTAATGCCTGCTCCATACCAAACCCGTGTAAAATTATCTCTTCCAAACTCGTCTGTACCGAAAAAATGAATCAACGACATTGGCTGGTTCCGTATTTCCGCATTTTGTTCCGTCGGAGAATAAGGCCCGAATAAAGGTACGCATACTGCCAGAAAGATCCAGATCAAAAGGATGATAAGCGCCGCTTTTTCATCCCTATATCCCTTTCTTTTTTTACTGCTTATTCTGTTTTCTTTCCGCATATTTTTGTCACACCTCCCGCCGGTTCCTGACACAAGTTTTTTCTTATTTCTTTCTGTAAGCTCTTCTGACACTTGGATCAAGCCATGCCCCAAGCAGATCTGTGAGCAAATTAAGAAGAATAACAACTGTTCCCATAAATACAGTCAATCCGAGAATAAGAGTATAATCTCTGTTTGCAATCGACATGACAAACTCTCTTCCCAGACCCGGAATCGTAAACACGCTCTCTATGGCAAAACTTCCCGTAAGCAGAAACGCCGATGCCGGACCGATATAATTCAATACCGGAAACCATGCGTTTTTTAACGCATGAGTAAAAATGATCCTGCTCTTTTTCAATCCTTTTGCCCTGGCAAAAAGAACGTAATCTTTTGCCATCTCCTCATCCAATGCATGTCCTGTCATTCGGGTGATCACAGCCGTCGGATAAAGCGACAATGCCGTAACCGGTAAAATATAATGTGAAAAAGAAAATAAACCCGACGAAGGAAACCATTTTAATTTTACACTGAATACCATTAACAGAAGAATCGCAGCGGCAAAACCGGGAATGCCCGCCGCCAGCATTCCTAATGATCCGATTACCTTTTTCACTGCCCTTTTTTCCGACGCGGCATAGAACACCCCGCATCCCGTACCGACGATCACTGATACGATCAATGCCGAAAGTCCGAGCGACACCGTAAGCGGAGCTGCCCGTCCGATAATCTCTTCCACCGATGTACCCGGATCCTGATAAGAAATCCCCAGATCTCCTTTTAAAAGATTTCCCATATATGACAGATACTGCTCGATCAGCGGATCGTTCAACCCATATTCTTCTTCCACAGCTTCCACAACCTGCTCCGAAACGCCGCCTCTTTGAAACGGACTTCCCGGTATCAGCCTTACGAGAAAAAAAGTGACCGTGGCAAGAAGGAACAATGATACTATCCCAGTCAATATTCTTTTCCATGTGTAACGCATCATTGCCCTTTCACCTCCTTGTTCAGACCCTGTTTTTTTCTTTGCTCTGCCGTTTTATTCCGTCACATCCTCCAGCTTTGCCGGAATGACTTTCAGAAGATCTTCCAGACTAAGTTCTACCTGATATCCGATCTTGCCGCCGCTGAAAATCATCGTTTCAAAGTTTTTTGCCGTTTTATGTATCACTGTCGTAAACTGTTTTTTCATTCCAATCGGAGAACATCCGCCGTGAACATATCCGGTAAGGGGAAGCAGTTCTTTTGATTTTAGCATTTCAACACTTTTTTCTTTTACGGCATGTGCCGCTTTCTTTAGATCCAGTTCACAGTTAACCGGAATGACAAAGACATAATTCGTTTTTGATTTTCCGACCGTCACAAGAGTTTTAAACACCATATCAGGATTTTCACCCAAAACTTCCGCTACTTCAATTCCGCTTACCGCTCCCGTATCAACATAACTATAGCTTTCATATGCAATCTTCTTCTGATCTAAAATCCTCATTACATTTGTTTTTTCTTTATTTTTTCCCATTATTCTTCCTTCCGAATTCTATCTATACCGAAATGCTTCTGTGATAATCCAAATTTCTACAAAGAAAATAAACAATAACAGACCATCTACCGCCCAATTATACTGAATGCTATTCAGCGGAGTCCGAGCAAAACGAAACATAAAATCTTTTACTTTTTTCCTGCCTGTCAAAAACAAAAGGAAAAATTGCAAAATCGGAAATAACAAAATTCCCATTTTATAATCCCATCCGGCGTTCCTAATATGCCAAAATGAACCGGTATAATATCCGGCAGAAAAAATAAACTTACTACTGCAGTCAAAAGAGTGATTCCAAAAATAATCCATGATACTTTTCTACTGTTTAAAAACGACATAATTATTCCTTCTTTCCATAATTTTCAAACCGGATAACCTGCTCGTCATTTTAAATTTTTAAAAATTCACATTTCCGAAACATTCCACAATCTTCTCTGTCATTGCATCCATATCCGCCCGTTTTGCGACTTGAATCTTCATTCCGTATTTCCTTGCTTCGGCCGCTGTTTGTTCTCCGATACAAACGGCAGACACATTTTGAAGTTCTACGTTTTTTATTGCTTTGACAAACCCTTTTACCGTTGAGGCGCTTGTAAAAGTAACTGCATCGATCTCCTCTTTTTGGAACATCTTTTCTATCTTGTGCCTAAGTAAAGAGGAGACTTCATATTCGGTCCGATATAATGCAATATCGTTTACCGGGACGCCTGTTTCCATAAGAGGCGGAAGCAGTTCTAAAGATCCTTCCTCTGCCCGAAAGATCGTAACCGCACTATACTCTGAAATATTTTCTGCAAGTGTTTTTCCCAACTCTCCTGCATTATAAATCTTCGGCACGATATCTGCAAACAGTCCGTGTTCTTTTAATGCAGCCGCCGTCGCAGAACCGATGGCCGCGATTTTTATCTGTGCTTTTCCTGCGAGCAGCCTTCTCATATCCCATGCTTCTTTTTCTAATTGTTCAAAAAATACATGTACTCCTATAGGACTTGTAAAAACAAACCATTCCTCTTTTTCGGAATGTTGAATTTCCCCTAATGCCTTTTTCAGCCTCTCATTCGGATCGATCGCTACTGTATGAATAGACGGCATCTCGATCACCTGTGCCCCGAGATTTCGCAGGCGTTTTGCCAGAGCGGAACTATTCTGCCTCGGTCTTGTCACCAAAAATTGCTTTCCTCCCAAAATCCTGTCTTTTATCCAGTGAAACTCTTCTGACAAAGAACACACTTTTCCTACTACGATAATCGCAGGCGCTTTGATCTTCGCCTCATCTGCCTGCTGCTTTAATGTTTTTACAGTCGCACACACCTGCCTTTGTCTCGCAGTCGTTCCCCGCTCTATCACAGCCGCAGGCATATCTTCCGGCATTCCGGCTTTTATCAGTTCCGTCAGAATCGTTTCCATTGCCGACACACCCATAAGAAAGATCAAAGTTGCATTTAATTTTACAAGAGCCTCGTAATCAATGTCGGGTTTTACATCTCTTCTCGTATGTCCTGTAATCACATGAAAGGATGAGGTATAATCTCGATGAGTCACCGGAATCCCCGCATAAGCCGGAACTGCTACTGAAGAAGTGATTCCCGGAATAATTTCGAAAGAAATCTTTTCATTTCTAAGTATCTCTATTTCTTCTCCGCCTCTTCCGAACACGAATGGATCTCCGCCTTTGAGACGCAATACTCTTTTCCCTTTTTTTGCTTCTCTTACGAGAATCTGATTGATCTCTTCTTGAGGAACCGGATGGTTTCCCGCATGTTTTCCGACATAAATTGTTTCTGTTTCCCGCGGAATACGGCTTAGTATCTCTGCGCTTAAAAGAGCGTCATATACGATGACATCTGCCTCTTCGATCAATTCCGCAGTCCGCAAAGTCAGTAATCCCGCATCTCCCGGACCTGCCCCTGCGATCCATACCTTTCCATATAAACTCTGTTCCATCTTTCTCACCTTTCCCCAAACTGCTTTTTCATTGTCAAGGCAAGTCTTTCTCCGAGACTTGAAGCGTCTTCAATATAAGAAGCTGCCTTTTTCACAAAATACTGTCCGCTTTTTTCATTGTAATACAGTCCTGTCAGTTCCAATTCATTTCCCTTTACTTTTGCATAAGCCGCACTCGGAGATGTGCATCCCCCGTCAAGCACACGGATAAAACTACGTTCTGCCAGAGCCTGTACTCTGCTCTTTTTATCATCCACATATTGACGCCACACTGTATCTTTCAAAAATTCTTTTCTCCCCTGAACTGCCAAAATTCCCTGTCCCGCAGCAGGGATCACCTCATCTACCGAAAAGTACCTTCCGATCACCGCTTCCATATTCAGCCGCTTCACCCCAGCGGCTGCAAGCACCGCCGCATCGTATTCTTCTTTGTTTAATTTACTAAGTCTTGTCTGTATGTTTCCGCGGATTCCTTGAAACACTGCATTCGGATACAATTTCTGAATCTGTATCATGCGCCTTTTACTGGAAGTTCCTATAACAGCGCCTGTTTTTGTGAGTATAGACCCTTCCTCTGTTCCCTGTTCTTTTTTTTCACTTTTATAAATAAGCACATCCCTTGGATCTTCCCGTCTGCTGTATGCAAGAATCGGAAATTCAGAAGATTCTTCCATCGGCATATCTTTTAGACTGTGAACGGCAAGATCGATCCTTCCGTCTGCCAGAGCCTGATCTAATTCTTTTACAAAAAGTCCTTTTCCTCCGACAGATTCCAAACTCCTGTCAAGGATCTTATCCCCTGTCGTTTTCATCGTGATGATCTCAACTAAAATCGTTTGGTCACATCGCCTAATCTGATCTTTTATAATTTCCGCCTGCTTTACCGCAAGCCTGCTTTCTCTGCTCCCTATTCTGATAACAGACTGCATGACGCTTCGTTTCCTTTCTCTATAATCTTATACACAGCCTCCATGTTCAGGTTCTCTCTTACTATTGACGCAAGCCGGTCATACTGTTCTTCTTTATATGCGTTTCTGTCACGCACTGTAATTTTCGACGGATCTATTCCTTTTTTTCTTAAAACTGCCGCCAAAAATGTTTTGACCGTTTCAGACATATCGAAAATCCCATGCATATAACAGCCATATACATGATCGCTCTGCGCTCCGTCCTGCCGCTGTTCTCCTTCCTCTTCCATATAGACAAGCGGAACAGTCCCCTTGGACAAAACCGTTCTCCCCATATGGATCTCATACCCTTCATAACATACACCGCTCATTTCTGCAAGCGCTCCGCCTACTTTGGCAAACCTTCCTGAAACTCTTGTCCTTCTTTTTTCCTGTTCAAACACTGTCGTCACCGGCAGAAGTCCCATCCCGCGAACCGTTCCTTTTTGTTCTGCCCCCGTCGGATCGCTGATCGACTGTCCGAGCATCTGATATCCTCCGCAAATACCGAATACGATGCCTCCTTTTGCCGCATGGCGCAGTATTTTCCCTTCCAAACCGTTTTGCCTCATCCACAAAAGATCGCTGATCGTATTTTTGCTTCCCGGGATGATCACAACATCAGGATCTCCAAATTGAGAAATGTTTGACACATAGGACACGTCGAGTTCATCCACTGCTTCAAGCGGAGCTATATCCGTAAAATTAGAAATCCTGGGAAGACGTATAACCGCGATTTTTGCAAGACCTGATCTGCTCTTTTTCCGAAACCGCTCTGTCAAACTGTCTTCATCTTCAATATCAAGATGAAAATACGGGATAACTCCAAGTACAGAAGTATTTATCTTTTCTTCCAACATCCGAAGTCCGGGTTTTAAAATCGATACGTCTCCGCGAAATTTATTGATAATCAGCCCTTTTACACGTTCTTTTTCATCTTCCTCTAATAGAAGCAATGTGCCAAGAAGCTGTGCAAATACTCCTCCCCGGTCAA
>ENA-ORRW01003451-ORRW01003451.1-human-gut-metagenome-genome-assembly--contig:-NODE-3451-length-11346-cov-2.958551_pt1 | contig 11346 bp, 10 predicted proteins | sample MGYA00242183_ERZ509150 | MGnify/ENA primary metagenome ERZ509150 (study PRJEB26280, sample SAMEA2338639) | human gut metagenome | biome: human gut; feature: human-associated habitat; material: faeces... | reverse complement strand
ATGATCTCAATGAAAAGTCCGTGCCGAAACAGCTATACTGCTGTAACGTCTGCACGGGCTTTCTTTTTGTAATGGCAGCGAGCTAAAGTCCGGACTTGCCGGAGACCTTGGCGACCGCTTACAATCCCGGAATGTGCCTTTAGCGCTTCCGGCGATTCTTTTCCCTCAGTTCCCTGAAAAATCCGGTCATAAGCGCACTGCACTCTTCCTCAAGCACTCCGGTTGTCAATTCTGCCTGGTGATTAAATTGTTTTATATCCAAAAGATTCAAAACCGATCCCGCACATCCTGCTTTTGGATTCATGCATCCGACAACAACGCGGGTCAGCCTCGACTGAATGATTGCTCCTGCGCACATTTGACATGGCTCTAACGTCACATACATTGTACATTGCTCCAGCCTCCAGTCTCCCATTTTTTTGCTTGCCTTTTTGATTGCCTTAATCTCCGCATGTGCCAACGGGTCTTTATCTGTATTCCTTCTGTTATAACCTCTGCCTATGATCTTTCCTTCATAAACAATAACGCATCCGATCGGTGTTTCATTAATCGCATATGCTTTTTGCGCCTGTTTAATGGCTGCCCGCATATACTTTTCATCTAACTTCAACTTCTCATTTTCTTCCATTATATCCCTCCTGTATGTTCCTCCGCTTTCTTTCCTCCCATACGTTCTTTTTCTTTTCTTTCATGAATAGATTAGATTGAAAAGACAAGAATCGAGGTAAAAGATGGACACGGGTACTTTTTATCTATATGAATATGAAAACAATGTACGAAAGCGCAATGCGGGATTTCTGAAAATCTACCGCCGCTATCAATCCTGTATTTTTCAGGCACACATCCGAAGCATCAGCCTTGAAAATGTTTTCGAGGCGGAAATGTATGCGTTCTTTTTCAAGGAAAATCAAATCTGCGCAAAACAGATCGCTCATTTTCCCATTGACTCCATGACACACAGCATACGTTTCTGCGCTCCGCAATCTTCCTTCCCCGAATGCCGCCGTCTCGAATCGATCGACGGGTTTTTCCTGAAATGTTCCGAGTCATCCTCCCTTTGGCTTACGCCGAACTGTCCTGAAAACATAGATTCAGATCAAATTCATTTTCTGGATACCGACTCCACGATTCAAAGCGACTCATATCCCGCCTCCCTATCCACCAGACCGGACAGCCCGCAGAACAACTCTCAGGAGAAGGCGAATCCTCTCACAAAAAGCGAATCACCGGATGAGGCGGAGCCTCGCGCGAAAGACGAATCACCGGATGAGACAAAACCTCCCGCGAAAGACGAATCACCGGATGAGACAAAACCTCCCACGAAAGACGAATCACCGGATGAACCAGAACCTCGCGCGAAAAGCGAATCAAATTCCTCCATCCGGGGAGAAGTGCGGCAAAATGAGATCTCAAAAACCGGTCTTTCTCTTCCGCGAAAACTATCGCTTTCCGATCTGACAGTTCTTCCTCGGAAATTTTGGTTTCTTTCAAACAACAGTTTTCTTCTGCACGGTTACCACAGTTACGGGCATCTTCTCCTTACCGAGCAAAACGGACGGCTCTGGCTCGGAGTTCCCGGCATATATGACTTAAGAGAAGCCCGCGCGGCAGACCTTTTCGGTTTCCCACGCTTCTGCAGATCTTACGCCGATTCTGATATGCTGACTGACGACGAGCGAAACGCAAACGCTGATTTCGGTCATTGGTTTCGCTGTGTCGGACTCCGGCCTAGATGATCCCGTTCATTTCCTGATAGAGACGTTTTGCATAACTATCTGTCATACCGCACACATAATCCGTCACAAGCAGCAGGCGGAGATACAATTTCTCCGCTTCGCTTTTGCCTTCTGATTGGATTCGGTATGCATTCTTATAATTATCCGATATAAACGATATTACTCTCCTGTCAATCGTTCCCTGCTTTTCTTTTGTATCGAAATACAAAGCCGCCTGTACAAGACGCTCCATCAAATAATCTATAACAGCCGACTCAGATACTTCCATCTTGTAGATTGCCATTGATGAAAAAACATATCTGTCCGCCATGTCTCCAAGCAGTTCCATCAGTTCTTCCCCGTTTGTTCCGTAAAACAGATCCTGACCGAACTTTCCCGACATGATCGCATCGTAATTCGCCATAAATCCTTCTGTCGCACAGTTAAGCAAAAATCCCTGTGCATTTACAATCCAATTTTTCACGGCGTAAGATTCCGGATCATGCACCCGCTTTTGTATTCCCCTCTCGTAAAGCTGCCGAAGTCTGTATGCGGGTCGAAACGTACCGTTTCGTTTCTTCTCTTCCAACTCTTTTAGTTCCCGCTCCAGATCCGCATATCGGATAAATCCTTTCACAAAAGAATCTTCAATATCCGCCGTCTTATAGGCAAGATCATCCGCCGCTTCCAACATATATGTCAGCGGATGCCGGTTTCTTCCCGCCCCTGTCTCTTTTGTCACTTTATGAAATATTTCCTCGTCCGCAAAATAATATCCCATCTTCCGGTCTTTTATATTTCCACTGTTCTCATCTATCTGCAAAGATGATCCGGGGTATTTAATGATCGTATTCAGGAGCGCATATGTCAGATTCATACCATGCTCATCGACAAGATAGTGCAGTCTTGTCACAAGACGAAGCGCCTGAGCATTTCCTTCAAAGTGAAAAAAATCCTGTTTCATCTGCGCGGTAAACATCTCGGAAACATTCTTTTGGCAAAACGTAAGTTTCGGAAGATTTCTTTCAAACCATTCCCGGATCGCAATTTCTCCAAAATGTCCGAACGGAGGATTTCCGATGTCATGGATCAAGCCCGCACACTCAAGTATATGAGAAATATCCTCTTTCATCTGAGGCGTAAATCCTGAGTTTTTCCGATGCTCCAGTATATTTTCTCCTATCGTCTGCCCCAGTGATTTCCCAAGCGAAGATACTTCCAGAGAATGAGTCAGCCTCGTCCTTACGAAATCGCTTTTATCAAGAGGGAAAACCTGCGTCTTATCCTGCAGCCGGCGAAAAGATGCACTTCCGATTATGCGGTGATAGTCTTTTTCAAATTCACTTCTTAGATCGCCCGCCTTTGCAAAATTCCCGCCTGCTCTCTCACGTTTTGTCGAAAGCAGCCTGCTCCATTCCATACGTTATCGTCTCCTTTCCTCCCGCAAACAGGCGGAAGCGCCAAAATCCACATTCCGAAGTTGTAAATGGCCGCCAAGTCTCAGGCAAGCCCGAACTTTGACATATCGCCGTTGCAAATCAACCCCACAGAAAACTCTGCGGGGCTGTATCACTTTCCTTATTGTTCAATTATCCGCCGAATTGAAACGAAACGTCAATCGAGATAAATCGGCGGTTCATACGCCTTGCCGAGTAAAGCTTTCTTACGTTCCTGAAGTCCGAGAAATGCCCACTCTGTCATATCTGTCCATTTATGGATCGTACGGTCATACACCTGAACGTATCCGATCCTTGTCGGATGCATCCGCACGCTGTTCGACTGGTATTCTTTTCCGGTGTACGGATTCACATCGCCTGCCTGAGTATCCTCATCCGCATCATCATGTGTAATGACCGGCTCAAAATCTTCCGTGCTCCCGCTTTCTGCAAATGCCGTTTCATCTTCTGCCGCATCTTCTGTCCATTTTGCATCCGACGAAACAGACTCATCTTGAACTACAGCTCCTGCTTTGTCGGCATGATCCGTATCGTTTTGATTTACATTTTCTCCGATACCGCTTTCTCCGACCGCATCCGTCTGCACTTCATTTTCTTTTGGTGAAACTTCTTTTTCCGCTTTTGACTGTGAATCTCTTCTTCTGAAAAAACTTCCGAGCCTGCGTTCTTTTTTCGGCTTTTCGAGTTCCTTTTTAATCTCTTCTATCGACTCGCCCGCCTGCACGTTCTTTTCAAGTTCATTCAACTCTTCATGAATTTCGTATAATTCGCCGATCGTCATATCGCGATCGTTCGATACCTCTTCTCCCGGTGTCTCTAACCCTTCCGTATCCGGCATACTCATATCCGCTTCTTTTTCCGGCTGGATATACTCTGCTTCCACAGGTTCTTCCGGCTGGATATACTCTGCCTCTACAGGTTCTTCCGTCTGAATATACTCTGCTTCCACAGGTTCTTCCGTCTGAATATACTCTGCTTCCACAGGTTCTTCCGGTTCAATATACTCTGCTTCTGCCTTGTTTTGTGCAAACTCTTCTGTATGCTCAAACATCTCCGGCACAGTCTCTTCGATCAGTTTTTCTTCCGGCTCTGCATACTCCGCTTCTGCCTGCTCTTTTGCTGTCAGCTCTTTATGACCGGAGGCTTCTACAGCTTCAACTCTCGCTGCCGCCGCACGCTCCAACGCCGCAATGCTTCTTACTTCCCCTGCCCCTTCTGCCGACATGATACTCAAATGAAACGGACACTCAAGCATTTCCGCGATCATACGCATATCCTGTTCCTGAAAATTATCTCTGCCAAGACGCTGTGTCAGGTTCTGTCTCGACATTTTCTTCCCTGTTTTTTCCTCGATCAATTCCGCAAGCTGCTTGATCGTCATTCCTTTCCTTCCGAGAATGATCTTGACTTGTTCCCCAAATGTTAAATCCTGCATTTTTTCCTCCTTATGTATATTTATACTCTTTACCAACCCTTTACGGTATTCCCCATATACTTTATCCTATCTCTTTTTCCCAGTCTGCGTCAAGAGATTTTCCGCAATGCGGTTTTTAGAACCAGCGCGGACCGGACTGTTGCTTATACTTATACTTATGCGATTCTTCTGCACGGTACTGTCAGGCTTTTTATTGAAGAAGATATTCTTCCAGTGTCAGATTCTTTTTCATGATCTCTTCCGCCGCACGGTTCATAAATGATTCCCGTGATATCCACCTTTTCCGGAGGATATCTTAAAATAAATCCATATTCCCAACAATGTTCCATCAGCCATTTTTGTTCGTCCGTCTCTCCCTGCCGGTCATCCAGACCTTCATACTCGGACGCTATAATATCCACTGCAAGTCCGGTCGCATGTTCGCTCGTTCCCGGAACTGCCACTGACTTTTTCGTCTCATCATAAGCTTCCAAAGGCGTACGTCCGTTTGCCATCCAGTCCTGCATGGTTGCATTAAACACTTCCTTCTGCTTCTCAGAAGAACGGTAAGCGGAAGCAACATACATACTAAGTCCCGCTTTTGCCCCATCGTCAAGCATCTGCCGAAGAGGTTCTTCGATACGCGCATCGACAAACCGTTCGCTTTCCAACTCCACCATAGATTCCGGCACATAAGAAACATCCAGAGGATGAGAGTCGTTGACAAGAACCAATGCCCACCCTTCTTTGTCGCTTCCTAAAGCCTCTGCGCTGTTATTCGCCGCCTCATGCTTCATGATCTCTTCTTTCAGCTCATTTGTTTTCTTTTTTAATTTTTCTTTTTCTGCGGCAAATTCCGCTTTATTTTTTGACAAAACCGACTTCGCGGCAACTCCTGTACACAGAACTCCCGCCACAAGACCGATCGCTATGCCGATGACCAACATTCGTCTCAGCCGGAATTCTCCGGTCAATTTTTTCATAATTTCAACTCCATATCTATATCGGCGGCAATCTCTTTCTCTGTAGAACAGATCGCCATTTTATATAGTTTATTCGGATGCTCATATTCCCGGCAATAATAATCTTGCCGAAACAGATCCGGTTTCCGTATCAAAACCGGCGGATTTCCCAATCGTATCTCAAACGAGTCAAGCGAAAGCTTCATACCGAATCTTGTCGCTTTCAAAAAACTTTCTTTGAGCACCCAGTATCTGTAAAATATATCCGCCCTCTCCTCCGGTGTCTTTCCCGACATCACTGCCTCATATTCCGAACCGCAAAAATACCGTTTTGCCAAATGCTCCCGCGCCCTGCCGATCTGCTGAATATCACACCCGACCTGTATGCGTTTTCCCTCTGCCAAATCCCCTCCCATACAGACGGCACACATGACAAACTCCCCTGAATGTGACAGGTTAAACACTGTTTCCTTCGGAAGTCTGTATTTCTTCCTCAACTTCTCCCACAGACTCCATGCCGCCACGCTCTGCACTCTCTTTAAAGGATCTGCCTGCGCCATTGCCTTTTCTTTCCGAAAACGGGGAAGCCGTTCAAAATATTTTATATATATTTCTTTATCGTAAAGCGGCGTAATGTCCGCCGCCCATCCCTTTACCATACTTTTCCTTATCTGTCTCTTAAATATCTCACTTCAAACGTTTCAATCGTGATCGGTTTATTAAACAATGTTCCCTGTGCATAATCACAGCCGATCTCCCTGAGTACATTAAACTGATCCTGAGTTTCCACGCCCGCTGCCTGAACAGACGCTCCCAACTGTCTGCATATGTCGATAACAGCCTGCGCCACGATCCGGCTCCTTCCGTTTCCGACAATATTTGAAATCACGCTCTTATCCAGTTTCAATCCGTCGAACTCCATAAGAGACAAGATCGAAAAACTTGAATCTTTTGCACCGAAATGATCCAAGATCACTCTTACATTTCCTTTTCGTATCTTACTGCTCGTCTCTGCCAGCATCTCCTGATTCATATCGCTGCTTGATTCCGAAACTTCAACTTCGAGATACTCGCATCTGACATGATGTTTTTCTATGAGATGCAGCATTTTATCCGCAAGTCCTTCCTGCCGAAGAGTTGCCCCTGCAAAATTCACCGAAACCGGGATCATCGGAATATCTCTTACTTCCCATTTATGAAGCGTTTTGCACACTTCCTCAAACACATAAAGATCAAGGTAATGGGAAAGTTTTGTTTCTTCCAGCATATTAAGATATCTTCCCGGATCTACTATTCCGAGATCTTTGTGATGATAGCGCACAACCGCTTCCGCTCCGCCGACCTCGCCTGTGAGCGTATCGATCTTCGGAACAAGACATACGATAAAATTCCCGTTTTCAATATCTTGTAAAAGATCTTCTTTTATGATCGGTTCGTGATGTCCTTTTTGCAAATTTTTGTAATATTTTCTTTTTTCCTCGCGCATCATCACTTCCGCGTTGTTGACAAGCTTGTCTACCTCGATATCGATCTTCTCCCACGCATAGCCGATAGAAACAAGTCCGAGACTGATATTGTCAAGCTTTGTATGCACCGCATGAACCTGTTTTGTAAAATCCTGATAAGACGTATTTTCTACAAGCACGAGATACTCATCTCCCGTCAGCCGATATGCTTCCCCACTGTGAAAATACTCCTCCAGAACTTCTCCGACACGAATTACGACTTCGTCTCCGTAATCTCTCCCGAACTCTTTATTAAAATTTTTCAGTCCGTTGATATCGACGGAAAGCGCGCCGATCGATTTTAATTTCTTCTCATCCACAGTATCAAAATAGTGAACAAGACTGTTTCTGTTCAAAAGACCGGTAAGATCGTCATGATAACTCAGATATTCCTGCTGCTTCTGCATCTTCTGCAGTGCGATTGCCTGCGGAATATACTGAACGATAGCGCGCATCAAGTCGATGGTGCAGCCTCCCCGTCTGACTCCGACAACCGCAAGAACAGCAGTCACATCTTCACTGATCGGAAGAAACACGCTATAATCCCGAGCCGTCGTATCGGTAATCTCTGTTTTCATCCATTTCGGCTGACGCTCTTCCGGGAGAAGTTTCATCCGATCACGCTGCCACTCGATATTCTCATCGCACCACTCGTAGATCGTCTCGATGTCTCCTCTGTCTTTTTCAATATAATAAGCATACTCCGCATCATAATAGCTGCGAACCGTACTTAATATTTCGTTTACGATCTCGCTAAGAGACCGGATTTTGTAACCTTCACTCATAATTCCCCGCCCGTTTCATTTTCTTTGATCTGTAAATCCATATATTTATTTAAACTGTTCTGTCTGACATTTTTCTGTGCATTTTAATGCAAATAATTTACTTGCATAAGCATTATTATTTTAGTATACAGCCATATAAAATGCAAGATAAAAAAAGAGCCAGTCACTCGTGATCTGACTCTTTTTATCTGTTTCTTTTCACAAACATGCTATCGATGTATCCTTTCGACAACCGTAAGCATCTGTCACACTTAATAGTGGATCAGGTCTTTCGCTCCCTGTGCAAGTTTCAGGCGGTTCATCGCCCGAGCAAGAGATGCCTGCGTGTGGTAATATTCCTGAATGCTTTGTTTCTGCCGCATCCGCTCTTGTGCATGTTCCCTTTGTTCTCTGGCATGACGCACGTCAATATCTTCCGGGCGTTCCGCCGTATCGACGAGCAGTGTCACACGGTTATTCACGATCTCCGCAAAACCTGTTCCGACTGCGATTTCCGTCACTTCACCTTCTGTTGATTCCATGCGCGCAATACCGACAACAACGGCGATCACCATATTTTCATGGTGCGCCAGTACGCCTTTTTCTCCGTCCGGCGCCGGAATCGTCAGTTTCTTACATCTTCCATTGAAAAATACTTTATCACTTGCTATGATTCTCAATCCAAATGTATCCATAATACACCTCTGCCTACTCCGCCGCCTTTGCTTTCTCGATCACATCGTCGATTGAACCTACATTGAAAAATGCCGACTCAGGATACTCGTCCATCTCTCCGTCGATGATCATCTTAAATCCTCGGATCGTCTCTTTCAGCGGCACATATTTTCCCGGAACTCCGGTAAACGTCTCAGCCACAAAGAACGGCTGCGACAAAAACTTCTGGATTTTTCTCGCACGCATAACGGTTGCTTTATCTTCATCCGACAACTCTTCCATACCGAGGATTGCGATAATATCCTGCAGTTCTTTATATTTCTGAAGAATCGCGATCACTTTGTTCGCCACTTCGTAATGCTCTTCCCCAACGATCTCCGCTTCCAAAATACGGGAACTTGACTCCAGAGGATCAACTGCCGGATAGATACCTTGCTCTACCACTTTTCTCGAGAGAACCGTCGTCGCATCCAAATGAGCAAACGTCGTTGCCGGAGCCGGGTCTGTCAAGTCGTCGGCAGGAACGTATACCGCCTGTACGGAAGTAACCGAACCGTTTTTCGTTGACGCGATCCTCTCCTGAAGTTCTCCCATTTCCGTAGCAAGCGTCGGCTGATATCCGACCGCCGACGGCATTCTTCCAAGAAGCGCAGACACTTCCGATCCCGCCTGTGTAAAACGGAAAATATTATCAATAAACAACAAAACATTTCTGTGTTCTTCATCGCGGAAATATTCTGCCATAGTAAGCCCTGTTTCCGCCACGCGCATACGCGCTCCCGGCGGCTCGTTCATCTGACCGAACACTAACGCCGTCTTTTCAAGAACTCCCGATTCTTTCATCTCTGTCCACAAGTCATTTCCTTCACGGGAACGCTCTCCTACTCCTGTGAATATGGAGTATCCGCCATGCTCTGTCGCTATGTTTCGGATCAGCTCCTGAATAAGCACCGTTTTTCCTACTCCGGCGCCGCCAAACAGTCCGATCTTTCCCCCTTTTGCATAAGGAGCAAGAAGATCGATTACTTTGATTCCCGTTTCCAGGATCTCAACAACCGGGCTTTGGTCTTCAAATGTCGGAGGATCTCTGTGAATCACCCACTGATCTGCATCTGTGATCTGTTCGCCGTCATCTACCGTCTCTCCAAGTACGTTAAACAATCTTCCCAGCGTCTTCTCTCCGACCGGAACTTTAATCCCCGCTCCTGTTGCAGTTACTTCCATGTCTTTGTGAAGCCCTTCGCTTGCAGCCAGCATCAGACAGCGAACTTCATTGTTTCCGAGATGCTGCGCCACTTCCATAACACATTTCTTTCCGTTATTTTCAACTTCCAAAGCGTCTTTGATAAAAGGAAGGTTCCCGTCTTGAAACACAACGTCTACAACAGGACCCATAACCTGTATGATTTTTCCTTTATTCATGATCTTTCTCACTTTCTTAGAACTATAGCGGCATTCTGCCGCCTGTTTGACATACTGATCTTCCCGAGGTATCAGCCCCGGCTTTTTTCTGCTGCATTTCTATTTTCGCTGTGCCCTTGCCCCGCTGCACACTTCTGTAATTTCCTGTGTGATCGCCGCCTGCCTTGCTCTGTTATATATGATCGACAAGTCATGGATCAGACTTTTCGCACTGTCTGTCGCAGATTTCATCGCCATCATGCGGGCGTTATGTTCGCTTGCATATGCTTCCACAAGCGCTCCGTAGACGATTCCGGTCACATAATTCGGAATGATACTATCCATTACCGCTTCTGCAGACGGATACAGCGCGATTGCTTCTCTGTGCACGTTCAACGGCATTTTCATTTCGTTAAACGAGCTTCTTTCAAGCGGAAGAAGCTTCATTACTTCTGCTTCTGCCTGAACAGAATTTTCCATCCTCGTATAAACAATATAGATCTCGTCCAATTCCCTCTCCCTGAACTGGTCGAGCAGAACCGCGGCAATATCCCTCGCCCTGTGCATCGTCGGATTTTGTACCGTATATTGAAAATTGGTATCGATCTGCACGTCCCGCTTTGCAAAGTAATGACGACCGAGTTCTCCTACGATAAACAATTTATGAATCCCCGGACGGGCCAGTATCTCTTCTTCTAATTTCACGATATTATGATTATACGCCCCTGCCAGTCCTTTATCCGCCGTAATAACGATCGAACCGATCTTGCGCTCTCCTTCCGGAACATTCTCGCGCGCCGAAAAATATCCATGATGCAAGTCCGGCAAATGTCTGAGTATTCTCGATATTTCGCCTTGCAGGCCATAAAAGTAAGGCTCTGTATCCGCAAGTTTTTTCTTCGCATGGGTCATTTTCGACGAAGAGATCATATACATCGCGTTCGTAATCTTCATCGTATCTTTTACACTGTTGATACGGCTTTGTATCTCTCTGATATTTGCCATATTATCACCTGCTCTTTTTAAATTCCTCTGCGATCAACACAATCTGATCGATCAATTCATCAGACAACACTTTTTTCTCTTCGATCTCTTCGCCGATATTTGGGTATTTCGTATCAAACCACGTCATGAGATCAAGACGGAACTGACGTATTTCTTTTTTATCGATGCCGAGGAATATTTTGTGTGTCGCGGCACAAAGAGTAATTACTTTTTCATGCAGTGACATCGGATGATATAACGGCTGTTTCAAAAGTTCCATCAGTCCGCTTCCATATTCCAGCTGTTCCTTCGTCGCAGGATCCAGGTCCGAGCTAAACTGTGTAAACACTTCCATCTCTCTATACTGCGCGAGATCGATACGGATACTTCCCGACGCTTTTTTCATCGCCTTCGTCTGTGCCGCCCCGCCTACACGCGATACGGAAAGACCGACATTTACCGCCGGACG
>ENA-ORRW01003446-ORRW01003446.1-human-gut-metagenome-genome-assembly--contig:-NODE-3446-length-11349-cov-5.298831_pt1 | contig 11349 bp, 7 predicted proteins | sample MGYA00242183_ERZ509150 | MGnify/ENA primary metagenome ERZ509150 (study PRJEB26280, sample SAMEA2338639) | human gut metagenome | biome: human gut; feature: human-associated habitat; material: faeces... | reverse complement strand
ATGTTCTCGTAGAAGCCGCCGCCGGTGATGTGGGAAATGCCCTTCACATCCACCTCTTCCAGCACCTTGAGCACAGGCTTGACGTAGATCTTGGTGGGAGCCAGCAGGGCCTCGCCCAGCGTCTTGCCGCCCAGCTCTGCAGGGGCAGTGTGCAGCACATCGGGGTTTGCGTCAATGTCAAAGATCTTGCGCACCAGCGAGAAACCGTTGGAGTGCACACCGGTGGAAGGCAGGGCAAGAATCACATCACCGGCTGCCATGGTCTCATTGCTCAGGATCTTTTCCTTATCCACAACGCCCACGGTGAAACCGGCCAGATCGTACTCCTCCTCCGGCATCATGCCCGGGTGCTCGGCAGTCTCGCCGCCCACCAGAGAGCAGTCGGCCTGCACGCAGCCCTCAGCCACACCCTTGACGATCTCTGCGATCTTCTCGGGAATGTTGCGGCCGCAGGCGATGTAATCCAGGAACACCAGCGGCTTTGCACCGGCGCAGATGACATCGTTCACGCACATAGCCACGCAGTCGATGCCGATGGTATCGTGCTTGTCCATGATCATGGCAATTTTCAGCTTGGTGCCCACGCCGTCGGTGCCGGAGATCAGCACCGGGTGCTTGTAGCCGGTGCAGTCCAGCTCAAACAGGCCACCAAAGCCGCCCAGACCGCCAATGCAGTGCTCGTTCATGGTGCGGGCCACATACTGCTTCATCAGTTCAACAGAGCGATAACCGGCGGTGATATCCACACCGGCGGCTGCATAGCTTTCAGAATAGCTTTTTTCCATGGTCTTACTCTCCTAACTTTTTCTCGTCCTTGGGACGGTCGTTCAGGTGGCGTTCGTGAATATCGGTGGAAAGCACCTCGTCCGGCTTCACGGCATATTCGCCGGTAAAGCAGGCGGTGCAGAATCCGCATTTTGCGTTCTTTGTAAGCTGGACAACATGCTCAGTGGAAAGGTAGCCCAGCGTATCGGCCCCGATCACTTCATTGATCTGCTCGACCGTGCGGCCGGTGGCCACCAGCAGCTTCTGATCCGGGATGTCAGTGCCGAAGTAGCAGGGGTACTTGAACGGCGGTGCCGACACCATAAAGTGTACCTCGGTGGCACCGGCATCCCGCAGCAGCTTGATGATGCGGGCAGATGTGGTGCCGCGCACGATGGAGTCATCCACCAGCACCACCCGCTTGCCCTTGACCGTGCTGGAAACGACGTTCAGCTTGATGCGCACGCTGTTCTCGCGCTGCTTCTGGCTGCCCTGAATGAAGGTGCGGCCGATGTACTTATTCTTAATAAAGCCGATGCCATAGGGGATGCCGCTCTCCTGCGAGTAGCCGAGAGCTGCATCCAGACCGGAATCCGGCACGCCGATGACCACGTCCGCTTCCACGGGGTGTTCCTGTGCAAGGAACCGGCCAGCCTGCTTGCGGGCCTCGTGCACCGAGCTGCCCTCGATGATGCTGTCCGGGCGGGAGAAATAGATGAACTCGAACACGCACATCTGGGTGTCCGGCCGTCCGCAGTGATCCTTGATGCTGCGCAGCTCACCGGTTTTTGCGTCTGCCACCACGATCTCGCCGGGCTCCACGTCCCGCAGCAGGGTGGCACCGGCGGCATCCAGTGCACAGCTCTCGCTGGCAAACACATAGCCGCCGCCGGGCAGGGTGCCGATGCACAGGGGCCGGTAGCCGCGGGGGTCGCGTACTGCAATGAGTTTGGTGGCCGACATGATCACCAGACTGTAGGCACCTTCCAGCACATCCATCGTCTTGCTGATGGCGGTCTCGATGCTGCCCATGCGCAGGCGGTTGCGGGTGATCAGGTAGCAGATCACCTCGGTATCGGAGGAGCCGTGGAAGATGGCACCCTCGTTTTCCAGCTGGCGGCGCAGCTCGATGGCGTTGGTCAGGTTGCCGTTGTGGCACAGTGCCATGGTGCCGCGGCCATGGCGCACGATCATGGGCTGTGCGTTGGCCCGCACGCGACTGCCTGCCGTAGCGTAGCGCACGTGACCGGTGGCCATGCGCGCATTGGGGTTTGCCAGACCTGCCAGCACCGCCGGGGTGAACACCTCGTTCACAAGGCCGAGGTCGCGGTGGCCGTTGATCACGCCATCATCGTTCACGGCGATGCCGCAGCTCTCCTGACCACGGTGCTGCAGGGCATACAGAGCCGAGTAGGCCGCAGCGGCCACATCCTCGGTACCGGCACGGTCGTAAATGCCGAAAACGCCGCATTCTTCGTGCAGCGGATATGCAAAATCAGACATTGGTTCTCCTTTACAGCTGGGCGATCTCAGCCTGCAGCTTTTCCTCTTTGGCAGCGATCTGTGCGGCCATGGCGGTGCGCTCTGCTGCCAGCTTTTCGGCCAGAGCGTCGTCGCTCAAAGCCAGAATTTCCGCAGCCAGCCATGCGGCGTTCTTGGCACCGTTCAGAGCCACCGTTGCCACCGGGATGCCGCTGGGCATCTGCACCGTGGCAAGCAGGGCATCCATGCCGTCCATGGCACCGCCCTTCATGGGAATGCCGATCACCGGCAGGGTGGTGTTGGCAGCAAAGGCACCCGCCAGATGTGCTGCCATGCCTGCTGCGCACAGGATCACGCCGAAGCCGTTGGCACGGGCGCTTTTGGCAAACTCCGCTGCCCCGGCAGGGGTGCGGTGTGCCGAAAGGATGTGCGCCTCAAAAGGGATGTCCAGCGCTTTCAGCTGGGCACATGCGCCCTTTACCACCGGCCAATCGCTGTCAGAACCCATGATCACAGCCACTTTACGAACCATATCCAAACCTCTCTTTCTCAACCGACAAACAAAAAAGGCTGCGGTACACCCGTACCACGGCCTTTAATTCTGCGTATGCTCTCCCGACGCTTTGCACAAAGTTGCACGATGCCCCTGACATGCCCGAATGTTGTTTCGACCCATGAGACCCGGCAGCATCTTCATCATTGAAGTTCTCCTCCGCAGTTCCTTGTGCTTGCGTTTTCAGGCGGCGGAAAAGCCCTTTCTGCGGGCCGCCGTCCCTGTACTACATACAGTTTACGGCAAAAAAACATCTTTGAAAAGAGTGTTTCCACAAATTCTACCTTGTGTTTTCATGCCGTCAAAAAACTTTCAAAAGTTTTGTGCAGTTTCGACATTGTTTTTCTTTTTAAGTATGACTTATAGTTTAAGTATATTTTATGTAAATAGGATGCGTTAACTTTTTGTACAATAGACGGACTTTTTTAAAAAATAATTTTTGCTGTAATTGCCCGTGCAGCGCGGATGAGGTCCGCCGGGGCACAGCACACCTGCGTGCCGATGCGCCCGCCGGAGACATAGACCTTCTCCTGCGTCAGCACGCTCTCATCGAACACAGTCTTATACTGCTTTTTCATGCCTACCGGGCTGCAGCCACCGCGCACATAGCCGGTGACCTTGTTGATATCGGCCACATGGATCATGGCAACGCTTTTTTCGCCCACACTGCGGGCAGCGGCTTTCAGATCCAGCTCTGCTGCCACCGGAATGACGAACACAAAATAGTTTTTGCTATTGCCCTGCGTCACCAGCGTCTTATACACGCAGGCAGGGTCTTCGCCCATGCTGCCTGCCACATCCACACCTGCCACGGCAACGCCCTCTTCATGAGCGTACTCGTGGGCGGTGTAGGACACCTTCTCGCGCTCCAGAATGCGCATGGCATTGGTTTTTGCTTCTTTTCCCATTGTGGTATTCCCCTTTATATTTAGCTGGTTCTATTCTTAAGTATGATGGCATTGGGTCAGCGTCCTCGCCCTCTCCGTCATTGCTAACGCAATGCCACCTCTCCCAAAGTGAGAGGCTTTGGCAATCCACGCAAAGTTTCCGTTTTTGCCAAGGGCTCCCCCTTTGGGGGAGCTGCTGAGCGCAAGCGAAGCTGAGAGGGCGAGCCTGCTTTTCCTTTTCCTGCTCCCATTCTACCACTTTTTCTGAAAAAATTCAAAATTCTCTTGACTTCAGTTTCCTGAAGTGATATCATAGCGTCACACACTTCAGAACCCTGAAGTTTGACACTGCAAGCTGCGGCAAAGGAGCCGGTCTCCCTCGCCGTTTCACACGATAAGGCAAAGGAGACAAAGCACTATGATCATCGTACTCAAACAGAACGCACCTGAGGTACAGGTACGCGAGTTCTGCCACGAACTGCAGGATATGGGCCTGCAGATCAACGATTCCAAGGGCAGTGAGAGCCACATTCTGGGCCTGATCGGCGACACCAAGGCCGTGGCCGAGAGCTGGGTGCTGGCAAACCCGGTGGTGGAGACCTGCCGCCGCGTGACCGAGCCTTATAAGAAGGCCAACCGCAAGTTCCACCCGGACGACAGCGTGATCGATGTGGACGGCGTAAAGATCGGCGGCGGAAACTTTGCGGTCATTGCAGGCCCCTGCAGCATTGAGAGCGAGGAGCAGATCACCTACTGCGCACAGCGCGTGAAGGCTGCGGGTGCTTCCCTGCTGCGCGGCGGCGCATTCAAGCCCCGCACCTCGCCCTACTCCTTTCAGGGTATGCGCAGCGAAGGCCTCGACCTGCTCAAGCTGGCACGCCGCGCCACCGGTGCTCCCATCGTGACCGAGATCATGAACACCGAGCACCTGCCCCTGTTCGAGAATGTAGACCTCATTCAGGTGGGTGCCCGCAACATGCAGAACTTTGAGCTGCTCAAGGCCGTCGGCCGTCAGAAGAAGCCGGTGCTGCTCAAGCGCGGCCTTGCCAATACGCTGGAAGAGTTCGTGATGAGCGCTGAGTACATCATGGCTGAGGGCAACGAGAACGTCATCCTCTGCGAGCGCGGCATCCGCACCTTTGAGACCAGCATGCGCAACACCCTCGACCTTGCCGGTGTGGTGATGCTGCACAAGATGACCCACCTGCCCGTTATTGTGGACCCCAGCCACGCCTGCGGCCACGCATGGATGGTGCCGGATCTGGCAAAGGCCGCTGTTGCTGCCGGTGCCGACGGCCTGATGATCGAAGTGCACAACAACCCCGCCAAGGCAAAGTGCGATGGTGCCCAGAGCCTGACCCCCGACCAGTTCGATGAGCTGATGCAGTTCATCGGCAAAGAGGTGGAGTTCTTTGGCAAAAAGCTGAACTGATGATTTGAACTATCCTCTGCGGAATTATTATTTTGTGTTTGCAACGAGGAAGATCCTGCGGGATCTTCCTCGTTGCTTTTTTCACACTGCATCTTCCGGTTCTGCTCCTTTTCCTGTGAAAAAAACAACCCCGGGGCGCTTGCGGTCACCCCGGGGTTGTTACAAGAATGATCTACTTTTCAGGAGATCAGGCTCTTTTCCTTGGCCTTATCCCAGACAAGGCAGGTTTGGAGCTTGGTCACATAGCGATAGGGGCGGAACTCGTTTTCCTTCACATCGTCCATCAGACCCTGCTCTTCCATCCAGCTGGCAGCCTGCCGCAGATGAAGGTCGGCGTCATCGATGTCGCTGAAGCTCTTCACCGTCTGCGGTTCCGGGCAGCCGGCCTTTTCCCAGATCAGGGTCGCCAGACCGGCGCGGTTGGAGGGCATGGGGACGCCGGGCATATTCAGCACGCGATAGATGCCGGTTCCGGTTTCGTAAATGCCCCACACGGCTGCACCGGTCAGCGCAACAGCCGCAATGCCGGTCACCACATCGCTGCTGCCGCCGCCGCTCGGGTTGTCGATGTCATCATTTCCACCCTGACACAGTGCCGTGACGGTCACATTGCAGTCGGGCATTGTAAAGGTGATGGTCTGGGGGTCGTCCCTAGCCGGAGTCCAGTCCAGTGCTTCGCCGTCGGCACGCGAGACGCTCCAGCCGAGGAACTCTGCGCCCTCCTGCAGATCTGCCGTCACGGTCACATCCTTACCTTCCGGCACAACGTCGGTGGTGTCCAGCTGCTGGGCACCGGCACCGAGGTCGGCCGTCGCCTTTGCGTCCTGGGTGGAGACAGCATTGCCGTTCGCATCGGCGAGGTAGCGGTACTCCTTGCCGTCTTCGCCGCGCTTATAGCCGATGATGTAGCCGGGATTCATGCTGATGAGTTTCAGCTTGTTCTGATAGCTGAGATCCTCGTTTTCGTTTTTCAGCGTGATCTGACGGCCGCGGCTTGGATCGTCGGTCAGGATCGTTGCCGTACCGGTAAAGTTCCTTTCGATGTCGATCTTCTGGCCATCGCCCAGATGGACATTGTTGGCGTTGTCCTCAAAGGTCGCCTGCTTCAGGGTCACTACGGAGCTTCCAAGATCCTTCAGACGGATGCCGTCTTTGCCGCCCTTGATGGTGCCGCCGTTGATCCGCGTATCGCCGTAATTGCCGGCGCAGTCAATGACCGCGGCATCTGGATTCGTGCTGGCGACCGTACCGTTGTTCATGTGCAGGCCGCCGCGGTTTTCGATGGTGTAGTCTGCGGCCGAGGTAATGGTGCCGCCGTTGATCTCCACACGACCCCATTTGTTGTTGATGCAGCTGGCACTCCTTCCATCAAAAGCACCACGATCAATTTTAAGACCAGCAGATTCATTGCGGATACAATTAAATCCATTATCTGATGTATAGTTGCCGCCATCAATCGTTAACTCACCGTTAGAATTTGTGACTGCAACTTGACACGAGTTCACCGTAACATCGTGCAGTTCCATCGTACCGCCGCCGTTTCCGATTGCTCCATTTTCTGTACTGGAACTAATTGGACCACTGCGCGTATAAGTACCTCCGTTAATGATGACTGTACCGGCACTCGTTATTGCATAGCTGCTTTCAGTTTGTGCTGTAATATTATTCAGAGTCAAAGAACCGCTGAAGTTCATCATCAGGTGTGTTCCACCGGAGCCCTTGTATTTACCGTTCGTTACCGTTACCTGTGCCCCAGAATAACTTATGAACATGAAGTGACTCGGGCGCGTTGTACAGTCAACTTCATAGTTACCTTCATTTTCGATGTTTACAATTCCCGCTTTTTTGATATTAAAGAAAGGGTCACATTTGTCTGTAGCTGTAACCTTACCTTTAATGGCAATATTCACCGGCTGTGTCGTATCGGTTACATTGATCTCGATTGGACGAGTATAAGTCCCCTCCGGGATCTCGTAATTGCCGCCTTCGGTGATGGTCATGCCTGTAGTCGGGATCGTTTTGGCTGCGGTATCTTCCTGCGCAGTTACGCCATTTTCAGGCGTACCCCCCCAGAGCAAGTGCATTGACCGGAAGGACAGATGTCATCATGCATGCCGCAAGCACTGCACTGATGAGCCGCATCTTCTGTTTTTTCATCCTCAAAACCTCTGCTTTCTGTTAAATTTCTGAGACTTATGTCTCGCATTTTTAGTATAGCACCTCTATTTTCTGCATACAATCTTCACCTGCACTGAAATTTGCCTTGTAATTTCTTCTAATTTTTGTTGCCTTTGTTCGAAATCCTCCGAAACTTCTCCCGGTAGTACCGGAACCGTCCCCGGCATTCCATTTTTTGCGTATTTGTGTTATACTATAGTGTATTTGCAATCCACCCTGAAATGAGGTTTTTTTATGAAAGCACATATCGCACGCAATCAGAACGCCGGTGTCCCGCTGGTTCTGGGCTGGAACCTTTCCCCCGCCGACCGCGGCAAGCTGGAAGGCATGGCTCCTGCCTTTGGCATGAAGCTGCTGCTCGTCTCCCCTGCCGATGCGGGCAAGACCGTGGCACAGCTGCTGGGCGAGGTGGAGACCAAGGCCGCACGCACGCTGGTGCTGGAACCGGGTGCCTACCCGCCGGCAGTGGTTCTGGCCAACTTCAAGGAGAAGGATGTGGACACCCTGCTGGATCTGATGAAGCAGGCACAGGTCACCATTCCGCTCAAGGCCGTTGTGACTCCCTCCAACCGCAGCTGGGTGTTCGGCGATCTGCTGGCCCACCTGCAGGAGGAGCACGCCGCCTTTACCGCCGCAAAGGAGAACCACACCGTATGAAGACCCGCGCAAAACGTTTCGTCAGCGCCCTGCTGGCCGGGGTGCTCTGTCTGAGCCTGCTGGCAGGCTGTGCCTCCAAAAAGAAAGAGCTTACCCGCTATTCCACCGTTTTTTATGATGTGTTCGATACCGTAACGCAGGTGATCGCCTACTGCGAGAGCGAGGAAGAATTCAACACCCAGATGGATGCCCTGCACGCAGACCTTATTACCTATAACCAGCTGTATGATATCTACAACGATTACCCCGGCGTGACCAACGTCAAGACCATCAACGACAATGCCGGCAGCGCTCCGGTGGAGGTGGACGACCGCATCCTCTCCATGCTGGAGCTGGCCGACCAGATGTACCAGACCACCAACGGCAAGCTGAACATTGCCATGGGCAGCGTGCTGAATATCTGGCACAATTACCGCGAAGCTGCCGAAGCCGCCGAGACGGATGCCGACAACAAGCTGCCCACCATGGAAGAGCTGGAAGCAGCCGCCCAGCACTGTGATATCAACAACGTGATCATCGACGCGGATGCCAAGACCGTTTATCTGGCCGACCCGGAAATGCTGCTGGATGTGGGCAGCGTGGGCAAGGGCTACGCCGTGGAAATGGTGTGTCAGGCTGCCGAGGCCCGCGGCCTGACCAGCGCTCTGGTGAGCGTGGGCGGCAATCTGCGCGCCATGGGTGTAAACCCGGACGGCAGCCAGTGGACCGGCGGCGTGGAAAACCCGTGGAGCTCTTCGGATGTATACACCTCGGATTCCATGCTGGACGGTGCCATCAACATGAGCGATATGGCCCTTGTGACCAGCGGCGACTACCAGCGCTACTACGTGGTGGACGGCAAGCGCTACCACCACCTGATCGACCCGGACACCCTGTTCCCCGCCGCCTACTTTAACGGCGTGACCGTGCTGTGCAGCGACTCCGGCCTTGCCGACTGCCTGACCACCGGCCTGTTCTGCCAGCCGCTGGAGGACGGGATGAAGATCGTGGAAAGTCTGGACGGCGTGGAAGCCATGTGGTGCACACCGGATCAGCAGGTCATCACCTCTTCCGGCTGGGATTCCCATTTGAAAAAGTAACCCTTAAAACGGCAAAAGGCCGACGCAGTGCTGCGTCGGCCTTTTGCTGTTTTATCAGATGGTGAACTGCACCACACAGAATGCCGCGTAGATGCACAGCAGCGCAATGCCCTGCGGGCGGCTCAGCCTGCCCTTGAAGAGAGCGGGCAGGGTGAGCAGCAGCATCACGGCGAACATGACCGGGAACTCCAGCACCAGCGATGCATTGTGGCCAAAGAGCATGGAGTTCTGCGGGATGGTAAAGGGTGCCACCGTGGCGGAAACGCCGCTCACCAGCACCAGATTGAACACGTTTGCACCAATGACATTGCCCAGCGAAAGTGCACCGTGGCCCTTTGCCAGCGAGGTGATGGCTGTGACCAGCTCCGGCAGCGAGGTGCCCAGTGCCACAAAGGTGAGCGCGATCACCGACTCCGGCACGCCCAGTGCCTGTGCGATCAGGGTGCCGTTGTCCACCAGCAGGTTGGCACCCACGGCAATGAGCACCGCGCCCACGGCCAGCAGACCCAGCTCCTTGGCAAAGGATGCATTTTCTTCCGGTTCTTCCTCTTCTTCCGGGGCGGGGGCGTTCTTCATGGCCATCACGTTGCAGATGATATACGCTGCGAACATGGCCAGAAGGATCAGGCCCACCGGGCGGGAGAAGTAGCCGGTGGTGTAGGCCACACCGGCATAGAAGGCCGCTGCCACAAAGAAAAACAGCACCGGCGTGCGCAGGCTCTTGGGGTCTACCTTGCCCGGCTTTACCGCAATGGTGAGGGCCGCAATGAGCGATGCATTGCAGATGATCGAACCGATGGCGTTGCCATAGGCGATCTCGCCGTGGCCGGTAAAGGCCGAGGTGGTGGAGACCATCACCTCCGGCAGGGTGGTGCCGATGGACACCACGGTGGCACCGATAAGCAGCTCCGGCACATGGAAGCGGCGGGCAATGCCCGTGGCACCATCCACGAACCAGTCACCGCCCTTGATGAGGCACAGCAGGCCCACGATGAACAGCAAAACAGGAATGAGCATAGTTTTCTCCTTTTGTTTTTGGCAGAGCAGCAATAAAAAAGAGGCCTTTATTACATCCTGCCCAGAAACGGGAAAGTGTAATAAAAGTCTCAAGCTTCTGGTGACACAGCGGGCATTTCTGCCGGGATGTCGCTGCGCCACAGCGCACCGTTTTTGCAAAACGAGCGCCCTTTACTCCCTTTTATCCGGAAAATATTATACCGGTTTTTGCACCAAAGTGCAAGAGGAGCGTTGAAATTTCATCCGGCCTTGGCTACTTTCTTCGCGTTGGGATAAATACGCTCCATGCGGGCATCGTCAAAATGCGCATCCAGCAGCATATCGATGCTGTTCTTGGGCGCTTCACCGCTGGTGCGGGCATCGTACCGGGCCAGCGCCAGCGCACTGGTGAGCATGTTCACCGCCATGAACACTGCCAGCAGGACGGTCATCCATGGGCGGACGCGGCTGCGCACCTTCTCCATGCCTCTGAGCACCAGCGGATAGCCGTAGCGCATCCATATCACCGCCGCAATGCCCCAGAAAAAGCAGTACAGCAGGTTGATGCGCCCGCCCAGATTGAACTTGAACTTGCTGTAGTCCCAGAACACGGTGCCGAACAGCAGCTCGGTGACGGCGCTGCACACGTATTCGTACACACCGCCCATGACGGTGCCGAAGGCGAACAGATAGCGGTCGCTCCGGTCCTTTTCCTGACGCAGCAGCACCGTTGCCAGCACCAGCGCCAGACCCCACACCACGCTGAACGGCCCCCAGACCAGACTGGAGCGGCTCATCCAGACCCCGGCGGTCACGCGGCAGAACACCGTCTCCACCATGTCGCCCAGAAATGCGCCGATCACGAACAGCCACAGCAGGTCGGACACGCTGAGGAAGTTCTTTTCCCCCTTCCGGAGCGCAGTCTGCTCCTGCCGGGCCGCAGCCGGGTAAGCATACTGGATGCGTTTTTCAATGTAAAGCGCGATCCTGCGGCGCAGCGTGTCCGACCGCTCCCCCAGTCTCTGGTTGAGCTGCTCCAGCATCGGGTGCCGGGCCGCATACTGCTGCACCAGCACCGCCGAACCGATCTGGTCCAGCACCGCCACCGTCAGCGAGACCCATACTGCCGGGCGCAGCAGCCAGACCGGGATCTGCGCACACAGCCGCAGCAGCACATTATTGCCCCACAGCACACTTGCCGTGCCCAGCGCACCCCACAGCAGCGAATACTGCAGGCAGACATAGCCGTTCAGGTTGAAGCGCTTACCGGAGTAGTCCCACCATTTGCGGCGGTGCAGCCGTTCCAGCAGCTTAGCCGTC
>ENA-ORRW01003445-ORRW01003445.1-human-gut-metagenome-genome-assembly--contig:-NODE-3445-length-11350-cov-2.077025_pt1 | contig 11350 bp, 5 predicted proteins | sample MGYA00242183_ERZ509150 | MGnify/ENA primary metagenome ERZ509150 (study PRJEB26280, sample SAMEA2338639) | human gut metagenome | biome: human gut; feature: human-associated habitat; material: faeces... | reverse complement strand
CATTTCTTCCATTTCATTCTTCTGTAAAGCTTTCTTCTCTCTGAATATAAGTGAGAAAACAGCTCTTACAACAGGACCCGCAAAGAATAATTGCCAGCACAGAGCCATAGGAAAATTGGTTATCGTTGTCTGAATCCACACCGCAATAACTTCGCTTCCCGCATTTTTGAACAGAAGAGTTGCGGCAAGGCTCATAAGCGGACACATAAAGATAACTGAAATAACCGAGATACCGAGAACTATGAAAAACGGATTATCACGTTCAGGATTAATTATTTTAAAAGTCTTGTACTTTGCTATCATGCCGACTAAAAAAATATCAAGCACAAAAGCGATAGGTCCCATTATCACAAGCTCCTTGAAAGCAAGTAAAAAGACCTCGTTTGTCATACCGCCGATATTAAGTGCTATATTATAGCATATCATGGCGTACACCATAACAAACACCATCATAACGGTAAACACGATTTCCTGAAATAAGTTTTTGGGCATAAAAAATTCCTCCTGATAATAACAATTTGCACTTTATTGTGTTGTTCGTTATCATCCGGGGGATGTGCGTTTCCAATTAGACCAATATTCTTTTTACGTTATAGATTTTAACATATTCCGCACCCATAGTCAATTGTAAAGTGAACGAAAAAAGCCCCGCTTTGGCGGTGCCTTTTTGTATACATATCACTTTTCCTTTTTACACTTTTTCGCTTCTGAATCTTCCGACAACATTTGCATTCTTATCAATGTTGACCTCAAATCTCAGAGTGCACGGCGAATAGTGAACATTTTCGCCCTCCGCAATAACCTCATAGAAGAATGCCAGAGCGCCTCCGTCCTCCATACGTCTTACTGCGCACTTGCAGAAGCCTTCGGCGATTGCCCTTTTTACATAAGGTATCTCACGGTCGTATGTACAGAAATTGTCCTCCGTAACGGGAATATTAACATCCCCGTCAGAACAGCTGTTTTCTCTCAGCATAGTTTCAAGCGGTGATACTTTCTTACGGCTGAATTCCGCAAACGGAGCTTTCTTAGCAATTTCGCCCTTTCTTGCAGGGTGTCCGTTTATTTTCCAGCACGGCCGTGTAACAACGACCGTTTCACCTATATGGAAATCATTGTTGAGATGCTCGCTCTGTGCCGAATAGAAATCAAGCGTATCCTTGTCTATCACAACCTCTTTTGCCTTATCACGCACTATTCCGACAAGCTCAAGCATAGAGAGCAGCTCGCCTGCCTTTTCCATGCACTTTTCATCGCTCCATATCTCATAATTGCGGAAGTTGTTTCTCCAGTACGTCTTTATCGGCAGATCGCCTATAAGCGCCTGTATCCTCATTTCCCAGTCGAACAGTATACCGCTCTTACTGCGTATCTTGTTCTCCTTGATGGCATTGAGCGGTTCAAGCAGCTGTGCAAACGATGCGATATTATCCGCAATATCCTGCGCTATGTACTTTCTTGTATCGCTGGTCTTCTTTTTCTCGCTTTCTTCCTCGATCTTTTCATCGCTGTACTTGTCGAAATCGTCCTGTCCGCCGTCAGCCGTATCAAACAGTGAAAATACCTCTGAGGGATCGTTAAATGTTTTCTTTACCTCAGGCTCATCGTCCATAAGCAGATTTCCGAACAAATCCTCTACCTCGGCAACATTCTCATCGTGCTTTTCTTCGGTAACCTGTGCAGGCGTATATGCTTCGTCCGGCAGATCGAAGAAATCCATAGTTCTCGGCTTTTCGTCAGCGTCAATCGGCTCGTCCGGAGTTTCGGACAGCTCATCGGATAATGTACTTTCCTCAAAAATACCGCTTGTCTGTTCAAGATCGTCGTCCGAAATATCTTTGATGCTTCCGGTGCTTCCGGTGCTACCGGTGCTGTCAGCGGTTTCGGATATTCCTATAAAGTCGCCGAATTCTTTCAATGCGTCCTCTACAGACTCAGCTGTACGAAGGGAAGAAACAGGCTCGCTTGCGGTTTCCTCCGCCATTATAGTGTGGAACTGTTCTTCGAGCGACTCTTCTTCACTGTCGGCGGTTTCTTCCTGCTCGGCGATTTCCTCAAAAGCCTTTACTGCGTCCTCGACAGGCTCGCTTACGGGTTCTTCGGTGGCAATATCATTTTGTTCATCGTCAATTCCAGTTTTGCTGTCGGCGGTTTCTTCCTGCTCGGCGATTTCCTCAAAAGCCTTTACCGCATCCTCAACAGGCTCGCTTGCATAAAGATCGAAAATGCTCTCATCAACAGGCATATTTACATCTTCAATTTCTTCATTATCCTGTATAACAGACGGCATTTCTGCAAGCTCCTGAACCGCATTTGCTATCGGAGCGGATGTCATTATCCCCTTTTCAAGCATCATCTGCTTCGGCATTCCGGCTTGCTCGTCAAAATTCTCCTCAACTGCCGTTACTATTGCCGTTACTGCGGGTAAGGCTTCTTCGGCTGTATCCTCAGCTTTTTTGCCGCTTTCGCCTGCGTCCTCGCCTTCATTACCGACGGACGATTCAAGCCTGTTGAAATGGTCGAATACACGCTCAAAGCTGACCCCGGGATCGCCGTCATCTTCACTCTGAGTAAATGTAAAATTGACAGGCGCTATCTCAGGCTCGGTTTCGGTTTCGCCGTTATCCCTTTCGGACATAGGCTTATACCGGCGTACAGCCTCATCAATGCGGCTGTTTATCGCATCGGTCTGTTCTTCCTCGCTTATAGGCTTTCTGATTATCTCCTTATGAGTTACCCCGCCGTTTTTCCATACGGTCAGGCTTTTCTTTCTGAGCGGAGTCTGCGTTTCCTCCAGCTTTTTCTTGGCGTATACAGCCGCACCTACAGCGGCAACAATCGCCTTACTTATCTTCATATATTATCAACCTCCCGGCTAATGCCGAAATATTATTCAACACTCTTGAGTGCCTCGACCATATTGACCTTCATAAGCCGTCTGTGCATAAACAGCATTACTATCACGGCAAAGCATATCGTTATAAGACCCGAAAATACAAAGCTCATCGGATGCACCGTTCTGCCGAACATAACCATATCAATTTCAGCCGTCTTTACAACAAAGTCAACAAGGAATCTTCCGAATACCATGCCAGTCACTGTTCCTATAAGGGTAAGTATCACCGTTTCCCTGAACACATACATTGATACTTCCTTATCATAGAAGCCAAGCACCTTGAGCGATGCGATCTCCCTTATACGCTCGTTTATATTGATGTTCGTAAGATTATAAAGCACAATGAACGCAAGCGCACCTGCACTCACTATAAGAACCACTATTACAAAAAGCAGTGATTTGAGCATAGAACTGAATGTGCCCGCAACGCTTGTCTTGAAGCTCACTCCCATAACTCCGTCTATCTTCATAAGCTCCTGTGCAAGCTCGTCCCTGTCACTTTCGGTCATATCGTCGCCGTCCTCAGAGTTGAAGAAGAAGCAGTTATACGGCAGTCCTTCCTCGCCGCTAAGCTCCTTGTACAGCTTTTCCGTGATATACACATAGTGATGGGCGTAGTTTTCGCATATCTCGGTTACTGTAGCAGTAACTCGCTTCGTTTCCGACAAAGCTATCGTTACCGTATCGCCCTTCTTTATACCGCCGAGCAAAGATGCCAGCTTCTCGTTTATTATAACGCCGTCGTCGGTTACCGTGTACTGTTCGCCTGTCCGTCTGTCCTTTACCGTCACAAACTGTGCGATGGTTTCGTTGTCTGCTCCGCCGAATATATACGCTTCTGTGCTTTTCTTACCGTTATATACCGTTATCTGCTTTTGATATATCCTGTTGCCCTCGCAGTCATAACGCTCAAGCATCTTTTCTATCTTAGCTGTCTGTTCATCGGTCACTGTATTGTCATAAGCGGTAATACCGGTATAATTGCTTATCTCGCCGAACTGCTTTTGCAGAATATCGTTTACGCTGTCATACACGCCGAATCCCGTCAGCACAAGCGCCGTACAGCCTGCAATGCCCACTATCGTCATAAGCATTCTTCTCTTGTAACGGAATATATTACGCATCGTTACCTTATAGCTGAACGAAAGCCTGTTCCATATAAAGCCTATGCGTTCAAGCAGTATCTTCTTACCGCTCTTTGGCGTTTTCGGCCGCATAAGCGCCGCAGGACAGTCGTGAAGTATGCCGCCGCACGAGAAATAAACTGTAACAGCAGTAAGCAGTACAGATACCCCTGCGGTACATATCATAAGTATATAATCATACGGCAAAAGAATATCGGGGATAACGTACATCATTCCGTATGCGGTAATAATGATTGCCGGGAATATCTTCATTCCCACAAGCATACCCGTTGCCGCTGTCAGTGCATAAAGCAGATATTTGAATATAATAGCGCCGTTTTTATAGCCAAGCGCCTTGAGCGTTCCTATCTGGGTACGCTGTTCCTCTACCATTCGTGTCATCGTGGTAAGACATACAAGCGCCGCCACCATTACAAAGAACAGGGGGAACACCATAGCTATATTGCCTATTCTTTCGGCATTCTGACCATATTCACTGTATCCCGGATTATCATCACGGGTAAACAGATACCACTCAGGTCTGCTCGTCTTTTCGAGCTTTTCCCTGCCGTCGTCTATCTTCTTCTGAGCATCGGCAAACTGCTTGTCCGCATCGGTTTTTGCCGTTTCAAGTGCTGTCTTGCCCTCGTTATACTCCTTCAGGCCCTTTTCATAATCGGCATAATTCTTGTCATACTCCGCTTTACCGCTGTCATACTTTGCCTTGCCTGAAGCGTACTGAGCATAACCTGCGTCATACTGTGCCTTTCCTGCGTCATACTGTGCCTTTGCGCTTTCGTACTGTGCAAGTCCGCTTGTGTACTGAGAATATCCGTCCTCGTACTGCTTTTTTCCGTCCTCATATTTGGCATAACCGATTTCGTACTGCAGCTTTCCGTCATTATATTGCTTAAGCCCGTCATTATACTGCTCAAGTCCGCTTTCATACTGTTTCTTCTGCTTGTCAAGTTCCGCCTGCGAGCTGTCGAGCAGCTTTATGCCGGCATTATACGCCTCTTTGGTGATATTACCCTTCTTGTATGAATCCTCCAGCGTTTCACGGCTCGTATTTATAATCGCCTGCTGACTTGTTATCTTTGTGTTTGCATCGTCAAGCTGAGCCTTGCTCGACTTCAACTGTGAGTCTGCGTTTTCAAGCTGTATTTTAGCTGTAACAAGCTGTATATAGCTTTCGTCAAGCGTTTTCTTTCCGGCTTCAAGCTGCAGCTTCGTTTCGTCCAGCTTCTTCTTTGTGCTGTCAAGCACATCTTTTGTCGCCGTCAGAGTAGCCCCGTTAGTGTCAAGCTCCTTTTTTGCCTCATCAAGCTGTTTTTTCGATTCATCAAGCGTTTTCTTGCCGCTTTCAAGCTGAGGCTTTGCTTCGTCAAGCTGTTTTTTTGCATCGTTCAGCTTGGTTTCGTTTTTCTCTATTTCTGCGTATGCTTCGCTCTTCTTTTTATCAAGCTCCTTCTGCCCGTCGTCAAGTTCCTTCTTTGCATCGCCTGCTATTTCGTCAAAACGCTCTTCTTCTCTTACATCCGCTATTTTCTGTATCTTCTTTTCAAGAGCGTCACGGGCATCCTCATATTCATCGCTGTAACAGCTGTACTGCTTTAGCTCGTCCGAGTTTATCATAACCTGAGTATATACCTCTGTCTTGAAACAGCTTTCCGGTATGTAACAGATCATATAGACAGAACCGCTTCCTATGGTCGTGTTTCCACGCTCCGCATCAGATATATACATAGGTGATGCGAATTTTCCGACTATAGTAAATTCCTTGACCGACAAAGTTCCGTCTATATCCGTGTCTTCATCGCCACACAGCGTCAGCTTGTCCCCGACTTTATAATGAGCAAGCAGTTTACCGCTGTCGATAACGCACTCGTTTTCTTTTTCGGGAAGTCTGCCGTCAACTATCTGCAAAGAGCTGTACGGATTGTTTTCGCCCGTTTTGTCAAGAGAATATACCCTTGCGACCTTCTTTTCGCCCGAATCCGTGTTGACGTATGCGTCCGTGAAATATCCGGGATAAACATCAACATCCGGAAGCCCTTTTTTCAAAGCGTCTATATCGTTATCGTCAAATCCGTATGTAGATACCAGCCTGATATCAGACAGGGAAGTCCTGTCGTAATAATGATCCGACGATACCTTCATCGCAGGAGCGCTCTGCAGAAGTCCCGCAAAAAATCCTGTGCCGATAGCGATTATACCGAATATCGAAAGAAAACGGCTTTTTGTTTTCTTCATCTCGGCAAACGCATTTTTCAGCATTGCATTTTTCATATCCGTTCCCTTTCCCCGCTTACCACTCTATTTCTTCAACGGGTGTCGGATGCTCGTTTACTACTATTTCGCTCACCTTACTGCTTTTCATGTGTATAACCCTGTCAGCCATAGGGCATATCGCCGTATTATGCGTTACGAGTATTACAGTCATATTTTCACTGCGGCAGGTGTCCTGAAGTAATTTCAGTATCATCTTGCCGGTGTTGTAATCGAGCGCACCCGTAGGTTCGTCGCACAGCAACAGCTTGGGCTTTTTCGCAAGCGCTCTGGCTATAGCCACTCTCTGCTGTTCACCGCCCGAAAGCTGAGCCGGGAAGTTGTTTATTCTGTCGGTAAGTCCGACCTTTTCCAGTATCTCTACAGCAGGGATATAGTCCTCCACCGTCTGAGTAGACAGCTCAATATTCTCCTTTGCCGTAAGGTTCGGGATGAGATTATAGAACTGGAATATAAAACCTATATCGTATCTTCTGTAGTCGATAAGCTCTTTTCTGCTGTAACCGCTTATCTTACTTCCGTCTACATAAAAGCTTCCCGATGTAGCGGTATCCATACCGCCCAGTATATTAAGCACCGTAGTCTTGCCCGAACCGCTCGGTCCTACGATTATTGCAAATTCGCCCTTTTCAATGTCAAAGCTGACCTTATCGTTTGCGTTGATTATTATATCGCCCATACGGTACTGCTTTGTAATATCGCTCAGCGTAACAAAACTCATTGTAATTCCTTGCACCCTTTCGTCCGTTGTTTCCTGAAATCGTTACTCTATTAAATTATACCATTTTTCACGGTACAATTCAACAGCCGTTCTATATTTATTTTATATTTATTTATAGTGTATCCCGACATTTTTAACTCCCTTTAAATTTCAATGCCGTTAAAATAAAAATTATTCTCATTTTACTTGACAAACGCATTTGCTTATGCTACAATATCAATCGGAAAAATCCCTTATCAAGAGCGGTTTACATTTTCTGCATTAAAATGCAGATTGGGAGTCAGGCTCCGTAAACCCAGCAACCGTTTCGCTTGAGCTTTCTTTGCGAAAAATGGTGCTAATTCCTACGGCACGGCAAGGGCTGTGACCGAAAGATGAGGAGCAGGCAGTCAGCAAGCTCCGAATGGGGCTTTTTTTAATGCAGTTTTACGCAGGTATATGCGTATGGGATACGGTTTAAAACCGCTATATGAAAGGAAAAATCAATGGCAAAATACTTATTCACTTCCGAAAGCGTAACAGAGGGTCACCCCGACAAGATCTGCGACAGGATCTCAGACGGTGTGCTTGATGCGATATTAGCACAGGACAAGAACGCCCGTGTAGCCTGCGAAACCTGCGCCACAACAGGTATGGTTCTGATAATGGGCGAGATCACGACAACGGCAAACGTTGACATTCCTGCAATAGCAAGAGATGTCATAAAGGAAACAGGCTACGATAACAGCGACTACGGCTTTGACTACAAGACCTGCGCTATCCTCACGACCCTTGACAAGCAGAGCCCCGATATAGCTATGGGCGTTGACAACGCTCTTGAGGGCAGAGATAACAATGAATTTGACACAGGCGCAGGCGATCAGGGTATGATGTTCGGCTATGCGTGTGATGAAACCAAGGAGCTTATGCCCCTTACGATTTCCCTTGCTCACGCACTTTCAAAGAAGCTCACAGCGGTAAGAAAGTCGGGCGAGATACCCTATCTTCTCCCCGATGGAAAGACGCAGGTAACAGTAGAATATAACGAGGACGGCACTCCCTCAAGAATTGACACTGTCGTTGTTTCCTCACAGCACAAGGCTGATGTTACGCAGGAACAGCTCAGAGCCGATATTATCGAAAAGGTTATAAAGACTACCGTTCCCGCTTCACTGCTTGACGAGAACACAAAGATGCTGATAAATCCCACAGGACGCTTTGTAGTAGGCGGTCCTCAGGGCGACAGCGGTCTTACGGGCAGAAAGATAATAGTAGATACATACGGCGGTGTCGGCAGACACGGCGGCGGCGCATTCTCAGGAAAAGATCCCACAAAGGTTGACCGTTCAGCCGCTTACGCCGCAAGACACGTTGCAAAGAACATTGTAGCCGCAGGCATAGCAAAGCGTTGCGAGGTTGAGCTTGCGTATGCTATCGGCGTTGCACAGCCCGTATCTGTCTTTGTTGATACATTCGGCACAGGCGTAAAACCCGACAGCGAAATTTCAGCCGCTGTAAGCAAGGTGTTCGACCTTCGCCCCAGTGCGATAATCAGCTCACTGAATTTAAGAAATACAAAGTACAGACCTCTTGCCGCTTACGGTCACATGGGACGTACAGACCTTGACGTTGCTTGGGAAAAGACAAACAAGGTTGACGAGCTTAAATCAGCACTTGATATAAAGTAATCAGCATATAGCACTAAAGCCGTTACGGAACACCGCAACGGCTTTATTTTTTGCAAAATTCCAACATATTTTACCGCCGTCATCGGAGGTTACGCAATTCTCCGCCATTCAGATAAGCAAATTTGAAGCGCAACATTGCCGCCCGCCGTTTTGCTATCCTGCGGATAGCTCAGACAATTCCAAAGGCGGAGTTTGAGGCGGCACATTGCCGCAGGCGGAATTTGAGGCGGCACATTGCCGCCACGCTATTCGCTGAAATCCGTAACTATGTACTTCGGCGCACCGGGAGTTGAATACACCCACCGGTCAATATGCCCCTCTGTAATGAAATACGGCGCTTCAAGCGGAACACAGCCGTCATCACAGCAGTTTACTATTATCAGCTTGATTTTCATTTTTTCGGGTATAATCGCCTTGATATACACGCAGGCGCAATCTCCCACCTTTATTCCGCTTTTAAGCTCCGCCAGCCCTGCGAGATTCGGTGCAAGCTCTATAAAAATTCCGTAGTCCTCTATAGACCTTACAATGCCGGGAACGGTTTCACCTACCGCAAAACGTTCTGCGTTCTGTTGCCACGTTCCGAGCAGTTCCTTGTGTGTAAGGCAGATATGTCCCTGATCCCGACCTTTCACCACCGCAAAAATATCGTCGCCTACCGAAAATCTGTTTGCAGGATGAACTATTCTTGATACCGAGATAGCGTCAATCGGTATCATTGACGCAATGCCGCAGCCTATGTCCACAAAACAGCCGAACTGTTCAAGATGCGTTACCCTCGCCCCTATAATATCACCGGGAGTCAGCTTTGATACATATTCCTTGTCTGCCTCCTCCTGTGCCGCCTTCCTTGACAGGATTGCCAACGGTTCGCTTCCGGTTTCGTCTATCTTCGTTATCTTGAAGCAGACAGGCTTTCCCACTCTTGATATAAGCGCTATATCCCGTGTCGCACCGCTTTCTATGCCTATTGCGCCCTCACTGCGAGGTATTATCCCCTTCATACAGCCAAGATCGACGTGCATATTATGCTCCGCATCGCACACCGTACACGAAGCCTCAAGTATTGCCCCCGACACCGCCGCCTGCATAAGCGTTTTGGATGATTGCAATGCCGCCGTGTTCTCTTTGTATGCAAGTCTTCTTCCCTCCGGTAAAAATTCCGTCATTTGAAATACCGTTCCTTCCTCGTTGTGTTTTCTTTTTTACAAGTGTATGTCAGATTTTCCTTGAATATGTTACCATATCTTTACATTTGATTTTTCACGGAATATTTAGCGGAATTCTTGTAATTATCGTTGATTTTGACAACGTTTTCTGTTACAATAGAATCTATACAGGCTTAGCGCCATTAACCCTTGGATTCTAAACGGAGGAATCATGTTTATTCACAGCGGAACATTAAAACGTGCAGGCATTCTTGCCGCAGTGGTTGCTGTAGGTACAGCCGCCGCAATAACCTATAACGCTTTTTTATCGTCGGATGACGGACTTCCCGAAGTATTAAGCCCGCTTCAGCCGATAATAAAGGACGAGGACGGCGGGGTAAAGCAGAAAACAGATATTGCCTTCTCCCCCGACGGCAGCTTTTTTGATAAAGACATATCGGTTGAGCTTAAAGCAAAAGACAAAACGGCAACAATCTACTATACCACAAACGGCGAGACCCCCACGAAAAAATCAAACAGATATACAAATCCCATAAAGGTGCACAGCTCGGGAGAGGTCACTGCAAAGACGATAAAAGCCATTGCGGTAAGCGAGAACGGCACTTCCGAAGTATTCACAAAAAGCTATGTCACAGGTGAGGGCGTGTCGGATCGTTTTGAAAAAGGCACTTATATATTCGTGCTTTCGACCGACAGTGAAAACCTTTACGATTATGAAAAAGGCATCGCCGTAGCAGGAAAGATCCGTGACGAGTGGATAGCAAACGAGTATGACGGAAAAAGCGAAATCACGCCCAACGAACCTGCAAACTGGAATCAGGAAGGTATGGCAGGCGAAAGGCCTATGTATGTCGAGGCTTTTTCAAGCAGCGGAGAGCTTCTTGTTTCACAGCAGGCAGGCGCAAGAGTTGCAGGTGCATATTCTGCCGCAGTTGACCAGAAATCGTGGAAGCTAATCGCAAGAACGATGTACACCGGCGATAAAGGAAAATTCAGCTACCCGTTCTTCAGTGACGCTACAGATGAAAACGGTGCGATTCTCACAAAGATTGACCGCATAGTTTTGCGTAACGGTGCAAACGACCGTGAATTTGCAGGTGTGCGTGACGAGCTTTCAATGTCGCTTGCGAAGCAGTCGGGCTACCTTGATGCACAATCGACCGCCCCTGCGGCAGTATTCCTTAACGGAAAGTATTACGGCTTTGCGTGGCTCCATCAGAATTTCAGCCGTGCATATCTCGAAGAACGCTACGGCGGCACGAAGGACAACTATCAGGTGGTCGGAAAAGCCGAGGGCGAGATAGTCGATGAAAACGCAGAAGGTGCGGCAGACGATTATAACAAGGTTCTTGAGCTTGCTGAGAGCGGACTTACCGACGACAAGAAATTCGAGCAGTTCTGCTCTATGGTTGACATAGACAACTATATGCACTACCTCGCAATGCAGTTATTTATCGACAACCGTGACTGGCCCGGAAACAACT
>ENA-ORRW01003444-ORRW01003444.1-human-gut-metagenome-genome-assembly--contig:-NODE-3444-length-11355-cov-3.345841_pt1 | contig 11355 bp, 7 predicted proteins | sample MGYA00242183_ERZ509150 | MGnify/ENA primary metagenome ERZ509150 (study PRJEB26280, sample SAMEA2338639) | human gut metagenome | biome: human gut; feature: human-associated habitat; material: faeces... | reverse complement strand
AGCCGGTCGCCTATGCCGCCGTAGTGCCCGTCGGGCAGGAACAACGCGGCGCATCGACCGATTCGCTGGGACGCTTCCGCCTCGAGCGGGTGCGGGCGGGTATTTTCCGCCTCTCGGCCTCGTCCGTGGGGTACAAGACCGTCGTCACGCCCGAATCCCTCGTTTCGGCCGCCACGCCGTTCATCGAAATCGAAAGGGAGGAGGATGCCACGCAGCTCGAAGCCGTGACGGTCGTGCCTTCGCCGTTCCGCGCCACGGCCGAAAGCCCCGTCGGGCTGCAGGTCATCGGGGTGCGGGAGATCGAAAAGAGCCCCGGCGCCAACCGCGACGTGTCGCGTATCGTACGTTCGTACCCCGGCGTGTCGTTCTCGCCCGTGGGCTATCGCAACGACCTGATCGTGCGCGGCGGAGGTCCCTCGGAGAACAAATTCTACATGGACGGCATCGAGATCCCTAATATCAACCATTTCGCCACGCAGGGAGCCACGGGCGGTCCGGTGAGCATCGTCAATGCCGACCTGATCCGCGAAATCAGCTTCTACACCGGCGCTTTCCCGGCCGACCGTTCCGGGGCGCTGAGTTCGGTGCTGGATTTCCGGCTGCGGGACGGGAATCCCGAAAAGCAGACCTTCAAGGCGACGCTGGGTGCGTCGGAGGTCGGGCTGAGCGGCAGCGGACATATCGGCGGGAAAACCTCCTACCTCTTTTCGCTGCGGCAGTCCTACCTGCAATTGCTCTTCAAGATGATCGGCCTGCCGTTCCTGCCCAACTATATCGACGGACAGTTCAAGGTCAAGACGCGTTTTTCGGAGCGCGACGAACTGACGGTGCTGGGGCTGGCGGGCTTCGACAACATGAAACTCAACCTCGACGAGGAGGGCGAGGATGCCGAATACCTGCTGAGCTACCTGCCCCGGATTCGGCAGGAGACCTTTACCGTCGGCACGTCGTGGCGGCACTATGCGGGCCGTCACGTGCAGACCGTCACGCTGAGCCACACTTACCTGAACAACCGCAACCTCAAATACCGCGACAACGACGACTCTTCGGAGGAGAACCTCACCCTGCGGCTGCGCTCCGTGGAGCAGAAAACCACGCTGCGGGCTGAAAACCGCAGCTATCTGGGTCGCTGGACGGTGCGTGAAGGCGCGGAGCTGAGTTATTCGAGTTATACGAACCGCACGTTCCAGCGGCTTTTCACCGACGAGACGCTGCTGTCCGATTACCGGACCCGGCTGGGAATCGTCGGCTGAGGGCTTTTCGCCGGGGCGGATTACGCTTCGGAGGACAAGCGTTTCACGGCTTCGCTCGGCCTGCGCGCCGACGGGAACGACTACTCGTCGCGCATGGCCCGGCTCTGGCACCAGCTTTCGCCGCGGGCTTCGGTCGGCTATCGGCTCGGCAGGGGCTGGTCGCTGAGCGGAAGCGCGGGGCTTTATTACCAGCTGCCGCCCTATACGGCGCTCGGATTCAAGGAGGCGGATGCGTGGGTGAACAAATCCCTGCACTATATGCGCGTCGGGGCTTTCAGCGCAGGTGTCGGATGGCGGCTGCGCGACCGGCTGATCGTGTCGGTCGAGGGTTTTTACAAATTGTACGGGGATATTCCGCTTTCGGTCGCGGACGGGATTCCGCTCTCCTGCAAGGGCAACGATTACGGCGTGGTGGGCAACGAAGAGCTGCGCTCGTCGGCCGAGGGACGCTCCTACGGCGTCGAGGCGATGGCCCGCTGGCAGATTCCCGGCAAGGTCAATCTCGTGGGTTCGGTCACGCTGTTCCGCAGCGAATACCGCCGCGATTCAGCGGCTCCCTATATCGTTTCGGCGTGGGACAGCCGTTTCGTCGTGAACCTCAGCGGTACCTACGACCTGCCGCGCAGCTGGAGCGTCGGGGCGCGCCTGAGCGCCGTGGGCGGAACGCCCTATACGTCTTACGATGTCGGAAAATCGTCGCTGGTCGAGGCGTGGAACGTGCAGGGGCGGCCTTATTACGACTATGCGCGCTATAACGACGGGCGGCTGGACGCCTTCGCCCAGCTGGACCTGCGCATCGACAAGACCTTCTATTTCCGGCACTGCATGCTGGGGCTTTATATCGACCTGCAGAACGTAACGGGCAGCAAGCTGCGCCAGCCCGACGTGCTGATGTCCACGGGCGTGGTGGAGAATCCCGAAGCGCCCGCCGCCGAACAGCGTTACCGCATGAAATACATCAGGCAGGAGAGCGGGACGCTGATCCCGACGCTGGGAATCACCGTCGAATTTTAAGCGGCGGGGCGCGAACGGCGTCGTGCCGACCGGTTTCGGCCGCCTTCGACCGCCCTTGACCGGAATTGCGGCCGGTTGGCCGGTTGGCCGGTCGGTCGGTTAGCTGGTTGGTTAGTCGGTCGGCGGGTTGGCTGGAACGGCGGGCGGCGGATTATCCGGAGCGCGTGCGTGTTTGCCGCGCGGCGATATTGGACGGAGCGGCCCAATTTTCTTCGGGCGTTGTCCGGAATGAAAAACCGCAGAAACCGGACAAAACGGTTTCTGCGGTTTTTGTCGTGTATACACTGCCGCCCGGTCAGAAGCGGAACGTGCAGACGATCGGGTAGTGGTCCGAGAGGTACTGCACGCCGTATCCCGTGCTGTCGAGCAGCTGGTAGCGCAGCGGTTCGGCGCAGCGGTAGAAGATGTGGTCGATGTGGAGCGGTTTGGCCTTGCCGAAGCCGTGATAGGTCGGCCGGGGATCGGTCAGGGGAGCCTCTTCGCAGGCCGATTTCAGCCATTTGAAATAGGGTTCGAGACATACGCCGCCCGGCGTGCCCGCCGTGGCGTTCATGTCGCCGACGATGAACTGCGGCGTGCGTTTGCCGGCGATGCTTCGCATCCGTTCGACGTTGAGCCGGGCGCCTTCGAGCCGGGCCGTTTTGCCGATGTGGTCGAGGTGCGTATCGAAAAGGCAGAATTCGCGCCCCGTGGCGCGGTCGCGCAGGCGCGCCCACACCGTCACGCGGCGGCAGCGGCCGTCCCAGCCCTGCGACACTTCGTCCGGCGTTTCGCTCAGCCAGTAGTGGCCGTGGTCGAGGAGTTCGTATCGCTCCCTGAGATACATGATCATCAGATGCTCGCCGGGATCGTCCTTGGCGCCGAAGTCGCGTCCCATTTCGATGTGGCCGTATTCGGGCAGCTGTTCGACGAGGTAGGCGACCTGTTGGCGGCGGGGTTCCTGAAAGCCGATGACGTCCGGCCGCACGTCGCGGATCATGCGGATCGAAGCCTCCTTGCGGGCGTCCCATGCGAAGTCGCCTTCGTCGCCCGGCGCGCCGATGTAGCGGATGTTGTAGGAGAGCAGTTTCAGCTCCGCGGGTTCGCTGCCCGCTGCGGCGGCAGCCGCGGCGCAGAACAGAAGTGTAAACAGCAGTTTTTTCATGTTGCGGGATTTTATGCGTGCGGGACGGCCGGAGCCGCCCCGCATGCAGTGTTCATCAGAATTCCGACGTGAAGAGAATCGGGAAGTGGTCCGAGATGTAGGGAACGCCGTAGCCGTCGTTGTTGATGGTGCGGAACCGGACGGGCGTCACCTTGCGGTAGAAGATGTGGTCGATGTTCCACGTAAAGCGCGGAGTGCCTTCGCCGAAGTTGTTGTAGCTGTAAACGTCGTCGGCTTCGCTGTCGGGCGCCGTTTCGCGCGCCGACCACATGAATTCGAAGAAGCCGTCGAGGCAGGTGCGGCGGCCGTCGCCCGCGGCGTAGGAGGCGTTCATGTCGCCGGTGACGAAGATCGGAGCGTAGCGTCCCGCGATCTGCTTCATCTGTTCGACGATGAGTTTCACCGACTCGGTGCGCGCCACCTGATCGATATCGCCGCCCTCGACGGGCGACGCGCGGTGCGCGAGGTGGGTGTTGAAGAAGAAAAACTCCTTGCCGGTGCTGCGCTCGCGCAGTTTGACCCACAACGCCGTGCGGAACTGGTTGTGCCCCCAGCCCTTGATCGGCTGGGTGATGTCCTTTTCGTTGAGGAAGAAATACCCTTGGGCGAGCATCTCGAAGCGGTCTTTGCGCCACCAGACCGCATTGCGGTGCTGCGAGTCCTTGTCATCGGGGGCCAGATAGTAGTGCTCGTACTCGGTCAATTCGCCGATCAGATACTGCGCCTGCGAGAAGCGAGGCTCCTGCATGCCGATCACGTCGGGCTTGACGTCGCGGATCATCGCGACGGAAGCCTCCTTGCGGGCGTCCCACGCCGCGTCGCCCTTGTCGCTCGCATTGGCGTAGCGGATGTTGTAGCTCATGACGTTGAGTTCGCTTTTGGGGGCTGCGGATTCGCCTTCGTGGTTGGAGCATCCGGCCAGAGCGGTGAATAACAGAGCTATCGAAAATAGGAATCGTTTCATTGTTTTGGTTTTTAGATCTTGGAGTTCGGGTTATCTGTTGTAGCGTACGGCCAAGTAGTCCATCGCTCCGGCGGCGTTGTAGCCCATCGGGATCGTGCCGTCGAGGAAACCGAGTCCCGACGAGAGCCGGCTGGCGGGCTGGATGCGGAGCCAGACCTTTTCGCGGCCCATGATCTCGGCGGGCAGCGGGATTTCGACCTGTTTATAGGCCGGGAGCTGCCAGCTGCGCTGCGTGGCGAATACCGGGAAGTCGGGCTGCGTGAAGGTGTAGGCGCTGCCGTCGGGCGCGGTCTGCGCCGCTTCGACGTCGAACCACCCCTCGTCGCTCTCGTAATCGCCCGTCGCGGACCACTGCACTTTCCAGAAGTAGGGACCGGCGTTGAGTGTCGCGCGGCCGCTCTGCACGCTCATGATCAGCGATACCCGGTCGGACGAAAGCCCGGCGGTCGAGAACTCCACGACCCACGCATAGGGCCGGTCGGTCGAAGCGTTCCACCAGTAGGTCGTCACCCACGCCAGCCAGTTGGCTTGGTCGGTGCCTTTGCCGTCGGTATTGACTGCCGTGCTTTTCACGGCGTAATTGGTGCCGTCTTCGAGGATGACGCCGAAGCCCGAATAGCCGTCGTTGCCGATGTGGCTGCGGAACGGAGCCGTGCCGCGCGCCGTGCCGCACCAGCCCAAGTAGTGCCAGCAGGCCGCATTGTAGACGCCGTTGGGGTATGCTGACTTGGAGGCGGTCTGCGTGAAGCGTCCGTTGGTGCCCCACGTCGGATACCAGTAGGCGTAGCCGTCGGCGGCCGCGGCCTTGCCCTTGACGTAACTGTATTCGGTCAGCGTCTCCGAGAAGCTCTGCGAGCGGTCTTCGGCGAAGCGGATGTCGGCGAAGGACATGTGGCGGATCTGGTAGGAGCCGATGATGCCGTTGGCCAGATCGTCCGCCGTATCGACGTACTCGTACTGCGGGAACCGCTCGTGGACGATCACGCCCGCCAGTTCGCCCGAACCGTAGGGCAGACGGGTGCCGTTGCGGCGGTAGGGGCAGGTGGTGTTGGTCAGCAGGTGGATCAGGCCGCCTTTGTTGTCGCGCACCAGCCGCGGGTACATGTTGAGACGTCCCTGCGCGTCGGCCAGCGTGTAGCCCTCGTGCACGGGGGTGAGCGAGCCTTTGCGGACGGCGAATTCGCAGTCGCGGAGCGTCACGAAGGTGTAGATGTCTTCGTCGGTCAGCTCCGAGATGTATTTCTGCTTGACCGGAAGCACCGAGGCGTCGTTGCCCGTCACGCGCTCGACGATCATCGACGAGCGGATGCCTTTGATCATGTAGCGGTCCGGATCGGGTTCGAAGACCAGCTCGGCGTCTTTGAGCAGGATTTTCACCTTGTCGTAACGGGTGAAGGCGTTGTCCTCCGGAGTGGCCGTTTCGACGCAGAAGCCGTAACGGCCGTCGGGCGATTCGAGGTAGACGGTCTTCTCGCATCCGCTGTAATCGACGCTCATGTCGGTCGGCATCGGGTTGTTGCCGGCGTTCTTCGAATCCCGGTCGCTGACGACGTAGCCTTCCAGCAGCCAGTACTCATCGACTTTCGAGACCGTGAGCGCTTTCTCGCGCAGTTCGGCGAACGAAATGTCGTGTCCCAGCATGTCGTTCTTCGTACGCTGGATGACGTTGAGCGTCAGCTGTTCGGTCTCCTCCCAGCCGTTGACGTAGGAGACGGTGACCGTAGCCGTGCGGAGTTCGTCCGTGTCGTTGCCGGCGTAGTCGAAATTGAACGTGTATTCCTCCTCCCCGGCGGGTTGGAGCGAGATTTCCGAAAGCCACTCTTCGGCGGGTTCCTCCCCGGCGTCGTACTGTGTGGTGAAGGTCAGCTCGTCGGGGGCGATGTTGGTGCCGAACCGTACGGACGCCTTGCCGCCCGAACTGCCCGGTACGTTGGTCGAGGTGCCGCCCTCGAACGCCATTGCGGGGACACGGGCGCCCCGCTGGCGCAGTACGACCGTGTCGGACCGTACTGCGTCGGCGCTCTGTATCAGTACGCGCGTCATGCGCGGAAAGCCCGCGTTGTCGGCGTAGTCGATGTAGAATTTTCCGTCGAGCGGCAGGCGCGTGTCGCTCAGGTCGGCCCACGAGGCCCCGTCGTCGAGGAACGACAGCACGGCCGGCTGGTTGGAATAGACCTGTATGTCGACGTGGCCCGCCGTGGCGTTGACGGTGAACGAATTCTCGACCGCGCCCAGCTCGATCAGCGGAATATCGTCGCCGTGGTCCATGCAGGCCGTCGCGGCCAGCGCCGCGAGCAGGATGCCCGCCGAGCCGATCTTTGCCCTGTATCTCTTTGCGTATTTCATGATTGCGTTTTTTACGTGGTTAGAAATATTTGACCGAAACGTCGCCGAAGCGGAAATAGACGTAGGTCTTCGTCGTCGTGCCGTTGTCCTCGCCCGTGGTGCTGCCGCATACCTTGCTGGCGGCCTGCAGCCGGATGGTGACGTCCTTCTGTCCGAAGCAGGCCGACGGCAGGTCGAAGTCAACTTCGTAAAGCCCCGGAACGTACCACTGCGGGCCGGCCCAGTAGACGAGCGTGCGGATGGGCACGGTGTCGAACCGGGTGAAGGTGCTGCCGTCGAGCGAGTAGGAGACGTCCCAGTAGAGCGGAGCGACGATCGTGGCGGCGCTCAGGTTGCCCAGTGCGGCCGAGAGGATCATCTTCATGCACGAGCCGCTGACGCCCTCGGTCGAGAAGTTGAAGGCCACCCATTCGCCCTCGTTGCGCGACGAGTTCCACCAGATGCCGTTGTAGCGCACGGCCGGGGATTTGATGCCTTTGGCGTAGTCCAAGGTGTTGTAGTCGAGGGGGCAGGAGACGCCTGCCACCGTTGACGACGTGTTGAGCTTGTTGCTCACCGACGAGAACATGCGGCCTTCGCCCAGATAGGGAACGATGCTGCCGTCCGCGTGCTGCTTGATGCCGGCGTTGGTGGTCATGCCGGGCCATGCCCAGCGTACGAGCGTCGAGTAGTTGCGGGTGCTTTCCTCGCGCGAGAAGGCGATGTCGGCCTCTTCGACCGGGCGGATCTGGTAGGTGCCCACGTCGCCCTTCACGCCGTAGCGCGGCAGTTTGGTGTGGACGATGATGCCGCTTATGGGGCCGGAACCGGCCGGAACGCCGTCGCCCTTGCGGCGCCAGCGCACCTGCGTGTTGAGCACCATGTTGATCTTATCGCCGCGGCTGTCGATCACGCCGCGGATGGCGCAGTCGAAGCGCGGATCCAGTACGCCCTGCGTGTTGAGGTCGGTCTTGTAGCAGTAGCCGTCGTGAACGTTGATGTAGGCGCCGCCGTTGAGCATGAATTCGCACTCCTTGAGCGTCACATAGGTGTAGATGTCGGCGTCGGTAAGCTCCGAAATGTGCTTCTCCTTCTTCGGGAGGTCGGCGGCCGTTCCGGCGTTCTGGTTGAGGACATGCTCTTTGGTGAAGCCCGTGAGCGTATAGCGTTCGGGGTTCGACTCCTTGACCAGCTTCAGTCCATTGATCGAGAGCTGTACCGAGCTGTAGCGCTTCAGGATGTTGTCGGCCGGAAGTTTGGCGACGATGCGCAGGCCGTACTGACCGTCGAGGCTCTCGATGTAGGCGGTCTTCTCGTTGACCGAGAAGTCGATCGAGGTGTCCGTCAGGTTGGGGTTGGTCTCCATGTTGTAGTTGCCGGCGTCGCTGATGACTACGGCCGAGAGCATCTTCTCGCCCGTCAGTTCCACTTCGCCTTCCGCGCCGGGAATCAGTGCGCGCAGGTCGGCGATCGAGAGCTGCTTGACCTCCTGCGTCAGCCGGAGCGTCGAGCTGCACTCCACGTCGGTATCCTTGTAGGTGATCTTCAGACTGGCCGAACGGGGCTGGTCGCCCGTGTTCTCGGCAACGACGAACGATACGGCCGATTCGCTGAAGGTCACGTCCGTGATCCACTGCGTGCCTGCGGGGTCGTATGCGATGTCGAAGGCGAAGTGCGCCGGATCGACGTCGAAGTTGGCCGTCAGCAGTGCGCTGCGGTTGTGCTGGTCGCCCGGAACGGAGACAATCGTATCTTCGTCCTTGAAAACGACCGTCGCATTGTCGGTGGTCTGGACGACGGAGGCTTCGGCTTGGGCGAGAATCTTGCCGTCGGCGTCGGGAATTTCGAGCCGGATCGCCGCCTTGCGGTCGCTGCTGCCGTCGTTGCGGTCGATTCCGAAGACCAGCACGATGTTCTCCTCGGCGTCTTTTTCGAGCCGGATCTCCTTCAGCCAGCCGGCTTCGGCGGGATTCTCCGCGTCGGTGACGTCGGTTGCCGTGATGAGGATGCATTCGAGCGCCTGCGTCATGTTGGTCGTAACGCCGATCTGGACGCGTTCGCGCGGCAAACGCACGAACTCGAATTCGGTTTCGGCGAGCGCCAGCGTCGGTTCGGTGACCGCGCCGGCCTGCGTGAGAACGATCTCCTGCTCTTCGCCCTCGCCGCTGACGAGGATGCGCGCGCGGCGCGACACGCCGTTGTTGGCCTCGTACGTAAAGAGGAAGTCGCCGATGCCGTTGCCCGACACCTCGCTCACTTCGCCCCATGCGCCTTCGGCCATTTCGGCTTTCCAGCGCCCCGTGGAGTAGACCGTGACGCGCGTCGAACCGGCCGCGGAGGTGAGGTTGAGTCCGTTTTGGGTGACGGCCAGCGGCTCGTTCCATTTGAAGTCCTTCTGACAGCCCGGACCGAGCAGTGCGGCGGTCAGCGCGACGGCCAGCATGCGCAGCAGGGGATATATTTTGTTTTTCGGTTTCATGTCGGTTGATTTAGAATCCGTACTTCTTGTATTCGTTGTTGTCCAAAGCGCCGCCCGAATAGATCACCTCCGTGTCGGGGATGGGGTAGTATTCGTGGCAGGGCTGGATCGAGGTCTTGACCTTCGCATAGTCCGAAAGCGCCGCCGTGCGTTCGTACCAGATGCCCCAGCGCACCATGTCGAACTTGCGCTGGAATTCGCCCAGCAGCTCGCGGCCGCGTTCGTTCTGGATCTCGTTGAGCAGCAGCGGATAGGTGCGGAAACGCGTGTATTCGGCGATGCCCGCGCGGCGTTTGACCTTGTTGAGGTACTCCATGGCCTTGTCCTTGTCGAGCAGGGCGCAGTAGCATTCGGCGGCCATCAGCACGGCGTCGGCATAGCGGAAGACCTTGTAGTTGTTCGAGTCGTAGGCGGCCTGAAGGTCGGGGCACCAGAATTTGGGACCCATGAACGGCCGGGTGACGATCGCGTCGCCCGAAGTGAACTTCACGCCGTTCCACTCGGTGATTATCTGCATGTCGCGCCGCAGGTCTTCGCCGCCTTCGGGCATGAGGTTGCCGTAGAAGAAGCTGTTGGGGCGCAGCGGCGACCATGTCGTGGCGGCGTCGCCCAGCTCCTCGATCACCACGTTCGAGTAGATGTTGTCGCTGTTGCGCGGATAGGGCATGCAGATGCTGGCGACGTTCGAGGTGTAGATCAGTCCGCCGGCGGTATAGGTGTGCTGCACTTCGAAGATCGATTCGGGCGTGTTCTTCATCCGGAACGGAATATCCGAAACCGGGTAGACCGAGAGGTCGTCGCCGTATCTGTTCCAGCACGGCGATGGCTTCGAGCGCCTTGTCGTAATCCTTGTTCCACATGGCGAGTTTGGCGATGAGCATGTGGCCCATGGCGGCTCCGGCGCGGTTGCCCGCGGCTTCGCTCGTGCGGATGAGGGGCAGTGCGCCCAGACACGATTCGAGGTCCTCGATCAGCGCGGTGCGCGTCGCCTCGGCCGACATGCGCGGCAGTTTGGCCACGCGGTCGAGCACTTCGTGGTCGGAGACGTCGTCCGTGTAGAAGGGCACGTCGCCGAAGAAGCTCGTCAGCAGGTAGTAGTAGAACGCGCGCAGCACCTTGGCTTCGGCCACGAGGCTGTTGCGGTCCTTTTCGTCGATCGGCGAATTCTCGATGCCCGTCACGGCCATGTTGCAGTACATGACGCCGCGGTAGCCGTAGGTCCACATGTCGGCGCCGAAGCGGGGCTGCGACGGCGAGATGTCGAGCTGCGCGTCCTGCGTTCCCGATGCGATATACATCAGGTCGGTGACGCCTTCGGTGGCGATCATCATTTTGTAGGTGTAGAGATTTTTCAGGGGTATATAACACGAGTTCACCGCCGACTGACACTGGGTCTTGGTCTTATAGAAGTCGCCGGGGGTCGAGAACCCTTCGGTGTCCTCCTGCAGTGAGCACGACGCCGTGAGCCACGCCGTGAGAATCAGCAAGATGTATTTTGTTTTCATAATGTTCTCGGATTACGGTTAATAACGCAGCTGGATGCTGAACACGATGGTGCGCGGCTTGGGGTATGCGCCCAGATCGACGCGCCGCAGCGCCGAATCGCTGCTGTCGGTCGAGACGTCGGGGTCGAAGCCGTTGTACTTTTTCCAGATGTGGAGGTTTTCGGCGCTCAGGTTCAGCGTGATGTCGCGGATGAACTTCGAACGCTTGCTCAGGTCGAACGTGTAACCCACCGTGATGTTTTTCAGGCGGATGTACGATGCGTCGTAGATCATCAGGTCGCTCGGCACGTGCGCGTCCACCGCACCGGCGCGCGGCAGGTTCGACTGCGGGTTGCGCACGGGATGCCACGCTTCGAGCATGTAGCGGTACTGGTTCGACATCGAACTGCCGGCCATGTAAAGCTCCGAGTAGTTGTAGATCTTGCCGCCGAGCGAATAGGTGAAGTAGATGCCGACGTTGAGCCTGCCGAAACGGAAGTTGTTCTGCAGACCGCCGTACAGGTCGGGATCGGCATTGCCCTGATAGACGAGGTCGTCGTTGTTGAGCGAGCCGTCGTTGTTGATGTCGTAGTAGCGGGGCATGCCCAGCGCGGCTTTGCGCGACGCTTCGTCGCTGTTGATCGCCAGCGCCGAAACGTAGGTGTTCGTCACGCTGTTGCGCTCGAACTCCT
>ENA-ORRW01003437-ORRW01003437.1-human-gut-metagenome-genome-assembly--contig:-NODE-3437-length-11373-cov-3.295193_pt1 | contig 11373 bp, 4 predicted proteins | sample MGYA00242183_ERZ509150 | MGnify/ENA primary metagenome ERZ509150 (study PRJEB26280, sample SAMEA2338639) | human gut metagenome | biome: human gut; feature: human-associated habitat; material: faeces... | reverse complement strand
ACGAGGCCAGCTTCACGAACGACAGCTCGTTGTTGAACTCGATTTTCTTGATCAGGTCGCTCATGAACATGAACGAGCCGTTCAGTACGCCCACGAACAACGGCGTCTCCTTGTCGCGGTAGTCCTCGTTGATGCGGCAGGCTACGGCGGCCACGGCCTCGTCGATCTTGGCGGCGGGGATCATGATCCTGAACTTTTTGTCGTGAAGTTTGATGATATCCTCCATTTCAGTTACGGTTATTTGTGCAAAAATAACTATTTGCCTGCAAGAAACGAACGATTCCGACAAAAATAATCCGAAATAATGCGAATCCCCCAAAGGCTGTTGCCCGTTTCCGAGCCGGCAGCAGGCCGGATCGACAACACATAATTCCGGCAGGAGGCAAGAAAAAACCGTCCCATGCAGTGAGGACGGCCTTTCAATATTACACCTAATCGTACTTACGGGATATTGGGTGTATCCCAGACTTTGGTTTGCGTGCAACTGATCCGAAGCGTTTCACTGCCGCAGCGCATCCTGAATTCCCCCTCCTCGAGCCTCCAGCAGCCGTCGTGCCCGACGAAGGCCAGGTCGCTGGCCGGAACAGCGAACGTCACCGTGCGGGATTCGCCCGGTTCGAGCGCAACCTTCTCGAAATCACGCAGGCGGATTACATCCGGTGTAAGGCTGGCGACCAGGTCGCTCGAATAGAGCATCACGGCCTCCTTGCCGGCCACTTTACCGACGTTGGTCACATCGACCGTAAAGGTCAGCACATCGTCGGCACCGAACATGCGGCGGTCGACACCGAAATTGCTATATGCAAATTCCGTATAGCTCAGCCCATGCCCGAACGGCCACTGCACATCCATCACGGCGTCGTAATTGTATTCGCCCGTCATGGCTGCCATATTCTCGCAGGGCTTATAGTCGTAAGTCGCCAATGCACCGACCATGCGCGGATAAGTGAACGGCAATCGGGCGCTGAAATTTGCATCTCCCGCAAGCAGGTCGGCCAGGGCATCGCCGCCGTAATTGCCCGGCAGCAGGATGTCGACCACGGCCTGCGCAAGCGGCTCGATATCGCCTATGACGCGCGGGCGGCCTTCATTGAGGATCAGCACAAGCGGCTTCCCGGTCGCCGCAAGGGCCCGCACCAGCTCCTTCTGGTTCTGAGAAAGGTTCAGGTCATCCATGTTACCAGGCGTTTCGCAGTAGGAATTTTCGCCTATACAGGCAATAATCACATCGGCTCCGGCCGCCGCTGATACGGCCTTGTCGATCCCTGTCACGCACTCTTCCTGCCAGTTGTCATAGCGGGGCGGCGCATACTCCACACCGGGGACATAGTCCACATGGTCGAATTTATTGCGTAAAGCCTCATAAATGGTATTGTAGTCCCCGGCAAATTCGTCACAGCGGTCGCCCTGCCACGAATACGACCATCCTCCGTTGAGGCAGCGCATCGAATTGGCATTCGGCCCCGCGAGCAGTATCCGTGCAGACCGCTCCAGCGGCAACAGGCCGCCTTCGTTCTTGAGCAGTACCTCCGACTCCACGGCAGCCTGCAATGCCACGGCAGCATATTCGTCACTGGCGAATTCCGGGAAATCGCCGGTATTCCAAAACGGTTTTTCGAAAAGGCCGAGGCGGAATTTCAGGCGCAGCACACGGCTCACCGCATCGTCGATGCGCTCCATGGAGACCTGCCCCTCCTCGACAAGTTCCCTGAGATAGATACAGAAATCCCAACTCGACGGTACCATAGCCATGTCGATACCGGCATTGACCGCAATGCGCACGGCATCCTTACGGCTCGCGGCAATATGGTCGCGCTCGCAAAGGTTGTAGATGTCATTCCAGTCCGTCACGATCAGACCGTCCCAGTTGAGTTCCTCCTTGACCCATCCCGTGAGCAACTCCCGGTCTGCATGGAACGGCATACCGCCGTTGCTGGCCGAGTTGACCATCAGCGACAGCGCCCCGGCCCGAATGCACTCCATAAAAGGAGCGAAATACTTCTCCCTCAACACATTTCGAGTCACCGAAGAGGGTGTGCGATCCTTGCCCGACACGGGTACGCCATAGGCCATGAAATGCTTGATGCAGGCCGCGACATGACGGTCGTCGACACGGTTGGGATCATCCCCCTGGAATCCGAGCACCGACGCCACGGCCATCTGCGAATTGACGTAAGTGTCCTCGCCGTAACTCTCCCACATGCGCGGCCAGCGCGGATCGCGCCCCAGATCCATGACCGGGGCAAAGGTCCACGGTATCGCACATGCCCGGGTCTCATAAGCCGAAATTTCGGAGCATCTGCGCATGAGTCCGCGATTGAACGACGCCCCCATATTGATGCCCTGCGGAAAGAGGGTCGCCCCCTGCGTATAGGATGCGCCGTGAATCTGGTCTACCCCATAGATACAGGGAATCCCCAGTTCGTCGAGCGAACGTTGCTGGATGCAATTGATAAACCTGGCCCACACCTCACGGGGCTGCCCCACGCCGAAGGGAATATTCAGGATCGACCCAACCTTATAGCGGCCGATCACCGTATCGAGCAGCGCCTCGCTCAACACCGGGTGCTGCGGGTCGCTCTGGTCGATCACCACCCCGGCCGTCAACTGGCACATCTGCCCGATCTTCTCTTCGAGGGTCATCTTTTGGAGCAGCTCCCCGATGCGGGTTTCTATCTTTTTATCGGGCGCTATGGCCGGGGGTATCCGGGTACATGCGGCCAGTCCGCCCAGCAAGCCCAGAAACAAAATCGGAATTTTTTTCATTTCTATTTTTGATATTCGGTTTTCTGGTATATCCACTCAAGGTCTTTTCTGAACCGGCACCTGCCCCGAATCCGTACCGGCAACGCAAATACCACAGGTACAAACCCCGGAGGCCATGCTGTCCGGGTTCCGGCACGAGAGAATCAGGGGGGGGGCATCAGCGGTTCGTCGAAGCATATACCTCGGGAGTTTCGAGATAGGTATAATAATTCTCCACATCATGACACGCGTCGACGTAGAGTTCGGCAATGCTGCCGGCAGGTTTCCCTCCGGCAAACAGGGCCGCCTTCACGGTCGTCCCGGCCTCCACGACGAACGGGCCGGAGTAGATGTCCGACCCGACCGTCGGGTCGCTGCCGTCGAGCGTATAACGCACTTCGGCCGGATATTTTTCCGTATCCAGCGTAACCCGGGCCTTGCGGCCCTCCCTGACGATGCGTGCCGTGATCTCGACATCGTTGCTAAGCGTGAAGGCATTGACCCCACGGGCAAGCAAGCGGGGGATCTGGCTATTGACACGACGGCGGAAGTCCGCCCACAGACGGCGCTCCCGGGGTGTCCATCCCAATTCGGCAATGGCGAGCAGGCGCGGAAAAATCATGTATTCCAAATGCTCGGGAGTACCTATGAACTCGGCCCATGTGCATCCCTGCACCCCGATAATATGCGATGCAGCATTCGGGCGGATGTGCTCGACCGAATCCGGGGCCACATATTCGCCTTTAACAAGCGACTCGTTGGCCGCAGCCCTTTCGGGCGTATCGGGGACAGGTTCGAAGCTGTACATTTTCTTGATGGGTGAGAATCCGCTCATCGCCCGCGGCTGCGTGTGCGGATTAGCCTGGTACCAGTCGAAATAGATGATTTCGCCCGGAGACATGACCGCGTCGTACCCGCGGTTGGCGGCTTCGATAGCCCCCCTCTGTCCGCGGTACGAAATCGCAACGGACGTAGGCCGCAGATTGTTCCGCAGTATCTCGTCCCACCCGACCATCATCCGGCCGTGTTCGGCAAGGAATTTTTCGGCATGTTCGATCAGGTAACACTGCACTTCGTCCAGACCACCCAGCTCCTTGGCGAGCAACTGGCATTTGGGGCAGGTTTTCCAGGCGGCCTTGCGGGCTTCGTCGCCGCCGATGTGTATCCGCCGGGAAGGAAAAAGCTCCATAACCTCGGTCAGCACACCGTCCATGAATTCGAAAGTTGCGGGATTGCCTACGCAGAATTCGCCGCTCGTATAGGGCTTTCCGCTGCAACACAATTCCGGATAGCCGATAAAAACCTCGTCGGAGTGCGCCGGGAATTCAATCTCGGGAATCACCTCGATATAACGGGCCGCAGCATAAGCCACGATCTGCCGGATGTCATCCTTCGTATAATAACCGCCATAGGCCCCGGGCGTCCCCTCCGGAACGTAGCGTCTGTCGCCGAATTCCCACCACTTGAGCCAGTCGGCCTCCGTCCGGAAAGCTCCGAGCCGGGTCAGCAAAGGGTACCTGTCGATCTGAATGCGCCAGCCACCGTTGTCGGTCAGGTGCAGGTGGAAGACATTAAGCTTGTAACGTGCCATTTCATCGAGTATCTTGAAAACCTCTTCTTTGGCAAAGAAATGGCGCGAAACGTCGAGATGGATACCCCGGTAGCCGAAACGCGGATTATCGGTAATCTTCACACACGGGATACCTTTTGCCGTGAGCAGCTGCAGCAGCGTCTGCCGGGCATAGAACAGCCCGGCGGAGTCGGCCGCGGTGATCCGGATGCCGTCGCTGCGGACTTCGAGCCCATACCCCTCGCGTGAAAGGTTCGGCGAAGAGGCATCGAGTTCACAGACGACCCTGCCGTCGGCGACACCCCGGGCGAAAGACACGCTGTCGGTCTGGAAATAGCCGCCGGTAAAGGTCATCTCCGCGGGCAGGGGAACAAGGTCTGCACCCGGCTGCGGATCGTGGCATGCCACCGCAAAAAGCAGGCTCGCGGCAACGGAAATCTCTGAAATGATTCTCATATACGGAATAGAAATTAATACTCCTTGCCGGGGAGCCCGGACAACCGGGCTCCGCCGGAAAGGGCAGGAATGAATAAAATGGATTGAATGTACTATTTGAACGATATCCAGGTGTGTTCCCAAGGCTCGCTCGAAGCATCTTTCAGGACGATCTCCTTGCCGAAGGAGGTGATCTTGCGCGAATTATAGATCAGGTTGTCGAAATCTATACTCGTATAGGTATTGTTGACATTTACCTGCGAGGGCTGGCACCCGAGCCCGTCGAGGATCGTCACATTGCGGAAGACCACATTCTTCATCTCGCAGGACTCGCCTTTGTTGACCTGGCTGGTATAGATCGGGGTGCCCGAAGAATGGATATTGTCCACCACGCAGTCTTCGAAGAGCACGTTGTCGATCAGCGCCGGCCCTCCGGCCTCCGAAAAATCGCCCAGTTCCTGCATAATGGCGAGCGCCTGTCCGCGGGCAGCCTCCAGCACGGTACAGTTGCGGATCTCGATATTGCGGATATCGCCCGATGCCCACCATACGTTGCCGCACTCGGGGCCCACGACGATGCCGCGGGCATAGTCGCCCCAGATGATACAGTTGGTGATCCTGATGTCGTGGACATTGCCATAGGGATCGGCATTGGAACGCACCTTGAGCGTGATGCAATCGTCGTAAGCACGCAACATGCAATCGTTGATCGTGGCCCCGGTGACCGTACACAGGTCGATACCGTCGCCGTTGAGATCCCAGTGGATCATATTGATGTTTTCAATGGCCACGTTATCGGTATTCATGACGCGCAGGCACCAACTCGGGGCATCGATCATCGTAACGCCTTCGATCCGGAAGTCCGTATAGCCGCCCTCGTGTTTGTTCCCCTGCACGTCGATCATCACATCGGCGTTGGAAAACTCCTCGCCCCAATGGCGCATCTTCTCGCCGGAGATGACGCCCCGGCCTGCAATCGTCACGCCGTTGCCCCTGACCTGTATGTTCTGCGGATAGAGCACCGCCCCTTCGTCGACATAGAGCGTTTGCCCCTCGGTCAGGACGATAATGCCTTCCGTATGCTCACCGGGGCCATAGTAGCTCACATTGCCGCCCGACACCGCAGGCTTCCGTGTATCGGGACGGCTCGGCATGAGGAACAGGTTGTGGTAGCGGTCGCCGTCGAACTCGACCGACACCTTGCGTTTCTCATACGCCGGAAGCGTGAATTCGACCGTATTGCTGCTGGCGCTCTCCTTGGTCGTAATCCCGTACGCCGACGGACGTACGGCCACACGCGAAAATCCGCTGCGTTTTTCGACCTTCACACGCACGGCATCCGCAAAATCGTGGGTAAAGAGCGCATAACACATCGTATCGCGCAGTTTCTTGGAGTTGTCCCAGTCATTCCATATTTCCTCGTGATGGTTCGGGGAATCGGAACAAAGGGCATTGCGCACCTCGACGGTCTGCCAGCGGCGATCCTTGAGCACGTATACGTTGTAATAGGGATTCGCGTCCCTGAACTTGTCGTCGCCCGGCAGCACCGGGAAGAATTCGCCCTTCGTCAATTCACCGCCCTGTTCACCGTAGGCCGCAACGCGGTAAGCCACATCGTACGTGAACTCCTCTTCCAGTTTCGAGAAGTCTATCTCCAGGTCGATCGTCTGCCCTGCAGCGACACCCTCCCGCAGCATCATGTAACCATCTGCTTCCGAATTGGGGAACCTGACCTTGAACCCCAATTTCCAGGCCGCTGTCTGCCGGGCCATCGGGAAGATGTTGAACTCCGCCCCCGCGCGGCCTACCTCGACCTGTTTTTCCAGCGCCTCACCGAAAGGTTCGGTCTTTCCCGAAGCGATGTAAAGCGCATCGGTCATACGCGGAAGGGTGAGTACGACGGATCGCAGCGTATCGGGGGCATTTACCAGTACCACCTTCACGGACGAGGTAAGCGGTTTGAGCGTAAAACCCTTGCTTATCTGCTGCCGCGTCGCGCATTGCATCCAGATCGCAGGGATTTCGGCGTCGATATCCTCCACACGCAGGATATACTCGGTCGAGTGCGCCCCGGTGGAGGTGTTCGTAAACGAGAGGTTGTCCTGCGAGGCGAATGCGAGCGCCGTCGCCCGGTTGCCGGATGTTTCGATCCCCCGCAGGGCAGCCTGGCTGGGAGCCATTTCCACCTCCGTACAGCGGTTGTCGTCGAAGCAGAAGATAGCCTGCGGCCAAGAGGCGATCCCGTCAGGAGTATACCCGTCCTGAGTGTTGTAATCGGGATTGAAGGCAAACGTATCGTCCTCGGCGCAGGATGCCGAACAGAAGATCGCCGCAAACGCGAATGTCGCCCAAATCTTGTTTTTCATCGTATCGTATTTTTATCGGTTTGACTATTTCCAACCGTCGTTTTGGACGAGGTTGTGATTTTTGAAAAGCTCGGCATCCGCAATCGGATAGAAATTCATCCTGTCCTCCCAGCCGCGCTGCTGGATCACCGACCGCATATAGCTGAACGAGCCATCGTTCTGCGGAGTAATCGTAAGCCCATAAACCTTCGTCGTTTCGGCACCGATCTTCCAGCGGCGGATGGCCCAGAAACGATGCCCCTCGAAGGCCAGTTCCACTCGACGCTCGTTGCGCAGACGCTTCACGAAGGCCGCATAATCCGTTTCCGTAATCCCCGGCATATTGTACCGGGCACGGACTGCATTGAGCGCCTCGCGTGGTGAGAGCGTATACTCCACCTCCCCCTTCATGCCCGTAAAATCGGGGTTCTGCGTAGCGGCAGCCAATGCCTCGGCATAGTTCAGCAACACCTCGGCATAACGGAAGAAGGGAAAGATGTGCTGATAACTCATCTCGCTGCCCGTCACGAAACTCGTCGCCTCGACAATGTGTTTGCGCAGGTAGTACGAAGTCGGTGTAGCACCGTCGAGCGGCCGGCCATTACGGCCGCCGACATACGACTGGACGGGCTGTCCCTTGAACGTCGCCCCGTTGTATATCAGCGTCCTGGCAAAGCGCGGATCGCGTGCCGACGCAATGAACATCCGCGACCGCATCGACTCGTCGTTCCAGTCGAACGGTTCGCCCGTCGCCATATCGAATGCCTCGGCGAGGTTCTGCGACGGGCAGACGCCCGAATTCCCGCCTTCGAAGCCTACCGGGAAATTGGCCGCCTCGAAATCGCTGCTCACCGGGCACCACTTGCCGAAGATCAGTCCCTGCGCATCGGCATTGTTCGTGGTTTCCTCGCTGACAAGCTTGTAAATACCGGCATCTATGAGCTCCTTGGCCGCGGCCGCGGCTTCCAGGTAACGGCCTGCATCACCGCCGGGGTTGTTGAGCGGACTGGCGGCATATAGCAGCATACGCGCCTTGAGCGCCATCGCCATGCCCTTTGTCACACGGGCGACTTCACCCTTTTCCGTCCCCAGATAGGTCTTGGGCAACGACGGGATTACGGCATCGCATTCCGAGACGATCCATCCGGCGGCATCGTCGTACGAGACCGGAACGAGCGTATTGACCTCCTGCATCGTGAACGAACGGTCACCGATCACGATCCGGTTATAGCGCCGGAGCAATTCGAAATGGAAATAGGCACGCAGGGCCCTCACTTCGAACGGATAGTTCTTGAGCTCCGCCAGATTCGTCTTGTAATTGTCCTGATACTGTGCCTCGGGAAAATCATCCGGGCAGTTGTCGAGGAAATAGTTGGCCGCGGCAATAGCCGAATAGAGCGAAGCCCAGCGGTCGTCGATCAGATTCGTACCGTTCCAGCTCCCGTCGTAAAAGCGTTTGATACCGCCCGTAGACCAGGCGTATACCGCATCGTCGGTCGCAGCGTCGATCATCGTACCTTCGACATCCAGCAACCCTTCCTGCACATACGAGTAGACGTTCGTCGCACTCTGCTTCACGCGGTCGAAGGTCGAGAATTGATATTTCGTCGTCTGGTACACCGACTCGTCGAGTTCCAGGAAATCGCTGCACGCAGCCATCAGGAGCGTGCATCCGGCTAATAGGATCAGGTATTTTTTCATCGTTGTGGCGTATTTAGAATATGACATTCAGGCCGATCTGGTAGCTGCGTGACGAGGGATACCCCGTGCTGACGTATTCCGGATCGAGAATACCGACATGGTCGGCCGAGAAAAGGTTCAGGCCGCGGAAATAGAAGCTGCATTCGCGCATACGCAGTTTGCGGGCAATCTTCGACGGCAATTTGTAGTAAGCCTGCAATGTACGCAATTTCAGGAAATTGCCGTTTTCCGTCCATAGTGAACTTTGCGTGTAGTTATTCCCGTTTGCCAATGTGGTCAGGTGCGGATAGCGGCCTTCGGTATTGAAGCGTGACCAGCGGTGCTCCATATAGTACTCCGAAACGTTGCGGTCGTTGCCGTACAGCGGCTGGTAGATGCTCGACAGCGTCGTCTCCAGCGTCGAATGGGCGACACCCTGGAAATAGGCGCTGACACCGAAGCCCCTGTATTTCAGCTCGACGCTGAAGCCGTAATAAATCTCGGGCACCGCGGCATAGAGCTGGTAGGTGCGGTCGTAGTCGTCGATCCTGCCATCGCGGTTCAGGTCGCGGTATTTCACGTCGCCCGGGCGTACCGTATTCTGGTACGAGGAGACAGGAAGCCCCTCCCGGAGCGAACCGTCGGCATTGAAATCGCCGTCCTGGTACATCCCATCGGCCACCAATCCGTAGAACGTCCCTACCGGCTGCCCTGTAATACGCATATAGTCAAAAGGTTTGTATTCCTCTTCCTTGTTGAGTATCTTATTGCGGGCATAGGCGATATTCCCCCGCACGGCATATCCGAAGTCGCCTGTGCGGCGGCGCCATCCCACAGCCAATTCCCCGCCATAGTTGCGCACCTTACCGGTAAAGACGTCGGGCACGCCGACTCCCAGCACGCTGGAAACGGTACCCGCGGCCGACGTCCGGATGTTATGACGCATGTTGCGGAAGAAATCCACCTCGACGCTCAGGCTTCCCAGCAGGCTGAGTTCCAACCCGACATTGGTTTTATAGTCGCGTTCGGGTTCGATCCCCGCAGACGGCAACGCCCCTTGCGCGAGGCTGTTCGACGAAGTGATCCCGGCAAAAATATAACTGTTGCCCGGGCCGTTGAACTGCTTGTCCATGTCATACGACAATCGCGCGTCCATACCCACAATGCCGAACGACGCGCGCAGTTTCAGCAGGTCGACGACACGGCTGTCACGCAGGAACGCCTCGTTCGAGATGATCCATGCGCCCGACACGGCAGGATAGAAGCGGTACTTGTCCCCGTAGGGCATACGGCTGCTCCCGCCGTAAGTAGCGACGGCATTGACCACGTAGCGGTCGTCGTAATTGTAGCCGGCGCTGGCAATATAGTCACGGTACATGTACGTATTGTTGGCTCCGCGGTAACGGGATTTGTTCTCGCTGAAAATCAGGCGCCCCGTCACCGTATGTTTTCCGAAAGAACGGTCGTAGAGCACCTTGGCCCACACCGACGCCCGCATGACCGAATAGGAAAGGAAGCTGTCGAATGCCAGTTCGGTATCGTTCCCCTGCGGAACGAATGCCAGGGAAGCGGCATTGCCGTCCGCATCGAAGACCGTCGAGGTATTCGAATAGGCGTATTTGCGTGAGTGCGCATCGGTAATCTCCGCGGAATTGTCATAGGCGACACGCACCTGTACCGAAAGTCCCGGGGTTAGTGCCGACAAGTCCTGATCGATCGTCAGGTCGGCGAACAGCGTACGTTGCAGCAGCGTGTTGTACCCGCCCGCGGTCTTGTCGGCCAGGGGATTGGCGAACAGCTGGCTGCGGGCCCAGCCCCCGCCGGGAACCCGGATCGGGAACGCTGCCGACGGCGTGTCGTACATATCGTCGAGCGCGACGCCCGCATTTGGCAGTTGGTATTGCATCAGCCGCCCCATCAGGTTCATCCGTGCAGTCGTGGTTTTCGTGATCGCGGCCTCGAGATTCGAACGCAGCTTGAGGGAGTACATCTCGACCTGGGTCGAATAGCCGTCGTTCAGGTCGGTATTATCCAGGAACCCGCGGTTGGAGTTGTAGTTGGCCAGCACGAAATAGCGCATACTGCCGCCGCTCCCGTCGAACGAGAGATTCAGGTCGTGGTTGAAACCCGCATTGCGGAGCACGGCCTTCCGCCAGTCGACATTGGGCAGTACATCGGTGCGCTCCCCCCGCACCATCGAACGGATGTCGCGCTGCGTATAGCGGGGTGCGAGCCCGTCGTTTTCCAACGCCTCGTTGACAGCCGTCGCATAGGTCGCGGCATCGGCCATATCGGGAATCCGGAACGGGGTCTGCACACTGAAATTGTAGTCGATACGGGTACGCAGGCCGTGGTCGCCGCCGCGCCGGGTCGTAATGGCGACGATACCGTCGGCGCCCCGGTTACCGTAGAGTGCCAGCGATGCGGCGTCCTTCAGCACGGTGATGTGCTCCACTTCCTCCCGATCCAGGCAGGCCGCATCGCGTTCGATGCCGTCGACCAGTACGACCACACTGTTCCCGCCGAACGAACCGACGCCGCGCACATTCAGGTCGGGCGCCGAGTCCCACGGCAGGTTCTCGCCCTGGCGCACGCCAA
>ENA-ORRW01003434-ORRW01003434.1-human-gut-metagenome-genome-assembly--contig:-NODE-3434-length-11376-cov-3.546595_pt1 | contig 11376 bp, 9 predicted proteins | sample MGYA00242183_ERZ509150 | MGnify/ENA primary metagenome ERZ509150 (study PRJEB26280, sample SAMEA2338639) | human gut metagenome | biome: human gut; feature: human-associated habitat; material: faeces... | reverse complement strand
GGGGTTCCCAACCCCTGCCGCTCGGCGTCCTCCGGCAGATCGTCCGCACCGGCGCGCTCCATAGCGGAAAGCAGGGTATCTTCCGTGTAGGATTTTGGCGGTGTTGTGAAATGTTCGGTGACGGCGGCAGTTACCTTGTCAAAGGTCTGTCCCTCGGTAATTTGGGGAAGTTCCCGCGCAGGCTCCGGGGCGGTGTCGTCGGCGTCTGTTTTGAACGACGCCTTAAAGCGGCGGTCAAGCTCTTTCCAGCCGGGGGTCAGGATGGTCTTTCCCTTGGCGGTAAAGGTGTTCCCGGCACAGGTGAATGTAGCGGTGACAGCTTCGTACACATGGGGCGCGGCCACGGCGCACAGCAGCTTGCAGCACACAAGGGACAGCAGTTTCTTTTCTCCCTCGGTCAGCCCGTCAAAGCCTCTCTGCACAAATTCCATTGTCGGGACAATGGCGTGGTGGTCGCTCACCTTTTTGCTGTTCAGCACCCGGCCAAACTGCGGGGACAAGTCAAGCCCCGCCGCAAAGGGAAGCAGCGGCCACAGGCCGGACACAAGGCTTTCCGCCGTTGGCAGCATATCATCGGTCAAATACTGGCTGTCGGTGCGGGGATAGGTCAGCAGCTTCTTTTCATAGAGCTGCTGGGCATAGTCAAGGGTCTGCTTGGCGGTAAATCCAAACAGGCGGTTTGCCTCCCGCTGCAAGGTGGTGAGGTCATAGAGGCGGGGCGGCTGCTCCGTCTTTTTCTCCCGTGTCACCGACACACAAACGGCCTGCGCCGTTTCACAGGCGGCTTTCAGGACCTTGGCGTCGTCTGCGTTTCCCATGCGTTCACTGGCCGCCTCCATGCCGCCCGCCGCGATCTGGACGATGTGGTATTTCTCTTTCTGAAAGCTGTTGATCTTGGCCTCCCGGTCAACCAGCATTTTCAGGGTCGGCGTCTGGACACGGCCCACGGTCAGGGTCTTGTGGTAGAGGATGGAGAAAAGTCTTGTGGCGTTGATCCCCACCAGCCAATCAGCCTGCGCCCGGCACAGGGCCGATTGATACAGGTTGTCGTAGTCGGCCCCCGGTTTCAGGTGGGCAAAGCCCTCCTTGATGGCGGCGTCCTCCATGCTGGAAATCCACAGCCGCTTGAACGGCTTTTTGCAGCCCGCCATCTGGTAGACGAAACGGAAAATCAATTCTCCCTCCCGCCCGGCGTCGGTGGCGCACACAAGGCCGTCCACGTCGGGGCGCTCCATCAAAGAACGCAGGATGTCAAACTGCTTTTTCTTCTCGTCCGGGATGATATACTGCCATTCCTGCGGAAAAATCGGCAGGTCGTCATAGGCCCATTTCTTATAGCGGGGGTCATAGGCCCCGGCGTCGGCAAGGGAAACAAGGTGGCCGATGCACCAGCTCACCAGATAGCCGTTTCCCTCCATGTAGCCGTCCTGTTTCTTGTTGGCTCCGATCACGCCCGCAATGCAGCGGGCGACGCTCGGTTTCTCTGCAATTACAAGCTGATAACTCATACTTCATCCTCCTTTTTCGGTTCATCTTCATCCAGCAGGTAATCGTCTAACGGTCTGGCCTCTACCTCGCCGGTGTCGTCGTCCACCTCCGGGGCCGGTTCGTCCTCGTCGTCGTCCTCGTCCTCCCCGAAGTCGTATTCGTCCAGATCGTCGCTGCCTTTTACGTCGGCCTTGGGCTTCTTAAACTTGAAGAAGTAGAGAGCCGCGCCGCCGCCAATGAGCAGCACCACAAGGAACACAATCAAACCGCCCATGCTGTTTCCGGCTTCTTCTTCCGGCTCGGTGGTTTCTGCCGGTTCCTCGGCCTCCGGCGCTGCGCCTACGCAGGCGGTCAGGTTATTTTTGCATACCGGGCAGGCGGTGTTGACGGCCCCGGCCTCACACTTGGTCGTACAGGTACAGGTCGCCGGGGCGGTTTCGCCATCCTCGGTCAAGGCCATCAGGTCGGCTTCATCCACTTGGTTCAGGAAATGCACGGTTTCCTCGCCCTCGTCGTCCCGGTCGATAATCAGGTAAAAGGTGTTGCCCGCCTTGGTTTGCAGCGTGATAAACTGCTTGCCGCCGGTGGTTCCGATGTCGTCAATCAGCGATAGGTTGCCGTCCGGGGTCAGGGCGGCGCTGCCGCCAACTGATCCGCCAAACTGTTCCAGCAGGGCGGAAAGTTCCTCCCCATTCAGGGTAAGGGAAAAATCGCCGTCGCCGGTGGCGGCGTCGCTCACGGTCAGATAGTCGCCGCAGACGTAGCCCTCGCGCTCCGGCAGGAGAATTTTCACCCAGCCGTTATCCTCGGTGCCGATCACTTCCACCTGCGTCCCGTTGGGAAGCTGGGTAAAGGCTTGGTTGTCTGTCCCCGCGCCGGTACGGACGTTTAGGTTTCCGCCGTTGGTGACGACAGTGCCGGTCTGGTTGGGGGTGCCGTCGTCTTTGTTGGTGAGCCGGATGCCCTCGTCGGTGATGGTAACATCCACCTGCGATCCCAGCAGGGAAGAAAGCAGGGCGGCCATTTCCTCGTCGGTCATGGTTTCCGCCGTGCCGGTGCTTTCCCCGGTGTCTGTACTTTCGGTGTCCTCGGTGGTGCCGGACGTATCGTTGCTGCCCTCGGCGTCCTCGGTGTCCAGCTCAATGCCGCCGGTGGTGGGGGTTCCCGTTTCCTCCGGCAGCGGTGCCGGGTCAGGGTCAGCGCCCCCGGCAAAGGCGGTGGTGGAAAAGGCCGTGAGGCACAGCACAGCGGCCAGCGTCACGGCAAAGGTGCGGAAAAACTTATTCTTCATCGGCGTTGTCCTCCTGTTCAAAATCCGGCTGCGGGGCCGGGGGTGCCTGCAACGCGCCGCTGCGCACAAAGGCGGCAAATTCCTCCGACGTCATGTTCAGGCCCCGCACAAGCTGGACGATCTGCAAATTTTCCTGTTCGGTCTTTGCCGCTTCCAGCTCCCGAAGCTGCTTTTGCAGCTCCGCAATCTTGGTCTTGGTTTTCTGAATATCCCGTTCGATACGGTCAAGTTTATTGGTTGCCATAGAAAAACGCTCCTTTCTGGCGTCAAGGCAGACGCCCATAGCAGTAAAAATGCTGTTGCCAATAGCTTGAATTTAAGTTCGTGTAGGAAATGGGGTCGCCGCAATGCAGCATCACGGAATTGCCCACATACAGCCCGACGTGGGACACGCCGGGGGTGTCATAGGTGCCGACGAAAAACACAAGGTCGCCGGGCTTGGCCTGCTCCGCCGTGACGGGGGTGCAGATGTTGTAAAGGCCCTGCGCCGTCAGGCGTCCCACGTTCCATCCACTGTGATTGATTACCCATGAAATAAATCCGCTGCAATCAAAGGAAGTAGACGGGCTGGAACCGCCCCACACATAGGGATAGCCGACGTATTTATCTGCCTCCGCAATCATGGCCGCAAAGGTTTCATCCTCCAAAGCCTCCGGCGGGATTTCATAGTAGGTCGGCTCCTTGACGGTGGACGCATTGGGATAGCTACCACTTGGGAACAGGTCGGGCCGGTTTCCCAACGTCTGCATATAGGCAGCGTACAAGCTCAACTGTTCCTCGCTCATCATGGAAACGGGCAGGTGGGACAGGTCGTTGTTTACCAGCTCCACGTTGCAAATGTAATAGGTGTACGGCACTTCCACCTCGTACTCGTATTCCTCCGTGGTGGTTTCGCCGGTTTCCGGGTCGGTGACGGTGCGCGTCCCCGTCCGGGTTTCGGTGCGGTAGCGGGTTTCCGTTTCAATGGTCTGCGTCAGGGTGTATTGCATCCCAAACAGCCGGTCAAGGTCGCCCTGCACTTCATCCAGCGTATAGGCCCCGCCATGAAGCGCCGACAGGATGGAAGTCAGCACATAGGGGTCATGGCCGATGTCGTCCAGATCAAAGCGGTATTCGTCATAGCCGGGGTGCAGGGTTTCGTAGTTGTCCAATTCGTGCTGCAAGTCGGCCTCCAAATCCGCGTAGGCGGCTTCGGCCCCCAGCATATCTGCGTCCTCGGACAGATAGGACGTGGCCGCAAGCCCCGTCCCGGCGCTGCCAAACATGGCGGTGCAGGATTGCAGGCCGCCCATAATCATCAGCAGCAAAAGGCCCACGCCGCCGATCAGCAGCGCCCCTTTCCAGTGACGGACAAGGAACGATGCCCCCTTTTTGCTTTCCTTGGCGGCTTTGGTGGCGGCTCCCGCCGCGCCCTGTGCCGTCTGGCCTGCGGCCCTTGCTGCCTTGGCGTAGTCGCGCTTGATTTTCTGCTTCTGCCAGAACCGGGAAACGGGATTGCTCACCGCCTGCGCCAGCTCCGGGTTATCCCGCAAAGATTTCTGGTAGATATACTCGGCGTTGGCGGCAATGGATTTCCGTTCCGCCTTGGCTGCGGCCCGGTAGGGTTTGAGCTTGTGGCGGCGGATGCCGCTGCGGATGGCCTTGCCCGCCTGCCGTTCGACAAGCTCCTCCCCCTTGTGGCCGCCCTCGACGCCCACGTTTTCGCCCTCGACTTCATGGATTTTGCCGTGGACGAACAGCCCGGCTTCCTGAACCGGGCGGCTCATGGGATTGGGCTTTAGCTGGGGCGCGGGCTTCTCCACCTTGTCAAAGCGCAGCTTGGTTCTGGCCCTGCCGGATGCCTCGTCATAGACGGTTTCCTTGGTGACAACGCGCTTTTTGGGCAGCGCGTCTTTGGCAGCGTCCAGCTTATCCGCCTTTTTCTCTGCCTTGTGGATGTACTTGGAAAGCTGGGGGTCAGCCCGTTCCTCGGCGGTAAATTGCAGCCGGGAAGATGGCCGGTGCAGGGCTTCGCCTGCCTCCGTCACCACGTCCCCGGCGTCCTTGGCCGCCCGTTTCGCCTTGCGGCGGTCGCGGATGTCCCCGGCCCGTTCCAGTACCTTTTCCGCAGCGCCGCCCGGCTCGGCGGTATATTCCTGCTCGGCCTCCCGGCTGGACACGTTGACGCTCTCGCCGGTGGTCTGGTTATCCAGCGTCAGCCCGTCGCGGGTCATGCGCTGCGTCACCTTGTCACGGGGTTTTAAGGGCTTCATGGCGGTTCATCTCCTTTGGTGGCTCTGTGCCTCATACCGTGGCCCCCTCGCCTAACCGGGTCGTCATAATCCTGTAAAGCTGGGTGTTCTGCGGGATGGGGTTCTTAAAGGGCAGGATCACGTTCTCGTAAATCAAAAGCCCCTCGCCGGGTTCCGAATTGTCTACATACCGTAGCTGCTGCGGGGAAATATTCAGCCGTTCCGCAAGGATTTTTCGGTCGCCGGACGCCTGATTGAGAAGGCAGATAAAGTCGCTGTTCTCCAAAATGTTTTCAATCTCCGGGGAAGAAAGCAGGTCTTTCACGTTCTGCGTGGCCCCTGTGGGGACGCCGCCCCATTTTCTAAACCGCTTCCAAATCTCGCAGGAAAAGGCCGCCGTCTGTTCCTCCCGCAAAAGCAAATGGAACTCGTCGCAGAAATACCACGTCGCCTTGCCTTGGCTGCGGTTCTGGGTCACGCGGCCCCAAATCTGGTCTTGGACAATGAGCATCCCCAGCTTTTTGAGCTGCTTGCCTAATTCCTTAATGTCAAAGGCCACAATGCGGTTTTCGATGTTGACGTTGGTGCGGTGGTTAAACACGTTCAGGCTGCCGTTCACATACAAATCAAGGGCCTGTGCCACCCGGTCGGCCTCCGGGATATGCTGCGCCACAAGCGCCGCGTGCAAATCCGAAAGGATCGGCATATTTTCCGGGCGGGGGTCAGCCAGATAGGGCCGGTAGATCACCTGCACGGCGCGGTCAATCACCGTCTTTTCAATGGCTTCCAGCCCGTTCTTGCCGCCCATGACAAGCTCACAGAACGACAGCACAAAGTCGGATTTTAAGGCCAGCGGGTTTTCATCCTCGCTGTAATTCAGGTTGATGTCCAAAGGGTTCACATAGGATTTGCTGGTCGGGGACAGCCGGACAACTTGACCGTGGAGCCGCTGCACAAGGGGATAATACTCTGCCTCCGGGTCGCAGATATACACGTCGTCCTGCGTACAGAGGAACACGCTCAATATCTCGGATTTGCAGCTCATGGACTTGCCGCTGCCCGGCGTCCCCAGCTTTAATCCGTTGGGACAGCGCGCCCGCTTCCTGTCCAGCATAATCATGTTGCCGGTCTTGGCGTTGATGCCGTAATACATGGCGTTGCCGCCCTGAAAAAGCTCCTGCGTCACGAACGGGACGAACACGGCCACGCTGGAAGTTGTCAAAGAACGCTCGATTTTGATGTGGCTGGCCCCCAGCGGCAGGCTGCTCATAAGGCCCTGTTCCTGCTGGTAGTCCAGCCGGACAAGGGAATTGTTGTATTTCTGCGCCACGCCAGAGGCCCAGAAGATTTCGTTCTCCAACTTCTGCCGGGTGTCGGCGGTGTTCAAAACCAGAAAGGTGAGCTGGAACATCCGTTCATTGCGGCTCTGCAAAGTCTTTAACAGCTCCTTGGCGTCCTGCCCGTAGGTGGCAAGGTCGCTGGGAAGTATGTCCATGTCATATCCGCTGCGGACAGCCCGTTTCTGCTCCTGTATCTTCATGGCGTCAAGGTCGGTGATTTTCCGCTTGACGGTTTTAATGGCCTCCCCTTGGTCGATGGCCTGCACATGGAGATTGACGACAATGCCGTTTTCCGTGTTGAGGAAGTCGGCCAGCATTTCGTCCGACAGCTCCGGGGAGAGGATTTGCAGAAAACTCACGGCCCCGTACTTGCCGCCCAGCCCGAACATCCGGGCATTGCCGAAGCGGAACGAGGACGGGGCAATGAAATCCTTGGTGGAAAGCCCTGACGGGGCCAGCCACTTCCAGTCAAAATGAAACGGTTCCCCGTCCGGGTGGAAGATGCTGTGCATGACTTCCAGCCGTTCTTTCGCGTCCAGCACCCATGCCACGGCCCCCATTGTGCGGAAATACCCCAGCAGGTCGGTTTCAATCCGGCGAAGTCTTGCGCGGGCCATTTTCAGGCTGTCGGCCTCAATGGTGAACGTCAGGAACTTGCGCTTTTGCAGGCCGTTGTTGCCGTTCACAAGCTGGTCTTGCAGGATGCCGGAATACTCGGCCCGGATGTCGTCGAAGTCGTCCCCCTGCGCCCTGATTTCAAAGCTCTTGGCGTACTGCTTGGGGTCGATTTTGCGGTTGATAAAAGAAAACTGGACGTGGATGGAAGCGTCCAGATAGTTGTAAAGGTCGCACAGGTTTTCAAAGACAGCGGTTTTCGTGTCGGCCTGCGCGAGCTGATAGCTGATGTCCAGAAATTCAATGCACTTGGAAAACGTGTTGGCTGTCACCCGGCACACGCCGTCCTGATACATGGCCTCATAGGGGATGCTTTCCTGCGCCGAATGGGGCCTGCCGTCGCCCTTATATTTGCGGATGATGGCCTGAATTTCTTTCTTTTCGGCGCGGGTGAGCTTTACCGGCGTCTTTGGCTGCGGCTCTTGCTTTTGCTTTTTGGACAATGGCATTTACCTCCTTTTCCATTTGGTGCTGCCGCACAAGGGCAGAATAAGCGTTGTTGGTCTGGTAGGGCCTCTCCTTTGGCTGGATGAAGCTGCACTGGATAATCTGCCAAACTACCACTTCAAGGGGCTGGCCGTGGCGTTCGTACAGGGCCAGCAGGAAGCCGGGGAGCATGGCGAATACCATAATCAGCGCGGCGGCGCTGGTGGGGACGCGCCCCCGGATCAACAAAAAAAGCGGGACGCCTACAAGAAGCGCACCGCCAAAACAGATCAGTTGCCGTTTCGTCAGTCCCAGTACCACCTTGGATTTCACGCGGGTTAAATCCTTGGGGACGGTCACATAAGCCAATCAAATCACCTCGTTTCTTTCAAAAATCAGGTCAGGGTCAGGTCGCTTGTTACCTCGTTGCCCCACACATCCCAGCCCGGCGTTTTCTGCCGGGCAAACAGCTCCACGCGGGAGAGGTCGCCCGCCAGCTCCACGATCTTGTCACGGGTCACGTCCGGCTTTTTGCTGTGTTCCTCCACCGGGGAGATAATGAACTGGTGGACACCGGCGCTGTGGCGTTTGGGCTTGCCGCGTTTGGCAAGCAGGCAGATTTCCGCATTGCCCCGCGTCCAGTAGCCCAGCCCGTAAAACCATGTAGGACTTTTCCTGTTCCGTTTCAGCCAGACAAAGGCCACGGTCTTAAACGTAAAGCCCCATGCCTTGATAAGCTGCAATGCCTCCGGGAGCTGCGGGAACGTGGCCCACAAAAACAGCAGGCAGTCTTTTTCCGCCAGCCGCTTAACCGGCAGGGCGCACAGCTCGTCAATGCTCATGGTGGGATAGTGATGCTCCGCCGCCCCTGTTCGTTTACACTCATACCGCCACGGCGGATCGGCGTATATGATGTGATATTTCTGCGGTTCCTCGATAAGTCGTTTTCCTCCTGCGTAAAAATTGTAAGGTCAATGCGCTGTGAATAGTGCTTTACTGATGCTTCCCGTCTTGAACAGGCAGAAGCATAAAAGCACCGTGTAACCCATGCAGCCCCAGATCGCGCCGGAAATGTCCTCCGCCGTCCCGATTTCCTGTATCAGCACCGCATAGATGCCGACGACAACCATAATCAGGAACGCTTGGAAGCCCAGCGCCAAAAGGGATTTCAGATAGTTTTGGCCCATGCCGCGCCACTCCGCGTTTCCCAGCGTAGCAAGGGGGATCGGCCCCAGCGCGGTCACGGTATATATTTCAATCATTCTCCCGTAGGTCACAAGGAAAATGCAGATGGATAGAATGTTCATCGTCAGCCCCACAACAAGGGTCTGGAACCATAAACCCAGCAACGGCCCGATGTCCATTGCTTCAAGGCGGCTTTCCAGATCGGGGAGCAGCGTGTCAAAGTCGATGCTGGTTTCTCCGATGATTACCCCGGCGCTCTGGTTGACGACGGCTTGTGTGGCGTCGAAAACGCCCATGACGATATTCCATGTGTTCGTCACAATGAGGATGGCAAAGGCGCTCTTAAACATCCAGCGGAAGAACATGGAGCTGTCGAAGTCGTGCATATTGTTTTTCTCGACAATCATCTCGATCAGCTCATAGCACATGACAAGGGCAAGGATGGCCGCCGCTATGGGGACAATCACCGTTTCGGACAGGGATTGCAGCATACTAAAAATGCCGCCGTTCCATTCCTGCGGCGTCGTCCCCACGTCGGAAGCGATTTCCCCGACTTTGGTATTTACCGTGTTGAACAGGCCGGAGAGATTGCCCATAATGCCGTCAATTAAAATGCCTTTCAGCCAATCCCCAATGAGATCACCTATCATGCGGGTACACCTCCTTTCCCGCGCCCTCCCGGTTCAAACGAGAGGGCGCGGCGGGGATTATTTCAGGTTTCATACAGCGTCAGAAGTTACGGTTCGGACAGGGATGGGGCCATCAGCCCAGCAGCCCGGACAGCAGGGGAACAAGGGTCAGGCCGATCAGGGCAACCCCACCTCCCGCGACAAGCTGCTTGACGCCCTGCGATTTGGATGCCGGGTTATCCTGCCCGTAACCTTCCAGCAGGTTCACGCCGCCCCACACACAGAGGGCACCGCCGAGGCCGATCACGATAGTCTGCAAAGTATCAACTGCGCTATTGAAAAATTCCATACATTTACCTCCATAAATTCAGATTGTGATGTGGTTTTGGGTACAAAAAAGCTGCCGGTCATATCCAGCAGCACGTCACAATCCGCAGGCGGCCCGGAGTTATTGGCCGTCCAGCCATTCCCGCAGGGTAAGAACATAAAGCTCTCCCCACACGTCACACATTTGTCTGGACACCTCAATGTCCATCAGCCGGGCATCTCTGTCTGTCGGTTCTGCAAAATCATGGTCGATCAACCATTGCATAGCGACAACAAACGTAATCAATCCCCGGAATAGGTCATATCTGGATTTGAAGTATTCCGCAAATGTCAGTTCGTCCGAGTGTTCCATAGGGTCAGGCTCCTTTCTATGCCAGCCGCCTTATTCGGCGGCCATATCTTCATCCGACAGGTCAATGTCGTACAGCTCAAAGGTTTCCGCCTCTGATACCACGCGCTTTTTCTTCCGGCGCATGGACGACAAATATCTGTCCACGTCAAAGGTGTTCTTCTTGTCGGCGTCGGAAAGGTATTTATACCGGGGGTGCTTGGTGATGTCGTATTTCTCACTGAAAAACGGCCTCACGCCGCGCACCTGCAAAATACACTTGCCTCCGTCCATCGTTGCAATCTCGTCTTGGCTCATCAGCTCCTTTCCCAATTTTTGATAGTTCAGTCCGTGGGAAGTCTGCGCGCCCCGGTTCTCGCTCTGATTGTAGCTGTCGATGGTTTCTTTCCCCAGCACATCAGCGATCTCCTTGGCGTTCTTGCCCCGCCCACTAAGGAAAAGCGTACAATCGCAGTTGTCGGAAATGATTTCTCCCGCGTCGCGGTAAATTGCCTTTAGCTGCGATTGGCTTTGCAGAATAATAGATGCCGAGATTTCCCGGCTTCGGATGGTATGCCGATAGGTAATCCTCACGGGATTTTCCCCCGGCCCACACCGTACAAGCGGCTTTCACCGCATACGGCGTTCCATCACGGCAGCCATGCCGTGACTACAACCTATCCCTCCGGCGTGTTTCCACGCCATCATCGGTACTGTGATTGCGCTTTCACCTGCCTATGCCGGTTTCGTATGTGTCCATCTTATTTCCGGCTCCGGGTCATGGGGCTTACGCGCCCTCGCCGTGACAGGCTTACCACGTTCCCTATCCGCTATCTAAAATCATCTGCCTTTAGGCCCCGCCAGCACCTTTTCCCGCTGAAATGCTCCTGTAAAGCACTATGGCCTTTCATAACCGCAACTTTACTCGGCCACACAGAAAACGGTGGTTATTCGGCGGTTCGTCCGCGTTTTGCATACTGGCCGTGGGCAGATACAGACCTCCGGCTTGTGCCGACTTCAACGGGCTTCTGACCGCAGCCCCGCGTAATGAGCTGCCGCCAGCCGTAGATTAAGGCGGCCATTTCAGGGCGTTACCCCGTCATTCTGGCCGTCACAGATAGAGTTCTCCCTACGCAGCAAGCAGCGTAGGTGTCCAGCCTTTTTTGCTGGAAACGTGTCGCTCTGCGATCAATTTATCGAAATTCGGTATCTGGCCTATGTTTGCAAACTCGTCCAGTATCATCCGAACATGGACGGGCAGCCGCCCGCCGTATTTATCATCGGCACGGTCGCAAAGCAGGTTGATAAGCTGGCTCTGTACCATTGCCAGAATAAAATTAAACGTGGTGTCTGTGTCGCTCATTATGAGGAACAGCGCCGTTTTCTCGTCCCCGATGGTGTCAAGTTCCAGCTCGTCGTCCTCCATCAGCTCCCGCACCTCCCGGATGTCAAAGGG
>ENA-ORRW01003433-ORRW01003433.1-human-gut-metagenome-genome-assembly--contig:-NODE-3433-length-11379-cov-2.382815_pt1 | contig 11379 bp, 6 predicted proteins | sample MGYA00242183_ERZ509150 | MGnify/ENA primary metagenome ERZ509150 (study PRJEB26280, sample SAMEA2338639) | human gut metagenome | biome: human gut; feature: human-associated habitat; material: faeces... | reverse complement strand
ATTCTATTATCAGAGGGGCAGCCTGGAAATTACGAAACTGGAATCAGGCAGGCGTATTTGAAGATGGAAACAAAATCTATGCGACGGAAAAACTGCAAGAGAAAATCCCAAATGCTGATTTTACAGTCGAATATGAGGGATCACGAGAACTGCCTGTTTTAGAAAACAGAAGAATCTATCAGGAACTTATCAAATACTGGATCACACAAAAACTATCCCAAATTTTAATTTTTGGAAAATACAGAAAATATTCCTGTAAAAGTAATGTGACAAGTAAGTGGATTATGACAAATCAGGGATTTGAGACGTTTTCGTCAGGAAACAGAGAAATTAGTCTGGAACGGAAATATAATTTCTGGGTTACTATTATGGATGATGAAAAAGCATATCTGAGAATTGATACCAGCAGTCTTTTTTCATCGAATCAAACTGTAGCTGATTATCTGGAAAAAGGACTAAATCTAATTGGTCAGGAAGTAAAAAATGACTGGGCAAAGAATAATCAGACAGGCATTCTGACAGAAATCTGTGATTTGACCGTAACGGATAAACTGGATTTTGCAGATAGTCTAAAGGCGTATTATATCCAACGAAATGAAGCATACAGGGTAGAGAATATTTCTGATGATACCAGGATGGTTAAGGTGGCACTTCAGACGGGAATAGAATTACCTTATTATCCGCAGGCATTAAAACCAGTATTGACAAGAGAAACGGTAAGCCGTATGGATGCAGCTTTTTCTATGCGGACAGAGTCCTTGGTAAAACGGAATATGAAGACCAGAGTACTTTTAGACCAGGATTTTATACAGGATATTGGAACGATTGAGCCAATTGACGGAATGAAATTTGAAACAGATCCATGTACAGTAGAGAAAATTGGCTATAAGAAAGGTAAAGTTAAAGAACCGCTGTTAGTTTGTGGAAAAGATAAGGCTCTTAAATGCGGCGAAGAATTTAAAGTATTCAACTACGGTTTTTATCGAAAGACGGAAAAAGAAATAAAAATAGGATATTTGTATCCGAGAAATTCCTATGATTTGATGAAGGCAGTTGTAAATGGGATTTATACCTTTGCGAAACTTGGAAAGTATCACGGGGAAAAGGATTTATATACCATGGCGGGACTGCTGGATCTGGATGTAAAGGCAATGGTACGGGAAGAATATGAGTTGGGAGATATTACAGATTATAAAAGAGCTGCCAATAAATTGCAGAAGATAGAAGGAATCGATCTGGTCATTGCACTTGTACCAGATGGGATGGAGGAAGATGGACCGTACAATCCGTTTAAAACTATTTGGGCAAAGGCTAATATCCCGTCACAGATGATCAGTATGAAAACAGCAAAATTGTTCGCTGAGGAAGCAAAAGAAGGGAATAAGGCAAAAAATAATTCAAGATATTACCTTCATAATATAATTCTTGGAATTCTTGGAAAAACAGGCGGGATTCCATGGGTTGTAAAAGATATGCCTGGCAATGTGGATTGTTTTGTAGGTCTTGATGTTGCGACGATAGCAAAAGGAATTCATTATCCTGCCTGCTCGGTTGTGTTTGACAAATATGGCCGTCTGCTTGGATTTTATAAACCGGCAGCACCACAGCAGGGAGAAAAAATTACTACCAGGATTCTTCAGGATATTTTTGATCAGGTGATTTTTGCATATGAAGACCGTTTTGGTGAAATGCCGAAGAACATTGTGATTCATCGAGATGGATTCAGCAATGAAGATGATGAATGGTATAAAAATTACTTTGCGGCCAAGGGAATTATGTATAATATTATTGAAGTAAGAAAAAATATCAGCAGTAAACTGATATTCTGGCAGAATGGGCAGATAGAGAATCCACCGATGGGATACTGTGTTTATAACGCAGACAAAGGATATCTTGTGACGACAAATATGAAAAATAAAAAAGGATCACCGAATCCCATTTTGATTGAGAAAAAATGTGGAAATCTTTCTATGGCTGATATTTTGACACAGGTGCTTTATCTTTCGCAGTTACACGTGGGGTCAACACAAAAAATGCGGCTTCCTATTACGACTGGATATGCGGACAAAATTTGTAAGAATAGAGAATTTGTTCCGGAAGGAAAGATGGACGATCGGCTATTCTTTTTGTGAAAAATAAAACATAGATAAAAATGAGACGACAGGGATTCTGGAGTTTTTTTAGGAAAAATGCTATAATAGTCTGCAAAGAGACATCCCATAAGAAACCAAGGAGGATTTTGAAATGAACAGTATTTTTCACAGAATCAGTGTTAGAAAATATGAAGACAAGCCGGTTGAAAAAGAAAAAATTATGCAGATCTTAAAAGCAGGCATGCAGGCTCCAAGCGCGTGCAACCAGCAGCCGTGGGAATTTTATGTGGTAACGGATAAGAAAAAAATTGAGGCGCTTTCTAAAATGACACCGTACACCGGCTGCGCGGCAAAAGCTCCGGTTGTGCTGGTATCGGCATATCGCCTGGAAGGTCTTGTCGCTCCAGCATTTGCGCAGATCGATATGTCGATTGCCCAGGAAAATATCTGGCTGGAAACGGATGCGCTTGGTCTTGGCGGCGTATGGTTCGGCATTGCACCAAATGAAGAAAATATGGAAAAAGTAAGAGTTCTGCTGGGACTGCCGGAAGAAGTTCATGTCTTTGCGCTGTTTGCTCTTGGCTATCCTGCCGAGCACAGAGAGCAGCAGGACCGCTTTAAACCAGAACGGATTCATTTTATCGATGAATAAAACAAAGAAGCCGGCAGACCGCCTGATTTTCCATGTAGATGTCAACAGCGCCTTTTTATCCTGGGAGTCCGCGCGGCGGATGAAAGAGGGGCTGCCGGATCTGCGGGACATTCCCGCCTGCATCGGCGGTGACCCGGCAAAAAGGACGGGTATCGTTGTAGCAAAGTCGATTCCGGCGAAAAAATGCGGTGTCCAGACCGGCGAGCCTGTGGCAATGGCACTGCGGAAATGCCCGAATATGGTTATTGTTCCCAGTGATTTCGATCTTTATGTCAAGTGCTCCCGGGCCTTCAAGAAAATCTGCGCATCCTACACTCCGGTCATGGAGTCTTTCTCGATTGACGAAGTGTTCCTTGATATGACGGGAACCTCTCTTTTGTACCCGGATCCGATCGCGGCAGCACATGAAATTAAAGACCGGATTTCCGACGAGCTGGGATTTACGGTAAATGTCGGCATTTCCACCAATAAACTCCTGGCCAAAATGGCGTCCGATTTCGAAAAACCGAACAAAGTGCATACCCTGTTTCCAGAAGAAATCCCTGCGAAGATGTGGCCTCTTCCGGTACGCGAGCTTTTGTTTCTCGGCAAAGCGTCCGAAAAGAAGCTGACCGAGGCCGGAATCCGCACGATCGGAGATCTGGCACATGCATGGGAAACTGATATTCAGACCCTGATTGGCAATAAAAACGGCCATCAGCTGTACCAGTACGCCCGCGGCATCGACGATTCCCCCGTAAAAGCACAGCCCGATGAGGCGAAAGGCTTCAGCGCAGAGACGACCTTTAACGAGGACATCGTCTCTATCGAACAGGTCGACCCGATTCTTCTCGCCCAGTGTGACATCGTGGCCGCCCGCATGCGTCGGAAAAAGAAAAAATGCACCTCCGTTTCCATAACCTTCCGCACCCTCGATTTCCGAAACCGCTCACACCAGACAAAACTTCCAAATGCGACCGATATCACAGATGAAATCTACCGCTGCGCCAAACAGCTCTTCCGCGAATCCTGGAAAGGAGAGCCCCTCCGCCTGATCGGTGTCTCCGTAACCGGCCTTACCGAAGACGATTTCGAACAGCTCTCCCTCTTCGAAGATCCCGAAAAGAAGGAGAAAAGCCGTAAACTCGATGCCGCCCTCGACGCAATCCGCCAGAAATACGGCAACGACAAAGTCACCCGCGCAAGCATCCTGAACGGAACACAGGGAATTGCAAGAAAAGCGAAGGCACAGATGAAAAATGATGCGGAAAACTGAAAAATAATCTTCAAAGAAGGCAGCGGAGAAAAACGCTGCCTTCTTTGAAAATAAAGCAAAACAACGATAATATTCGGAAAAATGAAAATACAACAATTGATATATTTCTGAAAATAAGATATAATAATCGGAAAGAAGCACACTGGAAAGGAGGAAACGAATGAAAACATGCAAGGAAATGGCAAAGCTATGGGGCGTTACGGAACGCACTGTAACAACTTTCTGCAAAACAGGTAAAATTCCAGGAGCCGTAAAAGAAGGAAAAAGCTGGCGCATTCCGGATGAGGCAGAAAAACCAGTGGATGGCAGAATACTGTCAGGAAAGTATGTAAAAAAAGAGGAAAAAGAAGCAAAAAAACCACTTCCGATCGGAATATCTGATTACGTACGGGCACAGTCGGAATATTATTATGTGGACAAGACAGGAATGATCAAAGAATTTCTGGATCGAAAACCACTGGTATCACTGTTTACGCGGCCGAGACGGTTTGGAAAGACGTTGAATATGGATATGCTTCGCGTTTTCTTTGAAATTTCCGATACAGATACCAGCCAGTATTTCCGGGACAAAGAAATCTGGAAATGTGGAGAAGAATACCGAGAGCATCAGGGAAAATATCCGGTTATTTTTCTGACGTTTAAAGATATAAAATTTGCGTCCTGGGAACTGACTTTTGCAAAAATTGCAGAGCTGGTACAGGAAGAGTTCGGCAGACATAAGGAATTGGGGATGAGTGAGAAACTGGAACCATACGAGAAAGATTATTTTCGGAAAATACTGGCAGGTCAGGCGAATGAAGTAGAGCTCTCCTCGTCTCTGCAGAAACTTTCCAAAATGCTTCATGAACATTATGGAAAAGCACCGATCATTATGATCGATGAATATGATGCACCGATTCAGGAAGGCTATTCGAAAAAGTTTTATGAAGAAATTGTTGGATTTATGCGGAATTTCTTTTCCGGCGCATTCAAAGACAACCGGCATCTGTCGTACGGTTTTTTAACTGGAATTCTGCGGATTGCACAGGAAAGTATATTCAGTGGTCTGAATAATCTGACGGTAAATTCCATTCTGGATGAGACATATGATAAATACTTTGGATTTACCCGTGCAGAAGTCCATAAAATGCTGCGGGATTACGGTGCTCTCGAAAAAGAAGCAGAGCTTAAAACCTGGTATGACGGATATCTTTTTGGCGCAGAAGAAATTTACAATCCCTGGTCCGTGGTCAACTATATTGCACAGGGGTGTATTCCAAAGGCATATTGGGTAAACACCGGAAAGAATGAAATTCTGGAAGAAGTTCTGAAGGCAGCGACAGAGGATGTCATAGAGAAATTGTATGCATTGCTGCAGGGAGAGCGAGTGGTTGCGAGAATCGATCAAAATGTAGTTTACCGGTCTCTGCTGGAAGAACCCTCCAGTATTTACAGTCTGCTTCTGGTTGCTGGATATCTGAAAACACCAAAAAAGGAGTTGCAGACAGACGGATCGTATCTGTGTGAGGTATCCATTCCCAACTGGGAGATTGCGGCAGTTTACAAAGCAGAGATTTTATCCCATCTGATGCAGATTGGAGCAGTAACCAGAACGGCAGCAGACCGGATTGCGGAAAGCCTGTATACGAATGATGTGAAAAAACTGCAGAGTGCGATTGCAGAGTATATGGACAAGTCGATCAGTTTTTACGATGCGGGCGCAGAAGGTTTTTATCATGGACTGGTACTGGGACTGATTGCATTGCTGGATCAACAGTATAAAATCACATCCAACCGGGAATTTGGAGAGGGACGGTACGATATCAGCCTGTTCCCGCGAGAACTCCGGTATCCTGGCATTCTGATGGAACTAAAATGGAAAAAGGGGATTACAGAAGACACACTGAAAAAATTAGCGAAAGAAGCATTAAACCAGATTGAAACACAGCGATACGATGCAGAAATGTGGCAGGAAGGGGTTACGGAAGTCATCAAACTTGGAATCGCCTTTTCTGGAAAAAATGTAAAAATTTGGACGGTATAAAAACAGGAGAAGACAAAACAGGGGGAAGCAAAATGAAAAAATTAACAACGGCAAAGATATGGCAGTTCGCAGCAGGCCAGTTTGGATGGGCGCTGCTGTCTGGTATCATATCGAACTGGCTGGTGTACTTTTATCAGCCGGATGAAACCGCAATCAGCCAGGGACAGACGGTATTCATACCGCAGGGGCTGGTGATTTTCGGGGTTTTTACCATCATTGGAGGGATCACAGCCTTCGGAAGAATTTTTGATGCATTCACTGATCCGATGATTGCGTCCTGGTCAGATCGGTGCACTTCAAAAAACGGACGGCGGATCCCGTTCTTAAAAGGCGCGTCCCTGCCGCTGGCACTTTCCACCGTGCTGGTGTTCTGGTCACCGGTGAATGAAAACAGCTGGATCAATGCGGCATTCTTGTTTGGTATGATTCTAGCATATTACCTTTCGATCACGGCATACTGTACTCCGTACAATGCCCTGATTCCGGAACTGGGCCATACACAGCAGGAACGCCTGAATATATCCACCATCATTTCTTTCACCTTTATTGCAGGAACCGCTGTGGCCTATCTGGCACCGGCGATCTGGGGTACGCTGATTCCTTCCTTCGGAAGAGTAAATGCAATTAGGATCACTTTCACAGCCATGGCAGCGGCAGCATTCATATGCATGCTTGTGCCGGTATTCTGCATCCGGGAAAAAGATTACGTAGATACCGTTCCCTCGAAGGATTCGGCCTTTCGTTCCCTTACAGCAACCTTTCGGAATGGAGAATTCCGGAAATTTGTAGGATCTGATATCTTTTACTGGATCGCGCTCACCATGTTCCAGACGGGCCTTCCGTTTTTCGTTACCAGTCTGCTGAAACTCCCGGAGACAATGACAACACTGTATTTTGTGGGAATGACCGCACTGTCGCTTGTCTTTTACGTTCCGGTCAACAAGCTGACACCGAAACTTGGCAAGAAAAAGATGATTCTGTTTGCCTTTGCTGTTTTCAGCCTTGCATATTTTTACACAGGCTTTATGGGAAACATCCCGTTCATCCCGGAAGCCGTACAGGGCCTGATTCTGACAGTCGCGGCAGCACTTCCCATGGCGATTTTCGGTATTCTGCCGCAGGCGGTTGTCGCAGATATTGCACAGAGCGATGCGATTACCTCGGGAAGCAGCCGCGAGGGAATGTTCTACGCAGCCAGAACTTTCGCCTTCAAGCTGGGGCAGAGCCTTTCCATGCTGATCTTTACGGCGGTCTCCACCATTGGAAAAGGCAGTGGAGCCGGATACCGGATTGCGGCATTCGGTGCAGCTGTATTCTGCGGCGCAGGCGGACTGATACTGATGTTTTACGATGAGAAAAAGATTAACTGCGTGATCAACGGAAAAGCATAGGTCAGTACTCAGCACGGCGGCCTTTTTTATCTCGAAATCAGCTCCTCCGCATGCTTTAATGCATCCGAAATATTCGAACAGAAATTTTCTTCCCCGACAAGCTCCACAAAGCCGGATTTTTTCATCACCTTCATCGGCTGCTCATTCACATGAGAGAAGACGAGAGTGATCCCTTTCGATTCGCAGAGCTTCGTCAGATTCTGGAGTGCATTCATGGCTGTACTGTCGATCGCCGGTACGCTCCGCATCCGGAGAACGAGACATTTTGTGAAATCCTTTACCACGATGTGCTCAATCGCATCCGCCGCGCCAAAGAAGAGCGGTCCTGTGATCTCGTATACACGGATTTCCAGCGGCAGCTTCTGCAGATGTTCATCCACCGCCGGGGAATCATCGTCCACATAGACCCAGCTGTCGGCGTGCGTTTCCTCGCTCATCCGCTTGATGAAAAGCAGGCAGGCCAGAACCATGCCGATCTCGATTGCGACAACGAGGTCAAACACAACGGTCAGCACAAACGTAGTAAAAAGAACGATAATATCACTCTTCGGAGCCGTGCGTACAAGATGCACGAAGGTTCTCCACTGGCACATATTGTAGGCAACAAGGAACAGAATCGCGGCAATCGTCGGCATCGGAATCATGCCCGCAAACGGCATCAGCACAACAAGAACGATGACGAGCGTAATGGAATGCACCATACCCGCAACCGGCGTGCGTCCGCCGTTTTTGATATTTGCCGCCGTTCTGGCAATCGCTCCCGTAGCCGGAATACCGCCGAAAAGCGCAGAAGCAATATTTCCGGCACCCTGTGCAATCAGCTCTGTATCCGAACGATGCTTGCTGTTGATCATGCCGTCCGCAACAACACAGGAGAGAAGCGACTCAATCGCCGCAAGCACCGCGATCGTAAACGCATTTGGAATCGCCGACTGAATCAGTTTCATGTCAAAAACCGGCAGATGAAGCGTCGGAAGCGCATTGCTGATTGTGTACAGATTTCCAATCGTAGAAACGTGCAGCGGCAGAAACTGAACCATCAGAATACCGGCAATAACAGCAATCAGCGATCCTGGGATTCTCTTGAAAATAAGCGGAGACACGATCAGAATAGCAAGGCTGACCCCGCCGACAATCAGAGCATCCGGTGAAATCGTGGAAAAATTCTCCGCAAATGCCTTCAGTTTTTCCATCGTTTCAATCGGCTTTACCCCGTCAGGATACGTAACACCGCAGAAATCCTTTAACTGTCCGATCACGATTGTCACCGCAATACCGGAAGTAAAACCCGTTGTAATCGTATAAGGAATAAACTTGATCAGACTTCCAAAATGACAGAAGCCCATGATAATAAGGAAGACACCGGCAAGAATGGTCGCCGTCATCAGCCCCTCGAGGCCGTCCCGCGCGACAATACCGGCAACAATCGTAGCAAACGCGGCCGTCGGACCGGCAATCTGGACACTGCTCCCTCCCAGTGCGGAGATCACAAATCCCGCTACAATAGCCGTAAAAATACCAGCCTCCGGTCCCACGCCGGAAGCAAGAGCCAGTGCAATAGAAAGAGGAAGTGCAATGATCGCAACGATGATACCGGCAGTCACATCTTTGGCAAACTGCGCGCGGTCATAGGACTTCAGAGAAGTGAGTAGCATTGGTTTGAACGAATTCATTTGAAAAGCTCGCTTTCTGTATTAGATTTGTATTACTGCTAGAACAACTTTCCAAGTATAGCATAAGAGACGGGGAGCAGGAAACCCAAAAAGGAATTGTTTGTCTTTCTATACAATCATGTTATGCATGACATTGCACACAGCAGGCAGAAAAATCCGAATGGAAAATTTTTCTGTTACTTTTTTGATTTTTTCAGTGACTTTCCTCTATGATCTATGGTACACTAATCCATGCGCGTTAAAAACGAGAATAGAATATCAAATGGAGGAAATCTCAAAATATGAGCAAAAAGAAAGGCGAAGGCCTGAAATCATTCAACAGGGGATTTAACGTGCCGGATACCTACATTATCATCTTTTTTGTGGTGGTTATCGCGGCCGTCATGACTTTCCTCGTCCCGAAAGGCTATTACGAGACGGAGGATGTCACATACCTGATGAACGGGGTAGAAAAAACCCGTACCGTCATCAAAGACGGAAGTTTCCAGTATCTGACCGATGCTGCCGGAAAACCGGTCACAGAAGGCGTTGCACTGTTCAGCGGCGACGGCGGAACCGGATTTTTCAATTACATGTATAACGGAATTATCAGCAGCTCCGCTATCGAAATCATCGCATTTCTGATGGTAGTCGGCGGCGCTTTCGGTATCATGATCCGCACCGGAGCCGTTGAAGCCGGTCTGATCGGCCTGATCCGTAAAGCAAAAGGAGCCGAAAAACTGCTGATCCCGGTTCTTTTCGTCCTGTTTTCCCTCGGCGGAGCCGTGTTCGGAATGGGAGAAGAGGCCCTTCCGTTCACCATGATCCTCTGCCCGCTGTTCGTCGCTGTCGGATACGACACGGTCATTGCCGTGCTTGTTACGTACGTGGCAACACAGATCGGCTTCGGATCTTCCTGGATGAACCCGTTCTCCGTCGGAATCGCACAGGGAATCGCCGGCGTTGACGTCTTCTCCGGCGCAGGTTTCCGTATGGTAATGTGGGTGGTATTCACCGCTCTTGGCTGCGGCATGACCATGTTCTATGCAGCAAAAGTCAAAAAGACCCCGGAAATCTCCGTTGCCTACGAAAGTGATCAGTATTTCCGTGATCAGAACGAAAAAACAGGCATCGACGAGGGCCATTCCTTCGGCATCGGGCATATCCTAGTTCTGGTAACACTGGCCGTTACCGTTGTCTGGGTTATCTGGGGCGTTATGGCAAAAGGCTATTACATGGCCGAAATCGCAACCCAGTTCTTCATCATGGGAATTGTGGCAGGTGTGATCGGTGTCATTTTCCATCTGAATGACATGAAAGTAAATGATATTGCCGTTTCCTTCAAAGACGGCGCAAAGGACCTGATCGGTGCGGCACTCGTTGTAGCGATGGCACAGGGCATCATGCAGGTGCTCGGCGGTTCCGATCCGACCACCCCGACCGTTATCAACACCATTATGTACGGCATTTCACAGGCCCTGGCCGGTCTTTCCGGTGCAGCCGCAGCCGTGCTGATGTATGTGTTCCAGTCGGTCTTCAACTTTTTCGTCGTATCCGGCTCCGGCCAGGCGGCGATCACCATGCCGATCATGGCACCGCTCGCGGACCTTCTCGGCGTATCCCGCCAGACATCCGTCCTTGCGTTCCAGCTCGGTGATGCCTTCACAAACCTGATCGTCCCGACCTCCGGCTGCCTGATCGGCTCCCTGGCGATTGCAAAAATCGAGTGGTCGAACTGGATCAAATTCATGTGGAAATTCTTAGGGATACTGATGATTGGAGCAGTCATTACGATTCTGATTGCGGTTGCCATTGGATTTTAAGAGGAGTGAGAGAAAATGATATTATTTCAGAACATAGACGTCTATGCGCCGGAATACCTCGGAAGAAAAGACGTTCTTACTGTGTATGATAAAATTGTCAAGATCGCAGATGCCGGCACGATAACGGCAGACGGCCTGCTCTCTGGCGCGGAGACCGTAGACGGAACCGGACTTGTCCTGACACCTGGCTTTGTTGACTGCCATGTTCACGTGCTCGGCGGAGGCGGTGAGGGCGGCTTTGCCAACCGCACCCCGGAGGCGACGATGGAAGGCCTGAACAAGTTCGGTGTGACAACCGTTGTCGGCTGCCTCGGAACTGACGGCATTGGCCGTGACATGTGCGCGCTCGTGGCAAAAACAAAAGGCCTCCGGGAGCAGGGCATGTCCGCCTGGTGCTACACCGGCAGCTATCAGGTTCCGGTGCGTACACTGACGGATGGAATTACGAAAGATATCACGCCCGGAGATCGGATATTGTTTATAATCCAGC
>ENA-ORRW01003432-ORRW01003432.1-human-gut-metagenome-genome-assembly--contig:-NODE-3432-length-11379-cov-2.911957_pt1 | contig 11379 bp, 9 predicted proteins | sample MGYA00242183_ERZ509150 | MGnify/ENA primary metagenome ERZ509150 (study PRJEB26280, sample SAMEA2338639) | human gut metagenome | biome: human gut; feature: human-associated habitat; material: faeces... | reverse complement strand
GATTTCCATCGCCATACGTCAGATCCTCCATATACTTTTGTCGGCGCTCCGAAAGCAGATCGCCTCGCTGATATGCGGCACGCCGATTTTGACCGCCCCGTCCAGATCCGCAATTGTCCGCGCGGTGCGGATAATCCCGTGGTAGGAACGCGCGCTGAGGCGCAGGCGGCGGAAGGCATCCTCTAAAAGCTCTTCCGCTGCCTTTTCCAGAATACAGTATTTCTCGATCTGGCCTGCTTTCAGTTCGCTATTGAAATGAATCGACTCCTGCCGGTAGCGCGCCGCCTGAATTTCCGCCGCTGCCGTCGCTTTTTCCCGCATCTTGGCCGAGGATTCGCACCGCCCCTCGCCGTGCAGATCCTCGTAGGAAAGTGCTTCCACCTGCACGCAGAGATCCATGCGGTCGAGGAACGGCTGGCTGACTCTCGAGAGATACCGGCTGATGTCGCCGGGTGCGCAGGTACAGCGCGATAAGTCGGGGTAAAAGCCGCAGGGGCAGGGGTTCATTGCCGCCACCATCAGAAATGACGCCGGGAACACATAGTTTCCGCTGACACGGGAAATCACAATCCGGTGCTCCTCGAGCGGCTGGCGCAGGATCTCAATGGTTGTGCGCGTCATCTCCGGGAGTTCATCAAGGAAGAGAACGCCGCGGTGTGCCAGCGTAATTTCGCCCGGGGACGGCTGTTTTCCGCCGCCTGCAAGAGCCTGCGGCGATATCGTGTGATGCGGAGCACGGAAGGGCCGCTCCCGGCGGACACCCTCTCCTTTGGCAAGCATTCCGGCGATGCTGTAGATCCGCGTTACTTCCATCTGCTCCTCCTCAGACATCGGAGGCATGATCGTCGGAATCCGCCTTGCGATCATGGATTTTCCGCTGCCCGGCGGCCCCAGCATCAGCAGATTGTGAAATCCGGCCGCAGCGATGAGCGCCGCCCGCCGCGCCGCCGTCTGGCCCTGCACTTCGGAAAAGTCCGGCTCTTTTCCGTCCTCCTTCTTTTGATTTTCTATAGACGGAAGCGACGGCATTTTCCCTTCACAGCAGTAGTTCAAAAGCTCCTGTAAATTCTGGATTCCAACGACGTGAAGCCCGCCGACCAGACCCCCTTCCGCGGCATTTCCGGCTGGAACAAGAAGCGTTGTGCATCCAAGCTCCCGCGCCTTCGCCGCTGCCGGAAATACACCGCTGATCTCCTGCACATGGCCGTCAAGGCCGAGTTCACCGAGCACCATCGTTTTCCGGAGTGACCTGGGCGGAATCCGGCCGAGCGTCATCAGAACGCCCGCTGCAATCGGAAGATCGAAACGCGATCCTTCTTTTCGGACGTCCGCCGGGGATAAATTAATCGTAATTCGTTTCGGCGGCAGGGAAATTCCCATGTTTTTGAGGGCTGTCCGCACGCGGTCCTGCGCCTCCTTTACCTGGGCACTCACGTAGCCGACCATCGTAAACTGCGGCATGCCGTCACTGACATCCGCCTCCACCTGCACCGGAATCATCTCCATGCCCGAGACGGTGGCTGATAATACACTGCAATACAAAGAAAACCTCCTTTTCTTTCAGTAGCAGGTCGTATAGTTCCTATTTATTTTTCATTTTGGGAAAATGTCCGGCAAGAACACCGGGAAGATATTATCTTTGATTTTTGTTCGAAAAAGTAAGGATAAGGAAACCTTTTCTGCACCTGATTTCCTTACCCTTTATTATAGAAGCAGTCCGTTTGAAATGTCAAGCATTTACGAAGCGGCAAACCGTAACCGCAACTTTTCAATTGCATTCTTCTCGATCCGCGACACGTACGAACGGCTGATGCCGAGCCGGGCAGCGACCTGTTTCTGTGTGTATTCTGCTTTTCCGCCAAGGCCGTACCGGAGAAGAAGCACCTGTTTTTCCTGCTCTTTTAATTCCGAATCCAGATAACAGTACAGCCGCACCGCGTCCTCTTTCCGGTTGTACTGTTCCGCGATATCCTCCCCGCCGCCCTCCACGATGTCGAGCAGATGGATCTCATTTCCCTCCTTGTCGGTTCCGATCGGCTCGTAGAGGGAAATCTCCCGTGCCGTTTTCTTTTTGCTCCGAAGATACATCAGCAGCTCATTATCAATACAGCGGGCGGCGTATGCGGCCAGCCGGTTTCCTTTTTTCGAATCATATGTCATCACCGCCTTGATGAGGCCGATCGTTCCAATGGAAATCAGATCGTCGAGATCATCGGGCAGGCCCTGATACTTTTTCACAACGTGCGCGACCAGGCGCAGATTCCGCTCGACCAGAATGTCTCTGGCTTTTGTATCGCCCCTCTGATACGCATCCAGACAGCTTTTTTCTTCCTGTGCAGACAGTGGTTTTAAAAAGGGTTCCAAGAAAAGCGGCACCTCAAAGGGGATTTTTCTTTATTTTATGTTTGAATTGCAGGAAACGTGCCTGTCTGCTATACTGATAAGATCAGCCGGGTTTTCCGGCACTCGACATTATATTTTTAAGAGGAGGTTTCCTTTTATGACAGACCAGAAAAACGGACAGGAATATCTTTCTTTTGTGCTGGAAAAGCTGCAGGCGCGTCTTGCCGAGATCAGCCAGTCTCTGCTGGACGGACAGAAAGAAATTGAAAATATGCACGATTATTACTGGCAGAACTATACCGAGATGGACCAGTACGGATATGAGGATTACGACAATCAGCAGGCACTGCTGCATCAGGTGAATGCGAATCAGGAGCAGCTTCTTCTGCGGAGCCGCTTCCGGAAAATGCTGGATTCTCCGTTCTTCGGGCGTGTGGATTTCCGCTATGACGGGGATGATGAGCCGGAAATTTTCTATATCGGCATCGGCAATTTTGCGGAGCGGCCGGGCGAGCTGCCGCTGATTTACGACTGGAGAAGCCCGGTCAGCGGTCTTTTCTACGATTTTGACCGCGGGCCGGCTTCCTATCTGGCGCCGGGCGGCGAGATGACAGGGGAAATCTGTTCCAAGTGGCAGTATAAGATCCGGGATGGAGAGATGATTTACGGATTTGAGAGTGATGTGAAAATTGATGATGATATTTTAAAGGCGGAGCTTGGCAGCAACGGCGAGGTACAGCTGAAGAATATTATCCGCACAATTCAGAAGGAACAGAATGCGATCATCCGCAATACGAAGGACCGGATTCTGGTAATTCAGGGAGCGGCGGGAAGCGGCAAGACATCGGTAGCGCTGCATCGGATTGCCTACCTTTTGTATCATGACAGACAGAATCTGAAGTCTTCGAATATTCTGATTTTATCGCCGAACGGGGTATTTTCGGATTATATTTCACATATTCTGCCGGAGCTCGGTGAGGAGAATATTCAGGAGATGAGTTTTGATCTCTTTGCTTACCGCAAATTACAGGACACGGCGGCGGACTGTGAGGATCGCTGTGATCAGATTGAGCGGGAGATGCGGGATCCAAAAGCCGCAGAACGGTTTGCTTTAAAACAGTCGCAGGCGTTTGTGGACCAGATGGAGGGATTTGCGCTGGAGCTTGAGGACGAGCTGATGAATTTCTCAGACGTTTCGTATAAGTCGTTTGTGAAGTCAGAATCGGAAATTATTACGCTGTTTTATGACAAGTTTGCGGATATTCCGCTGCTCTCGCGGATGGATGCGGTGGCGGAGACGTTTATTGATGAGATCGAGACGCTGCTGAACCGGGATCTGCCGGAGGAGGAGCGGATTCCGCTCATCGAAAAATTCCGGAAGATGTATGAGACGATGGATTTTTATGTTCTCTACAATCGTTTTCTGAAGAAAGAGGGATATCAGACGCTGCCGCGGCGGCCGTTGGAGAAGCGGAAACTGCGGTATGAGGATGTGTACCCGGTTCTGTATCTGAAGTACCGCCTGTCGCGGCAGGCGGAGCGTTCGAATATTAAGCATCTGGTTATTGATGAAATGCAGGATTATTCGCGGCTCCAGTATCTGATTATCCGGCGGATGTTTTCCTGTAAGATGACGATTCTCGGCGACCGGGCGCAGACGATGGCGGATCAGCAGCAGGATGTACTGCAGTTTTTACCGGGGATTTTCGGGAAGGATCTGCGGCGGATTGAGATGCGGAAGAGTTACCGGAATACGGTGGAAATTGCGTCGTATGCGGCAAATCTCATTGGCGTGACGGATCTGGAGCTGTTTGAACGGCACGGAATGCCGGTGTTGGAACGGGATGTCACGGATCTTGAGGCGGCTCTGCGGGAGGCAGTGGATACGCTGTTTCCAGAGGAGAAAACGTATGAGACGGCGGCGGTGATTGTACCGGATGAGAAGACGGCGGAACGGGCTTATTTGATTTTACGGGAGATTCTGGCGGAAAAAGATTTTGACTGTGAGAAGCGGCTTTCTTGGCTGAACCGTGACAGCTCCAGTTTTAAGAAAGGACTGACGGTTACCACATTTTATCTGGCGAAAGGGCTGGAGTTTGATCAAGTGTTCTCGATTTTCCCGAAGGACGAGAAACGGGAGATGATGATGCAGGCGCAGTATATTGCAGCGACCAGGGCATTGCATGAGCTGAGAGTGTATCATATTTAAAAACAGGGAGATCCTCCGAAAAAATTCGATTGGATCTCCCTGTCATTTTTATTTTCGATCAGATATGATAGAATCCTGCGGACTGTGCCGGGATGGTGATGGTTCCGTCTTTGGATTCTGCTTTTCCTCCGATCGTGTAGAGGGCATCCTTCAGCTCTGCACTGTATGGGAAGGACTGCTCTTTGTCGGATGGGTTGATGATGACGAGGACTTTTTCGCCCTCTGCCTCACGAACGTAGGCCAGCGGATACTGGTTTTTCTCTGCATAAACGAACTCGATGGTTCCGCGGCTTAAGAGTGCTTTGCTGCTCTGGCGGATCTGGATGAGTTTTTTAACTTCGTGGTACAGGGAATCCGGATCAGCCATCTGTGCTTTTGCGGTCGGACGGTCTTTGCCCGGATCCATGGTGATGTAGAGGTCGCTGGCCGGTGCGCTGGAAAATCCTGCGTTGGTGGTGTCATCCCACTGCATCGGAGAACGGGAACCGGTGCGGTTGTATCCGCCCTCAACGGATTTCAGGCCTTCGACGTAGCGCATACCGATTTCATCACCGTAGTAGATGAACGGCGCACCTGGCATGGAAAGAAGGAAAGCGAAAGCAATTTTCAGCTCATCCCCCTGCAGACGGCGTGCCAGACGGTCCATATCATGGTTTCCGGACGGGATGCAGATCAGGCCTTTCTGTGCGGTCTTATTGTAGTTGGTTTTGTAGGTCTCTACAAACTCAGAGATATCTCCTTTTCCGCGTTTGGAGAAAAATGGCTCATCGCAGCGGAACAGATCGTTGTAATGGGACGGTCCAAAGTGAAGCAGGAAGTCCATGTGGAAGCCGCCCTGTAAGGATTTGTCCGGCTCGCCCCACTCGGATACCATGGCTGCATCCGGGAACTCGGCGTCGAGAAATTTCCGTACCTGCTGCCACAGGCGGATGGTTCCTTTGCCTTCCTGATCGTTCTTTACCAGGGAGCCCGCCATATCGACACGGAAGCCGTCGCAGCCCATGTTCAGCCAGAATCTCATGACATCTTCCATCGCTGCCAGCGTTGCCTGCGGTCCCTCATCATCAAAGGACTGCTGCCACGGTTTTTCCGGATCCGGCTGATAAAAGCCGTAGTTCAGGGCCGGCTGGTTGGAGAAGAAGTTGATGGCGCAGGCGCCGTCACGCTCGGAAATGCCGCGCAGGCTTCCCATTCCTTCCGGTGCTTCCCATACGTTATTGGTCCATACGTAGCGGTCTGTAAATTCATTGCGGTCTGCTTTCATGGATTCTTTGAACCATGGATGCTCAACAGATGTATGGCCCGAAACCAGGTCGAGCAGAACGTGCATGTCACGTTTGTGTGCCTCTTCGAAAACTCTCTTCAGATCCTCATTCGTTCCGTAGCGCGGTGCAACGCGGCAGTAATCTGCGACATCGTATCCTGCATCACCGAATGGGGACAGGAAGCACGGGTTGATCCAGATGGCGTTGCAGCCCAGCTCCTTGATGTAGTCTAATTTTTCAATGATACCCTGGAAATCTCCGATTCCGTCGGCGTTGGTGTCGTTGAAGGACTGCGGGTAAATCTCATAAAATACTGCGTTATCTAACCATTTTGACATTTTTTCTTTTCCTCTTTCGCTCTTATTTCTGCTGTATTTTCGTCGTTGCAGCAAGTGTTTCTATATGATATATTACTACTGTATCTGCTGAAATACCAGTAATTTCCTATTTCATTCTAATACTATTCTATGATTTTAGTTACAGTTCACTGGTACCCAGCGAACTGTAACCTTCGCAACCCTCATTTAAAGTTTTGCTTCGCAAAAGGAGGGCTGCTCACACCTGAATCACTTTCTTACGCAGCGAAACAGCAAGTGTTTCACTGCTGAGTGAACATTAACTGATTTTATCCATGCCACGCTCTGCCATTCCCGGCATTTTACGGACATGCTTTTTGGAGGAGGATTTTATGATGCTTTCTGCTGCGAAAGAAAAACGCCAGCACGGCTCCATGCAGGTTCCCTACAGTTATTATGACTGCCGGATGCCCGACTATTTTCCCGGCGTACCGCTGCACTGGCACGGGGAGATGGAGCTGAATTATATCAAACGCGGAACGGGGTATTTTCAGTATGAGGACCGTCTGCTTACGGTGCATGCCGGTGATATTTTTCTGATTCAGCCGAACCTCGTACATGCCATTCTGCCCGCCGAGCAGGAGTCGATGTTTTATGATACGATTGTTTTCCACCAGAATATGCTGATCGGCGGGTATGACGACCGCAGCTACACGGAAATTCTGCAGCCGTTTTTCTCCGCCCGGCGCCGCATCCAGGTACCGATTTCACCCGAACATTCCGGTTATGCTGCACTTTCTGCATCCGTCCATCAGATTTTCCGCTGCATCCGTGAAAACTCTGCTGTCTCCGATCTTCTGCTGAAAAGTGAGCTGCTCCGCTTCTTCTATCTGCTCGCCGCATCGCCGGAACTCTGCACCGATCGTCCCGCCATGCCTGCGGCTGCTGAAAACCTGCGGCCTGTGCTCGCCTATATCCAGGAGCACTTCGCCGACCCGATTACCATAGAGGAACTTGCCAGGCTGTCGCATTTGAGCAAAAGCTATTTTATGAGCTGTTTTAAGCAGACCTTCGGACTCGGGGCCGTTGAATATCTGACACAGCTTCGTATCAAAGCCGCCTGCGAGGCGCTGCGCAGTACGACGCGGAGTGTGTCCGAAATCGCGTACGACAATGGTTTCCGCAACCTTTCCAACTTCAACCGGCAGTTCCGAAACAAAGTGGGATGTACGCCGCAGATGTATCGGAAGGAATTTCAAAATTCGTAAATTCAAAAAGGGATGCATCAAAATATGCATCCCGAAAATCTATCTCTGATCCTATTTTTATTCCGTAATCTCCGGTACCGACGGAACATCTTTATCTTCTTCCCGCCAGTTCCCAGAATGCGACAGCGCTCGCCGCAGCGACGTTCAGTGAATCCACACCGTGTGTCATCGGAATCAGCACGGTTGCATCTGTTTCAGCGATCGTATCACTTGCCAGTCCGTCACCCTCGGTTCCGAGCAGAATGGCGAGCTTTTCATGCGTTTTTAACGACGGATCATCCATCGGAACGGAGTCTTCTTTTAATGCCATCGCAACGGTATAAAATCCAAGTTCCTGCAGTGCAGCAATTCCCTGCTCCGGCCAGTAACTGCCGCCTGGCAGCACGGTCCACGGGACCTGGAAGACATTTCCCATGCTCACGCGGATGGCGCGGCGGTACAGCGGGTTGCTGCAGCCTGATGTGAGGAGCACGGCATCGATGCCAAGCGCGGCGGCGGAACGGAAAATCGCACCGACATTCGTCGGGTTCACGACATTTTCCAGAATCGCCACGCGGCGGGCATTCCGGCAGATTTCCTCCATAGCCGGAAGCGTGCGGCGGTGCATCGCGCAGCGCATGCCGCGCGTGAGGGCAAAGCCTGTGAGCTGTTCCAGCACCTTCGTCTCTGCTGTATAGACCGGCGCGTCCGGGCAGTGCGCAAAGAGTGCTTCGTTTGCGGCAAGCTCTGCGCTTCCGGCAAGGAACGAAACCGGTTCATATCCGGCATCCAGCGCACGCTCGATGACACGCGGACTCTCCGCAAGAAAAAGGCCTGGCTGCGGTTCATAATAGTGCAATAACTGCGGTTCTGAAAGACGCGCATACACGTCGAGCTCCGGCGCCGCAAAGTTTTCGATTTTTCTGATCTCTGACATAATATTGATTTCCTTTTGCGTTTTCTCTTTGTTTTCACTATGTTCTATTGTAGCAATCCCGCTCCCGTTTCGCAATCCATTCTTTTTCCCGCCGGTGCCGTTCCCCGCACCATTCGCCAAACCGTGCTTCCAGCACGCATCGAATTTTCTTGTTTATCTGTCTTTTCAAAAAATTTCTCAATTTCCTCTTGCCAAACGCCGCCGGAGACGTTATAATAATCGACGGTTCAAAATTAAAAACTGCAGAAAAGATTGGTATCAGATTGGAAACGGCACAAGTGCATTGCTTGGTTAACGAACAACACATGTGTCTTTTTTGCGCCCATTTTTCAAAAAACGCAAAGAAAAGGAGAACAATCGATGCCAAAAACAAAATTTCAAAACGTTGTATTTACCCTCATGATGTCCTTTCTGATGGTCTATGCCATGATCTGCTACAACATTTCCATGAACATCGGCGGAATGACAAATCAGGTCTTTCTGATGGCGTTTCACGAGATGATAATCATGTGGCCGGCCGCTTTTATCCTCGAGTTTTTCCTCGTGGATCATCTGGCTCACAAATTAGCTTTTTGCCTGGTAACACCGCAGGATCGTCCGATCGTAATCACGCTGGCAATTTCCATTATGATTATTGCTATTATGTGTCCGATTATGAGTTTTATTGCAACGCTGCTGTTTAAAAATGCCGGAAAAGAATTTGTCGCTGTCTGGCTCCAGACCACGTTCTTAAATTTCCCGGTTGCCTTCTTCTGGCAGCTCATGTACTGCGGACCCTTCATCCGTTTTCTGTTCCGCAAACTGTTTCCGGAGAAATAAGAAAAGATATCCACAAAGGCGAACCGCTTTTCCCCTCTCTTTCCACAATTTCTGTGGAAAGACGGTGCAAAATGGTTCGCCTTCTGTGGATATCTTTTGTTTTCTTCCGGGATTACTCCTGCGGTACCGGATTGGATACGCTGACTACATGATCATACCAGGTTCCTTTTTTACCAATGATCGCAACATTGAAATCCTCGTCCAGTTTTTCTACCGGGATATCAAAGCCGTACACTTCATCTGTGGTTCCGTCAGAATACGTTACCTCATCTGTGGTCGGCTCGATCAGCTCTGCGCCGTCTGCCTGTGCTTCTTCTTTTGTTCCCACAAAGACATTGACAATGTTTTTGGATACCAGGCTGACGTGGATGGTCATTTTTCCGTCTTTTACCGTCAGGACACCCTTTCCTTCTTTTGCTTCATTGACATGGAACATATTGCTGTCTGTATTGAAGTCTGCCGTATACGTACCGTCTTCCAGCTCTGATGCGCTGCTTTCTCCTGCAGTCTCCGCTGCCGATGCGCTTTCTGCCGAAACATCTGATGTGGATGTACTGCTCTCTGCCTTAGATGCATCCTGTACAGAAGTGGAAGATACGTCCGCTGCGGAAGACGCAGATGCTGCATCCTTTCCGCCACATGCGCCGAGCATGGATACAGTCAGTGCTGCTCCAAGAAAAAGAACTGCTAATTTTTTTCTCATAATAAAATTCCTCCTTGTATCACCTTGAAGCGGATCTTTTTCATCCGCTCAACTTAAAATCCGACAGCACACTGAGTCTCTTCAGCCGTACTGCCGGATCTTATTTTACTCTATTTTACGTTCGGAATACAACCCCTAATTATTCAGCATCGTCCTGAACGCCGTTGCCGTCCATAGCTGCCTTGGTGTGCTGTACATACAGCTGCTCAACAGCATCGATTCTTCCAAGACCTTCGATCTGAGTGTCGATCTCATCGAATGCACCGGATGCCTCAAACTGGCTCTTCCAGGAATCCTCATCCTCGCCTGCCATATCGTTGTTTGCGTGGTCACCTGCAACAACCATCAGCGGACGAAGAATTACTTTCTTGTATCCGGCTGCTTTTACTGCCTCGATCACATTCTCGCAAGCGGTCTCTTCCGGCTCGCCCTCAACGGTTCCGATGAATACGTTTTTGTATCCAAGAGTATCCATCTGTGTCTGCATCTGGCTGTAAGTTACTTTTGCATTGTGGGAAGTACCATGTCCCATAAATACGAAAGCAGTGCCGTCCTCTGCTGCTGCATCCAGACTGTCATAATTTGCAGATTTTACTGCCTGTGCCGTGATTGCTTCTGCAACGGCCTGTTTGTCCTCGTTGATTACGGTAGCGTCACTTCCAACCTCTCCAAGCAGCGGCTCTGCGATGGTTACGGACTCAAATTTATCCTTGTAGCCATCTACTGCTTCTTTCAGCTCATCGTACTCTGCTCCGTGCATCAGGTGAGTCGGCTGGATAATCAGGTTCTTCACGCCATTGCTTACGGCTCTTTCCAGTGCCTGATCTACGTTGTCGATCTTCTCGTCATCGCGGGCCTGTACATGGTTGATGATGATCTGTGCAGTGAAGGCACGTCTTACGGACCAGTCCGGATATGCAGCCTGCAGAGCTTTCTCAACGCCTCCGATATCCTCAGCACGGCTGTCGTTGAAGGAAGTACCAAAGCTTACAACCAGAAGCTCATTCTCGCCGATCTCGTCTCCGTTTAACGGATCATCCTTGGATGCATCACCTGTGTCTCTTCCGAAGTAATCCGGATCTGCGTTCTCGCCTTCTACGAGTTCTTTCTGTGCGTCTGTCAGGGCATCCCATGCCTCTTTTGCTTCTTTGCACTGCTCGTCGGTGTTATCATTTCTTTCCTGTACATAAATTGCATCAATCAGATCTGCCACTTTATCTGCTGCCTCCTGGTCTGCATCTGCGGATACCTCTTCAGATGCAGAAGATGCGCTTACGCTGCTGCTTGCTGCTGTGGTGTCTTCCTCAGATGCGGAAGATGCACTTACGCTGCTTGTTGCTGTGCTGCTTGCGCTGCTGGATGCGTTGTTGCTTCCGCATGCGCCGAGCATAGATGTTACCATAGCTGCTGAAATTAAAGCGACTACAAGTTTCTTTTTCATTTTTGTTTTCCTCCCATTTGCTGGTATCTTTGCAACAACCAATATCGGGGACGTTTTACATTTCAAACTATGAGAAACACGCTCCGCGAGTTTCTCAAGTTATCGCGGCAGTCGCCAAG
>ENA-ORRW01003425-ORRW01003425.1-human-gut-metagenome-genome-assembly--contig:-NODE-3425-length-11395-cov-3.393563_pt1 | contig 11395 bp, 9 predicted proteins | sample MGYA00242183_ERZ509150 | MGnify/ENA primary metagenome ERZ509150 (study PRJEB26280, sample SAMEA2338639) | human gut metagenome | biome: human gut; feature: human-associated habitat; material: faeces... | reverse complement strand
TTCTTCTGTCGCCGTCTCGCCGTTCAGCCGCCGTTCCAGCCCGGTGGACAGATGTGCCCGGGCGGGCACCTCGTCCCATTTGACCAGATACCCGGCCCCGTGGGCGCAGAACACCGAATCCGCCGGGTTTTCCACATCCGCGTCGGGGTCATACCCCGCGGCGGAGACGATCTCGTCGGCGTTATGGCAGGCATCGTACCCGGCAGGCAGCACAGCCCAGCGGCCCAGCCCGTGGGTGTAGGCCGCGACCTCCCGCGCATAGCCCCGCGCCGTCGCCACAGGCAGACGGCCCGTCAGCCGCACCGTGCCGCCTGACGTCTCCGGTGCCTCAAAGCTGCCGCACATCCTCTGCACATCGGCCATGGCGCGGCCCAGCGCGTCGGCGGGCAGCTCCAACGTAAAATCATACCACGGCTCCAACAGCTGCACGCCGTCCTTCGCCTCGGCCATCCGCAGGCCCTGCCGCACGGCGCGGTAGGTCGCCTGGCGGAAGTCCCCGCCTTCGGTATGCTTCTGGTGGGCACGGCCCGCCGCCAGCGTGATCTTCACATCGGTCAGCGGCGCACCGATCAGCACGCCCGGGTGGGTGCGCTCGGCCAGATGCGTTAAGATCAGCCGCTGCCAGTTTTCGGCCAGCGTGTCGGGCGGGCAGTCCGCCGCCAGCTGCACACCGCTGCCCCGCGCCCCCGGCTCCAGCAGCAGATGTACCTCGGCATAGTGGCGCAGCGGCTCATAGTGGCCGATGCCCTCCACCGCCCTTGTCAGCGTCTCTTTATACAAAATGCCGCCCTCGCTGAACGCCACGGTCAGCCCGAACCGCTCCTGCAAGATCGTCTGCAAAATTTCCAGCTGCACCTCGCCCATCAGCTGGACGTGTACCTCGCCCAAGTCGTCCCGCCAGTTGACGTGCAGCTGCGGGTCCTCGCCCTCCAGCGTTTGCAGCGCCTTTAATAAGGTATGGGGGTCGGCGTCACAGTCCACGCGGTAGTTGAGCACCGGCTCCAAAAGCGGCGTCTCGGCGTCGGATTCCGCGCCAAGCCCCTGCCCGGGCCGCGTACTGACCGGCCCCGCTGCGGCCACGACCATGCCGGGCAGCGCCGCGCTGACCAGCCGGAATTTGCCGCCGTTGTACAGCCGCAGCGCGTCGGCCTTCTCGCCGCCGGGCAGCACATCTTTTACATGCAGCACGCCGCCCGTGACCTTCAGCCAGGTCAGCCGCGTGCCCGCATCCTCACTGATTTTGAACACACGCGCACCGAATTCCGGCCACCGGGGCGGGGTGCGGGTCAGCGTCTGCAGGCCGCGCAGCAGCCCGTCCAGCCCGTCCAGCCGCAGCGCCGCACCGAAAAACACCGGGAACACCTGCCGTCGCGCAATAGCGGTCTGCACGGTTTCTGCCGCTGCTGCGCCGGTCTCAAGCACCTCGTTCATCAGCGGCTCGCTGCACAGAGCCAGCGCCTCCGGGTCGGGCGCGGCGGAAAAATCCACGCACCCGTCCCCGAACCGCCCGCGCAGCTCCCGCAGGCGCACGGCGGCGTCCGCGCCGGGCAGGTCCATCTTGTTGACAAATACAAACGTAGGTACGCGGTAACGTGCCAGCAGCTTCCACAATGTCTCGGTGTGGGCCTGCACGCCGTCGGTGCCGGAGACGACCAGCACCGCGTAATCCAACACCTGCAAAGCGCGCTCGGCCTCGGCGGAAAAATCCACGTGGCCGGGCGTATCCAGCAGCGTCAGCTCGGTCTCGTCGGCGCCGTCCGCGGCGGGCAGCGTCAGCACGGCCTGCTTGGCAAAGATCGTGATGCCCCGCGCCCGCTCCTGGCTGTCGGTGTCAAGAAAGGCGTCCCTGTGGTCCACGCGCCCCAGCTTGCGCAGCACCCCCGCGCGGTAAAGCAGCCCTTCGGCCAATGTAGTTTTGCCGCTGTCCACATGTGCCAGCAGCCCGACGACCAGACGTTTCATACCCGTTCCCCTTAGCTTTCAAAAATCATGCCCCTATTGTACAATTTTTCTTGCCATTTGGCAAACGCCGTGCTATACTTATCCCAAATCCACCGAGGAAGGAGAGCACCCCCTTATGCGTTGGCAGTTTGGTGTTGTGTTCCAGAAAAAAGGAAACCCCTGACGTACTGACGCTGTAAGTGTGCCCTTTTTTACCTCGGTAACGCTGTAAGTGTGCAGTTTTTGCGCCCTGTGGCTTTGCCGCGGGGCGCTTTTTGCTGCCTTTTTACAAAATTTAAGGGCACGTTTTCGTATACTATTATGAAAGGGTGTTCCGCATGAATTTACAAAAGCAGCTTCGCTGCGTGTATCTGCACGCATTTACCTCTACCCTGCGCTTCACCGACGCCGTCTGGGTCGCGCTGCTGGCGGCCCGCGGCTTTACGCTGGCGCAGATTGGCCTGGCCGAGGGCGTTTTCCACGGTGTCAGCCTGCTGTGTGAGGTTCCCAGCGGCATGGCCGCCGATTTGCTGGGGCGGCGGCGCACGCTGATCTTCGGCGGTGCGCTGGGCGTTGTCTCCGCCGCCACCATGGCGTTTGCGCCCAGTCTCGCGTTCATCTGCGCGGGCATGGGGCTGAAAGCGCTGGGCTACAACCTGCTCTCCGGCACCACGGAAGCCCTGACCTACGACAGCCTGAAAACCGCCGGACGAGAGCGCGACTACATTAAAGTTGACGCCAAATCGTCAATCTTCATGAAGCTAGCCTCCGCCCTCGGCGCACTGGCCAGCCTGCTGGCCGGGGTGCTGACCTCGGCGGGCTACTACCTTGCGGACGCCGCGGTCAGCGCCGTCTCCGCCTTGGCCGCGGCCAACCTGACCGAACCTGTCGTCACCGACGAACAGGCCGCCCGCGAGAAGCACATCTTACAAGAATTGCCCGCCCGGCTGCGCGTGCACATTTTGGACAGTCTCGACTGCCTGTGCAGCAGCACGCCGGCGCGGCGCATTATCATGGCCGACGCGGTCATCTCGCTGCCGTCCTACCTGACCTCGATGTTCGTCCAGCAGCGGCTGACCCAGCAGGGCTGGGCCATGGAATGGCTGTTCCTGCCGGGTCTGCTGGCCGGGGCCGCAGGCATGGCGGGCGCATCGCTGGGCCGCCGCCTGCACCCCAAACGGCTGCGCGCGCTCTATTTCGGCTGTGCGCTGCTCGTCGGCACAGGCACGCTTCTGGCGGGCGCGGCCCCGGCGCTGCTCTGCGCCGCTGGGCCGGTACTCGTACAGGGGGCACTCTCCGTCTGGTTCCTGCACAGTATGCAGCGGCTCAACGACGCGATCCCCAGTGACCGCCGCGCAACGCTCATCAGCGTGGACAGCATGGCCTACAGTCTGCTGATGATCCCCGCCAGCCCGCTTGTGGGCCTTGTGGGCGACCTGACCGGCCAGGCGGGCGCAGGGCTCTGTGTACTGTGCGCACTTGTCGTCGTCAGCGGCCTTGCGGCAGCGGGCAAAACGCGCTATAATGGGCGCGGAGCATAAGTACCCGATTTTTGTAGGGGCCGATGCTCGCATCGGCTCGCAACACAGGAGGCAAAATCCAGATGACATATAAAGAAGTTTTACAGGCTGCCCAGGGTCAGATGGGCCCCTGCCGCGCCTGCCCGGTCTGCAACGGCCGCGCCTGCGGCGGCACGATCCCCGGCCCCGGTGCCAAGGGCAGCGGCACGGTGGCCGTCCGCAACTTTGACGCCTGGCGCAATGTACGGCTGAACATGGATACCATCCATGAAAATTTTGAGCCGGACACATCCCTGACGCTGTTTGGCCGTAGCTTCAAATATCCGTTCTTTGCCGGGCCTGTCGGCGCCATGACGCTGCACTACGGCGACAAGTACAACGATCTGGACTACAACAATATCCTTGTCCCCGCCTGCGCGGTGGCCGGCATTGCTGCCTTCACCGGCGACGGCACGAACCCCAAGGTCATGGAGGGCGCGGCTGCTGCCATCACGGCCTGCGGCGGCGCGGGCATCCCCACCGTCAAGCCGTGGGACAACGCCACGGTGGCCCGGAAAATAGCGCTGGCGCGCAGCTCCGGCTGCTTTGCCATGGCCATGGACATCGACGCGGCGGGCCTGCCGTTTTTACAACACCTTGACCCGCCCGCGGGCAGCAAGACCGTGGAGCAGTTAAAAGAAATTGCCCTGGCCGCGGGCGTGCCGTTTATCTTAAAAGGCATCATGACCGTCAAAGGCGCGGAAAAGGCCATCGAGGCCGGTGCCGCGGGCATTGTTGTCTCGAACCACGGCGGGCGCGTGCTGGACGACTGCCCCGCCACGCAGGAGGTGCTGGCCGACATCGTCGCCGCCGTGGATGGCCGCGCCAAAATTCTGGTGGACGGCGGCATCCGCACCGGCAGCGACGTGTTCAAGGCGCTGGCCCTCGGCGCAGACGCCGTGCTGATCGCGCGGCCCTTCGTCACTGCCGTCTACGGTGCCGGTGCCGACGGCGTCGCCGCCTACACAGCCCAGCTCGGCAATGAGCTGGCCGACACGATGCGCCTGTGCGGTGCGCCCACGCTGGACGCCATCACCCGCGATATGGTACGGGTCATCAAGTAAAAAACACAATAAAAAATACCATGTTTCCCGGTTGCAAAAACCGTCGAAACATGGTATTCTTTTTATGCCGCTTTATGCGGCGGGCACTGCACATACGGCAGGCGGTTGGTCTCTACCCTCCGAAAGGAGGTGAGATCATGCGTTTTACATTCACGTTTTATGTTGGTCGCAAGACTATTACATTGAGCATCGTTGTAAAAAGCAAGAACCGCCACTCGGCCAAGTGACGGTTCTTAGGTGATAAATAAGAACTTTCATTGGAAAGAGACCAACCGCTTGTCGCAGTGCCTTTTTCTATATTTATTATAACGCTGTGCTGTCTCTTTGTCAAGCCGCAGCCTGCCGCCTCTCCCCTGCATAAATATCCTTTTTTCTGCAAAAATCCCCCAAACCTCTTGCATAACCCGCGGTTTTGCATTACTATTAAAGCATACCGCCGCTTTAAACCGGCAGTGTGAGGGATCTGTGCAAAGTATAGGAGGAAGTATCATGAAAAAATTCATCAGCACCGTTCTGGCACTCGGCATGGCCGCGAGCCTGGCCGCCTGCGGCGGCAGCGCATCCACGGCAGCTTCTACGGAAAGCACCGCAGCTTCCGCCGCTGAAGCCACTGCCGACAGCGACCTTGCCTACATCAAAAACAAGGGCAAAATGACCATCGGCTACACCGTCTATGAGCCGATGAACTACACTGACGCCGACGGCAATTTCACCGGCTTTGACACCGAGCTTGCCACTGCCGTCTGCGAAAAGCTGGGCGTGGAGCCCGACTTTGTTGAGATCAACTGGGACACCAAAATTGTCGAGCTGGACGCCAAGAGCATCGACTGCATCTGGAACGGCATGACCCTGACCGATGACATCATGGCCAACACCGCCTGCACGAAGGCCTATGCCAAGAACGCGCAGGTCGTCGTCATGAAGGCCGATGCCGATTACAGCTCCACCGCCGACCTTGTCGGCAAGACCATCGTGGCCGAGGCCGGTTCCGCCGGTGAGAGCGCCATCAGCGAGGACGAGAGCCTCTCCCAGGCCGACTACGTCAGCAAGTCCGTCCAGACTGACTGCCTGATGGAGGTCGCCGCCGGTACGGCTGACGCCGCCGTGCTGGATCTGACGCTGGCCACCGCCATGATCGGCGAGGGCACCGACTACGCAAACCTCGCCATCAAGGACGAGCTGAACGCCGAGGAGTACGGCGTGGCCTTCCGCAAGGGCAGCGATGCCGCCGACGCCGTGAACGCCGCCTTTGACGAGCTGAAGGCCGACGGCACGATGCAGGCCCTGGCCGACAAGTACAGCCTGACGCTGGCCGACTGATGGGCGAGGCAGCAGTCATCTGGGGCCGCCTGACCGAGGCGTTCTGGCTCAACTGCCAGCTGTTCGGTCTGACTCTATTGTTCGCACTGCCGCTGGGGCTGGTGGTGTCGTTCGGCTCCATGAGCAGGCTTGCCCCGCTGCGCGGCGTCGTCAAAACGTTTGTCTGGGTCATCCGCGGCACGCCGCTGATGCTGCAGATCCTGGTCATCTACTTAGGGCCCGGCCTGCTGGGCTTCACCAGTCCATGGCCGTCCGGCGGCAGCGGGCGTCTGGTCGCCGCCGTCGTGGCGTTCGCCATCAACTACGCCTGCTATTTCTCGGAAATTTACCGCGGCGGCATCGAGGCTGTGCCCAGGGGCCAGACCGAGGCCGGGCAGGTGCTGGGCATGACAAAGACCCAGATTTTCTTCCGCGTCACGCTCCTGCAGGTCATCAAGCGCATCCTGCCGCCCATGGGCAATGAGATCATCACGCTGGTCAAGGATACCTCGCTGGCGAACGTCATCGCCAACAAGGACATCATCATGATGGCGAAAGAGTACAGCGCCAAGGGCCTGATCTGGCCGCTGTTCTCCACGGCGGTGTTCTTCCTCGTGTTCGTCGGTGCGCTGACGCTGCTGTTCGGCTGGCTGGAAAAGCGGCTGGACTATTTCAAGTAAGGGGGCGCGGCTATGGCATTGTTGGAAGTAAACGGCATCGGCAAGAGCTTTGGTGCCACAAAGGTGCTGCGCGACATCTCGTTTGATCTGGCCGAGGGCGAGGCTCTCGCCATCATCGGCTCGTCCGGCTCCGGCAAAACAACGCTGCTGCGCTGTCTGAACTTTCTGGAGACCGCCGACACCGGCAGCATTACGGTAGCGGGCGAAACGCTGTGGAGCGCCGCCGACACCAAAACGCAGAGCGAAGAAGCCATCCGCAAAAAGCGGCTGCACTTCGGCCTTGTGTTCCAGAGCTTCAACCTGTTTCCCCAGTACACGGCGCTGCAGAACGTCATGCTGGCGGGCCAGCTCCTGGCGAAGGAGCGCCCCGACTACAAGCAGAACCGGCGGCAGATTCTGGCCGACATTGAAACGCAGGCAAAGGCCCTGCTGGCGCAGATGGGGCTTTCTGACCGGGAGAACCACTACCCGCACCAGCTTTCCGGCGGGCAGCAGCAGCGCGTGGCGATTGCCCGCGCACTGGCGCTGCACCCGGACATCCTCTGCTTTGATGAGCCGACCTCGGCCCTTGACCCCGAGCTGACCGGCGAGGTGCTGCGCGTCCTGCGCGAGCTGGCCGAGCACAAGACGACGATGATCATCGTCACGCACGAGATGAAGTTTGCCCGCGACGCTGCGGACCGCATCCTCTTCATGGACGGCGGTGTCGTCGTCGAGCAGGGCGACGCCAAGGAGCTCATCGACCACCCCAAAGAGGAACGCACCCGGCAGTTTTTGGCAAGCTACGGGAAATAACCGAAACCGGCAGACCGTTCGATTCAACGGCCTGCCGGTTATCTTTTTCTGTAGGGAGGGGTCTTGACCCCTCCGCGGCGCTTTGCGATCGGCACTCACGGCCCGGAACGGTCAAGACCGTTCCCTACAAATCCGCGTTTCCCATTTGCGATTTCCCCTCACGGAGCCTCCGTAGGGGCGCATTCTATATGCGCCCGCGCCGTCCGCGGCGGCGGAAGCATCCCCGGGCAGATATGGAATCCGCCCCTGCAAAGCATTTTTTCGCGTCAATGCGCTATTACCGCACCGCAATGCACTCGATCTCGACGAGCGCTCCCTTCGGCAGCGCGGCGATCTGCACGCAGCTGCGTGCGGGGAAGCCGCCGTGGAAGTAGGTGCCGTAAATTTCATTCACGGTGCCGAAATCCCCCAGATCCTGCACAAATACTGTCGTCTTGACGACATTGTCCAGCGTCAGACCGGCCTCCTGCAGCACAGCCTGCAGATTCTTGAGCGCCTGGTGCGTCTGGGCCTGCACGCCCTCGGCCAATGCACCGGTGGCGGGGTCCAGGCCGAGCTGGCCGCTGCAATAGACGGTGTCACCGGTGTCAACAGCCTGGGCATAGGGGCCCAGGGCGGCGGGTGCGTTCGTGGTAGCAATACGCTTCATAATACTAAACACTCCTCTATACTATTTTTCAGGCTCGTCGGTCTCGGGCGGCCATACAAAGCCGCGCCGGGCCAGACAATCCTGCAAAAACTCCGTTGCCTGCTTCGTGTAGGCGTCGTTGTCGTGGTAGTAGCTCACGGCGTGCTCTGCGCCGTGTACCGTCAAAAATTTCTTGCCTTTCGCGCGGCAGGCTTCATAGTTGCGCTTCCCCATATCATAGGGTACAAAGCCGTCCGCGTCGCCGTGGACAAACAAAATCGGCACTTTGCTCTGCGCTGCGGCGGCCTCGCAGTCGGCGTCCTCGGGGTCAAAGTGGCCGAACAGGATCGCGCCAAGCCGTCCAACCGCATAGGTCAGCTCCAGCGGCATGCCGGGCAGATACTCCGGCAGGCACTTGCGGGTGATCTCCCGCGGGCTGGTGTAGCCGCAGTCTGCCACAATGCCGCAGACATTGTCCGGCAGGTTCAGCCCGGCGGCCAGCAGCACGGTGGCCGCACCCATCGAGACGCCCATCAAAAAGATCGGCACCTCGGGGCCGAAGCGGCTCCGCGCCCAGACCGTCCAGTCGCGGGCGTCGTAGCGCTCCTTCACGCCCATCGTAATCGTATGGCCGCCGCTGTAGCCGTGGGCGCGCTGGTCGGGCAGCAGCACATTGTAGCCCAGCGCCGTACACAGCGTATAGCCGCCCAGGCCGTCCCGCTCCGCATAGCCGCGGTAGCCGTGGAAGATGATTGCCAGCGGCGCACCGTCGGCGTGGTGGTAGTAGCGTGCGGCCAGCGGCGTACCGTCCTGCGCCGTGATGTGCACGGCCTTGAACATATCCCGCGCCAGCGCGTCGGCGTCGGGGCCCATGGCCTTGCGGTAGCACTCCCGCGTGGGCATATCCGCCGGGGAGGGCACCTTCGTCGTCGGCTTCTGGTAAAAGGCAACGCGGTAGACGGCATACGCCGCGCCCAGCACCGCCGTGCCCGCCGCGGCCCCTGCCGCCAAAAGAGGATGCTTTTTCATAACGGTCACCTCGTTTTCACTTTCCCAGATTATAACAAATTTCCCGGCATATCGCAACGATGTACCAAAAAAGTTTACACTTGCCAGCGCGGCACTTCGCGGTATAGTAATAGCATTCCATAAATGGAGGCCGCCCCCATGAGCGAACTGACCCAGACCCTGAAGATACTCGTCACCCGCTACCCCGGCACAATGGCCGAGCTGGCCCGCAAAGCGTCGATCGACCGCTCCACGCTGTACAAAATTGTAAGCGGTCAGCGTACCCCGCGGGAGTTCCAGCTGGAGCACCTGGCCGACGCGCTGGAATTGAGCGAGGAACAGAGATCCGCCCTGCTGCTGCAATACAAGCAGCGTGGCCGCGGCCCCGATCCCAGGCTGCGCGCCGAGCTGCACCACCTGCTGGAGGTCTCTTTCCGGGTGGAGGATTTCACCCACCGCGAGGGCCTTATCTCCAACGAAGCCGCCAGCCAGCTGCACTGCAGCGAGCAGTACATAGAGGGCAGCCGCGCAGTCGCCGCCGCCGTGGCATCGCTGGTGGCCAACCACATTCTGTCCGGCGATACCCGCCCGCTGCTCCTCTCGCCGTTCACGAACCCCACGCTGGACCATGTGCTGGTGGAACGCTTTTCGGCAGCGGACTGCGCACCCGTCACACTGTCCCAGCTGCTGATTTATGCCGAGAACCGCGACATCCCCCGGGAATGGGTGTCCGGCGTGTCCGTCCTGACCCGCACACTGCCGTTCCTTTTCCTGCCCAAGCTGAATTACGAGGCCCGCGTCGTGCGCCACGTCATGACCGAGCCCAGCCCCGGCACGCTGATGCCTGTCTATCTGCTGCTGCCCAAGGCCGCCGTCATGATGGACATCCAGGGCCAGAAGGCCTACATCATCATGGACCGCCAGGCCGTCGAAAATCTGCGCCTTGCGTTCAGCCGCAAATATCTCAACGCCGCATCGGTGCTGAAGCTGGCCACCGATGCCCACGACTTTTCGGAATCCATGGCGCTGTACAACGACCTCTTTTCGGAAAAGCGCCGCTGCTCCATGATCCGCTACCAGCCGCCGTTCGCCCTGTTTGCCGACGAGAAAATGGCCCTGCAGCTTGTCCGGCCCGGTGCCGCGCTGCAGTCCCTGCCCGCCCTGCTCGAACACCTGCAGATGTGGAGCGCCCAAGCCCCGGACCTCTATTTCTGTGAGGAAGGTCTTTTGCAGTTTGTACGCACCGGGAAAATGTTCGACATTCCGCCGGATCTGTGCGATGCGCCGGACATTCCCACCCGCCGGGAGCTGCTCCTGCGGCTGCGCCGCGCTGCGGAGTCTGACCGCCGCACCCTGCGCATCGTGGACCCTGCCCGGCTGGCGCTGACTCCGTCGATGTGCGTCAATGTTTTTCAGGGCCGCGGCGTTGTGTTCTGCCAGGCTATCCTGGAGCCGGACGGGCAGTACTGCCGCGAGTATCTGATGCAAGACCCCATCCTGACCGAAGCCCTGCTGACCTACCTCGATGACGGCCACGCCTCTGATTGGCTGCGCAGCCAAAAATATACGCTCGACTTTATTGATTATTGTCTGCGTCTGCTGTAAAATAGAAGCAGTATCGGCCCTGCCTGTACGGCGGGGCCTTTCTGCAAAGGAGAAAAACAATGGCACATACCGAGACCATGCTGGAAAGCAGGGAAATCTTCAATGGCCGCGTCATCCGCGTGACCGTGGACAAGGTACAGCTTGAGGACGGCACGACCTCGACGCGGGAGATCGTCCACCACCACGGCGGCGCCTGCATCCTGCCTGTGGACGCCGACGGCAGCGTGACGATGGTACGTCAGTTCCGCTACGCCTTCGGCGAGGAGATCTGGGAGCTGCCCGCCGGTAAGCTCGAGGCGGACGAGGACCCGTTTGAGGCCGCCAAGCGCGAGCTGAGTGAGGAGTGCGGCCTGACCGCCGACAATTTTATCGATCTCGGCGTCGTCTATGCCACCGTCGGCTACGACAGCGAGAAGATCTATCTGTGGGCCGCCACCGGCCTGCACAGCACAGCGCAGCACCTCGACGCGGGCGAGTTCCTCGACGTCGTCAAAATGCCGTTCGACGAGGCCCTCGGCCTTGTGATGGATGGCACGATCAAGGACAGCAAGACCCAGGTCGCGTTGCTGAAATACGCGCAACTGCGCGCAAAAGTCTGAATGGGCGTTGAAATCCTGGACAACGGCACCCGCGTGCTGACCGCGCCGGGCGCGACGTTCGGCACCGACGCGCTGCTGCTGGCCCGCTTCGCGCAGCCCCGCAGAAACGAGCGCGCGCTCGACCTGTGCAGCGGGTGCGGCATCGTCTCACTCGTTTGGCACGACGCCGGGCACCGCGGCCCCTGCACCGCGCTGGAGATTGACCCCGCCGCGTCCG
>ENA-ORRW01003419-ORRW01003419.1-human-gut-metagenome-genome-assembly--contig:-NODE-3419-length-11422-cov-3.054368_pt1 | contig 11422 bp, 9 predicted proteins | sample MGYA00242183_ERZ509150 | MGnify/ENA primary metagenome ERZ509150 (study PRJEB26280, sample SAMEA2338639) | human gut metagenome | biome: human gut; feature: human-associated habitat; material: faeces... | reverse complement strand
CTTGTCAAAGGGCCACTTGGGCATCTTCACCACGATGTAGTCCAGGGTGGGCTCGAAGCAGGCGCAGGTCTTGCCGGTGATGTCGTTTTTGATCTCGTCCAGGGTGTAGCCCAGGGCGATCTTGGTGGTGATCTTGGCAATGGGATAGCCGGTGGCCTTGGATGCCAGGGCGGAGGAACGGCTGACGCGGGGGTTCACCTCAATGACCGCATATTCAAAGCTGTCCGGATTCAGGGCAAGCTGCACATTGCAGCCGCCCACGATGCCCAGATGGGTGATGATGTCCAGAGACGCTTTCCGGAGCATCTGGAACTCCTTGTCCGCCAGGGTCTGGGTAGGGGCCACCACGATGGAATCGCCGGTGTGGACGCCAACGGGGTCAAAGTTCTCCATGGAGCAGACGGCGATCACGTTGCCCACGCCGTCCCGCATGGTCTCAAACTCGATCTCCTTCCAGCCGAAGATGGCCCGCTCCACCAGGATCTGCGTAATGGGAGAAGCGTCCAGACCGGTTTGGGCGATGATCCGCAGCTCCGCTTCGTTGGCAGCGGCACCGCCGCCGGCGCCGCCCAGGGTAAAGGCGGGACGGACGATGACGGGATAACCGATCCGCTCGGCCACCTCCAGAGCGCCCTCTACAGTTTCGGCAATGTCCGAGGCAATCACCGGCTGACCGATCTCCGCCATGGCCTCCTTGAACAGCTCCCGGTCCTCAGCCCGGGAAATAGCCTTGGCATCGGTGCCCAGCAGACGGACGCCCTGTTCCTCCAGGAAGCCCTCCTTATCCAGCTGCATGGCCAGGGTCAGGCCGGTCTGCCCGCCCAGTCCTGCCAGAAGGCTGTCGGGCTTTTCCTTCTTGATGATGCGCTTGATGGTCTCCGTAGTCAGAGGCTCCAGATAGATCTCGTCCGCCATAGCCTGGTCGGTCATGATGGTGGCAGGGTTGGAGTTGCACAGCACCACGTCCACCCCCGCCTCCTTCAGGATGCGGCAGGCCTGGGCGCCGGCGTAGTCAAACTCAGCAGCCTGGCCGATGACAATGGGGCCGGAGCCGATGACCAGGACTTTTTTGATACTTGTATCCAAAGGCATTAGACTCTGCCCCCTTTCATCAACTCTACAAACCGGTCAAAGAGGAAAGTCATATCCTTGGGGCCAGTACAAGCCTCAGGATGGAACTGGACCGTAAAGGCCTTCAGTTCCGGATAGTCGATGCCCTCGCAGGTGCCGTCATTGGCGTTGACAAAGCGGACCTTGCCCAGCTTCACCGTGTCGCCGTCCACCGCGTAGCCGTGGTTCTGGCTGGTGATGTAAGTACGGACGCCGTTCAGATCCCGGACAGGCTGGTTCACGCCCCGGTGACCGTATTTCAGCTTATAGGTGCTGCCGCCGGCGGCCAGAGCCGTCAGCTGGTGGCCCAGGCAGATGCCGAACATGGGCACCTTGCCCAGAAGTTTGCGGATCTGCTCGATTTGATACGTGTTTTCCGCAGGATCGCCGGGGCCGTTGGACAGCATCACGCCGTCCGGATCCGCCGCCAGAATCTCCTCCGCGGAGGTGGTCGCAGGCAGGACCGTCACGGTGCAGCCCCGCTTCTGGAGCTCCCGGACAATGTTGCGCTTGGCGCCGTAATCCAGCAGGGACACCCGGAACCGCTCCTCCCCTTCCGCCGGATGGACAGAGGATTCCTTACAGGAAACAGCCTCCACCACGCCGGTGACGGCGTAGGTCTCGATGGGGGTCAGGTCGGCGGGGATCTCGTCGCAGATGGCGGCGTTCATCACACCGTGCTCCCGGATGATGCGGGTCAGCTCCCGGGTATCCACACCACACAGCCCCGGCACACCTTGCTCTTTCAGGTAGGTATCCAGATCGCAGTCCGTCCGGAAATTGGAGGGTGTGTCGCAGTATTCCCGGACCACATAGCCCTTCACGCAGCAGGCTCCTTCAAAATCCTTCCGGATGATGCCGTAGTTGCCGATCAGAGGATAGGTCTGCATAACGATCTGTCCGGCATAGCTGGGGTCCGTCAGGGTCTCGACGTAGCCGCACATACCGGTGGTGAACACCAGCTCACCCACGGTGTCGGTCTCCGCACCGAACCGGACGCCCTCAAATACCTGGCCGTCCTGTAAGATCAAATAACCTTTTTTCATCATAATCTCCTCAGGCCGTCTTATTTGCCGGCCTCAGTCTCGCAGTAGATGCAGCGGTAAACACGCTTGGCCGGATCGGTCAGCAGGAATTCCTGAGGCAGCTCCTGCTCCACAGAGGTGATGCAGCGGGGGTTCTTGCACTTCAGCACGCCCCGGATCCGCTCCGGCAGCTTGAGGCTCCGCTTCTCCCGGAGCTGGCCCTCGTGAATGATATTCACGGTGATGGTGGGGTCCACATAGCCGATCAGATCCCAATCAAGGTCCATCTCGCGGTCGATCTTGATGATGTCCTTCCGTCCCAGTTTGCCGCTGGTGACGTTCTTCAAAATAGCGACGGTGCAGTCCAGCTTGTCCAGGCCCAGGATGTTGTACAGCTCCATGGCCTTACCGGCGGTGATGTGGTCGATCACGATGCCGTTCTGAATAGAATCAATAATCATGTCCGTTCTCTCCTCTCACTGAATACCCAGCAGCTTCATGATCAGCGCCATGCGGATGTAGCGGCCGTTCTGGGCCTGCTTGAAGTAGCAGGCACGGGGGTCATTGTCCACCGCCACGGAGATCTCATTGACGCGGGGCAGCGGATGCAGGATCCGCAGATCCTCCTTGGCGTTTTCCAGCTTCTCCGGGGTGAGGATGTAGCTGTCCTTCAAGCGGAGGTAATCCTCCTCATTGAAGAAGCGTTCCTTCTGAACGCGGGTCATGTACAGGATATCCAGCTCCGGCATGACCTCCTCCAGACAGGTGGACTGGGTATAGGGAATGTTCTTGGACTTGACGTACTGCTCCTTGACGTAGCGGGGCAGCTTCAGCTCCTCCGGGGAGACAAACACGAACCGGACGCCGGTGTAGCGGCTCATGGCAGCCACCAGGGAATGGACGGTGCGGCCGAACTTCAGATCGCCGCAGAAGCCGATGGTCAGGTTGTCGAAATGGCCCTTTTCCTTGTGGATGGTCATCAGGTCCGTCAGGGTCTGGGTGGGATGGTTGTGGCCGCCGTCACCGGCGTTGATCACCGGCACCAGAGAGTGCTGCGTTGCCACCAGAGGCGCGCCCTCCTTGGGATGGCGCATGGCAATGATGTCGCAGTAAGCGCTGACCACCCGGATGGTGTCCGCCACGCTCTCGCCCTTGGAGGCGGAGGAGCTGGCGGCGGAGGAAAAGCCCAGCACCTGTCCGCCAAGGGACAGCATGGCGCTCTCAAAGCTCAGGCGGGTACGGGTGGAAGGCTCAAAGAACAGCGTTGCCAGGATCTTGCCGTCGCACTTATGGGCATATTCGGCGGGATGCTCCATAATATCGCAGCCCGTTTTTACCAGCTCGTCGATCTCCTCGGTGGAGAGCTGCATAATGTCGATCAAATTTTCCATATCAGTTTTCCCCTCCATTGATCCAGCTTTCGTCAGACGGATTGTCCCGGAATTTCAGCAGACGGGACACATCCTCCGGCGCGATATAACCTTCCTCCGCGCCCACCTGGGCGATGGTATCCAGGTTCGTCAGGCTCACGTTCTTCACGCCGGCCTCCGCCATGCGCTCCACGCCCTTCTTCATGCCGTAGGTGAAGATGCTCACCACGCCCAGCACCTCAGCGCCTGCTTCCCGCAGGGCCTCCACGGTCTCCAGCACACTGCCGCCGGTGGAGATCAGATCCTCCACGACCACGACCTTCTCGCCCTTGTCCAGACGGCCTTCGATGCGGTTCTGACGGCCGTGGTCCTTATTGCCGGAACGGACGTAGCCCATGGGCAGGCCCAGCAGGTGGGCAGCAATGGCGGCATGGGCGATACCGGCGGTGGCGGTGCCCATCAGGACCTCCGCCTCCGGGTACTCACGCTTCACGGTGTCGGCAATGGCCTGCTCCACCTCGTTCCGGGCTTCCGGTGCCGTGAGGATCAGGCGGTTATCACAGTAGATGGGACTCTTGATGCCGCTGGCCCAGGTAAAGGGCTCCTGAGGGCGGAGAAAGACCGCCTTGATCTCCAGCAGACGCTTGGCAACGCGCACATTGATGCTGTCCATAGTTTGTTCTCCTTTATGTCAATTTTTTTGTTGATCCAATCGTTTCCGTTTCGCGGCTCAGCCCACGAACTCCGCCACGCAGCGGCGGTAGGCAGCCACGGGGTCCTCCGCCTGGGTGATGGGACGGCCCACCACGATGTAGTCGGAGCCAAGCTCCTTGGCCTTGGCCGGCGTGGTGACCCGCTTCTGGTCGCCCACATCTCCGTCAGCAAAGCGGACGCCGGGGGTCACGGTGAGGAAGTTCTTGCCGCAGCGCTCGTGGACCGCGCCTGCCTCCAGGGGAGAGCACACCACGCCGTCCAGTCCCACGATGGAGGCGATCTCCGCATAGTGCATCACCACTTCGGCAATGGGCTTTTCGATCCACAGCTCTTTTTCCAGCATGTCCTGATCCGTGGAGGTCAGCTGGGTCACAGCGATCAGCAGCGGGCGGGTACCATCCGGACGGGTCAGGCCCGCCAGAGCAGCGGACATCATGGCGCCGGTACCGGCGGCATGGACGTTCACCAGGTCCACATCCAGCGCGGACAGAGCGGCCATAGCCTTTTTCACGGTGTTGGGGATATCATGCAGCTTCAGATCCAGGAAGATCTTGTGGCCCCGGGCCCGGATCTCCCGGACGATGGAGGGGCCTTCGGCGTAGAACAGCTCCATGCCGATCTTCACAAAGGGCTTTTCCTCTGTGAAGCGGTCCAGAAATGCCAGTGTCTTTTCCTTGCTGTCAAAGTCCAGCGCAACGATAACGTCTTTACCCATGATGTGCTCCTCCTATGATCTCTGTCAGATTTTCCATGCCGTACCGTTCCATCACGGCAGGCAGATTTTCGATAATGGTCTTGCAGGCATACGGCTCCACAAGGTTCGCCGCGCCCACGCCGATGGCGGTGGCGCCCGCCAGCATCAGCTCGATGACGTCCTCCGCCGTGGTGACGCCACCCATGCCCACGATGGGGATGGACACTGCCTCGTAGACCTGATACACCATCCGCACTGCCAGCGGGAACATCCCCGGGCCGGACATACCGCCGGTGGTGTTGGCCAGCAGCGGGCGGCGGCGCTTCAGATCGATCCGCATACCCGGCATGGTGTTGATGAGGCTCACGCCGTCGGCGCCCTCATCCTCGCAGGCCTTGGCAACGGCGGCGATGTTGGCCGCCGTGGGGGACAGCTTCAAAATGATGGGCTTTTTCGTCACCGCCCGGACGGCCTTCGTCACCTCGGCTGCGGACTTGGGATACGCGCCGAAGGCCGCGCCGCCGCCGTGGACGTTGGGGCAGGAGATATTGACCTCCAGCCAGCCCACCTGCTCCTGGGCGTCCAGCTTCTCGCAGACCTCGGCGTATTCCGCCACAGAAAAGCCGCTGATATTGGCCATCACCGGCTTGTGAAATACCTGCTTGAGCTTCGGCAGTTCCGTTTCGATCACCGCGTCCACGCCGGGATTTTGCAAACCCACAGCGTTCAGCAGACCGCCGGCGTACTCCGCGATGCGGGGGGTGGGGTTGCCGAAGCGAGGCTCCCGGGTCGTACCCTTGAAAGAAAAGGTGCCCAGCATATTGATGTCGTACAGCTCCGCAAACTCATAGCCAAAGCCGAAGGTGCCGCTGGCGGGGATAATGGGGTTGTCCATCTCAATACCGCAGAGGGTCACTTTTGTATTCACCATACGATCTCCTCCTTTTCCAGCACGGGGCCGTCCTTGCAGATCCGCTTATTGCCGTATTTCGTTTTGCAGGAGCAGCCCATGCAGGCCCCGAAGCCGCAGCCCATCCGCTCCTCAAAGCTGAACTGGCCGGAGGTCTTGCAGGCGCTGTATACCGCCTTCAGCATCGGCTCCGGACCGCAGGTATAGAGATAGGTGTAGTCGGACACGGCGGCCATGCCGTCGGTCACAAGGCCCTTGAGGCCGGCGCTGCCGTCGGCGGTGGCGATGATGACCTCCGCCCCCAGCGCCCGGAACTCCTCTGCCAGGAAGATCTCGGATTCCCGGTTGAAACCCAGCACCGCGGTGACGCGCTTACCCTGTGCGGTCAAACGCTTGGCGAGGCCGTACAGCGGCGGGATGCCCACGCCGCCGCCCACCAGCAGGGGGTGTTCCCCGCTGCGGGACACATCGTAACCGTTGCCAAGGCCCGTCAGCACATCCAACTCCGTGCCGGGAGCCATGCCCGTCATGGCCTCGGTGCCGTGGCCCAAGACTTTATAAATAAGCGTCAATTCTCCGTCGGACCAGTCGCACACGGAGATGGGACGGCGGAGGAAAAAGCCGGAGAGTTTCAAGTTCACGAACTGGCCGGGGGCGGTGATGGCAGAGGTGTCCCCCGCCAGCCGCAGACGGTAGATCCCATCGGCCAGTCTTGTGTTTTCAGTCACTGTCAAGGTTGTTTGCTTCACGATCATTCTCCTTTCAGCAGACGGTCTGCATCATACCAGACAGCCGTTTCGCCTGCTGCTGTCAGCAGGCAGCGGCCTTGGACCTCCCATCCTGTAAAGGGTGTTGCCTTGCCCATGGAGAGGAAGTCTGCCGGGTCGATCCGATAGGTGTCATTCAGGTCGAACACGGTAAAACCGGTATCCGTCGGGATGTTGAAGCGGCGGCAGGGGGCATCGTGGAGCAGCTCCATCAGCCGCTCCATAGAGATGACGCCGGGCTTCACAAGTTCAGTATACAACAACGGGAACGCCGTTTCCAGTCCTACAATGCCCATTGCGCTTTTTTCCAGTCCGCGGCCTTTTTCCTCGGCACTGTGAGGGGCATGGTCCGTGGCGATCATGTCGATGGTGCCGTCCGCCAGGCCTTCCAACAGCGCCTCCCGGTCGCTCTTATCGCGCAGAGGCGGATTCATTTTGAAACGGCCATCCTCCTGCAAGCAGGAATCGTCAAGCAGCAGGTAGTGGGGACCGGTCTCGCAGGTGACGTCCAGACCCTCGGCCTTGGCCTTGCGGATCAGGTCCACGCTCTCCTTGGTGGAGATGTGGCAGACATGATAGCCGCAGCCCGTCTCCCGCACCAGCTCCAGATCCCGCTGGATGGGCCGCCACTCGCTCTCGGAGCAGATGCCCCGGTGGCCGTGGGCCTTGGCGTAGGCGCCGTCATGGATATAGCCGCCCCGCAGGAGGGAATTGTCCTCGCAGTGGGCCACGATCAGCTTGCCCAGGCGCTTGGCCTCCAGCATGGCGCGGCGCATCATGTCGCGGTCCTGAACGCCCTTTCCGTCATCGGAGAAGGCCACCACACAGGGGGCCATGGCGTCCAAGTCCGCCAGCTCCCCGCCCTGCTCGCCTTTCGTAATCGCCCCATAGGGCAGGACCCGGATCACGGCGTCCTTCTGTATGGCGTCCAGCTCCGGCTGCAAGGTCTCCATGCTGTCCGGTACCGGATTCAGGTTCGGCATGGCACATACGGTGGTATAGCCGCCGTGGGCCGCCGCTAAAGAGCCGGTACGGATGGTCTCCTTATAAGAAAAACCCGGCTCCCGAAGATGCACATGCACATCAACGAAACCGGGTAAAATCACGAAAGAAGAAGCATCCATAGTGGAAATAGTACCGCCTCGGGAAACACCATTGCCCAAAGAAATGGAAACACTGCTCCGGGAGAAAACGCCGCTGCGGAATACCTTCGCATTGTTCAGTACCAACGTCACGTTCATCGCTCCTTTTCTAAAAATCTCTAAACTTTCGATATGATATCACGGGTTTCTCCACCTGTCAAGGGTCTATTTTCACAAGAGGCCCGCCCATTGCTCCAACGCATTTCTGCGCCCCGGCAAACTGACGGAAATTATCAATTTTTCCCCCTGTCTTTAGGCGGGCACGCAGAAAAAAACATCCACCCGCCGGGCGGGTGGATGCTTTTGGTCGGTTCGGTATTTAGGCTCAGGCCATGGCCTTGGCGGATTCTTCCAGCTTGGCGATGAGCTCCTGATATTTGGCGACCTTCTCCCGCTCGGCGTTCACCACATTTTCGGGAGCGTGGGCCACGAATTTCTCATTGGCCAGCTTGCCCTCGGTGATCCGCAGGCCGTTCTTCGCCTTTTCCAGTTCCTTGGCAATGCGCTCCCGCTCCGCCGCCAGATCCACCAGCTCGCTGAGGGGCAGGTAGGCGGTGGCGTCATGGGTCACCACGCTGACAAGGCCGGTCACATCCGCCGGAGCGGTCTCCGGGAAGGTGACGTTGCTGGCGTAGGCCAGACGCTGGATGAAGTGCAGGCCCTGCTGATACGGCCCCGCCTGATCGGTGACGATCATCAGCTCCGCCTTCTTGGAGGGGGGCACATTCATCTCGGCGCGGCGGGCACGAATGGCCCGGATCAGGTCCATAACGGCCTCCATGGCGCTCTCCTCCGCCGGGAAGCTCAGAGTCTCCGTGTACTCCGGCCACTGGGCGGTCATCAGGATGTCCTCAGCGCCGTCGCACTTGGGAAGAGCCTGATAGATCTCCTCGGTAATGAAGGGCATGAAGGGATGCAGCAGCTTCAGCAGCGTCACCAGAACGTAGCAGAGCACGTTCTGTGCGGTCAGCTTGGCGTCCTCGTCCGTGCCGTTCAGCCGGGTCTTGGTCAGTTCGATATACCAGTCGCAGTAGGTGTCCCAGATGAAGTCATAGACCTTGGCGGAGGCCACACCGATCTCGAAGCTGTCCAGATTCTCGGTGACCTCCTTCACCAGCCGGTTCAGCTTGCTGAGGACCCACTTGTCCTCCCGCTCCAGCTTGTCGGCAGCGGGCAGGTCGTAACGGTCGATGGTGAGGTTCATCATCACGAAGCGGCTGGCGTTCCAGATCTTATTGGCGAAGTTCCGCATGGCCTCGCACTTTTCGGTGTAGAACCGGGTGTCATTGCCGGGGGAGTTGCCGGTGATGAGGTTGAAGCGCAGCGCGTCCGCGCCGAATTTCTCCGCCATTTCCAGTGGGTCGATACCGTTGCCCAAAGACTTGGACATCTTGCGGCCCTTGTCGTCCCGCACCAGACCGTGGATCAGCACGGTGTGGAAGGGGATCTTCTTCATCTGCTCGCAGCCGGAGAAGATCATTCGGGCCACCCAGAAGAAAATGATGTCATAGCCGGTGACCATGACGCTGGTGGGATACCAGTAGTTCAGGTCGGCGGTCTGCTCCGGCCAGCCCAACGTGGAGAAGGGCCACAGGGCGGAGGAGAACCAGGTGTCCAGCACATCCTCCTCCCGGGTCAGGTGTGTGCTGCCGCACTTTTCGCAGACGGTGGGATCCTCCCGCTTCACGTTGATGTGGCCGCAGTCATCGCAGGTCCACGCGGGGATCTGATGGCCCCACCAGAGCTGACGGGAAATGCACCAGTCATGGCAGTTTTCCATCCAGTTGGTATAGGTCTTGGAGAAGCGCTCGGGGACAAACTTCACTTCGCCCTCGTTCACCACCCGCAGAGCCTCCTTGGCCAGAGGCTCCATCTTCACGAACCACTGGGCAGAGATCAGGGGCTCCACGTCATTGTGGCAGCGGTAGCAGGTGCCGACATTGTGGTTGTAAGGCTCCACCTTCACCAGATAGCCCTGCTCCTCCAGATCCTTCACGATGGCCTTGCGGCACTCGTAGCGGTCCATACCATTGTAGGGGCCGCCGTTTTCGTTGATGTGACCGTCATCGGCAATGACCCGGATGACCTCCAGATTGTGCCGCAGACCCACCTCAAAGTCGTTGGGGTCGTGGGCGGGGGTCATCTTTACCGCGCCGGTGCCGAAGCCGATCTCGCAGTATTCGTCGCCCACGATGGGGATCTCCCGGTTCATAATAGGCAGGATGCACTTCTTGCCGATGAGGTGCTTGAACTTCTCATCGTTGGGGTTCACGGCCACGCCGGTGTCGCCCATCATGGTCTCGGGACGGGTGGTGGCCACCACGATATCGCCGGAGCCGTCCGCCAGAGGATAGCGGATATACCACAGATGGCCGGGCTTGTCCACATACTCCACCTCGGCGTCAGACAACGCGGTGACGCAGTGGGGGCACCAGTTGATGATGCGGCTGCCCTTGTAGATCAGGCCCTTGTCATACAGCTCGCAGAAGGTCTCCCGGACGGCCTTGGAGCAGCCCTCGTCCATGGTGAAGCGGGCGCGGCTCCAGTCGCAGGAAACGCCCATCTTCTTCTGCTGCTGGACGATGCGGTTGCCGTATTCCTCCTTCCACTTCCAGACCCGCTCCAGGAACTTCTCCCGGCCCAGGTCATAGCGGGTCTTGCCCTCCTTGACGCGCAGCTCCTCCTCGACCTTGATCTGGGTTGCGATGCCGGCGTGGTCGGTGCCCGGCATCCACAGAGCCTCGTAGCCCTGCATGCGCTTGGTACGGATCAGGATATCCTGAAGGGTCTCGTCGAACGCATGACCCATATGGAGCTGGCCGGTTACGTTCGGAGGCGGGATAACGATGGTATAGGGTTTCTTTTTCGGGTTGACTTCGGCATGGAAGAAGCCGGAGTCGTTCCAGAAGCTGTACAGCTTGTCCTCGACCGCTTTCGGGTCGTAGGTCTTAGGCAGTTCGCTCATAGATCTATCTCCTTCAATTTTTTTACAAAAATAAAAACAGCACGCCGTCCAAAACAGGACGAAGCGTGCTCCGTGGTACCACCTGAATTCGCGGCAAAAAGCCGCGCGCTCGTTGGTCCGTAACGTGGACAGGACGGAACAGCTTAACACAAATCAGCTGCCCTGCTCCAAAGCGACCTTCTTTCCTCTCGCAGAGGTGCTTGCACCGACCGCACCTTCTCTGAACAGACGAAGAAGAAATACTCCTCTTTTTCATGGCATTTTCTCAGTATTACCTTGCTATTATAGCCGCAAACACAGCTTTTGTCAAGCAGGACGGACGAAAAATCATACCGTATTGTATTTGTAACTTGTGTTTGTTTCCTCGGCATGTTACGATTAGCATATAGAGGTAAGGAGGGAATAGTTATGAAACGAAAGCGGACATCTGTTTTCTGCGTGCTCGCGCTGCTTGCCGTTCTGCTGCCGGTTCCGGCGCGCGCTGACATGGGGCCAAAGCCGAGCATGACCATCCATGTGGAAAATCCGCCGAGCGGGATCTATTATCTTGATCTGCTCGTGCCGGACGAGCCATCGTACGAGATGTTTGATAATCAGGACTGGAACGATCTTTCCGAAGCACAGATGGATGCCGAGATCATAACGAATCTTCGGACTGCGGCACGCGATGCAGGCGGCGAAGGAACGTGGCATCTGGCCATGCTGGACGGTACGCTCCTGCCGAT